>CXWL01044184.1_pt1 | contig 22747 bp, 11 predicted proteins | sample 590931 | NCBI WGS metagenome assembly CXWL01 (sample SAMEA3498368, study PRJEB10139) | groundwater metagenome | biome: water well; material: biofilm material | place: Germany | collected 2015-04-27
TGGTTACCGACCGACCAGGAAGCCCAGCCGCCCTTGACGCGCGCTTCGAACTGCTCGACCTGGGTGCGGATGTGCTTCGCCGAGAACTCCGGCGTCAGCAGGTTGAAGCTGTACGCCAGGTGCAGCTTGTCGCCGTCGGCGGTGTAGTCGGCCATCACCGCCAGCGCATCGTCGGCCCCGACCTCGCCGATCGCGATCGCGCCATATTCGTTGAGCAGCGTGCGGATGCGCTTGAGGTAATCGATGTTTTCCGGCTGCGTCTTGTCGTGCACGTGCGACTGCATGCCGTACGGGTTGACGTCGGTGACGGTCGCGGTGTCGCGCGTCAGCGCAGGCGGATTGCTGCGCAGTTCGCGGTCGTGGAAGTGGAAATTGCAGGCGTCCATGCGGAAGCCGTCGACGCCGCGTTCGAGCCAGAAGCGCAAGTTGTCGAGGTGCGCCTGCTGCACCTCGGGATTGTGGAAGTTCATGTCCGGCTGGCTGGCCAGGAAGTTATGCAGGAAGTACTGCTTGCGCCGGCTGTCCCACTGCCACGACGAGCCGCCGAATACCGACAGCCAGTTGTTCGGCGGGTTGCCGTCCGGGCGCGGATCGGACCACACGTACCAGTCGGCCTTCGGGTTGTCGCGGCTCTTGCGGCTCTCGGCGAACCATGGGTGCTCCTCGGCCGTGTGCGACAGCACCTGGTCGATCATGATCTTCAGCCCGAGGCCGTGCGCCTTGGCGACCAGCTGGTCGAAGTCGGCCAGGGTGCCGAACAGCGGGTCGACGTCGCAGTAGTCCGAGACGTCGTAGCCGAAGTCCTTCATCGGCGATTTGAAAAATGGCGAGATCCACACGATGTCGACGCCCAGGCCGGCGATGTAGTCGAGTTTTGCGGTGATGCCGGGCAGGTCGCCCACGCCATCGCCGTTCGTATCGAGGAAACTGCGCGGATAGACCTGGTAGATGATGGCTTCGCGCCACCAAGGGGAGTCGGGGAGGTTCATGTGCGTCCAAAGAAGGTGGGAATTTGTAGATAATATACATCAGCCAAACGGTTTCCACAATCGAACGGGGAAACCGGCGGATCATCTAATTTCGATTTAAAATCAATAACTTGAGTGAAAATTTTGAATGGAATCGTATCCAGCGCAGTAGTTTAACTACATCTATTTTTGCGATTTTCATCGACGACGCATTTTCCTGTTGCCAGTATTGCAGCTTCAGCTTAGGATCGCGTCTGGTCAATATGAGGGGATCCCTATGTCGCAGGCAGCCACGCTGGACGCGCAAGCAGCACCGCAAACCGCCACCGGGCAAATGCCCCGGCAAATCCCGTACATCATCGCCAACGAAGGCTGCGAACGTTTCAGCTTCTACGGCATGCGCAACATCCTCACGCCATTCCTGATCAGCACCCTGCTGCTGTTCATCCCGATGCAGGACCGCGCCAGCGAAGCGAAGAACGTGTTCCACACCTTCGTCATCGGCGTCTACTTCTTCCCGCTGCTGGGCGGCTGGATCGCCGACCGCTTCTTCGGCAAATACAACACCGTCTTCTGGCTCAGCCTCGTGTACTGCGCCGGCCACGCCTGCCTCGCCGCGTTCGACGACAACGTCAAGGGCTTCTACTTCGGCCTGTTCCTGATCGCGCTCGGCTCGGGCGGCATCAAGCCGCTGGTGGCGTCGTTCGTCGGCGACCAGTTCGACCAGACCAACAAGCACAAGGCCAAACTGGTGTTCGACGCGTTCTACTGGATGATCAACTTCGGCTCCTTCTTCGCGTCGCTGCTGATGCCGATTTTCCTGAAAAGCTACGGCCCCTCGGTCGCCTTCGGCATTCCCGGCGTCCTGATGTTCATCGCCACCATCATCTTCTGGATGGGCAAGCGGAAGTACGTCCACGTGCCGCCGGCGCCGGCAGATCCGCACTCGTTCATGCGCGTGGCGCGCACCGCCCTGCTCACGCCACTGGCAGGCCATGGCCGTCCCGGCCTGGTTGTCGCCGTCATCGGCGCGATCGGCGCGGTGCTGTCGCTGGCGATGTCGTGGCAATGGGGCTTCGTCATCAGCGCCTGCACCGCGCTGGTGCTGCTGATCGCATTCGGCGGCATCGGCACCTCGATGCAGCTCGACCGCGCGCGCGGCGCCCACCCTGACGAAGCGGTCGACGGCGTGCGCGCGGTGCTGCGCATCCTGATCGTGTTCGCGCTGGTGACCCCGTTCTGGTCGCTGTTCGACCAGAAGGCGTCGACCTGGATCGTGCAGGCCAATTCGATGACCCAGCCAACCTTCTCGTTTTTCGGCAATGAGTTCAAGTTCCAGCCGGCGCAGATGCAGGCCCTCAATCCGTTGCTGGTGATGATCCTGATCCCGTTCAATAACATGGTGCTGTTCCCCGCCCTGCGCGCGATCGGCATCGAGCCGACCCCTCTGCGCCGCATGACCGCGGGGATCGGCTTCACCGCCCTGGCCTGGGTCGTCATCGGCACCATCCAGGTGACGATGGACGCTGGCACCCCGACTTCGATGGCATGGCAGATCCTGCCGTATGCGATCCTCACGCTCGGCGAAGTGCTGGTCTCGGCCACCGGCCTCGAATTCGCTTACAGCCAGGCGCCGGCGCCGATGAAGGGCATCATCATGGCGTTCTGGAGCCTGGCCGTCACCGTCGGCAGCCTGTGGGTCCTGATCGTCAACGCCAGCGTGAAGAACGACGCGGTACTCGGCTACATCAGCCACAGCGGAATGGGAGTGATCGCTTTCCAGATGTACTTCTTCGCCGCGTTCGCCTTCGTCGCCGCCGTCGTCTTCGGCTGGTACGCCACCCGCTACCGCATGACCAACAACTACCGCGCTTAAGCGCCGACTATCGGAGAGTTTCAATGAGTATCCACGCGCGCCGTGCCCGCGTTGTCATCGCGGGCCTCGGCGCGCTGATGTGCGCCTCCGCTTCCGCTGCCGCCATGCCGCTGGCCGCATGCGACAGCGCCTCCTTCCAGACCATCCTGCACGCCTCCGGCGAGCGCCTCGAAGCGCGCGCCGTATGGCTCGACCGCCGCCTCGCCAAATGGCCTGGCGTGCAGGCCGCCGGCGTGTTCAGGCTGTACCACTCCCCTGACGGATCCATCGTCGCGCATGCCGGCTCCGCCGTCAGTGGCGCGGCCGGTTCGCTCACGCTCGCCGTCGCAGCCGATCCGGGCGCAGCCCGTTTCAAGTACCTCGGTGCCGGCGTCGTGCTGGCGGCCAAACAGCTGCCCCCGCTGCAGCATCAGCTGGTGCTGGTGCAGGAAAACGCGGACGGTACCGTGCGCGCGGCCACCCGCATCCAGGCGGCCGGTGCGCTGGACGACTTGTACGAGAATGCGTACAAGTTGTCCGATCTCGGCGTCTCGGTCGGCAAGCGTCACACCGCCTTCAAGCTGTGGGCGCCAACCGCACAAAATGTCGCGGTCTGCACCTACGCCAACGGCAGTTCGCGCGCCTCGCGCATCATGCCGATGCGGCAGGATGCGACGGGCGCCTGGAGCGCCAAAGCCCCTGCAAACCTCAGCGGCCAGTACTACACCTACCTGGTCGACGTCGCGGTCGACGGCGCCGGCATCGTGCGCAACCTCGTCACCGATCCGTACTCGGTCAGCCTCACCACCGATTCGAAGCGCAGCTATATCGCCGATCTCGCTTCCCCAGCGCTCAAACCGGCGCAATGGGACCGCACTCCTTCGCCGGCGACCGTCAAGGCGTCGACCGACATGGTGGTCTACGAACTGCACGTGCGCGACTTCTCGATTAACGACCCGAGTGTCAGCGCAGCGAACCGGGGCAAGTACGGCGCCTTCGGGGAACTGCGCGCCAACGGCATGAAGCACCTGGCGGCGCTGAGCCGCGCCGGCCTCACCGACGTCCACCTGCTGCCGGTGTACGACATCGGCAGCGTGCCGGAAGCGGGCTGCAAAAGCGAGACCGTCGTCGGCAAGCCGGATGGCGAAGCGCAGCAGGCGCTGGTGAAACAGAATGCCGAGACGGACTGCTTCAACTGGGGCTACGACCCGTACCACTACAGCGCGCCGGAAGGCAGCTATTCCACTGATCCGTCCGACGGCGCACGCCGCATCATCGAAATGCGCGCAATGGTCATGAACCTGCACCGCATCGGGCTGCGGGTCGGCATGGACGTGGTCTACAACCATACCTTCCGCTCCGGCCAGGACAAACGGTCGGTGCTCGACCGCATCGTGCCGGGCTACTACCATCGTCTGAATGCGGCCGGCGTCGTCGAACGTTCGACCTGCTGCGACAACACCGCCACCGAAAACCTCATGATGGGCAAGCTGATGATCGATTCGGCGGCGCTGTGGGCGAAGCAGTACAAGATCGATTCGTTCCGCTTCGACCTGATGGGGCACCAGCCGCGCTCCGTCATGGAACAGCTGCAAAAGCGCGTCGATGCCGCCGCCGGGCGCCGCGTGCAGCTGATCGGCGAAGGCTGGAACTTCGGCGAAGTCGCCGATGGCGCCCGCTTCGTGCAGGCCTCGCAACTGTCGCTCGGCGGCAGCGGCATCGGCACGTTCAGCGACCGCGCACGCGATGCCGTGCGCGGCGGATCGGCGAGCGACTCGGGCGACAAGATGATCAGCCAGCAGGGCTACATCAACGGCCTGGTGTACGATCCGAATGCGCTGGCCGGCCAGCGCCCGCTGTCGGACCTGCTGCGCGCCGCCGACATGGTCAAAGTCGGCCTGGCCGGCACGGTCGGCGGCTACCGCCTGACCACCAGCGACGGCGCCACCCGCGCACTGCGCGATATCGACTACAACGGCCAGCCCGCCGGCTACGCCAGCGAGCCGGGCGAAACGGTCAACTACATCGAGAACCACGACAACCAGACGCTGTACGACATCGACGTCTTCAAGCTGCCGCTCGCCACCACCGGCGCCGACCGCGCGCGCGTGCAGGTGCTTGGCGCCGCGATCAACGCGTTTAGCCAGGGCGTGGCTTACTTTCACGCCGGCGTCGACACGCTGCGTTCGAAGTCGCTCGACCGCAACAGCTTCAATTCGGGCGACTGGTTCAACCGGATCGACTGGAGCTACCAGGATAATTATTTTGGCACCGGTGCGCCGCCGGCAGAGGACAACGCGAAAGACTACGCCATCATCAAGCCGCTGCTGGCGAATCCGGCGCTCAAGCCCGCGCCGGCCGACATCGCCTTCGCGCGCGACGCATTCCGCGACCTGCTCGCCCTGCGCGCAAGCTCCACGCTGTTCCGGATGCGCACCACCGCCGACATTTCGCAGCGCCTGCGCTTCGATAACACCGCGGAGCCGACCGTGATCGCCGCCCACCTGGACGGCCGCGGCTATCCGGGCGCCGCTTTTACCGGAATCCGCTACTTCATCAACGTCGACAAGGTCGCGCATACCATCAAGCTCGATGCGGAGAAGGCCAAGCGCTACCGCTTGCACCCGGCACACCGCGCAGATCCGCGCGCGCTGACGGCACGCTATGATGTCGCTACCGGCGCGTTCTTCATCCCCGCGCGCACCGCAGTGGTATTCATCGAATAAGCGAGAACGACATGGACGACGGCCCGCAAAGCGAACGCGAAACGTTGAAGGACGACTTGCGCAACGTGCTCGAGGAAGCACGCATGGTCCTTCCCGGCATACAGGCGCTGATCGGTTTTCAGACCATGGCGGTCTTCAACCAGCGCTTCGCGGTCATGCCCGATGAAGTCAAGTCAGCCTACCTGGTCGCCCTTGGCCTGCTGATCCTCGGAATGGGCTTGCTGATGACGCCGGCGGCATATCACCGCCTGGCCGAGCGCGGCATGGTCTCGCTGCGCATGATCAACCTGTCGTCGATCCTCATCACCGCCGGCATGGTGCCACTGATGCTGGCCTTCGCGATCGACGTGTATGTCGTCGCGGTCGCAGCGATCGGCAACAGTACCGTCGGCGTCGGCGGCGCCGTCGCCACGGTCGCCTTCCTCACCGGCCTGTGGTTCGTGTTCCCGCTGGCGAAAAAGCGCCGCGCGCAGCGCTGATCCTACAGGTCGAGGTGCGAGATCAGCGAGCGGCGCGTGTCGGCTTCGCCCTCTTCCTGGCCGCCGAGTGAAATCCCGACCGACATGATATCGATCAGCAGCAGTTGCAGGATGCGCGAGATCATCGACAGGAAAGTCGTGCTGTCCTCGCTGTGATCGACCGCGAGGCAGATGGTGGCCTTCTTCGCCAGCGCCGATTTGCTGCCGGTGATGGCGATCACGTCGGCGCCCACCCGGCGCGCCGCATCGACCGCCGCCAGCAGCTCCGGCAATTCGCCCGCCGTCGAAATCGCGATCACGACGTCGCCCGGCTTGAGCAGTTCGGCGGCCAGCGTGAACAGGTGCGAGTCTCCATAAGCCGAGGTCGGAATGCGGAAGCGGAAGAACTTGTGCTGGCCGTCCAGCGCCACCACGCGCGAATTACCCATCGCGTAAAACTCGACGCGGTTCGCCTTGCGCAGCAACTGGATCGCGCGGTCGATCGACGCCACGTCGAGCTGGTCGCGGAACTTCAGGATCGCCGACACGGTATTGTCGATCACCTTGGCCGACAGGTCGTGCGTGCTGTCGCTGATGCGCACCTGGCTGTGGCGCACCGGGATGGTGCCGGTCAGGCTGCTGGCGAACTTGAGCTTGAAGTCGGCCAGGCCAAGGAAGCCGAGCGAGCGGCAGAAGCGGATCACGGTCGGCTGGCTCACTTCGGCGAGGCGCGCGATTTCCGCGATCGGCTCGCCGAGCACCTTGCGCGGATGCTCGAGCACCAGCGTGGCGACGCGCTGCTCGGCCGGCGACAGCTCATGCTGCAAGTGCTGCACGCGCTCCATCAGCGTATTGGCACCGCTGCGCCCGCGCAGGTGTTCGGACAGGATCGTCGCGACGCCGTAGAACGCCGGATTCGGCGTCATGATCACATACGTCGGGATCTGCGCCAGGTAGTCGGTGAAGCGGCCCTTCGCTTCGAAGCGCGCGCGGAACGGCGAGGTGGCGAACCACTCGGCCATGCGCGGCACGATGCCGCCGCCGATAAACACGCCGCCGAACGCGCCCAGCGTCACCGCCAGGTTGGCCGCCGCGCCGCCCAGCATGCCGCTGAAGCATTCGAGCGTTTCGAGGCACAGCGGATCGCGCTCCTCGAGCGCGCCGGTGAGGATGTCGGGCGAACTGCGGCTGGCCACGGTCACGCCGTTGCGCTGCGCCAGCGCGCGGTAGATGATTTCCATGCCCGGACCGGAAATGAGGCGCTCGTTGGAGACGTGCGGCCACTCCTTCCACGCAAAGCGCAGGATGTCGAATTCGCGCTCGTCGGCCGGCGCGAAATTCACGTGACCGCCTTCGCTGCCGAGCGTGACGAAGCCGTCGAGCGTCGGGATCACGCCCGACACGCCAAGGCCGGTGCCCGGCCCCAGCACGCCGATAACCGCGTTCGCCGCCGGCGCGCCGCCGCCGACCTGCAGCAGGTCCTGGCCCGACAGGCCGGGCAGCGACATCGCCAGCGCGGTGAAGTCGTTCACGATCAGCAGCGTGTTCAGCCCCAGTTCGCGGCGCACCTCGTCGGTCGAAAACTGCCAGTCGCGATTGGTCATGCGGATCATGTCGCCGCTGATCGGATTGGCCAGCGCGAAGGCGCCGTGGTTGATGCGGGTGCCTTCGTGATCGGCCAGATAGGAATGCAGCAGCGGCACGATGCCGGTGAAGTCGTCGCACTTGAGCACGCGCACCGAGCGCAGCACGCCGGGCGCCGTTTCAAGCGCAAAGCGCGCATGCGTGGCGCCGATGTCCGCCAGGAGACGCGGGCCGTCGGCATAAGCAGTGCGGCTGTATTTCTGTTCGGATTCCAGATCTTTGGTCATCGGTGGTCATTTCGCAGCGTCATTGGGTCGCGGGTAGCATACCTTAATGACTGAAATACATCAAAAGCTCATTTCGTTGATCGAACTTTTGGCGTTTGGCGTGGTCTGACACATAGTGTCAGACCTTTTCAAGTGCTTAGTACGAAATCAGGACGACCGCGTTCTGCGCCGGAAACTGCACCATGCCGCCGGCGACGACCGCAGTAGTATTTGAGTAGGCGTCGCGCACCGTCTGGCCATCGCCGAACACGCCGCGTACCGGGATGCTCGATCGCTTGTCGGTCGGCAGGCCCAGCGCCACCACCACCTTGTCGCTCACGCCGTTGTTGCTGTAGCTGCGCGAGAAGACGTACGGCGAATGCTGGATCATCTGGTGCACACCGGCGCCCACTGCGATATGCGCGTGGCGGAATTGGCCAAGCTTGGCCCAGTGTTCGCGCACGTCGGCGACGCGGTAGCCGGTGCGCTGCGCGTTCTTCGCCAGGTCGTCCCAGTTCATGAAGCTGCGCAGGGTGGCGTCGCCTTGGGCGCCGTCGACGCGCAGCACGCGCGCGGTTTCGTCGCCGTAGTAGATCTGCGCGGCGCCGGGAGCAAGCAGCAGCTTGGTGGCGGTCTCGAACGGCTTGGTGCGCAAAGGATCGAACGGCGTCGAATCATCATGCGAACTCAGATAGTTCAGCACCGAGCCGCCGGCGAGCGGGCCGTTCAGCGCTTGTGAGTAACTGCTGAACAGCGCCTCGTAGCCCTGCTGCGCATCCGACTTCATGCTGAAGTTGATCATGCTGTCGAAGCCGTTGGCGTAATAGTCGATGAAGTCGCTGCCGCCCATGTCGAACTTGTGGCCGTGCGCGATCCCGAAGTTGTAGACCTCGGCCGTCATGAAGAACTTGTCGTCGCCGAGCCGCCTGGCCGGATTGGCGCGCTTCCAGTCTTCGTAGGCTTCGCTGGCGACCTTCTTGAGCTCCTTCCAGACACCAGGTTCGGTGTGCTTGACGGTGTCGGCGCGGAAGCCGTCGAAGCCGTATTTGCGCACCCAGTCGGCATGCCACTTCATCAGGTAGTAACGCGGCGCGCGCGGATAGCCGGTGCGCTTGAAGAAGGCGTCGAGCTCCTTCGTTTCGCGTTCGTAGCGTCCTTCCGCTTTCCATTTCGCGGCCAGTGCGGGCGGCAGCTTGACCGCGGCGTTGCTGCCGGTGCGGAAATCGGGCAGGTTCGCCACCAGCGTGCAATCGATCGTGGTGGCGGCATCCTTGTAGGTGCACTTCGGCCCGGTGCGTACCCATTCCTTTGGCCACACCGGATCATCCTTCGTCACCGGACCGGTATGGTTCATCACGACGTCGAGCAGCACGCGGATGCCGTTGGCGTGGGCGGTGTCGACCAGTTCGCGCACGTCCGCTTCGGTGCCGAGGTTGGCGTCGACGCTGGTGAAGTCGCGCGCCCAGTAGCCGTGGAAGCCGTACGACTTGCCGGTGCCTTCGTCGGTGCCGGCGTGGATCTGCTCGACAGGCGGCGTGATCCAGATCGCGTCCACGCCGAGGTCCCTGAAATAGCCTTCCTTGATCTTCTTGGTGACGCCGGCCAGGTCGCCGCCCATGTAGCCGCGCAGTGTCGCTGCATCGTCCTTGCGCCCGTACGCGCGGTCGTTCGCCGGGTTGCCGTTGTTGAAGCGGTCCGTCACCAGGAAGTAGACGGTGGCGTTGTCCCACGAGAACGGCTTGCGCACGGCTTGCGCGGCGGCCGGGTTGGCGAGCGCGCCGGCGGCCAGGGCGATGGAAATGGCAAGTGCGGTGAATTTCATGCGGTGCGGTCCTGGTCAGGTGATGATGGTCGGGCGGTCACGCCCGGTACGGGTCTTCAGTTGCGAAAGGTTGGCGGCGATGGCGGCCAGGCCGGCCAGCGCGACCTGCGGATCGATGTCGTGGCGCGTCTTGTCCGCCTCGTATTTTTCCAGGTACAGGCGGATGGTGGCGCCCTCGGTGCCGGTGCCCGACAGGCGGAACACGATGCGCGAGCCGTCGGTCATCACGATGCGCACGCCCTGCTTTGCCGCCACCGAATGGTCGACCGGATCGGTGTAGACGAAGTCGTCGGCCATGGCGACGGTGAAGCCGTCCAGCTGCTGGCCCGCGAGGCCGGCGAGCTGCCCGCGCAGGTGCTCCATCACGTCTTCCGCGGCGCTCGACTCCACCGCTTCATAATCGTGGCGCGAATAGTAGTTGCGGCCAAAACGCGTCCAATGTTCGCGCACGATGGTATCGACCGGCTTGCCGGTCGCCGCCAACAGGTTGAGCCAGAACAGAATCGCCCACACGCCATCTTTTTCGCGGATGTGGTTCGAGCCGGTGCCGTAGCTCTCCTCGCCGCACAGGGTTGCGAGGCCGGCGTCGAGCAAGTTGCCGAAATACTTCCAGCCGGTCGGCGTCTCGTAGCATTTGATGCCGAGCGCCTTCGCCACGCGGTCCGGCGCAGTCGAAGTCGGCATCGAACGCGCAATGCCCTTCAGTCCATCGCGATAGCCCGGCGCCAGCGTGGCGTTGGCCGCGATGATGGCGAGGCTGTCCGACGGCGTCACCGCCAGGCCGCGGCCGACAATCATGTTGCGGTCGGCATCGCCATCGGATGCGGCGCCGAAGTCCGGCGCATCCTTGGCGAACATCACTGCGATCAGTTCCGCTGCGTTGACGGGATTGGGATCAGGATGGTGGCCGCCAAAGTCCTCGAGCGGCGTGCCGTTGATGACTGTTCCCGCGGGGGCGCCCAGCATGCCCTCCAAGATCTTGTGCGCATACGGGCCGCCAACCGCATGCATGCCGTCATAGCGCATCGTAAAGCCGCCCGCGAACAGCTTCCTGATGGCGGCGAAGTCGAACAGCCCGGCCATCAGCGCGGCGTAGTCGGCGACCGAATCGATGACTTCGACTGCCATCTGCTCGATGCGCGACACGCCGACCTGGTCGAGTTCGGGCGCCAGTTCGTCGCTGATCCGGTAGACCGCGATGGACTGGGTGGCGATGAATATCGCTTCGGTGATTTTTTCCGGTGCCGGCCCGCCGTTGCCGACGTTGTACTTGATGCCAAAGTCGCCGTCCGGGCCGCCCGGATTGTGGCTGGCCGATAGCACAATGCCGCCAAACGCGGCGTGCTTGCGAATCACGCAGCTCACCGCCGGCGTCGACAGGATGCCGCCCTGCCCGACCAGCACCTTGCCGAAGCCGTGCGCGGCCGCCATGCGCAGGATTACCTGGATCGCGGTGCGGTTGAAATAGCGGCCGTCGCCGCCCAGCACCAGCGTCTGGCCGGCGCAATCGCCCACCGTCTGGAAGATCGCCTGCACGAAGTTTTCGAGGTAGCCCGGCTGCAGGAACTCGGTCACTTTCTTGCGCAGGCCGGAAGTGCCGGGGCGCTGCCCGGCAAAGGGCGTGGTTGCTACTGTCTGTATGGTCATTCGCAGCTCCTGTTCGCTATCGTATGGATTGACGTAAACCTAATACGCTACCATACGACAGCTGGCAAAAGCGTGGCGCGGGATCACTTCGGCGCTGGCGCTTTGTCGGTCACGAACAGCGTCAGGATGCCTGCCACAATCATGCAGGCGCCGCCCAGCATCAGCGTCTTGACGGTATGGCCGGCAAAGAAGTGCGTGGTCATCCAGCCGAGCAGCAGGCCGCTGACGATCTGCGGGATCACGACGAAGAAGTTAAACACGCCCATGAAGTAGCCCATGCGCTTGGGCGGCAGTGCGCCGGCAAGGATCGCATACGGCATGGTCAGGATGCTGGCCCATGCGATGCCGACGCCGATCATCGGAACGATCAGCATCTCTTTTTTGGTGATCATGAAAACGCTGGCCAGGCTCAAGCCGCCGATGATCAGGCATACCGTGTGCACCACCTTGCGGCTTGTCATGCGTGCAAACACCGGCAGCACGAACGCGGCCAGCGCGGACACGCCGCTGTAGACGCCGAACATGATGCCGACCCAGTTGCCGGCGGCCTGGTAAGCGGCCGACTGCGCATCGGTGGTGCCGTACACATTGTCGGCAATCGCGGTGCCGGTGTAGATCCACATCGCGAACAGCGCGATCCAGGTGAAGAACTGGACGAACGCCAGCTGCACCATGGTCTTCGGCATATGCAGGAAGCCGCCGAGGATCTCGCGCAGCGCCACGCCGAGGTTTTTCGAATGTTTGCGTTCTGCGTTGAACGCTTCCATGTTCTCAGGCGGCAGTTCGGTGGAGGTAAACACGGTCCACATCACCGACAGCGCGAACACCAGGCCGCCGATGTAGAACGAGTAACGCACGGTATCGGGCACCATGCCGTTGACCGGCACGTTGCTGACGCCGAACCAGTCGGAGAACATGACCGGCAGCAGCGAGGCAATCACCGCGCCGCAGCCGATGAAGAAGGTCTGCATCGCGAAGCCGGCGGTCTGCTGCGACGCATGCAGCTTGTCGCCGACGAAGGCGCGGAACGGCTCCATCGAGATGTTGATGGCCGCATCCATCATCCACAGCACTGCGACCGCCATCCACAAGGCGGACGAATTCGGCATCAGGAACAGCGCGATCGACGCCAGCACGGCGCCGATGAAGAAGAATGGGCGGCGGCGGCCCCAGAACGGGTGCCAGGTGTTGTCGCTCAGGTAGCCGATGATCGGCTGCACCAGCAGGCCGGTGACCGGCGCGGCGAGCCAGAACAGCGCCAGGTCATCCGGCTGGGCGCCGAGCGTCGAGAAGATCCGGCTGGTGTTGGCGTTTTGCAGCGCAAAGCCGAACTGGATGCCGAAGAAGCCGAAGCTCATGTTCCACAACTGCCAGAACGACAGGCGCGGTTTCAAGGAAGGGATCTGCATTTCCATCTGTGTCTCCGAAATTATTCTTATCCGTGCTAACGGCCGGACTTGCTGATATCGTTCCACTGGTTCGCGCGTGGGGCACGTGCTGCGGGCAGATGATTTGTAGGAAAGTAACATGNNCCAGCCAATCAAAAACAACGATGGGGACACCATGCTGGACATGCAAAAGCGCCTGAGCAATTCATTTAACGCGATCATCAGCCTGCCGTCGACGGCCATGGGGTTCGCCCTGTGCATCCAGATTTCGGCACTGAGCTGGCTGCTCAGCACCAAATACCACCTCGACATTCACGAAATCGGCATTGTCTGGGCAGCCGGGCCGCTGGCCGGGATCATCGGCCAGGTGCTGATCGGCTTCATCAGCGACGGCGCCTGGTTCTGGGGCGGGCGGCGCCGGCCGTTCATCCTGATCGGCGGCACGCTGGCGGCGCTGATGGTGTTCCTGCTGCCGCGCATCGACGCCGTCGCCAGCTTGCTCGGCATCGGCAACCTGCTGGTGGTGGCGGTGATCGTCGCGCTGACGCTGGACCTGTCGATCAACATCGGATTCAACCCTACCCGCGCGCTGATTGCCGACGTCACGCCCGAAGGCGAAGCGCGCACCAGGGGTTTTACCTGGATGCAGACCATCTCCGGCTTCTGGGGCGTGATGGCCTACCTGATCGGCGCCTTCATCGACAACTACGCGCTGATCTCGGTCGGCGTGCTGATCGTGTTCGCCTTCTCGGTGGTGCCGATGTTTTTCGTCACCGAGCCGCGCGAGCTGACCGTCAAGAACGACGCGGTTGCCGCGACCGCAACCGAGTGGGGCCAGCTGTGGCGCATCTACCTGGCGCACGGCTTTTCGTGGATCGGCATCCAGTCGATGTTCGTGTACATCATCGCCTTCATCCAGCAGCACATCGTCGACGGCCAGAATGGGCCGGATGTGGTGGCGGCGCAGTCGGGCCACGTCATTTCGATTTCGTTCGCGGTGATGAACGTGGTGGGCTTCCTGCTGCCGGCGCTGGTGCTGGCGCCGCTCGCCGCGCGCATCGGCCGCGTGAAGACGCAGGCTGGCTGCGTGGCGATCATGGCCGTGGCCTACTTCGCGATCGCCTTCCAGGGCTATTCGCCGCACCGGCTGTACGCGCTGATGGCGGTGGTCGGCATCGGCTGGGGCGCGGTGGTCAGCCTGCCGTTCGCGATCATGAGCGAGAAGGTCGACAAGAGCCGCATGGGCTTCTTCATGGGGATCTTCAACCTGTCGGTGGTGATTCCGCAGTTGCTGTCGACCGGCGTGGGCTATGTGCTGAAATCGGCGCCGGATTCGAAGGTGCTGTTCATTATTTGCGGCAGCTGCCTGGCGATGTCGGCGGTGCTGTGGTGCTTCGTGCGCGAGACGCAAAAGACAATGGTCATCGCACCAATTCCGGCTGCGGCTCACTGATCGATTCTGCTCGCTCAGCATAGATTCCCGCCTTCGCGGGAACGACGGTCTCTAAGCCACTGGCTATAAAACTGTCATTCCCGCGAAGGCGGGAATCCATGCTGAGCGAGCAGAGATCAAATAAAAAGGGCGCCTTCACGGCGCCCTTCCTTTCTCTTACTCTGCTTTCGGCGGACCTTTGCGGTGCTCCTTCTTCGGACCTTTTGCGTAGCCCGCTTTCTCGGCGAAGCGGCGATCGCCGGCCGCCTTCTTCGGACCGGCAAACGAACCGGCCTTCTTCACCGCCGGCGGCTCGCCGTCGCGCGTGATGTTGAGCTGCTGCCCCGCCACCCACACCGTCTTCAGGTGGTCGATCAGGTCAGGCGGCATGTCGGCCGGCAGGTCGAGCGTGCTGTAGTCGTCGTAGATCTCGATGCGGCCGATGTACTTCGACTCGATGCCCGCTTCGTTGGCGATCGCGCCGACGATGTTGCCCGGCTTGACGCCGTGCGAATGGCCCACTTCGATGCGGAACGTGCCCATGCCGTCTTCGGCAGGACGCATGGTGCGCTCGCGCTTGAATGCCGGCGCATCGCCGCCGCGCTCGGGGCGCATCGGCGCGTCCGCGCGCGGTGCGCGGGCCGGGCGCTCTTCCCATGCCGGCGCGGCCTTGGCGGCGCGGTCCGGCTTTTCCAGCAGCAGCGGCACGTCGCCGCGCGCCAGCTTGGCCAGCGCCGCGGCGATCTCCACCGCCGGCACGTTCAGTTCGCGCTCGTATTCCTCGATCAGGGTACGGAACACGTCGATGCCGCCGGCTGCCAGCGTCTCGGTGATCTGATCCTTGAATTTGGCGATGCGCACGTCGTTGATGGTCTTCACCGTCGGCAGCGTCAGCGGCGACACCGGCTGGCGCGTGGCGCGCTCGATCGCTTTCAGCAGGCCCTGCTCGCGCGGAGTGATGAACAGGATCGCCTCGCCGCTGCGGCCGGCGCGGCCGGTACGGCCGATGCGGTGGGTGTAGCTTTCCGGGTCCGACGGCACGTCGTAGTTGATGACGTGGCTGATGCGCTCGACGTCGAGGCCGCGCGCGGCGACGTCGGTCGCCACCAGGATGTCGATCTTGCCGTCCTTGAGCTGGGCGATGGTGCGCTCGCGCTGGGTCTGCTGCATGTCGCCGTTGATGGCGGTGGCGGCGAAGCCGCGCGCCTGCAGCTTGGAGGCCAGTTCTTCGGTACCGAGCTTGGTGCGGGCGAAGATGATCATGCCGTCGAACGGCTCGGCTTCGAGGATGCGGGTCAGCGCCTCGAGCTTCTGCATGCCGCTCACCATCCAGTAGCGCTGGCGGATATTGTCGGCGGTGCCGGTCTTGGCGGCGACCGTCACTTCGGCCGGATCGCGCAGGTAGGTCTTGGCGATGCGCTTGATCGCCGACGGCATGGTGGCCGAGAACAGCGCGGTCTGGCGCGTCGCCGGGGTCTTTTGCAGGATCTGCTCGACGTCGTCGATAAAGCCCATGCGCAGCATCTCGTCGGCTTCATCGAGCACCAGCGTCTTCAGCTTCGACAGGTCGAGCGAACCCTTGTCGAGGTGATCGATCACGCGGCCGGGCGTGCCGACGACGACGTGGACGCCGCGGCGCAGGGCCGACAGCTGCGGGCCGTAGCTCTGGCCGCCGTAGATCGGCAGCACGTGGAAGTCCTTGATGTGCGCGGCGTAGGTCTGGAACGCCTCGGCGACCTGGATCGCCAGTTCGCGCGTGGGCGCGAGCACCAGCGCCTGCGGCGAGTGCTGCTTGATGTCGAGGTTCGACAAGATCGGCAGCGCGAACGCGGCCGTCTTGCCGGTACCGGTCTGGGCCTGTCCGAGCACGTCGCGATTGGCCAGCAGCAGCGGGATGGTGGCGGCCTGGATCGGCGACGGCGTTTCGTAGCCGACCTCCTTGATCACTTTCAGCACGGCGGCCGAAAGGTTAAGGTCGGAAAACAACGGAAGGTTAGGGGTGTCAGACATGGGAGTGCTCTCGGTTCAGTGCTAATCCGCTAGTTTACTCCCTTGACGGCATCCCCGGGCCGCTATTTACCTCAACCGTGCCGGGCCGACGCGCAGTAACGGGCAATGAAGGCGGCATGATCGGGCATCACGTCGGCGCATTTGGCGATCACATCGCGCACGCTTTCCATGTACTCGAAGGTGTCCGCCTCGCTCTGCAGGTCGACCAGCGGGTGGTAGCCGTCCGGCTCGAGGTTCTGCCCCACCATCAGCTGCAGCCAGCCCATTTCGGTAAACAGCTCGTTATCGGTGCGGAAAATGCGCCCGTGCGCGCGGAACAGGTCGATCTTGTGCTGCAGCGTGTCCGGGATCGCCATGTCGGCGCACATCTTCCAGAACGGCTCGGGACGCTGGTTCAGCTTGTAGTGCAGGATGATGAAGTCGCGGATGCGTTCCATCTCGAAGCGGGTCTGGCGGTTGTACTCGGCGATGTCGACCGCGTTGAAGCCCTGGTCGGGGAAGAGGTCGAGCAGGCGCGAGATGGCCGACTGCACGCAGTGGATGCTGGTCGATTCGATCGGCTCGACGAAGCCGGCGGCCAGCCCGATCGCCACCACGTTGCGGTTCCAGCCGGCCTTGCGCATGCCGGCCTTGAACTTGAGCAGGCGCGGTTCGGCCAGCGCCTTGCCGTCGAGGTTGGCCAGCAGGACGGCGCTCGCCTCGTCCTCGCTGATGAAGTCGCTGCANNACCGCGGCGCACGGCACCGCCAGCGCGCGGTTGCACGGCAGCCAGTGGCCCCATTCCTCGTAGCCGGTGCCCAGCGTTTCCTCGATCAGCAGGCCGCGAAAGCCCGAGCAGTCGATGAACAGCTCGCCTTCGATGCGCTCGCCGCTCTCGAGCACGACCGCCTCGACGTGGCCGTCGGCGGCGCGCTGGGCGACCTGGACGATCTTGCCTTCGGTGCGCCGCACGCCGCGCTGCTCGGCATGCTTGCGCAGGTAGCGCGCGTACAGGCTGGCGTCGAACTGGTAGGCGTAGACGATCTCGCCGAGCGGCGAATTCGGCACTTCGTTGCTCGGCGGCATGAATTTGTTGGCCAGGGCGGCCTTGCGCATGATCGAGTACTCGGCCAGGTCGGCCGCCTTGCCCAGCTTGCGCATCTTGTGCCAGTACTGCTCGAAGCCGACCGTCCACAGGTCCTGGCCGATGCGGCCGAAGCCGTGCATGTAGCGGTCGCCCGGCTTGCCCCAGCCGACAAATTCGACGCCGAGCTTGAAGGTGCCCTCGGTCGACTTCATGAAGTCGGTCTCGTCGATGCCGAGGATCTTGTTGAAGCGCTGAATCATCGGGATGGTCGCTTCGCCGACGCCGACGATGCCGATGGCGTCCGATTCGACCACGCGGATCGTGTACTTGCCGCGCAGCACGGTCGCCAGCGCGGCGGCCGTCATCCAGCCGGAGGTGCCGCCGCCGACGATCACGATGGTGTTGATTAGACTGCTCTGCATGCCGGATATCCTGTCCAAAGAAAAACGATTGTACCGCCAAAAAAAACAATCCCCGCGGGCCGAGGCCGACGGGGATTGCAGGTTCAAGCGGTGCGAACGCGCGCCTGGCGCGTCACGGCCGTGCTCAGAACTTGTAGCCGGCGCCGAACAGGTAGGTCTTGCCGTACGAGACGACTTCGACTGGCTTGGCCGGATCGTTGACGTAACGCTGGAACTTGGCGTTGGTCAGGTTCTGCGCCGATACGTTGAGCGTCACGCCTTTCAGCGGGCCGCCCTGGAACTCGTACGCCACTTGCAGGTCGACGATGGATTCACCCTTGATGAAGGTCAGCTTGCGCGTATCTTCATAGTCGGTGATTTCGCCGAGGAAGTCGGAACGCTTCTTCTGCGCCACGGCGATCTGGAAACCGTTCGCTTCGTAGTACAGCTTCAGGTTCGTCACTTTGCGCGACAGGCCAGGCATCGGGATGTTCGCCTTCGGGGTGTCGGCGAAGGTGAAGCCGCTGGTCGGCAGGCTGACCGAGCTGCGGGTGTCCGAATGGTTCAGCTGTACGCCGAAGCCGTCGAGCATCGGGGTGGCCAGCGAGAACGGCACGTCGGCATTGATCTCGATACCGTGGATGTTGCCGCCCGAACCGTTGGTCGGGGTGGTCAGGATACCGACGGTCGAGCCGCCCGGCGGCAGCGGGGTGCTGCCCTGGACGAATGGCTTGAAGTCGTACGGACGGCCAATGTCGAGGACGTAGGAGTCGAGCTTCTTGTAGAAAGCGGCGATACTGATCACGCCCTTCTTGCCGAAGTACTTCTCGAACGACAGGTCGATTGCCTTGGCGCGGAACGGGTCGAGGTTCGGGTTGCCGCCACTGCCCTTGAGCATCGGCGGGGTGCCCTGCGAACCGTTGTCGAGTGCGAACGACGAACTGGCCTTCATCTTGTCCATTTGCGGACGGGCCAGCACCTTGGCCAGGCCCAGGCGCAGCATCTGGTCGTTGCCGACGTCCATCGTCAGGTTCATGCTCGGCAGGAAGTCGGTGTAGCTCTTGCCGAGGCCGACTGCGGCGCCCGGGCAGGTGGCCGCGGTGTTGCCGGTGCACTTGCTCTTGTCGACGTCGAAGCCGGTCGAGTGCTGATCGGTGCGGACGATCTGGGTGCCGATGTTGCCGCGGTAGCTCAGGCCCATCACGTTGCCGTCGAGGTCGCCCTTGATGAAGGCGGTGGTGACCTTCTCGCGCACGGTCCAGTCCTTGTTCAGGATCGGCTCGTCGACCTTGCCGACGCGGTCGTAGATCGAGTTGCCGGAGTCGGTCGGGTCGAACGACGGCACGATCAGGCCGGTGGTGCCGGCCAGCGCGGTGCCGGTGCCGGGAATTGCCGCGGCGCCGTACGGGTCGCCGCCCTTGATGACCAGGCGGAACTCGTGCGAGATGTGGGTCTTCAGGCGGTCGGCGTGGTTGATGCCGAACTGGGTCGCCACCAGCGGGCCGAAGCTCAGATCATGCGAGCCGGTCAGGCGGAAGTTGTCGATCTTGTCCGAATTGTCGGGCAGCGCCAGGTAGCCGGCCTGCGGCGACGATGGACCGCCGCTCCAGCCTTCGACGTCGGTCAGCTTCATGATGCCGCGGTCGGTCAGGTTGAGCGCCGTCTTGTACTGGACCTGGTCGAAGTTCGAGCCGTTGAAGCCGGTCCACGAAATCGCGTTCAGCTGGTTCGCTGGCGTGTTGCCGGCCTGGCCCGCGGTGGTTTCGTAGCGGGTGCCCTTCTTGCTGGCCTTCGATTGCGACAGGTCGACGTCGATGCCCCAGTCGTCGACCTTGAAGACGTTGTTCCAGCCGATGTTGGTCAGCTTGTCGTCGTAGTTGTTGATGTGGTTGCGGATCACACCCTTGAAGTTGCTGATGGTGCCGGCGGTGGCGACGCCGTTGACGATCGTCGCGTTCGACAGCACGCCGTCCGGATCGTACTGCTGGCCCAGGGCGCCCGCGCCCGAAGCGCTGCCGAGCACCGCGCCTTCGAGGCCGGTGCGCTTGAGCGAGTTGTGGCCCTTCGAGTAGAAGATGTCGAGCGAGGAACGGAAATTGCGGCTTGGACGGAACTGCAACGCCGCCATCGCGCCGTCGCGGGTGCCGCCGGAAGTTTCGGTGTCGCCCTTGAAGCCGCCCGGCACCTTGACCGAGTTGCCCTGGTAGGTGGTATCGGCAGCCCAGCCGCCCCACGAGTCGAACTTCTGCTGCTGGTTGTTTTTTTCGTCGAGGCGGGTGAAGCCGAGCGCGACGCCGATGGTGCGGTCGGCGAACTGGTCGACGTAGGACAGCGCGAAGCGGTTGCCGCGGCCTTCTTCGAGGCCGGCATTGCCGACGCCGCTCTTCTGCTTGCGGTAGTTGACGGCGATGGTGCGCTTGCCGAAGTCGAGCGGCTGCACGGTGCGCAGGTCGACGGTCGACGACAGGCCCTGGCCGACCAGCAGCGCATCGGGAGTCTTGTAGACCAGCACGGAGCCGAGCAGCTCAGCGGGGAAGACGTCGAAGTCGGGAGCGCGGCTGTCGCCGGTCGAGGCCGATTCGCGGCCGTTGAACAGCGAGCCGTTCATGTCCGGCGACATGCCGCGGATGCTGATGCTGGAAGCCTTGCCGGTCGACTTGTCGCGCTGGGCGGTGACGCCCGGCAGGCGTGCCATCGATTCGGCAACACTGGAGTCCGGCAGCTTGCCGATGTCTTCGGCCGAAATGGCTTCGACGATCGAGCTGGAATTTTTTTTGATCGAGATGGCGGCCTCGATACCGCGCCGCAGGCCGGTCACGACGACTGCCTGGATCGGCTTGCCATTGGCGTCCACCGCGACGACGTCGGGCTTGGCCGCGGCCGGCGCTGGCGCCGGCGTTTCTTGCGCGTAGGCGGAACCCGCCAGTACTGTCAGGAATACGGCACAACCAGCGGCCACCGGGCTCAGCTGGAATGCAATTTGTCCCCGGGCCGGGCCGGCGGTGCGCTTGCTTGCGAAAATTTTCATTTGTCCCCTCATCTTTATCAGAACTACACATTCCCGCACCAACAGCCCGGAAGCTTCTTACACGGGAGCCAAGACCAAACGTTCTAAGACGCTCTGAGCCGATTCTGTACTAAAACTAGATGCACTGTCAACGACAGTTGAGCGACACTACTTTAAACGGCATGTTTTCCGCTCTGGCTGCCAAATGAAGGGCTAAGACGTTGTATTTCGGCTACAGAAGCCGTGCATACAGGATGTAGTACGACTACATATTTTCATTCTTGCACAATTTCCGCCATTAAACGCACCAAATTGGTGCAATTTCTCGGGACCCGGCATGGGCGACGCGAGCGCGAGGAATCGGATGTACTAAAACTAGATCGTCCGCCCCCCGGATCTCGTTGATGCGGTCTAGCAACTATAGTATTCTGGGCCGCACGCAGGGCCGACGCTGTCGGTTCGGCACCGCGAGGCGGCGCTGTAGTCGGATTACGGCTCGCGCCGTCCACATGGCATTCAGCATGGGCACACAAGCACAATGAAAAATCTCCTCGCCGTCGCGCTGGTCGGCGCCAGCTGTTTCATCAGCAGCGCCGCGCACGCGCTCGACTACCGCATCGACCACATGGACCCGCCGTCCTGGTGGGCCGGCATGCGCGACAGCAAGCTGCAACTGATGGTGCACGGCGAACGGATCGCCGACCTCGAGCCGGCCCTGAGCTACCCTGGGGTACGCATTGCCGGCGTCACGCGCGTGGCGAACAGGAACTACCTGTTCATCGACCTCGCGATCGCCGACCAGGCGCGGCCCGGCCGGCTCGACCTGCGCTTCGACGGCGCCGGCCAGCACCTCGGCTACAGTTATCAGCTGATGGCGCGCGAGCCCGGCTCGGCGCAGCGCAAGAGTTTCGACAGCAGCGACGCGATCTACCAGCTCATGCCGGACCGCTTCGCCAACGGCAGCACCGCCAACGACAGCGTGCCGGCGATGGCCGACAAGCTCGATCGCGCCGGCGGCGCCGGCCGCCACGGCGGCGACATCCAGGGCATCATCGACCACCTCGGCTACATCGCCGCAATGGGCTTCACGCAGCTGTGGCCGACGCCGCTGCTGGAAAACGACATGCCCACCTATTCGTACCACGGCTATGCGGCCACCGACCATTACAAGATCGATCCCCGGTACGGCAGCAACGAAGACTACGCGCGGCTGTCGGCCGAGGCGCGCAAGAAGGGCATCGGCCTGATTCACGACGTGGTGCTGTCGCACATCGGCATCGGGCACTGGTGGATGAAGGACATGCCGACCCCGGACTGGACCAACCACAACGGCAAATTCGTGCCCACCGCGCACCACCGGATGTCGACCATGGATCCCTACGGCTCGCAGGCCGACAAGCTCAATTTCACCCACGGCTGGTTCACCGACGAGATGCCGGACCTGAACCAGAACAATCCGATGGTGGCCAATTTCCTGATCCAGAACAGCATCTGGTGGATCGAGTACGCGCGCCTGTCCGGACTGCGGATCGACACCTACGGCTATTCGGACGCCGACTTCCTGACCGAGTACTCGCGCCGCGTCCTCGCCGAATACCCGCGCCTGAACATGGTCGGCGAGGAGTGGCACAAGGCGCCGGCGGTGGTGGCGCACTGGCAGCGCGGCAAAGCCAGCGCCGATGGCTTCATCGGTTCGCTGCCGAGCATGATGGACTTCCCGATGATGTACGCCATGCGCGCAGGCCTGGCCCGCACCGAAGACCAAGACGGCTTCAAGGACGTCTACGAAATGCTGTCGCAAGATCACCTGTATCCGGATGCGGCCAACCTGGTCCTGTTCGAAGGCAACCACGACGTGCCGCGGATGTTCAGCGTGGTCGGCGACGATGTCGACCTGTACAAGATGGACCTGGTCTTCACCATGACGCTGCCGCGCATTCCGCAGTTCTATTACGGCACCGAAGTGCTGATGACCAGCACCTTCAAGAGCCGCGACGACGCCAGCTACCGGCACGACTTCCCGGGCGGCTGGGCCGGCGACACGGTCAATGCGTTCAGCGGCGCCGGCCTCACGCCGCAGCAGCGCGATGCCCAGGCGTTCGTCAGGAAGCTGGTCA
>CXWL01121537.1_pt1 | contig 22747 bp, 23 predicted proteins | sample 590931 | NCBI WGS metagenome assembly CXWL01 (sample SAMEA3498368, study PRJEB10139) | groundwater metagenome | biome: water well; material: biofilm material | place: Germany | collected 2015-04-27
GCCCCGTGCAGGTCACCCAGGACCTGGCGAACTTCTGGCGCAGTACCTACGCCGAGGTCAAGAAGGACTTGAAGGGGCGTTACCCCAAGCACTATTGGCCGGATGACCCGCTGGTGGCCGAAGCCACGGCGCGAGCCAAGCCGCGCAAGTCCTGAGCGAATTGGCGTCTAGGGGGCTGCCGGCAACAGAAACCGCGCGATCACCGGCAAGTGATCGGAGATGCGCAGCGTGTCGTCCTGCCGCACTTCGGCTTCCACACGCTTGATTCGCGAGCTGTAGAACAGGTAGTCGACGGTGCGATCCGGGCCGTTGAGGCCGGGGTCGTTGGGGTAATGGGTCAGCCAGCGTTCGCGATTGATGCCGCTGGCTTCGTTATTCGTGGGAATCATCGGGTATTTGTCCCACAGCAGGTGCAGCGCGCTGTCAGCGGAGTAGGGCGTGCGTTGTTCGGCAGGCAGACGCTGGAACTGTCCCAGCGGCAGCAGGTTGAAATCTCCGCCGATCAGCCAGGGCGTGCCGCGCGCTTCGTATTGATCCAGCACCTTGGCCACGGCCACGACCTGGTGCTGCAGGGTGTCGTCCGGCTGCACAGCCCGATCCAGGTGGGTGTTGAGCACGGCGACTTGCCCACCGTCGCTTTGCCCCAGATAACTCACCAGCAAGGCGTTTTTCGGCTGGAACTGGCGACTGATGAGGTTGCCCGGTTGCTCCGGCAATTGCAGGCGTTCTGCGCTTTCGATCTTGTAGCGGCTGAGGGTCGCCAGTTGCCGTCCGACGCTGCCGACAATATGAGGGTCCGGGACAAAGTCAGCCTTCCAGTCGAAGGCCGAGGTGCTGCAGGGGTAGATGTCGGCGACGCGCTCGCGAAGTAATTTCAGTTGGTCCTGATAGTCGCTGGCCTTGGCCCCGTCATCCAGTTCTTGCAGGAGCACCACATCCGGTTGCTCGTCACGAATCACCCGTGCCACTTCATCGAGACTGAAGGCCATGTCCTCCGGTGTCGGCGCTTCGTCGTTGCCCTGGGCCAAGTCGTTCCAGAAAACATAGCGTTTGCCGGCGAGATATTGCACGTTCCAGGTCATGACTTTCAGCGCCTGGCCTGACACCAGCGGCGGGGCGTCGGCGGTGCAGCGAACCGCCAGGGTTTCTTTGGCGTCGGGGCGCCAGGTCAGGCTGTAGGTCAGGGTCAGCAACAGGCCTGCGACGATCAGCAGGCCCAGCAGGGTGTAGCGCAGTAGTCGGGTCATGGGCTCGGCTTATGGCGTTACAAAAGATTGAGCCGAGCATAACCGAGAGCGAGGTCGCAGCCCAAGGGTGGCGCTGTCAGGCATTGCCAGGGTTGTTGTCAGCGGCATCGCTGATCAGCATGAACAAGCGGAACAGCACCACGCTGGTGAACAACTGCAGGAAGCTGTGACCACTTTCGATGATCACCGACAGGATCGGATTCGGCTCCGGATACACCGACACGCTCGCACCCTTGAGCAACCAGAGCGGTGCCATCACGCAGAGAATGCACACCAGAATGCGCAGGAAATTGCCCCGGGCCATGCGCATGCTTTCGCGGATGGCGGCTAGAGGCTGCATGTTTCGCAGCACCAGCAGGTACTCGGCAAAGGCCAGCATCACCATCAGCCAGATGCCCGGCAGGAAGTAGAGCGACAGGCCCACCAGAATCATCAGGGTGTTGACCGCGGTCAGCAGGGCGAAGCGTGGCCACAGGCTGGCCGAGGCCGCGAGCAGATCACGGGTGCGTGGTGACTCGCCTCGGCTGCGGGCATCGAGAAAGAGGATCAGTGCCGCGGTATACAACGGATACACCAGCAACCCGACAATCACGCTGTAACCCGGAAATGCCTCGGGCCCCTGAGTGTGGTCGACCAGTTGTTGCAGCATGGCCTCGATCACCACCAACGGCAGGCACAGTGGCACGATGCCGCTCAGGTTGCGCTTGAAGAAATACAGGGAGTCGCGGAGTACATCTAACGGATTCATCGGTCGCTTTCCCAGGTTGCAAGGTGTAGCGACACTGTAACCGATGCGCGCACTTCCTGAACAAAGGTAAACGTTCGGTAAAGCTCATTGAAACAAGCTGTGTCGGCCCCATAACTGCCGGGCACCTCATCCACAAGGGAAGAGGTCGACGATTTTCCGGCAATCCGAGAGGTAGTCATGAACAGCGAAGAGCAAACCCTGATCGATGGACTGTTTTCCCGTCTGCAGCAGGCCGAAACCCAGGCCGATCCGCGAGACGCTCAGGCCGAGGCACGGATCAAGGAGCACCTGAACCGGCAGCCCGCCGCAGGCTATTTCATGACTCAGGCGATTCTGGTGCAAGAGGCGGCCATCAAACGTCTCGACGAACACAATAAGCAACTCGCGCAACAGCTGCAGCAAGCCCAGGACGAACTGCAACGAGCCAAGACCCAGGCACCCGCGACGGCACCCAGTGGCGGCGGTTTCCTGTCGAGCATTTTTGGTGGTAACCGTGAGGCGCCGCCAGCCGCAGCCCAAGCCCCGGCAGCCTTCAGTGGCAATGGCTGGCGTGAGCCCGGAGGCTCTGCCGCTGCCGCCCAGTCCACGCGGCCGGGCTTTGCTGCTGCGCCGCAGAATTATGCTGCACCAACGCCGCAGGCCCCGGCTGCCGGCAGTGGCTTTCTCGGTGGCGCATTGAAAACCGCAGCGGGCGTTGCCGGTGGCGTGATGCTGGCACAAGGCATCAGCAGCCTGTTTCACAGCAATCAGAATCCGCAAGAGATTGTCGAGGTCATCAAGGAAGAGCCTGCCCAGGTCAGCGACAGCAGTTGGGGCGACGAGCAACGCATGGCCGGCAACGACAGCTACGGCAACGATCAGGGTGGATTGACCGACACTGATTACAGCGACGACAACTCATCCCTGTTTGGCGACGACGATTCCTTCGTCTGACCCGCCATTCGTCCGGGGCGCTGTGGCGCCCCGGACTGTTTATTCGCGGAATCTTCTTCATGACTGGCATACTGAGCGACTTTTCGGACCCTGAGTCCGAGCAACCGCCTGCGTGCGCCAAGAGGAAGTGCGGTGAAGAAAATCGCAGTGTTCGCCGATGTCCAGAACCTCTATTACACCGTGCGCCAGGCTTACGGTTGTCATTTCAACTATGCCGCCCTGTGGGCTGACATCAGTCAGCGTGGGCAGATTGTCGAGGCCTATGCCTACGCCATCGATCGGGGCGACAGCAAGCAGCAACAATTCCAGCAGATCCTGCGTAACCTCGGTTTCACCGTGAAGCTCAAGCCTTACATACAGCGCAGCGATGGCTCGGCCAAGGGCGACTGGGACGTCGGCATTACCCTGGACGTCATGGACGCTGCCGATCACGTCGATGAAGTGGTACTGGCTTCCGGTGACGGCGATTTCGACATGTTGCTGGAGCGCATCATCAGCAAGCACCGGGTCGAGGCGGTGGCTTACGGTGTGCCCGGCTTGACCGCCAATTCGCTGATTCGCGCGGCCAGCCGCTACGTGCCGATCGAAGGCGTGTTGCTGCTTAAAAATTGAACATTGAACGCAAGGAACAGGTTTGGAACGCATAGCCGTCATCGACTTTGAAACCACCGGGATCTCCCCCAGCAGCAGCTGCCGAGCCACCGAAATCGCTGTGGTCATGCTGGAACAGGGACGCATTGTCGACCGTTACCAGAGCCTGATGAATGCCGGGGTGCGGGTGCCGGCCTTCATCGAGCAACTGACCGGCATCAGCAATGCCATGTTGCGCACGGCGCCGAGCGCCGAGCAGGTCATGAACGAGGTCAACGAGTTCGTTGGCACTACGCCACTGTTGGCCCACAACGCGGCATTCGACCAGAAGTTCTGGGACTTCGAGCTGGGGCGGATCAAGCGGACCCGTCTGCAGAACTTCGCCTGTTCGCTGCTTTTGGCCCGCCGCCTGATGCCGGCGGCGCCCAACCACAAGCTGGGCACCCTCACGTCCTTCGCACAATTGCCTCATACCGGGCAGGCGCACCGGGCGATGGCCGACGCGGAAATGGCAGCCAACCTGACGGCGCACCTGGCGCACGAGTTGCGTGAAAAACATGGGTTGCGTGAGCTGTCCCATGAATTCTTGTGCCGCCTGCAGAAAGTCCCAGCGGCGAAAATCAACGATCATCTCCAGCGCCATCGCGGGGTCTGAAGTCCCTCACCTGCCCGAGCTTTCCAGTTGTGCCAACGGCACACGTTTGTCGAAGGCGCTCGACAGCACGATTGACGTCTTGCTGGAGCCGAAGCGGGCGACGCGATTAATCAAGGCTTCAAGTTCGATCATCGACGCCACCGCGCCGCGCATGATCACGCAGGCATCCCCCGTTACCCGATAACACTCGGTCAGTTGGGGGATCTCGAGCAGTTCGTCGTAGGCTTTCTGGTTGCCATGCTGGGTCAGGCGCAGTTCGATCAGGCACTGGATCGGTAAACCGACCTTGGCCAGGTCGACATTCGCCTGGTAGCCAGTGATCACCCCGTTGGACTCCAGCTTGGCGACTCGCTCGGCGACGGCCGGAGCCGAAAGGTTCACTTTTCTCGCCAGCTCGGCGTAAGACGCCCGGCCATTTTCCATCAAGGCGCTGAGCAGCATTCGGTCGTACTTGTCCATAAACAGGCTCCAGAAACAGCTGGCTTTCGAAAGCACGGTTTATAGCGACTAACTCCGTGCTTTGAAAAGTGTACCGGCCTCATAAACAGGTTTTGTAACTTATGTTCCGTCTGTCGGGTTTCTAGAATAACGCTCCACTTGTCCTGCCTTAGAGCCTCCCATGCCTGGTCTTCGCCGTTTCCCGTTACCATTGATTGGTGCCTTTTTTGCGCTGTACGTGATCTGGGGGTCGACCTACCTGGTGATTCGCATCGGCGTGGAATCCTGGCCGCCACTGATGCTCGGTGGGGTGCGCTTTATCCTCGCCGGGGCGCTGTTGTACGGCTTTCTGCGCTGGCGCGGGGTGCCGGCTCCGACTTGGCAGCAGTGGAAGGCGGCGGCGATCATCGGCGTGTTGCTGCTCAGTTGTGGCAACGGCGCGGTGACCGTGGCCGAGCACGCCGGTGTGGCTTCCGGTGTGGCTGCGCTGGCGGTCGCGACCGTGCCGCTGTTCACCCTGTTGTTCGGCTATTTCTGGGGCACCCGTAACACTCGCCTGGAATGGGCGGGCATTATCATGGGGCTGATCGGCATCGCCATGCTCAACCTCGGCTCCAACCTGCAATCCAGCCCGCTGGGGGCTGCCCTGTTGATCTTCGCCGCTGCGGCCTGGGCATTCGGCTCCGTGTTGAGCAGGCACCTGCCACTGCCGCAAGGGGCGATGGCCAGTGCGGCCGAGATGCTGATAGGTGGCGTGGTGCTGATGATTGGCAGTGTGTTGTCCGGTGAGCACCTGCAAGCCCTGCCACCCATTGAAGGCTGGATCGCGCTGATGTACCTGGTGGTATTCGGCTCCATCGTCGCGTTCAACGCCTATATGTACCTGCTCAAGCATGTGCGGCCTGCCGCTGCCACCAGCTATGCCTACGTGAACCCGGCGGTGGCAGTGCTGCTGGGGATTGTCTTTGCCGGCGAAACCATTGGCCTCGAAGAGGCGCTGGCGATGACGGTCATCATCGGTGCCGTGGTGTTGATCGGCTTGCCGCAGTGGCGTAAGCAGAAACCGCAGTGATTTAAGGTAAACTGCCGCGCATTGCACAGATGCGCTGACATTCTCCTACGGTACCCCAATGACTTTCGCCACTCTTGGCCTGATCGAACCCTTGCTGCGCGCCCTCGAGACGCTCGGTTACCAGACCCCGACTCCGGTGCAGGCGCAAGCCATTCCCGCCGTACTGGCCGGTCGCGACCTGATGGCTGCGGCCCAGACCGGTACCGGCAAGACCGCCGGTTTTGCCGTGCCGCTCCTGCAATTGCTGGCCATGGAAGGGCCGAAAGTCAGCAGCAACTCGGTGCGGGCACTGATCCTTGTACCGACCCGCGAGCTGGCCGAGCAGGTGCATGAAAGCGTGCGTCAGTACGCCGAGCACCTGCCGCTGAGCACTTACGCGGTCTACGGCGGCGTCAGCATCAACCCGCAGATGATGAAACTGCGCAAAGGTGTCGATTTGCTGGTGGCGACACCGGGTCGCCTGCTGGACCTGTTCCGCCAGAACGCGCTGAAATTCAACCGGCTGCAGACCCTGGTGCTGGACGAAGCGGATCGCATGCTCGACCTGGGCTTTTCCGAAGAGCTGGCGAACATTTATAAGGCGTTGCCGAAAAAGCGCCAGACGCTGTTGTTCTCCGCGACATTTTCCGAGCAGATCCGCCTGCTGGCCGGGCAGATGCTCAATGACCCTCTGAGCATTGAGGTCAGCCCGCGTAATGTGGCGGCCAACACCGTCAAGCAATGGGTGTACACGGTCGACAAAAAGCGCAAGCCGGAACTGTTCGTGCACCTGATGCGCAAAGGCAAGTGGAAACAGGTGCTGGTGTTCGCCAAGACCCGTAACGGCGTCGATGCGCTGGTGGATAAGTTGCAAGGTCTTGGCGTGAATGCCGACGGTATTCACGGCGATAAACCGCAGGCCACTCGCCAGCGGGCGCTGGACCGCTTCAAGGCCAGTGACATCCAGATTCTGGTGGCCACTGACGTTGCGGCGCGTGGTCTGGATATCGAAGACCTGCCGCTGGTGGTCAACTTCGACCTGCCGATCGTGGCCGAGGACTACATCCACCGTATCGGCCGCACCGGGCGTGCCGGCGCTACCGGCGAGGCGATTTCGCTGGTGTGTGCCGATGAGGTGAATCTGCTGTCGGCCATTGAGATGCTGACCCGTCAGCCCCTGACCCGGCATCAGGAGCAGGACTTCGAGCCCGATCATCGTGTGCCGGACACCGACGCCAGTGGTCAGGTGATCAAGAAGCCGAAAAAACCGAAGAAGCCCAAGGCTTCCGGCGGCGGTAAACGCAACCTCGGCAAGTGGGTCGACAGTGGCGAGACTGTGGCCGATGTGCCGGTGAAACCGGTGCGCAAAGTGCCGGTGTTCAATACCGGGCCGCGTAAGAAGAAGTAGGACGTGGGCAGCTTCAAGCTGCAAGACACAAGCGGTATGCACCGCTTCAGTCTTGTAGCTTGCAGCTCATCACTTACCGCTGAGCCAGTCCTTTACTCCCAGTCCTGCTGCTCGTCCGCTGGCAAAGCAGGCAGTCAGCAGGTAGCCGCCCGTCGGCGCCTCCCAGTCGAGCATTTCACCTGCGCAAAACACGCCTGGAAGGGCGTTGAGCATCAGGTTCTGGTTCATCGCTTCGAACTTCACGCCGCCGGCGCTGCTGATGGCTTCGTCCAGTGGACGGGTCTTGACCAGTGTCAGTGGCAGGGCCTTGATGGCCTGGGCCAGGGCAAGCGGATCAGCGAACGTGTCCGCGCCGGTGAGTTCGCGCAGCAAGGCAGCCTTGACACCGTCCAGGCCCAACTGGCTCTGCAGGTGCTTGGCCATGGAGCGTGAGCCGCGGGGCTTGTTCAGCGCCGCCTGGATTTTATCCACAGGGCGGCCGGGCAGCAGATCGATGTGTACCGTTGCCGAGCCGTTCAGTTGAATGGCGTCGCGAATGCTGGCCGATAACGCGTAGATCAGGCTGCCTTCAATACCGGTCGCGGTGATCACGCACTCGCCGAGGCGTGGCAGGTCGTCATTCAAACCGATGGCGATATTTTTCAGCGGCGCTCCGGCGAATTTGCTGACCATCAGCTCGCTCCAGGTGGCGACGTCAAACCCGCAATTGCTCGGTGCCAAGGGGCTCAGGTCGATACCTTTTTGTTCCAGAGGCAACGTCCAGGCGCCGTCCGAGCCCAGACGTGACCAACTGCCGCCGCCCAAGGCCAGCAGCAAGGCGTCGGGTTTCACTGTTTTCTCACCGTCGGGGCTGGCGATGCGTACGCTGCCATCGGCATTCCAGCCCAGCCAGCGGTGGCGGGTGTGGATAACTACACCGCTGTCACGCAAGCGCTTGAGCCAGGCACGCAACAGGGGGGCGGCTTTCATGTCGGTGGGAAACACTCGTCCGGAACTGCCGACAAAGGTTTCGATTCCCAAGTCGTGAATCCATTCGCACAGTGCTTGCGCGCCGAATTCGCGCAGCAGCGGTGCCATGTACGGCGCCCGCTCGGCGTAGCGCGAAAGAAAAGCCGGGTAGGCCTCGGAGTGGGTGATGTTCATGCCGCCAACGCCGGCCAACAGGAATTTGCGCCCCACGGATGGCATGCCGTCATACAGATCAACCTGGATTCCACTCTGGCTCAATACCTCGGCGGCCATCAGGCCGGCAGGGCCGCCGCCGATAATGGCAACGTGGCGAGGGAAGGGGGCGGTGGACTGAGTCATGGCGAGCGCTGCGGTTCGGTGGAATGAGCGGCGCATTCTAACAGTACGTGACCCGGCTCGCAGAGGCGGCCGGGCCTCGCAGCAGATTTTAGCTGATCAAAAAACAATCAGTGCTCCGTAGGCCAGGTGTCCTGTGGTCTGCAGGTCCTTTCGCTCAGGTTATCCACAGGCCGCTCCACAGCCATTGTGGGTAAAACATCCAGGGTTCAGTGACAGCCTGATGACTGCCAGACCCGTTGCGCGCTGTGATGCAGAATGCCGTGGCGCCGCGCCAGGGCCTGACGGTCCTTGCTGTAGCCGCCGCCAATTAGCCCGACCACCGGAATGTCCCGTCCGAGGCAATGGCGCATCACGCTTTCGTCACGCGCAGCGACACCGGCGTCTGTCAGCTTCAGATAACCCAGGGCGTCATCCTTGTGCACATCGACGCCTGCGTCGTACAGCACCAGGTCAGGCTGGTACAGCGGCAGCAGGTAGCTGAGCGCGTCATCGACCACCTTCAGGTAATCGTCATCACCCATGCCCATGGGCAAAGGGATGTCCCAGTCACTCTTGGCCTTGCGTGCGGGAAAATTCTTTTCGCAGTGCAGGGAAACCGTCACTGCGTCCGGGGTATGTTCCAGTATCCGGGCCGTACCATCGCCTTGATGCACATCGCAGTCGAAGATCAGCACGCGTCCGACACGGCCACTTTCCAGCAGGTAATGGCTGATCACCGCCAGGTCGTTGAAGATGCAAAAGCCGGCCGGATGATCGTAGTGGGCGTGGTGGGTGCCGCCCGCCAGGTGGCAGGCCAGGCCATGTTGCAGCGCCTGCTCGGCTGCGAGCAGCGAACCACCGACGGCACGCACTGTGCGCCGCGCCAGGGCTTCGCTCCAGGGCAGACCGAGGCGCCGCTGGTCTTCACGGGACAACTCGCCCTGCATATAGCGGTCGATATAGTCGCGATCGTGGGCCAGGGCGAGAACGTCCGGCGGGCAGATCTGCGGACGCAGCAAATCCTGGTCCCGAGTCAGGCCACTGTCCACCAGGTGATCGCGCAACAGGCGGAATTTGTCCATGGGGAAGCGATGCTCCGAGGGAAACTCGGGGCTGTAGTCTTCGTGGTAGATCAGGGGCAGGGGCATGTGGATAACGCGGCGTGAATGAGTGAAGGATCCTACCAGCGATATAGACTGGGTGGCAGCGCAACGGAGTGGAGCAATGGAGCCAATACTGCAACTGGAAAGTGCACGCTTGCTACTGCGGCAGTGGCGTGATGAGGATTTACCGGCATTTGCCGCGATGTGCGCTGACCCACAGGTCATGCGCTACTTTCCGGCGCCCTTGAGTCGCCTGGAAAGTGCCGAATTGATCGGGCGAATCCGTGGACATTTCGCCGAGCATGGTTTCGGCGCGTGGGCGCTGGAACGCAAGGACAGCGGCGCGTTCATCGGTTTTACCGGTTTGGGGGCAGTCGGGTTCGAGGCGACGTTCACTCCTGCTATTGAAATCGGCTGGCGCCTGGCGCGTGAACACTGGGGGCTCGGGTACGCCAGTGAAGCGGCGTGGACCGCTCTGCGTTGCGGTTTTGATCGCTTGTCTCTGGATCAGGTGGTGGCGTTTACAGCGGTGGATAACCTGCCTTCGGAGAAAGTCATGCAGGCGATTGGCATGAAGCACGATCCGGCGGGAGATTTCGATCATCCCAAGGTGGCGCCCGATCATCCGCTGAGCCGTCACCTGCTTTACCGCATTTCCCGCGAGCAATGGTTGAAAACCATGCATGGCTAAGCCAGCTCGGATGTTTACAATGCGTGTATTGGTTGGCTCCGGCCAACATCCGAATCGACCGCAGCAGCCAGGACTGCGCGGCATTGCTCTGTAGGAGAGTCTGAATGAGTCATGTGCTGGATGATCTGGTCGACTTGCTGACCCTGGAACCCATCGAAGAAAACCTGTTCCGTGGTCGCAGTCAGGACCTCGGGTTTCGCCAGCTGTTCGGCGGCCAGGTGCTGGGCCAGTCGCTGTCTGCAGCCAGTCAGACCGTTGAAGAGGCGCGGCATGTGCATTCGATGCATGGTTATTTCCTGCGTCCGGGAGACGCCGGTTTGCCGGTGGTCTATCAGGTTGACCGGGTACGCGATGGCGGCAGCTTCAGCACGCGCCGGGTGACCGCGATCCAGAAGGGCAACCCGATCTTCACCTGCAGCGCCTCGTTCCAGTACGACGAAGAAGGCTTCTTCCACCAGACCGAGATGCCGGTTGTGGTCGGTCCGGAGAACCTGCCAACCGAACTGGAAATCACCCAGCAGTTGGCGCATCTGATCCCGGAGCACATGCGCGAGAAGTTGCTGTGCCCGAAGCCGATCGAAGTGCGCCCGGTCACCGAGAAGGATCCCTACAATCCGCAACCCGGGGATCCGATCAAGTACGTCTGGTTTCGCGCCGACGGTGCGTTGGCAGACATCCCGGCCTTGCACAAATACCTGCTGGCCTATGCCTCGGATTTCGGCTTGCTGACCACTTCGATGTTGCCCCACGGCAAATCGGTCTGGCAGAAAGATATGCAGGTCGCCAGCCTCGATCACGCCCTGTGGTTCCACGCCGATCTGCGTGCCGATGACTGGCTGCTCTACGCCATGGACAGTCCATGGGCCGGTAATTCGCGAGGGTTCTCCCGTGGCAGCGTGTACAACCGCGCCGGCAAACTGGTGGCCTCGGTCACTCAGGAAGGCTTGATCCGCCACCGCAAGGATTGGGCATGAGTCTGTCGCAGGTTCGTCATTGGGTATTCGACATGGACGGAACCCTGACTGTCGCCGTGCATGACTTTGCGGCGATCCGCCAGGCCCTGGCGATCCCCCCGGAGCACGACATCCTGACCCACCTCGCGGCCTTGCCCGCCGAGGAGGCGGCCGCCAAACACGCTTGGCTGCTGGAGCATGAACGCGACCTGGCACTGGGTTCCAAACCTGCCCCCGGCGCGGTGGAATTGGTGCGTGAGCTTGCAGGGTGCGGTTATCGCCTGGGGATTCTCACCCGCAATGCCCGCGAGCTGGCGCATGTGACGCTTCAGGCCATTGGCCTGGCGGACTGTTTCGCAATCGAGGACGTGCTCGGGCGCGACGATGCCCCCCCCAAGCCCCATCCCGGCGGCTTGCTGAAACTGGCTGAGGCTTGGCAGGTTGCGCCAGCAGAGATGGTCATGGTCGGTGACTATCGCTTCGATCTGGATTGTGGTCGGGCGGCGGGCACTCACACGGTGCTGGTGAACCTGCCGGATAACCCATGGCCCGAGCTGGCGGACTGGCATGCGGCTGATTGCCTGGCGCTGCGCCAGATGTTGTTGGGGTGAACCCGCAGCGGTTTACCAGCGAAACAGCGCGTCCAGGCCCTCGGGTGAGGTAAACATCTTGTCGCCGTTATGGCCTACGCCAGGAACCTCTACCAGATGCTGATTCAAGTCGTGCGGGTGGCGCTGCGTCAGGTACTTGAAGTAGTTGAGCCCGCGCTCCTGGCGTGAAGGCCCCTGGGCGAGGGCTGCGCAGGTCTTGTCGAGGGCGGGTTGGGCAGCATTGGTGTCCAGTTCCCCCAGCAGATAGGTAATGTCGCGTTCGATGTAGCGTTGCTCGAGGGTCTTCGCTGTCTGGCCCTTGGCGTAGCTCGGGAGGTGGTTCAGGCCATATTTCCAGTCATTGAAGGTCGGACATTTCGCCGGATCAACCGCGACCGCTCGCTGCTTGTCGAAGTAGGCGTAGGACGATGGGTTGGCGATGACATAACGGACCTTGACCCCGGCCTGGCGCAAGGCCGGCTGGTCTTCGCCCATCATGGCAAAGCGCTGCACGACTTGAGCGCCACCCGAGTGCCCGGCAATGACGACTTCCTTGAGCGTCGGGTATTCCAGGCGGTTGCTCAAACGGGTCAGCAATCGATCGAGCACTGCATAGGAACTCAAGGCTTCGGGACCGGTAGACAAGTCACCGGCCATCCATTCGTTGCCGCGCCAGCGCAGCACCTTGTCCGGCAGATCGTGGCGGGCAATGTCGGCTTCATTGAGAAACTGCGGTGCGATCACCAGGGTTGTGGCGCTTTGTCCTGCTTCGCGAGCCGCCTTTTCGGCGCTCTGCCGGTAGGTCTCGGCGTTGCGCAGGCGTCCGTGGAGGATGATCAACACCCGCTGGATTTGCGGTGAATTCTGGCTGACGCCGACGGCCAATTCGCCGACACCCAGATCCAGGCGACCGGGGCTGATGTCTTTGACTCCCTGTTCGGCGGCGTGCACCGCAGAGCCGCTGATTAACAGAGCACAGACCGCGAGCCAGCGTATGTCCATTTAGAGACTCTTCGAGGCAAAGGTGTCGCATTGACTGATTTGACCCTGGGCAAAGCCGGTCTTGAACCAGCGTACGCGCTGTGCCGAGGTACCATGAGTGAAAGAGTCCGGTACTACACGACCCTGGCCCTGTTGCTGCAAACGGTCATCGCCGATGGCATTGGCAGCGTTCAAGGCCTCTTCAATATCACCCGGCTCCAGCCAATTCAAACGTTTTTGTGCGTTGTTGGCCCACACACCTGCCAGGCAATCAGCCTGCAACTCTTGGCGCACCAGCAGACCGCCGTCGCCTTCCATGCGCTGGCCTTGCTGGCGAGCCGCCTGGATTTTCGCAGAAACGCCGAGCAAGGTTTGCACGTGATGACCGACTTCATGGGCGATGACATAGGCCTGGGCGAAATCACCGGCAGCGCCGAAACGCTGGGACATTTCCTGGAAGAAGCTCATGTCCAGATAAACCCGCTGATCGGCCGGGCAGTAGAACGGACCGGTGGCCGCCGTGGCCCCACCGCACGCTGAGTTGACCCGGCCACTGAACAGCATCAGCTTGGGCGCTGCATACTGGCGGCCGGCCTGCTGGAAGATCTGCCCCCAGGTGTCTTCAGTGTCCCCAAGGACCCGCGCGACGAACTCCGCCTGCTCATCATTGGCCGGCGGTGCCTTGCGCGCCTGAGTGGTGGCGGGAGCTGAAGGCTGCTCCATCTGGCCAGCCAGTTGGCCAAGTATCTGCATCGGGTCCTGGCCGGTGATCCAACCGATCCCGACAATCAGCACGATGGCCGTCAGGCTCAATCCCTTGCCGCCGCCGAAGCGCATTCCGCCACCGCCTCCACCCTCGCCACGGGCATCCACCACGTTGTCACTGCGGCGACCTTTTTTCCATAACATGTGGGAATCCTCTAATTGCGCGTGGTGGAAAGCGTTGTTGGTCTGTGGGATGGTCGCCCTCCCTATCGTCCGACTTTGTCGAACGATAGGGAGTATGGCATCCGGTAGCCAAGGCTGCCGGACTACAGGGGATCCGCCGAGAAGGTGTCGCATTGCTCGATGCGAGCGTGCTCGAAGCCATGTTTGAACCAGCGCACACGTTGCTCGGATGTGCCGTGTGTGAAGGACTCAGGCATTACCCTGGAGGATTGGTTCCCGCGACGGTAGTCGTCGCCGAACGCTGCGGCAGCGTTGAGCGCGGCCTGTATGTCGCCCGGCTCCAGCCAATCCAGGCGTTGTTGTGCGTGGTGAGCCCAGACGCCGGCCAGGCAGTCGGCCTGCAGTTCTGCGCGAACTTCCAGGCCGTCAGCCCCGGCGGTACGCCGGTTTGCACTTTGCGCCTCATCGAAAAGTCGAGACAGACCCAGTCGGGTTTGTACGTGATGCCCGATTTCATGAGCAATGACATAGGCTTGGGCAAACTCACCGAAGTCGTCCACGCGATCAGCCATCTTGCGGAAAAAATCCAGGTCCAGGTAAATCGATTGGCTTTGAGGGCAGTAGAACGGGCCAATGGCTGCGGTTGCATAGCCGCACGCCGACGTGATGCCGTTGTCGAACAACGTCAGGGTGGGCTGCGGGTAGGGTTGCTCGAGCATTTCGAACATCTGACTCCAGGTGTCTTCAGTGTCTCCAAGGACTGCGCGGACAAACGCCACCTGCGGGTCTTCCCTGAACTGATCCGGGGCCTCCCGAGCGGTTATGTCGGTGTCGGTTTTTTCTTCGACAGGCATCAGACTCTCCAGCGCGATGATGCCGGAAACGGCAGCGGCACTCAGCAACAGGCTGAGTTTCTGAGTGGAGCTGAATCCATTGCCTGGGGCTTTTCGGCTGTCCTTGACGTTGTCACTGGGACGCGCTTTTTTCCATAGCATGTTGGCCTTCCTTGCAGTGTGAGCGGCTTCATTGCCTGCTACGTGGATAACAGTTATGGCGATTCGTGGAGAGATCAGATGTGTAAACGCACATGATTTCGCAAGTCTGGGGGATTCATTCGGTTCCAGATTTTGCATTGATGGCTTTGTCTTTTAGAATCGATCATCCCTTTTTTGGAAGCTCACCATGGCCGGCAGTCAAATCGAACGTGTCTTCAGCGTGCTGGAAAGCCTCACCCGCGATCCGCGAGGTGTGCCGATGCAGGTGTTGGCCGAGCAACTGCAGATTCCCAAAAGTGCTACCCATCGACTGCTCGCCGAGCTCATCCGGCTGGGTTATGTGCGGCAAAACCCGGATAACCTGCGTTATCACCTGTCGACCAAACTGGTCGCCATGGGCTTTCGTTACCTCTCCGGCAGCGGGGCGGACATTGTCCAGCCGGTACTCGACCGTCTGGCGCAGGAAACCGGTGAACTGGTGCGCCTGGGTGTGATCGAAGGGCAACGTCAGACCTGGATTGCCAAGTCTCAGGGCGCGCGCTCGGGCTTGCGTTACGACCCGGACATGGGACGCGAGGCGCCGTTGTTCTACACCGCTTCCGGGCATGCCTGGCTGGCCAGCATGACTGATGCCGAGGCCCTGGCCCTGGTAGAGCGTCAGGTCAATGACGAGCCACCGGAGGTGGGACCGAATGCACCACGCTCCAACATCGAACTGCTCGAACGCCTGAGGCTAACCCGGGAGAACGGTTATGCCTGGGTCCAGGAAAGTTCGGCGCTGGGAACCTCGGCGATCGCCGCAGTGGTGCGCCACCCGCTGGATGGGCGTGTGGTAGGGGTGCTAAGCGTTGCCGGCCCTAGCGCTCGGTTGCCCGAGCAGCGTTTGCATGAGTTGGCTGGCCTTTTGCTGCAGTTCACTCAGGAGCTGTCGGCTGCCACTCAAGCCTCTGAGTTGTTCAGCCATTAGTGCACTGGCCATCAAGAGGGTGGAAGACTTGCACGAAAGATTCGTACGTTGATCGAACGTTTTTACAATGCACTTGTGTTAAAAAATGGAATTCAGTTCTAGATTATTCGATCGCGATCAAAGTCCTACAAAAGGAGTGCAGGGTGAGTACGCCACTGTCCGGTATCAACCAACCCTTCAAAGGCATTGTGCTGGTTATTGGCGCGACCCTTTTGTTTTCCACCCACGATGCCCTGTCCAAGTACTTGTCGGGGTTTTACCCGGTGATCATGGTGGTGTGGGCGCGCTATCTGGTGCACACCCTGTTGATGGCGGGGATATTTCTGCCGCAGTCGGGATTGCGGGTTCTGCGTACTCGCCGGCCATTGCTGCAGTTACTGCGGGCGTTGTGTCTGCTGGGGACCAGTTTGTTGTTCACCACCGGTTTGCTGTACATCCCCTTGGCGGAAGCGACGGCGGTTAACTTCCTCGCTCCGGTGCTGGTCACCGCGCTTTCGGTGCCGCTGCTCGGCGAGCACGTCACACGAGGGCAGTGGCTGGCAGTGATCTGCGGTTTTGTCGGGGTGCTGATCATTGTTCATCCCGGCGGTGAACTGTTCACCCCGGCAGTGCTGTTGCCATTCTGCTCGGCGCTGTGCTTTTGCTTTTATCAACTGCTGACGCGCAAGCTCGCCGAAATCGACAGCCCAACCACCAGCAACTTCTTCGCCGGTCTGTGCAATACCCTGGTCATGAGTGCGCTGGTGCCGATGTTCTGGCAAGTGCCGAGCTTCGGCCACGGGCTGATGATGTTGGCGCTGGGGACCTGCGGGATGACTGCGCACCTGTTTCTGACCCAGGCCTTTCGTCACGCGGCACCGGCATTGCTGGCACCATTTGGCTACTGTCAGATTGTATTTGCCGGACTCTTGGGCTGGTTGCTGTTTGCCCATACGCCGAGCCTGATGACGATCGTGGGCATCGTGATCATCTGTCTCAGCGGTCTGGCAGCGGCCTGGCAGCAGCGCCGGCGATGAGCAAGCGTGTTGCGCAGGCCCGGGCAGGCCTGCGCGAAGGGCGGATCAGTCTTGCAGGTCAGGGATCTTGCGCGGTGCCATGAAGTACATCCAGGTCAGGGCGATGAAATACATTGCCGGAATCATGGTGAACAGCACGGTGTAATTATTGTTGGTGACGGTGAGGATGTGTCCGACCAGTTGGGTCATGAACATCCCGCCGATGGCTGCGCACATGCCGCCGAAGCCGAACACCGTGCTCATCATGTGCTTGGGGGTGTAATCCATCACCAGGCTCCAGATATTCGCAGTCCAGGCCTGGTGTGCACCAATGGCCAGGGAGATGGCGAATACCGCTACCCAGAGGTTGCTTGAGCCGGCGGCAATGATCACGCCGATGATGCAGCAGGCAAACAGCAGCATCGACATCAGGCGCGCCTTGATCGGGTTGATGCCGCGGCCAATCAGGAAGGACGAGAGGATGCCCCCGCCGACGCTGCCGAAATCGGCGGTCAGGTAAATGATGATTAGCGGAATACCCATCTGGGTCACGTTGATGCCCAGGTTGTATTGCTGGTTGAGGAATGGCGGCAGCCAGTACAGGTAGAACCAGAACACGGGAGCAGTCATCGAGTAGGCGAGGGCGAAGGCCCAGGTACCGCGCATGCGCAGGATGCGCGAGAAGGGGACTCGGGTTTGTTCGGGTTCGACCTGATCCTGGATGTAGTCCAGTTCCGTTTGTTTGACACGCGGATGGTCTTCCGGGTTGAAGTACTTCAGGCCCCAGAACAGCAGCCAGATCCCGCCCAGCGCCGACATGCACAGGAACGCCGCCTGCCAGCCCCAGACATGCAGGATCAACGGCAGGAGCATCGGGGTGAACATCGCACCGACGTTGGTCCCAGCGTTGAAAATGCCGGTGGCCACGGCCCGTTCGCCGGCAGGGAACCACAACCGCGTAGTTTTCACGCAGGCCGGGTAGTTGGCGGCTTCGGTCAGGCCGAGAATGAAACGGCAGACCATGAAGCCCACCGCCGAGGTGGCCAGGCCATGGGCGCCTGTGGCCAGGCTCCAGAGCAGCACGGCGCAGAAGAACACGCGTTTGACGCCCACCCGGTCGATCAACCGACCCTGCAGGACAAAGCCGATCGCATAGCCGACCTGGAACCAGAAGTTGATGTTGGCGTAGTCCATCGCCGTCCAGCTCATCTCCTTGGCCAGGATTGGCTGCATGACGCCCAGTGCGGCACGGTCGATGTAGTTCAGGGTGGTGGCGAAAAACACCAGGGCGAGCATGCCCCAGCGGGTTTTGCCCACGGCCATGGCACCGCGGATCTTGTCGCCGATGCCGGCGTGTGTGGCGTTCAGGCTGGGAGCCATGCGCGAACTTTGTGAAGGAATCATGTGTGCCATCCGTTCAATGACTGACAAGCCAGGCTTGTCGGGGCTTCAAGGGCGCGTGATCGATCTTCTGCAGGCGCAGGTTGGTACGCTGCCAGAGGGATCGGTCGAGAGTATTCGCCGGTGTGGTGGGCCGGATTCAGGCGATGAAGCCGAGTCGGCCAGGTGTGTCCGGGCGCTGATACGGATGGGCGGCGGTGCGGGGTAAGGCGTTGAATGAAAGCATGAGCGTGTACCCGATTTTTGACATTTTTATGGTGTGTTCTGGGTCTTTGGTCATTGAGGTCGATGGTTAAGGCGCGGCCTCAATGTGCTGTCGATGGTGCGCAGTGAGCAAAAAATCGTCAATTCGCTAACGGCCATTTTGTTCGATAATCGCACAGTAAACTAACTGGTTGGTACACTTTGAATTGCTGTAATGATGCGCCGGGCCAATAATTTACGCCATGCCAACGCGCCAGCCCGCGATCCCTCCAATAACAACCGCCTAGCGCCGGGAGTTCAGACATGCAGCGTTCCATTGCCACCGTTTCCTTGAGCGGTACCCTGCCGGAGAAGCTCGAAGCCATCGCTGCCGCTGGTTTCGACGGGGTGGAAATCTTTGAGAATGACTTGCTGTACTACGATGGCAGCCCACGGGAAATCAGGCAGCTGTGCGCTGACTTGGGCATCGCCATCACCCTGTTCCAGCCGTTTCGTGATTTTGAAGGCTGCCGCCGCGAGCGTCTGCCACGCAATCTGGAGCGCGCGGAACGCAAGTTCGACCTGATGCAGGAGCTGGGCACCGACCTGGTGTTGGTGTGCAGCAACGCTTCGGCCGACAGCACCGGCGAGCAGCAGATTCTCGTCGATGACCTGCGCCTGCTTGCCGAGCGCGCCGGCGCGAGGGGGCTGCGCATAGGTTACGAGGCGCTGGCGTGGGGGCGTCACGTGAATACTTACCAACAGGTGTGGGACATCGTGCGCCAGGCCGACCATCCTGCACTGGGGGTGTTACTCGACAGTTTCCATACGCTGTCGCTCAAGGGCGATCCGCGAGCGATTGCCGATATCCCGGGCGACAAAATTTTCTTCGTGCAGATGGCCGACGCACCGATCCTGGCCATGGACGTGCTGGAATGGAGCCGGCATTTCCGCTGCTTCCCCGGCCAAGGCGAATTCGATTTGCCGGGATTTCTTGCACCGATTATCCAGAGTGGCTACAGCGGACCGCTGTCGCTGGAAATTTTCAATGATGGCTTTCGTGCGGCGCCGCCCAGGGCCAATGCCGCCGATGGCCTGCGTTCGCTGTTGTACCTCGAGGAAAAAACTCGCGAGCGTCTGGCGCAGCAAGCCATCCCGGCACCGCAACCCGAAATTCTGTTCGATACGCCGGCTGTCAGTGCCTACGACGGCATCGAGTTTCTGGAGTTTGCCGTCGATGAAAGTCTGGGCGCGAAGCTCGCGCTTTGGCTGGAGCGCCTGGGGTTCGTCAAGGCCGGGCAGCATCGCTCGAAGAACGTCAGTTTGCTACGCCAGGGCGATATCAATCTGATCCTCAATTCCGAGCCCTATTCCTTCGCCCACAACTTCTTCGAGGCCCACGGCCCGTCGTTGTGCGCGACGGCCGTCAGGGTCAAGGACAGCGTCAGCGCCCTGGCGCGTGCGGTGGCTTACAAGGGACAACCCTATCGAGGCCTGGTCGGCCCGAATGAACTGGAGTTGGCTGCCGTGCGGGCTCCGGATGGCAGCCTGATCTACCTGGTGGATGAACGCGCCGACGTCTACGGTACCGACTTCGTGCTGCCGCCCGTATCCCATGCGGGTGGGGGGCTCAAGCGTATCGATCACATGGCCATGGCACTGCCGGCCGACAGCCTCGACAGCTGGGTGTTGTTCTACAAAAGCCTGCTGGATTTCGAGGCCGATGATGAGGTGGTCCTCCCCGATCCTTATGGCCTGGTGAAGAGCCGTGCGCTGCGCAGTCGCTGCAGCTCTATTCGCTTGCCGCTGAACATTTCCGAGAACCGCAACACTGCCATCTCCCATGCCTTGTCGAGCTATCGTGGCTCCGGTGTGCACCACATCGCCTTCGATTGCGATGACATTTTTGCCGAGGTCAGCCGCGCCAAGGAGGCCGGGGTGCCACTGCTGGATATTCCGCTCAACTATTACGACGATCTCGCCGCGCGCTTTGATTTCGACGATGAATTCCTCAGCGAACTGGCCTATTTCAACGTGCTGTATGACCGCGATGCCCAGGGCGGGGAGCTGTTCCACGTGTATACCGAGCCGTTTGAAGGACGTTTTTTCTTCGAAATCATCCAGCGCAAGAATGGCTATGCCGGTTATGGTGCCGCGAACGTTGCGGTGCGCTTGGCAGCAATGGCCAAGTCGCGCAGCGGTGGGATGCGTCAGGCCAAGTTGTAGGAAATTGGTAAGCTCAGGGGGGCGAAGCGGTGGCTGATACTTCCTTCGTTGCCCCTCGCGGGCTCATAATTGCCAGCTGTTCAGTGATGGCCATGAGCCCGGAATCAGAATGACCACAGACCTCACCCTAGCGCCCGGCGCCTCCGCGCTCGAGCCGCGCAAGAGTCGCAAGAACAACCCGGAGAAAACCCGCGAGAACATCCTTCAGGAAGCCATCGTCGAGTTTGTTCAACAGGGTTTGTCCGGTGCGCGGGTGGATGCCATTGCTGAGCGAATCCATACCTCCAAACGTATGATCTATTACTACTTCGGCAGTAAGGAGCAACTGTACGTCGAGGTACTGGAGAAGCTCTACGGTGATATTCGCAGCACCGAAAGTCGCTTGCACCTTGCCGAGTTGGCGCCGCAGGAGGCGATCCGGCGTCTCGTCGAGTTCACCTTCGACCATCACGACCGCAATGTGGATTTTGTGCGGATCGTCAGCATCGAAAACATCCATAACGCCGAGTTCGTCAAGCAGTCCCAGCCGATCAAGGCGATGAACAACACTATCCTCGATTCACTCGGGGTGATCCTGAGCCGGGGGGCCGAGGAAGGTATTTTCCGGCAGGGGCTGATCGCGCTGGATGTGCATTTGCTGATCAGTTCGTTCTGCTTTTATCGGGTGTCGAACCGTCACACCATTGGCGAGATTTTCCAGATCGATCTGCCCAACGAGGCGATCAAGCGACGGCATCGCGAGATGATCTGCGAATCGGTACTGCGTTACCTGCAGGCTTGAACAGAGGCGGGGCGGCGAGCGCCCCGCGTGGGATTTCAATTTCTTATGCCGTGAAAATGTTCAAGCATGCGTTGGGCGTCCGGTGCCACACCGCTGAATAATTCGAAGGCTTTGACGGCCTGGAACACCGCCATGCTGCTGCCATCCAGAGTGCGACATCCCAGGCTTCGGGCGACACGCAACAGTTCGGTTTCCAGCGGAAAGTAAACAATCTCGGCCACCCATAATTGGCTTCGCAGCAGCTCGGCGGGCACCGGCGTGCCCGGCAGCTTGGCCATGCCCATTGGTGTGGTGTTGACCAGTCCGTCGGCCAGTGCCAGGGCGCCGGGAAGATCATGGCCCGCGCAGGCCCGGCCGCTGCCAAAATGCTGGTTGAGGTTATCCGCCAGGCTCTGAGCACGGCTGCTGTCCACATCAAAAATAATCAGCGTTTGTACGCCCTCACCCAGGAGTGCGTGGGCCACCGCCGCTCCCGCGCCACCGGCGCCCATCTGCACCACACGTTCGCGTGCGACGCCGTTCAAACCTCGGCGAAAGCCCTCGGCAAAACCCAGGCAGTCGGTGTTGTGGCCGATCCGCTTGCCGTCCTTGAGCACGACTGTATTGACCGCGCCGATACCTTGCGCTTCAGCTGAGAGTTCATCAAGCAGCGGCAAGATGGCTTGCTTGCACGGAAAGGTGATGTTGAGTCCGGTGAAGTTCATGCGCTCGGCCGCCGTCAGCAAATCGCCAAGGGCGGTGCTGTCGAGCTGCAACTGATCGAGGTCGATCAATCGGTAGAGATAGCGCATGCCTTGGGCGTCCCCTTCATGCTCATGCAGCGCAGGCGTGCGCGAGGCCTGGATGCCGGCTCCAATCAGGCCGGCGAGAACTGTTGTGGTCTGCGACATGTCGTTCATCCCTGCAAGCGCTGACTGAAGTGTGCGAGCGCCAGGCGATAACCATGGCTGCCAAAGCCGCAGAGCACGGCGCTGGCGATCGCTGAGACGAAAGAGTGATGGCGGAAGGGTTCGCGGGCATGGACATTGGACAAGTGAACTTCAATCACTGGCAATTCGCTGGCGACCAACGCATCGCGGATCGCCACCGAGGTGTGGGTCCAGGCGGCAGGGTTGATGACGATCCCTGAGCAGCGGCCACGTGCACCATGAATCCAGTCGAGCAACTCGCCTTCATGGTTGGTCTGACGAAACTCGACCTTCAGTCCTAATTCCTCGCCAGCCTGGCCGCAGAGTGCCGAGATGTCAGCCAGGGTTTCATGGCCATAAGTGGCGGGCTCGCGGGTGCCCAACAGGTTCAGGTTGGGGCCGTTCAGCACCAGGATGATCGGAGCCATCGAGGCATTCTCCATTGTTGTTTTTGGTGCAGGTTGAGTAAGAAGCAACCTGTGAAAACAAAATGTACCGAATAGTTACTTTTTACAATGGGCGGCCAACCGAGTTGCATATCAGGGCTGCAAAGAGTGTTCGATGATCGGACGGCGGTGCGCTGGGAAAGAACTGCTTACCGATTTTTCCGAAGATTGCATGTTGCCGGCTGGCGCCGAGGTGCCGGTCGTCGGAACCGAGTAAAAAAACCTAACTGATGGGTTAGCATGAAAATATGCAGCTACAAGGGACTGTCTCTGGTGATCCT
>CXWL01007472.1_pt2 | contig 22745 bp, 23 predicted proteins | sample 590931 | NCBI WGS metagenome assembly CXWL01 (sample SAMEA3498368, study PRJEB10139) | groundwater metagenome | biome: water well; material: biofilm material | place: Germany | collected 2015-04-27
TCCATGTCGATCAGGCCTTGCTTGATGTTGCGATAGACCATGCCGAGCAGGTCGAGCGGGCGGAAAAGCTGGGCGAGGAGCGTGTTGACCAGCACTACATCGCCCGTGTTGAACTGCCCTTGCGACCAGCCCCAGACGGTATAGCCCATCGCGCCCGCCATCATCAGGTTGGTGATGAGCGACTGGCCGACGTTCAATAGCGCGAGCGAGTTTTCGGATTTGACCGCCGCATCGGCATAGCGTTTCGCCACGCGTTCATATTGTTCGGTCTCGCGGGCTTCGGCGTTGAAATATTTGACCGTTTCATAGTTGAGCAGACTATCGACCGAGCGCGAGATGGTCGCGGTATCGAGTTCGTTCATCTCGATCCGCAGCTTGGTGCGCCAATCGGTGATGCGCTGGGTAAAGACGATATAGGCGATGACCATGACGAGCGTCGCTGCGACGAGGCCGGGGCCGAACTTCGTCCAGAAGATCACCGTCACCGCCGCCAGCTCGATCACAGTCGGTGCGATGTTGAAGAGGAGAAAGTAAAGCATCGTGTCGATGCTCTTGGTGCCGCGTTCGATCACCTTGGTGACGGCACCGGTGCGGCGGCTCAAATGGAACCGCAGCGAAAGCGCATGGAGGTGGGCAAAGACGTTGACCGCCAGCCTGCGCGTCGCATCCTGCCCCACTTGTTCGAACACGATGTTGCGCAGATTATCGAACAGCACGCCCGCAAAGCGCGCTCCGGCATAGGCTGCGACCAGCGCAATCGCGAGGCCGGCCGCCGCCTCAAGCCCCGGCTGCATCTTGTTGATGGCCGCTGCATAGACAAAGCCCATACTGAGTTGCACGGCCTTGGATACCAGCACGAGCAGCAGCGCCATCACGATCCGAAGGCGCAGCCCCGGCTGATCCTTCGGCCACAGATAGGGCAGGAATCGCCTCATCACGGCCATGTCTGGCATCGGGGCCTGGGAAAGAGCGTCCTGCGGCGGCATCGACCTGCGCTTAGGGCCTGATTGTTTGAGGTGGAAGCACTTCGTGCTTGCGCCTGTAACGCGAAATGGAGGGCGCGGGCGCGCAATTCGATCGCTTCGTCGTTTGTGACATGACGAAATGATGATGGATTTATTGCATTTCAATGAAACCATGCGCACCTTGGGGGTTTGATGCTCCTTCAAGGTCTTGCCCGTGTTCCAGAATTTCGGTCGTTCAGAGTTCGATGCCCCTTCGCTTTCCCTTCTGCTGGGCGAGGCACGGGTGTTTGGCGATTGGGCGCGCGGGGCTCGCGAAAATGGCCGGATCGCGCGGACGCATGATGGCGCCGGGCACAAAGTCGTGATCCTGCCCGGCTTCATGGTTGCGGAAGCACGCATGGAATTGTTGCGCCATACGCTGAACCGCGCGGGTTATGAGGCCTATGGCTGGGGGCTGGGTCGCAATCTGGGCGTGACCGCCGACATGATCGCGCGGTTCGATGCGCGACTCGACGAGATCGAAGGCGATGATCCGGTGACGCTGGTCGGCTGGAGTCTGGGCGGACTGATTGCGCGCGAATATGCCAAATACGCGCCACAGCGTGTCGCCCGTGTGATTACGATGGGCAGTCCGTTTTCAGGCAGCCCGCGCGCCAACAATGCCTGGCGGCTCTACGAATGGGTGACGAAGCACGCCGTCGATGCGCCGCCGATAGAAGCGCGGCTTGCGGAAAAGCCGCCCGTTCCGACCTATGCACTCTGGTCTCGCCGCGACGGAATTGTTGCCCCGGCCAGCGCGCGCGGGCTTCCGGGAGAGGCAGATCACAGCATCGAAGTCGATTGCAGCCATCTCGCCTTTGCCTGCGCGCCCGAGGCCATCACGGCGGTGCTGGGCGTGCTTTCCCGCCCGACCGAGCCACTCAACTAGCGGGCGCGCTCATGGGGACCTCGTCGCCGCGGTAGATCTGGATCGACGTCGGCTCGGTTGAAAGTGCGCCGAGCTGTTTCACGAACGTGCGAGACTCCGGCACCCCGAAATGTGCGCGTACGGCGTTGCCATCGGCCCAGAGTTCGACAAAGACGAGCTTGTCGGGCGTTTCGCAATCGGCATGGACGTTGTGGGCGATGCAGCCCGGCTCGGCGCGCGAGCGCTGGCTGTGTTCGACGCACAGCCTTTCGATTTCCGCGCGATTGGCCCTGTTGGTCATGACGCTTCCGGTGATGATAATCATGATCCCTCTCCCTGCATGAATGGTGCTGCGACTTCCTTGGGCACACGGGCGATGCGGCCGCTGGCGCGGTCTATCAGCGCCCAAGTGTTCTTGGCGCGCACCACAATCTTTCCGGCGGCGTTGGCGAATTCCACGTTCCGGTCGAACCGTGCGCCCTTTGGGGCATCGCTGATCCATGTCCTTGCGGTGACGGTCTCGCCAGCCGCAACATTGCCGAGATAGTCGATCTCATGCCGGACCACGACCCAGACCCACGCCATTACATGTTCGGGTGACGCGACCGCGGTCCAGTGCGCGGTCGCCACATCCTGGATCCAGCGCACCCAGACCGCGTTGTTCACATGGCCAAGCTCGTCGATGTCGGCGGGAGAGGGTGTAATCCGGAGGGTGAACCCCTCCGTCATTTCAGCATCCCCAATTGCCAGAGGAAGAACGCATATTCCTCCGCATCTTCCCGCAAGCTTTCGAAACGCCCGGATTTGCCGCCATGACCGGCGCCCATATTGGTTTTGAGCAACAACAAATTTTTATCGGTCTTGTTCGCACGGAGTTTGGCGACCCATTTCGCGGGTTCCCAATAGGTGACGCGCGGATCGTTCAGGCCAGCCGTTACCAGCAGCGGCGGATAGGGTTGCGCCTTGACCTGGTCGTAGGGGGAGTAGCTGCGGATCAGGTCGAATGCGGCCTTGTCGATGATCGGGTTGCCCCATTCGGGGAACTCACCGGGTGTCAGCGGTAGCGAGTCATCGAGCATCGTATTGAGCACATCGACGAACGGCACATGTGCGGCGATTGCGCCCCACAGCTCGGGGTCAGTGTTGACGACTGCACCCATCAGCTCTCCGCCTGCCGAGCCGCCTGCGGCAACCACGCGGCCGGGTTTGGCAAAGCCCAGGCCGATCAAGCCCGTGGCGCAATCGACGAAATCGTTGAAGGTGTTCATCCGCTTGGTCAATTTGCCGTCGAGCTGCCATTGCTGGCCCAGATCGTCGCCACCGCGGATATGCGCTATGGCATAGGCGAAGCCGCGATCGAGCAACGAAAGCCGCAAGGTCGAAAACCCCGGCGGGATCGCATAGCCATAGGCACCATAGCCATAGAGATAGAGCGGGTCGTTTCCGTCTTTCTTGAAATCTTTCTTGTAAACAATTGAAACCGGGACTTTTATGCCATCCCGCACGACAATCTCGACGCGCTCGGTCGCATATTGGCTGGCGTCATATCCAGACGGGATTTCCTGCACTTTCAATGTCTTGAGTGCGCCGGTTGCGATGTCATAGTCCGCTACCGTGTCGGGCGTGACCATCGATTCGTAAGACAGCCGCAGCTTGGAGACTTCGTATTCTGGATTTTCGTCGAGGCCGGCGGAATAGCTCGCTTCGGGAAATTCGATCCGCTTCGCCGCGCCGCCCGCATATTGGTGGATCTCAACCTGATCGAGGCCGTTGTCGCGGCCCTCGACGACGAAGAAATCGGCGAACGTCGTCACAGCCGTCATGTAGAAACTGGCCGATGGGCCGATCCGCTCGGTCCATTCATCGGGCTTTGAGATGGGCGCGGTTACCAGCCGGAATTGCGTACTCGTGTCGTTGGTGTGGATGAACAGCGTCTCGCCATGCGCCTCCACGTCATATTCGACGCCGGTCTCTCGAGCGCGGACAAGGATGGGCGTGGCCAGCGGATCATCGGCCGGGATCAGGCGCAGCTCGCTCGTTTCATTGTTCCCGGTCGCGATCACGATCCAGTTGCGATCCTGCGTCATGCCGACGCCCGCCTGGAAGCCCTGATCGGGCTCGGTGTAAATCACCTTGTCTTGGGCCACATCGGTGCCCATCCGGTGGAGCTTGATCGTGTCGATCCGCCAGTTGTCGTTGACAAGGCCATAGAGCAGACTTGTCCCGTCCTTTGAAAAGACGGAACCGCCCAGCGTGCCGGGAATGGCGTCTGGCAAGTCCGTTCCCGTCGCCAGGTCGCGGAAATGGACGGTGAAGCGTTCCGACCCGTCGGCATCGGAGGAATATGCCATGATCCGGTCGTCCTCGCTGATCGCGACGCCGCCGAGCCGGAAGAATTCCTTGCCTTTGGCGAGAGCTGCTTCATCGAGGATGAGCTGATCCGCGCCACCGGCCACAAGCTTGCGCATCCATTGCTTGTACTGCGCGCCCTTTTCGAAGCGCCGCCAGTAGAGATAGTTGCCATCCTTTTGCGGAACAGAGGACTCATCCTCCTTGAGCCGCCCCTTCATCTCCTGGAAGATCGTTTCGATCAGCGCGGCGTGCGGCTCCATCTGCGCTTCGAAATACGCGTTCTCGGCCTTCAGATAGTCGATCACGTCAGGATCATCGACCTTGGGGTAGGATTGGTCACGAAGCCAGAAATAGGGGTCTTCGATTGTCACGCCGTGGCAGGTGGTGGTGTGTGGACGTTGAGCCGCAACTGGGGGCTTTGGAGCTTCGCTGGTCATGGGGTCTTTCTGGGCAAGGCTTTCATGGGCCGGACGCCTAGCCTATATGAACGCGATCACACAATCGCGAGTTTGCCATGTCCACATATGAAGACCGTCTCCAAGCCCTGCGCGAACAATTGAAGACTGACCGGCTCGACGGTTTTGTCGTGCCGATCTGTGATGAACATATGAGCGAATATGTCGGTGCCTATGCGCAGCGGCTGGCGTGGCTCACGGGCTTTGGCGGATCGGCGGGGACGGCGGTGGTGTTGCCGGAAGAAGCGGCGATCTTCGTTGACGGGCGCTACACGCTGCAAGTGCGCGAGCAGGTCGATGGCAAGCATTGGCAATACCAGTCTGTCCCCAAGACCAGCGTTGCCGCCTGGCTGAAGGATCACGCGGCCAGCGGCGCGCGGATCGGCTATGATCCCTGGGTGCACACGCGCATCTGGGTCGATGCGGCGACCAAGGCGCTGGCCGAAAAGGGCGCGGAGCTGGTCGCGGTCGAACGCAATCCGCTCGATGCCGTCTGGTCGGATCAGCCTGCGCCTTCGCCTTCCAGGATGGCGATCCATCCCGACCGGTTTACCGGCAAATCCTCCGCCGAAAAGCGCGCCGACGTGGCCGACTGGCTGACCGAGAAGGGGCTGGACGCGACGATCGTTTCCGCGCTGGATTCGGTCGCCTGGCTGTTCAACGTCCGCGGCAGCGATGTGGACAGGACGCCGGTTGCGCTGAGCTTTGCGGTTGTCGGGCAGGATGGCACGGCCGATCTCTACGTCGCGCCTGAAAAGGTCGATGACGCAGTGCGTCAGCATCTCGGGAACGCCGTGCGGGTGCATGATCGCAGCGAATTTGCGCCCGCGCTGACGGGTCTTGCGGGCAAGAAGGTTGCAGTCGATCCCGAACGCGCTGTGTCCGCAATCTTCGGTGCACTCAAGGCGGGCGGGGCGGACATTGTCGAATTGCGTGACCCGACGGTGCTGGCAAAGGCTCTCAAGAACCCGATCGAACAGGCCGGGCATCGTGCAGCGCAAAAGCGCGACGGGGCGGCGCTTTCGCGTTTCCTCAACTGGATTTCGGTTGAGGCTCCGAAAGGCAAAGTGACCGAACTTTCGGCGGCCGAAAAGCTGCATTCGTTCCGTGCGGCGACGGGCCAGCTCAAGGATCTCTCGTTCGACACAATTTCGGGCGCGGGGCCGAACGGCGCCGTCGTCCATTACCGCGTGTCGGAAGAAAGCAGCCGCACGCTCGAGCCCTCGAGCATGTATCTGGTCGATTCTGGCGGGCAATATCTCGACGGCACAACCGATGTAACGCGCACCGTCTGGGTCGGCCCGGGCGAGCCGACGACGGAGATGAAGGATCGCTTCACCCGCGTCCTCAAGGGGCATATCGCGCTTGCCCGCGCGGTATTCCCGGTCGGTACGCGCGGCACCCAGCTCGATACGCTCGCGCGGCAGTTCCTCTGGGCGGCTGGCGTCGATTATGCGCACGGAACGGGGCACGGCGTCGGCAGCTTCCTTGCCGTCCACGAAGGGCCGCAACGCATCGCCACGTCGGCCGGCGGGCAAGCGGGGACGGAAGAACCCCTCGCCGCTGGCATGTTCGTCTCGAACGAGCCCGGTTACTACAAGACCGGCGAATACGGCATCCGCATCGAGAACCTGATCCTTGTCGAGCCGCGCGAGATTGCGGGCGCGGAGGGCGATTACCTTGGCTTCGAAACGCTAACCTACGCGCCCATCGACCGTGCGCTGGTCGATACCGACATCATGACCCGCGACGAATTACGCTGGTGGGACGAATATCACGCCAAGGTGCTCGATATTGCCGGCCCGCAGCTCGAAGGCGATGTGAAAGCCTGGCTCGAAGCCGCTTGTGCCCCGCTCGGGCGGGGGTGAAAACGGCCCCGTCGGGAAAATTTTCGACGGGGCCGTTTCATATCTCTCAGGCGAACTGCGCGCCGACTTTTCCACGACGGCGCATCGCTGCACCAGCGAGCCCGAAACCGCCAAGCATCATCATCCAAGTTGCCGGTTCCGGGACGGCGCTGGGATTGCCGACGGCGTTCAGGAACACGCCGGATGCCGAGGTGAAGGTGACGTTCGACGGCAAATTCAACCGGAATGTCGACGTGTTGGAGTAGTCGGATATAGCGCCACTCCCCGCACCCGCCGACAGGAAGCTCGATATGCCCAAAATTTGCGAGGAACCTAAAAGCGCGTAAACTCCGTTAAACGTGCTCGACCCTGGGCTCGAATTGGAAACCCAGCTTCCGCTTAACCAGCCAGTTTGCGCGAGGCGGGCAAACACGGGGTCTGTACCAACTTGCGAATAAAACAGATTTGCAGTGGCACCGCCGAAGCCGAGTGCGCCCCGCACATCGGCGACGCCGTAGGCGTTATTCGCGCCTGCCAACACACCATCAATCGTGAAGGTGATCCCGATGTTGGTGACCGTGTTTGCATCTGCGCCAGCAACGCTGAACGTCAGCAAATCATTGAAAGCAGAGACGCCTTGCCCCGAAAACCCATAGCTTCCATCGGCTGATGCGCCCACCTTTCCCGAAGAGAGGTCTGCATAGGCAAACGCGTTTCCGTTGCCCAACGTCGCCAAATTTCCATCATTCATGATGATCGACGCTGTGTTGCTTGAAGCTGTAAGATTGAAGCTGGGCGTGAGCGGCCCCGCCTTTGTTGCTACACAGACATCGGTCGGCACGTTCGCAAGGCGCGCTGCACAACCATCGGTTTGTTGTGGTGCAACGTCGCCGATGCGGGTGTAGTTGCCGGAGGAGTCAGCGCCCATCCGATAGGTTGATGTTGCGCCTGTAAATTTGAAGAAGTTGCCGGCGACCGCGGATGTGCCGACGCCATACCCATTGTTATCGTCTGCCGATGCCGGTGCCGCACTTGCCAGCGCGACCACTACACTTGCCGTTGTCATCCAGAGTTTCATGATAATAAATATCCCCGTAGTTGATGTTGGAGCACACGACGCTGTGCGCCTGTATGCGAGAATGGCAGCGACCATGCGGAGGCGAACCTCCATCACATCCGAAAACGAGAACGGGGTGGAAACCGGGCCAGATTTTTAACGAATTGTTAGGGAATTTTTCGTCGTGCCGTATTGGGACAATATTTGCGCTCATCCTGAACAAGATGGGCAAGCGTATAGTCCATATCCATCTCGGCCAGGTCGCCCTTTTTCGCCATTTGCGCCACCAGTGCGCGGAATTCGGCATAGGTCTGGCAAGCCTCTGCGGTATGGCCACCACGCGCTTGCACATCACCGAGAGATTTGACCGCAACGGCAAGGTCGCGCAGCCGCCGCACCTCATCGGCGCGCCTGGCCAGCCAGGCGCGCCGTCCGGCAATGTTGGCGCGATACTGTATGATGGCTTCATCGAACCGCCCGAGATCCGCTGTCGCTTGCGCGCGATCAAGGCCGACAATCTGCAATAGCCGCACCGCTTCGTCATCGTCCGGGTCAAACGCCACCATCTTTTCCAGCGCCGTGAGGCCAGCATCGAACAGCCGTAGTGCTTCCGCATTCCGATTCATCGAGAGCAAGGTAGAGGCCAACCCCCATCGGGCGCGCTCCATCCGCTCCATGATAATCCGGGAATTGGGATAGAGTTTATGCGCTTCCTCATGGCGGGCGAGGGCGATCTTATAGGGTTGCACTGACGCTTGCGGTCCGTGCGAATAATAGGTGGCTTCGGCGAGCAGGTCGCTTGCCTTTGCACGCTCCATCAAGGTTTCCGCGTTTGCGGCTTCAGGCAAGATTTCGAGCGTCTCTTCTGCCATACGGGCGACCGCCGCATAGTCGTTTTTCCAGCCAATCGCGACAGCCCGTTCGTTACGGGCACGCGCATTCAGAATGGCAGGCGTTGCGGGATTGGCCGCGATCAGTTGATCGGCCCGCTTCAATATGTCGAGCGCCTGATCGGCTTTGTGATCCACCAGACTGCTGAGCCGGGCCTGATAAATCAGAGCTGTGATTGCAAGCGCCGCCTCTTCGCCGGTCGGCTTGGCTCCCAGAAGGCCCAGCGCGCGATCAAGGCTGCGCTTTGCCGGGGCGGGCTGGGCGAGGTTCTGCATACCTGGAACACCCTGCGCCTCGGCCAGCCGGATGAGGCCGCGGGCCGCCTCGATTCGAACTTCAGGCGCGGCGTTGTCGGCCTGCGAAAGCCGGTCAAGATAATGCTGTGCGACATTTGCAACTTCGCCGCGCAGGGCGAGCGAATTGGGCTTTGCCTCGAGCCGGTCCATCAGTGTGAACAGCAGATAGCGGGCGGTACCGCGCGCATCGTCAAACCGGGCAGAGGCTTCCGCGCGGGCCCGTTCGGCGCGAACGGAACTCAGCGTCGCATACGCTGTCGCCGCCAGCAGGGCGAGAACCGCAAGGACCGACGCGCTGACGCCAAAACGGTGCCGGGCGATGAACTTGCGCGCATGATAGGCAAAGCCACCCTTGCGGGCGGAAACGGGCCTCCCGCCCTTCCAGCGGGCAAGGTCTGCGATCATCGCTGCGACGGTTTCATATCGCGCGACTGTGTCATAGGAAGTGGCTTTGGCAGCGATTGCCGCCAGATCCGCTTCTGCCGGATCACCCGCGATCAGCGCCAATATCCGCCCCAACGCGAAGACATCGTCCGCAATCGAAGGCGATTCGCCCGCAATGCGTTGGGGGCTGGCGAACTCACGCGTCATCGCTCCGGTTGGAACCAGGATATCATCCTCGCCGGCCAAAAGTCCCGCGATACCGAAATCAAGCAGGCGCACCCGACCCTCGACATCGACCATGATGTTGGAAGGTTTGAGATCGGCATGTGCGACGAGGCGGCTATGCGCGAACTGGACGACATTCGCGGCTTGAATGAACCGGCTGATGCGCTCACCAAACGGCAGCGATGCAACGGCTTCATCAAACGGCACCCCCTCAACATGATCCATGACCAGATAGGGCAGGCCGTTTTCAGTCACGCCGCCGTCGATCAGCCGGACGATATCGGGATGGTCAAGCCTGGCAAGGATGCGGCGCTCGGCATCGAATGCCGCCTGCGCACGGCTATCAAGGTGGGCATGTATCAGCTTGATTGCCACACTTTGCTCAAACAAGCCATCATCGCGCTCGCCACGCCAGACATCTGCCATTCCGCCCCGACCGATACGTTCGGCCAGGCAAAAGGGGCCGATCCGATCGGGCGGCGCAATCGATGACTGTATCACCCAGTCCGGCAATTCTGTCGGCATTGCGGCCCTTGCGACATGTCCGGCTTCTATCTGGGCAAGTTTTGCAATGACTTGTGGGGTTTCAGCTTTGAGCAACCGCTCACGAAAACGGGTGTTGCCGGGATAGGCGACCAGTCGCTCGAATAGGTCGAGCGCCCGCAGGTCGACGTCAGGCGGGGGATCGGGATTGGTCATTGAGATAAGCCAACAACCAAGCACGCGCCGCTTGCCAGTTCCGCTTCACCGTGCGTTCCGGCATACGCATCGCCGCGGCGGTTTCCTCGACAGTCATCCCGAGCATGAAACGCAGCTCCACGATCTCTGCGCGCGCCGGGGAAATCGCCGCAAGCGCGGCAAGCGCGGCATCAATGCCTGCCATATCAACCGTCGCCTGATTGTCCCTGCCAGGCCAGACTGTGATCAGCAGCGGTGCGTTGCGCTTCGCAGATACCGCCTTGCGCGCTTCATCGATAAGAATTTGTCGCATCGACCGCGCGGCAATGGCAAGCAAATGGCCTTCGTCACTGGCCTGCGCAAGATTTGACCGGATCAGCCGGATCGCTGCTTCGTTCGCAAGTTCGGTCGGTTGGAGCACCTGACCCAACTTGTTGCCTGCCAAAATCCGCCGCGCCATGATCCGCATTTCGGTATAGCATCGCGCGAGGGCATCAGCCGGGATCGGGCCCAACCCGCCCGCGATTTCGCCCGAATAGTACTCCCCCTGACGCGACATCCCTGCTGCATCGCCGCATATTGCGCCCGACGCAATATGCGAATTTCGCTTTCCTTGCTATTTGCCGGGTTCGGGCCGATGTCACCCTCGCTAACGTCGCTACCGACGAAATTTGAGGCTCCCGCGGCGGAGCTGCGCTTTCTCTGACACGACCCAACATCGCTCCTGTGCTTTTGCAGCCGGAATCAACCTCGCCGCCTGAGCCAGGCCTAGGCGGCGATCGGGTGGCCGCCTTCCATCGCCTGTAGGACGCGCGGATCGTCGAACACCGGGATCCCTGCCTCGTCATATTTCTTGCGCACCGTTGGCGTCAGCAGCCCGACCCGCGCCAATGCAGGCATCATCAGATCCTTGAGCGAATGGATCTGGCCGGGCGGCAGGTCGTGGGTGATGCCCATTGCTTCGGCCTCATCCAGCCCTTTGAAGAAATCCTTCGCGTCGATGTTGCTGTTCTCCAGCACCTGCATGAATCCGGGATCGGCCCGGCTCGCATTGGTGTCTGCAGTTGTGGCGTGTGCAAGGATGCTGACGGCCTGGAACGCGAAATCGGCCAGATCCTCGACTTCATCCTCATGCAACTTGGCGATTACCGGCCCCAGATAGGCATGGCCAAAGGAGACATGGCGCGACTCGTCGCGCATGACGTTGAAGGTGAGTTTCTTCAAAAGCTCGCACTGGGTGTTGCGATACATGTTGTTGAACGCGCCGAGCGCCAGCCCTTCGACGATCATGTTCATGCCGATCATCACCTTCTCGTAACGATCCGATTTCAGCGTCGCGTCTATCAGCGCCTTCAGCCAGGGCGACATCGGATAGATGATGGCGATCTTGTCGCAGTAGCGGGCATAGACCTCAACGTGGCGGGCTTCGTCCATCGTCTGGGTCGCGGCATAGAGCTTGGCCGTGGCATCAGGCACCGAATGGGTGACGCACGCCGCCGTCATCAGGGCGCCCTGTTCGCCGTGGAGGAATTGCGACAAAAGCTGTGCGGTCGAATGGGCGGTGAAGGTTTCACGCTGTGATTTCGACAGCTTCGAGAAGAACGGCATCCGGTGATACATGCCGGTCTGATCATTGATCATTGGTTTGGACGGATCGACCGCAGTGTCCCAGGGCAGAAGCTCGTCGGAGTCCCATTGTTGCTGCTTGGCCCGCCGGTAAAGGTCTTCGACCTTGTCGCCCGACATCAGATAGTCGAAGGTCCAGGCGATATTCATCGGATTCTGGTAGAGATCGTCGGGAGTCATCGAGACCTTCCATTCCGCTTTCGGCTTTGCGAATTCGGGTGCGATCACGGTCATTGTCACTCTCCTTCTGTTTGAAACCTGTCAGTATTGGCGCGGCGGGGTTCGCACGACGAGGCCGTCGAGGCTGTCATCGACCTTGATCTGGCAGCTCAGGCGGCTGTTGGGGCGGGGGTCATGGGCCAGAGCCAGCATGTCGCGTTCAAGTTCGTCCATCGGGGGGAGGCGCTCGAACCAGCCATCCTCGACATAGACATGGCAGGTGCCGCAGGCGCAGAAACCCCCGCAATCGCCCTCGATGCCCGGAATCTTGAAGGCCTGAGCATTGTCCATGACGCTCAGACCGACAGACGCATCGACCTGACATTTGGTGCCATCATGTTCAACATAGGTGATCGTCACCAAAGCGCCGCCTTTCGGACTCGATCAAACTTGCGCGGGGATGGTCGCCGATGACGGAGTCGGGTTCATTGACATATATCAATTTTGTGGTGCTACTTTCGCATCTGCAAAGCGGATCACATGTTTGGTGTGTAACGGTCGATTCCGCTTTCCTTGCTATTTCTGCCGTTCGGAGCTAAACAGGCCCGGCTAACGTCGCTACCGACGAAATTTGAGGCTCCCGCGACGGAGCAGCGCTTTCTCTGACACGACCCAGCATCGCTCCTGTGCTTTTGCAGCCGCGATCATCAATGTTTTCGTGAAAGGAAACGCATCATGCCTATCGGCACAGTCAAATTCTTCAATGCAGACAAGGGCTATGGCTTCATCCAGCCCGAAGATGGCGGCCAGGACAGCTTTGTCCACATCACCGCTGTCGAGCGCGCCGGAATGGTGACGCTCAACAAGGATCAGCGCGTTTCGTACGACGTTGAGACCGGCAAGAACGGCAAGGCTTCCGCCGTCAACCTTTCGGCAGCCTGATTATATGGCCAAAGAGGATCTTTTGACCCTCGAGGGCCAGATCGACGAGATCTATCCGGACGGCCGCTTTGGCGTCATGCTGGAAAACGATCACCGGATTATCGCTTACACGGCGGGCAAGATGCGGAAATTCCGCATCCGGTCCGTTGTGGGCGACCGTGTCCATGTCGAGATGACCCCCTATGACCTGACCAAGGGCCGTATCGTCTTCCGCGAACGTACGCCCGGCGTCGGCCCAAGCCAAAGGCGCACTTTCAAGCGCTGAGATTTCCCAACTGAAAGGGGAGCTACCGTGTCGACCCTTGAATTTTACCAGACGCGCGCCGCCCAATGCGCGCGCGAAGCCGAGGCCACAAACCTTGTCAATGTGAAGGAGCGCCTCCTGAATGCGCGCCTGGCGTGGTTGCAGATGGCCGAACGACTTGAACGCACCAACGAAGCCCGCGCTGTCGGGCTCGCGCACAAGGCCGAAGTGTCGGCGCAAGCTGCCAATGAAGCGGCGATGGCGACAAACTAGTTCACGACGGCGATATTCCATGCCAGTCTCTCGGGCATGATCGAAGTGACATCATCCGGGCAGGCATGCGGCGCAACGGTGCGTGGCGTTGACCTGTCGCAACCGCCGAGACCGGACACGGTTTCCGCGATCCGCGCTGCGTGGCTCGTGCACCACGTTCTGGCCTTTCCGGATCAAGCGCTGGACGATGACGATCTTGAGCGCTTCACGATAGCGTTTGGCGGGTTCGGCACCGATCCCTTCATCGCGCCCATTCCGGGCCGCGAACATATCATCGCGGTCGAGCGGCAGGCGGACGAGACATCACCACTGTTCGCAGAAAACTGGCACAGCGACTGGAGCTTTCAGGCCCGCCCGCCAGCGGGCACCTGCCTTTACGGCATCGAAATTCCACCGATCGGCGGCGATACGCTGTTCGCCAACCAGCATGCCGCGCTTGACGCGATGCCGGATGCCTTGCGCGCACGGATCGACGGCAGGATGGCCATCCATTCGGCCCGGCGTGCCTATGCGCCCGAAGGCTTTTACGGAGAGGGCGACAAGGCCAAGCGCTCGATGGACATCCGCCCCTCGCGCGATGCGGAAGCGACGCAACGCCACCCGCTGATCCGCAAGCATCCCGAAACCGGCCGCGAAGGGCTGTTCAGCTGCTTCGGCTATATCATCGGGATCGAGGGGATGGACGATGCCGAAGCGGTCCCCCTCCTGATCGAACTCTACCAGTGGCAGGGCCGGGAGCAATTCCAGTACCGCCACCATTGGGAACCGAACATGCTCCTGATGTGGGACAACCGCTCGCTCCTCCATGCGGCGACCGGGGGATATGACGGGTATCACCGGCTGCTCCACCGCACGACGATCGCGGCGTACAGGCCATGAAGGGGGCTTGACGCCACTTCATTGTTCTCATAATGTTCTTGTTCATCAAAGGAGGCGAGAATGATTGGATATGTGACATTGGGAACCAGCGACCTGCCGCGTGCGGCGAAATTCTACGACGCGATTGCCGCCGAAATGGGTGTCGGGCGGATGATGGAATTCGAGACCTTCATTGCTTGGGGCGAAGCCGGTGGCGGGGCAGGGATCGGGTTGACCAAGCCGTTCGACGGAAATCCGGCGACGGTCGGCAATGGCGTGATGGTCGCGCTCGAAGCGAAGGACAAGGATCAGGTGCAGCGCCTTTACGATATTGCGCTTGCGCATGGCGGCGCTGACGAGGGCGCTCCCGGCCCGCGCGGTGAGGGGTTTTATGCAGGCTATTTCCGCGACCCTGACGGAAACAAGCTCAACGCGTTCGTGATGGCCTGAGCCTCAGCCTGCCGGATCGTCCGGGGGGCGGTGACGGCCGGGTTCGCCCAGCTGGCGCTGCCCCTGTTTGCGTTTGCGCAGATTGGCCCTGAGCGCATCGGCCAGGCGCCGGGCGCGTTCATCCTGTGGTGTCGGCATGATTGTGCCTGATTACCCATCGTCCCTTGACGCGTCCACAGGCTTTGTCCATAGGCCCGCCCCTACACGGGCGGTTCAGGCCTCCAGTGCTGCCGTAGCTCAGTGGTAGAGCGCATCCTTGGTAAGGCTGAGGTCGTGAGTTCAATCCTCACCGGCAGCACCATTTTCCGGCCAATAAGCACAGTCCCGCCTTCATTCAGGTTTCGGGCCTAATTCCGCTTTCGGCATTCACCATATTGGCGGCATATCACCGGTTCCGTTTCCCGGCCAATTGCGCTAAACCGGGGCACGGTCAGCAAAGAGTGTAATAATATGAAGAAGGATTTCCTGCGCGCAGCACTTCTCGTTTCGAGCGTTGCGCTGATCCCGGCGGCGACGGCGGGTATGGCCGCGGTCGATGCCAACACCTATCGCGAGATGGATCAGTTCCTTGCGGTGTTCGAGCGCGTCCGTGCCGATTATGTGGAAAAGGTGGATGACAAGGCGCTTATCAAGGGCGCGATCGACGGGATGCTGGCCAGCCTCGATCCGCACTCTTCTTATCTTGATGCGCGCGATTTCGAGAATATGCGCGTCCAGACCGACGGCAATTATGGCGGGCTCGGCCTGACCGTTTCGCTCGAGGATGGAGCGGTCAAGGTGATCGCCCCGACTGAGGATTCGCCCGCCGACCGTGCAGGCGTCAAGGCAGGCGATTACATCACGCATCTTGACGGCGTGCTGATCTATGGCGGGACGCTCGACGAGGCGGTAGACAAGATGCGCGGTACGCCGGGCACCAGCATCCGCCTGACGATCGTGCGCCCCGGCCGCGACAAACCGTTCGACGTTCCGATCACGCGCCAGATCATCGAGATCAAGCCGGTCAAATGGGAAGTGAAGAACGATATCGGCATCATCAACATCAATGGCTTTTCGAAGTCGGTGGGTGCCGATGTCCGTTCGGCGCTGGTCAGCATCGACAAGATGCTGGGCCATCAGCCGACCGGCTATGTGATTGATCTCAGATCGAACCCTGGCGGCTTGCTCGATCAGGCGATCGAAGTTTCGGACGCATTCCTTGAGCGCGGCGAAATCGTGTCGCAGCGCGGCCGCAACCGTCGCGATATCGAGCGTTACTATGCACGGCCGGGAGACATGGCGCATGGCCTGCCGATCATCGTTCTGGTCGATGCGGGTTCCGCCTCGGCGGCGGAAATTGTCGCAGGTGCACTGCAAGATCAGCATCGCGCGCTGGTGATGGGCGAACGCAGCTTCGGCAAGGGCTCGGTGCAGACGCTGATCCAGCTGGACGATACCAGCGCGCTGCGTCTGACGACGGCGCGCTACTATACCCCGTCAAACCGCTCGGTGCAGGAAGGCGGGATCGAGCCTGACATTGCCGTGCCGCAGCTTTCCGATCCGGATTACAAGGCACGGCCGAGATTCCGCGAGGCCGATCTCAGCCGTCACCTGATCAACGAGACCAAGGTCGATAATTCGGTGCTTGAAGCCGACACCAAGACCGATCCGCGTTTCAGCCAGACGGCTGAGCAATTGAAGGCCAAGGGCATCAAGGACTTCCAGCTCCACTATGCGCTGGAAACGCTGGCGCGGCTGGCGCGCACCCAGACCGCAACTTCTGCGGGCATCCGCAAGGGAAGCCGCTAGGCATGACCACGCTCCGCAGGGCGACATGGCTCGCTGCGTTGATTCCGGGCGCGTTGCTGGGCGGTGCGATGGGATCGGAATATATCGGCGGGCTGTCCCCGTGCGAGATGTGCTACTGGCAGCGCTGGCCACATGAGGCCGCCATTGCCTTCGCCCTGATGGCACTTTTTGTGCATGACGCCGGTGTGAAGCGGCTGTTCGTCCTGATTGCAGCGCTCTCGATCCTTGCCAGCGGGGCGGTCGGCATTTTTCATGCAGGGGTCGAATATCGCTGGTGGGACGGTATTACCGCCTGCACCCGCGCCCCGGGCAGCGGAGACGGCAATATAATCGCCGACATCATGAAGGCCCCGCTCGTCAGCTGCAACCAGCCGCAATGGACGCTCGGGCCGATTTCGCTGGCCGGGTTCAACGCCATCTTCTCGATCGGGGGCGCACTGCTGGTTCTCTCGATGCTCAGGAAGCGCCCCGCATGAGGCCGGACGACACACACTCGATGATCCGCGTCGATCAGGCGGGCGAATATGGTGCGGTTCGCATCTATGCCGGGCAGCTGGCTGTGCTGGGCAATCGCCATCCCGCTGCACGCCCGATCCGGCACATGGCGGTGCAGGAGCAGCGGCACCTGGATCATTTCAACAGGGTGGTTGCAGAGCGCGGCGTCCGCCCGACCTTGCTCCAGCCCTTCTGGCACGTCGCAGGGTTTGCACTGGGTGCTGTCACTGCCGCCATCAGTCCCGAAGCGGCGATGGCCTGCACCGCAGCGGTCGAGACCGAGATCGACAATCACTATGGCGAGCAACTCGAGGCATTGGCGCTGGACGACCCCGAACTAAGCGACGCCATTGCCGAATTCCGCGCCGAAGAGCAGGAGCACAAAGCCACAGCAATTGCGCAAGGCGCAGAGCGCGCGCCAGCCTATCCGTTGTTGAGCGCTGCAATCAGGATGGGGTGCAGGGCGGCCATCGCACTTTCGAAGCGCATCTGACTTTGGTCATTGCGCGTTCATCTAAAATGGCAGAAGATTTACTCATGAGACTCGCTCTTGCCCTTGCGCTTTCACTCGTTCCTCTGGCGGTTCCGGCTCCGGTTCAGGCCCAGCAACGCTCACTTACCATCTTTGGCGATGACAAATGCCCTTCGGACACGATTTGCGTCGTCGCGCCCGAGACTGAGCGGTACCGCATTCCCAAGCCGTTCCGCGAACGGCTGAAAACGCCCGACAGTGTAAGCTGGGCGATTCGTTCGCAAGCCACGCTGCAAGTGGGCAAGACGCTTGAGGATTGCACCGCCATCGGCCCGGGCGGCGGAAACGGTTGTTTCCTGAAACAGCTGCAGGAATCCTATGCCGAACCGAAACCGGAAGGCGCAACGGTTCCCTGACGCTGAAGCTCACAGCCACGATTGAACGCTGGCCGGTCGCCGGGGCCTTCACCATTTCGCGCGGTTCTCAGACCCATGTCGATGTAGTGATGGTCGAAGCCAGCGACGGCGCGCATGTCGGGCGCGGCGAAGGCACACCGATATACTATAAGGGCGAAAGCGCCGAAAGTTGCGTTGCACAGATTGCGACGCTGCCCGCCGATTTCGATCGCCAGACCCTCCAGCTCCTCCTGCCGCATGGCGCAGCACGAAACGCTGTTGATTGCGCGTTGTGGGATCTCGATGCACGGCGGGCGGGGATCGCGGTCTGGCAACTGGCCGGGCTGGAACCGCCTCGACCGTTGATAACGGCCATGACTGTTTCGCTCGGCACGCCGGAAAAGATGGAAGTCGATGCCCGCGTGCTGGCCCAGCGAACGCCGTTCATCAAGCTGAAACTGGATGGCAACGGAGATGTCGGACGTGTTGCCGCTGTCCGCAAGGGCGCGCCCGATGCCCGTCTGGTCGTGGACGTCAACGAAGCCTGGACTGGCCGCGATATTGCGGCCGAGGCTGCCGCCCTCCTGCCCTACGACGTGGAACTGATCGAACAGCCGGTCAAAGCGGGCGAGGATCGCCTGCTCGACGGTGTTGTTTCAACGATCCCGCTTGGGGCAGATGAAAGCGTCCAGAACCGCGCCGATCTTGAACGGTGCAAAGGCCGCTACCAGGCGATCAACATCAAGCTCGACAAGGCAGGCGGACTGACCGAAGCGCTGGCCCTCAGGGTCGAAGCGCGGGCAATGGGCTTCAAGGTGATGGTCGGCTGCATGCTCGGCACAAGTCTCGGCATCGCGCCTGCCTTTCTCGTGGCGCAAGGGGCGGATTGGGTCGATCTGGACGGGGCGTTGCTCCTCGCGGGGGATCGTGAGGACGGATTCGTGCTGAAGGGTGGCCGACTGACCCCTCGCCCGAATCTGTTCCGTCACCCCGGCGAAGGCCGGGGCCCATAGACACAAGGCTTGAAGAATCCGGGCTATCCGGCGGATTTTCATCCAGTTGTATTCGTGTCTATGGGCCCCGGCCTTCGCCGGGGTGACGGATTGAGCAATATGGATCGGCGGCTACAAAACCTCGAACAACCCCGCAGCACCCATGCCGCCGCCGACGCACATCGTCACGACGACATATTTGGCACCGCGCCGCTTGCCTTCGATCAGCGCATGGCCGGTGCAGCGCGCACCCGTCATGCCATAGGGATGGCCGATCGAGATCGAGCCGCCATTGACGTTCAGAAGGTCGTTGGAAATGCCGAGCTTGTCGCGGCAGTAGAGCACCTGCACGGCGAATGCTTCGTTAAGTTCCCAAAGCCCGATATCGTCAACCTTGAGGCCGAAGCGCTTGAGCAGCGCCGGAACCGCATAGACCGGGCCAATGCCCATTTCGTCTGGCTCGGTGCCGGCGGCTGCCATGCCGACATAGCGGCCCAGCGGGGTCAATCCGCACTTGGCGGCCAAGGCGGCTTCCATCACGACCACTGCGGATGAGCCGTCCGACAACTGGCTGGCATTGCCAGCTGTGATGACGCCGCCGTCGATGACAGGCTTCAATGACTTGAGTCCTTCAAGCGTCGTTTCAGGCCGGTTGCCCTCATCCTTGGCAATCGTCACGTCGTGGAAGGTGACTTCGCCGGTTTCCTTGTTGGCGACGCCCATCTTGGTCGAGACGCTGACGATTTCGTCATCGAATTTGCCCGCTGCCTGTCCGGCGGCGGTGCGCTGCTGCGACTGGAAGGCATATTCGTCCTGCGCGTCGCGGCTGATGCCATAGCGGCTGCTGACGATTTCCGCCGTTTGCAGCATCGGCATATAAATGTTCGGGTGCATCGCCACCAGGCCATCGTCGCGACCAACGCGCATCTCCTTGGTCTGGACGAGCGAGATCGAGTCCTGACCACCGGCAACAACAACATCCATGCGATCAACGATGACCTGCTTGGCGGCGGTTGCAATCGACATCAGGCCTGATGAGCATTGGCGATCCATGCTCATGCCTGAAACAGTGACGGGAAGGCCTGCCCGCAACGCAACCTGACGTCCGATATTGCCTCCCTGCACCCCTTGCTGGAGAGCCGCGCCCCAGATGCAATCATCGACTTCGCCCGGATCGATCCCCGCGCGCTCGACCGCGGCCTTGACCGAGTAGGAACCAAGCGTCGCGCCTGTGGTTGCGTTGAACGCGCCACGATAGGCCTTGCCGATCGGGGTGCGGGCGGTGGAAACGATGACTGCATCACGCATGGGATTGATCCTCGAAATTGGGGGTTACACGAAAAACTGGCTGATCCATTCGGCGATCAAAGCGGGCTTGTCCTCGCCTTCGATCTCGACGCTGACTTCCTGCATTTGCTGCCATTGGCCGGGGCGTTTTTCCTCCATCGACAGCAGTTTGAAATGAGCACGCACGCGCTTGCCGGATTTGACGGGTGCCAGGAAGCGCAGCTTGTCGCAGCCATAATTGACCCCCATCTTGATCCCGTCAAGGTACGGCAGATTGGCCTTGGCAGACAGCACCGGCATCAGCGAAAGCGTCAGGAAACCGTGTGCGATGGTCGTGCCGAACGGCGTCATCTTCGCCATTTCCGGGTTCACATGGATGAACTGGTGATCGCCGGTGGCGTCCGCGAACTTGTTTATCATCTCCTGATCGACGGTCAGCCATTCAGATACGCCGATTTCGGTGCCAACCTTCGCCAGCAGCTCTTCCTTTGTCACAACGGGCATTGGCTTTCCTCTCGCTTTGCGCGCGCAATATTATTACAACGACTTCAAATCACCTGGCCGAAATAGGGCCCCAGCGAGGCAAGAGTCAAAGGTCATGGATTCCGCAACGTCCGTCATGCGTCACCTCTATCGTGCGCCCGAGCCCGAGGTGCTGAAACCCCTGCTCGCCTACGCCAAATCGGCGACGGATGAGCGGGAGCGAATAGTCTCGCGTGCCAATGGGCTCATTGCCGACCTGCGTTCGGCGCAAGGGTCGGGCTGGGTCAACCAGTTCCTCCAGGAATATCGCCTCAACACACAGGAAGGCGTGGCGCTGCTTTCGCTGGCCGAAGCATTCCTGCGTGTGCCTGACCCCGAAACGGCAGACGCGCTGATCGCGGACAAGCTGGGCGATGCTGACTGGCGCGCCCATTCGGGCAAGTCGCACTCGACGCTTGTGAACTCCGCCACATGGGGCCTCGTCATCGGTCGCGCGCTGGTCAGCGAAAAGGATGATGCAGGCACACTCCGCCGCCTGATTTCCCGCGCGGGCGAACCGTTCGTGCGTCAGGCGGTTGGCGCTGCAATGCGGATGATGGGCGAAATTTTCGTGATGGGCCGCACCATTGCAGAAGCAACCGAACGCATGGCGCGACCCGAGCATAAAGGCTTCACCGCCAGCTTTGACATGCTCGGCGAAGCGGCGCGCACCTTTGCCGATGGCGAGCGCTATTTCGCTTCCTACCTCGCCGCGATCGAAGCGACGGGCGCGGGCCATTCGATCTCTGTCAAGCTGTCGGCGCTCCATCCGCGCTATGAGGTGGCGCATTGGGACAAGTGCGTGCCGATGCTTTCGGATCTGCTGCAAACGCTGTGCGAGGCCGCCGCGCACCGGGGCATCGCGCTGACCGTCGATGCAGAGGAATCCGAGCGCCTTGAAATGAGTCTGGAGATCATCGGCCATGCGGCGGGACTGGACTCGCTCAAGGGCTGGGACGGCCTTGGCATGGCGATCCAGGCCTATGCCAAGCGCGCAAGAGCCGTTGTCTGCTGGGCCGACGAACTGGGCGCGGCGACCGGGCGCCGGATCGCGGCACGGCTCGTCAAGGGCGCCTATTGGGACAGCGAGATCAAGCGGACGCAGGAAGCGGGCCTCTCCGACTATCCGCTCTTCACCCGCAAGGCTGCGACGGATGTCTCCTGGCTTGCCTGCGCCAAGGACATGCTGGCGGCGAAGCACATCTACCCCGCTTTTGCGACGCACAATGCGCTGTCGGTCGCAACAGTCCTCGAATGGGCAGGCGAGGCACGCGATTTCGAGTTCCAGCGGCTGCACGGCATGGGCGAAGGACTCTATGAACGGCTGGTCCGCGATGAGGGCTATCATTGCCGCATCTATGCGCCGGTCGGCGGGCATCGCGACTTGCTGGCCTATCTTGTCCGGCGGTTGCTGGAGAATGGCGCGAATTCCAGCTTCGTCCACCAGCTTGCCGATGAGAACCTCGATGACGAGACCCTGCTCACCGATCCGGTGGTGAAAGTCGAAACGGTGGGCGGCGCACGCCACGCCAGCATTCCCCTGCCCTGCGACCTGTTCGGCGAACGCCGCAACAGCGAGGGGATCGACTTGCAGGATAGGCTCATTCTCGCCGAGACCGTTCAATCCCTCCGCGCCTCTGCGCCTCTGCGCGAACAAGAACATCTCGCGCAGAGGCGCAGAGGCGCGGAGGAATTGGTGTCTGTGGCGGCGTCGGGATTCCCCGTTTGGTCAGCGACGCCTTTGGATGCGCGCGCAGAATGCCTCGAACGGCTGGCCGATTTGCTCGAAGCCAACCGGATCGAACTGATGTCGATCGCCGTCCACGAAGCGAGGAAGACGATCCCCGATGCGCTGGGAGAAGTCCGTGAGGCTGTCGATTTCTGCCGTTATTATGCACTACAGGCACGTGACGGGCTGGCTCCGGTTGTTCTTCCCGGTCCAACCGGCGAACGCAATGTGCTGCGCTATGAAGGACGCGGAGTCTGGGCCTGCATCGCGCCGTGGAATTTCCCGCTCGCAATCTTTCTTGGGCAAGTCGCGGCAGCGCTGGTCGCGGGCAACACCGTCATTGCCAAGCCTGCCCCGCAAACCCCGCAAATTGCCGCCCGCGCGATTGCGCTGGCCCATGAGGCAGGCATTCCCGCTGACGCGCTCATCCTCCTGCCTGGCGGCCCCGAGGTCGGC
>CXWL01008536.1_pt1 | contig 22739 bp, 23 predicted proteins | sample 590931 | NCBI WGS metagenome assembly CXWL01 (sample SAMEA3498368, study PRJEB10139) | groundwater metagenome | biome: water well; material: biofilm material | place: Germany | collected 2015-04-27
TGGCCAAGGCCGCCGGCGTGACCCTGGGCGACGCGATCACGATTAGCGAAAGCTCATACGCGCCGCCGGTGTACTTCGAGGGTGACTTCGCGCGCTCGGCTGCGGACACGGGCGGGGGGCCTGCGACGCCGATCGAGGCGGGCCAACTCGATGTGACAGTGGACGTCAGCATCACCTGGGCCATCAAGTAGAACCCGGGCCACGAGCCGATCCGATCGCAGAAGGCGCCCCCGGCGGAGGCGCCTTCTGCTTCGTTCTGGCGAATCGCGGTTGACAGCGCCGGACTCGCTACAATGAGCTACCGATATGGCATCGTCGACGATCTGCCGATAGGAAGTCTATGGCCACCGACCAGAAGCGGGATTATTACGACGTGCTCGGCGTGGGGCGAACGGCGACCGCCGACGACCTAAAGAAGGCGTTCCGGCGCCTGGCCATGGAGTTCCATCCCGACCGCAACAAAGAAGCGGGTGCTGAGGCCAAGTTCATGGAAGTGAACGAGGCCTATGAAGTGCTGTCCGACACCGAGAAGCGCGCCATGTACGACCGCTTCGGGCATGCGGCCGCGAACGGCGGCGACGGCTTCGCGCGCGGCTTCGAGGGGTTCGGGTTCGGCGGGCTGGGCGACATCTTCGACGCCTTCTTTGGCGGAAGCACCTCACGGACACAGCGGGGCCCGTCTCGCGGGGCCGATGTGCGCAAGAGTGTCACGCTCTCCTTCGAAGAGGCGGTGTTCGGAGTAGAACGTGATATTGAGATCACGACGGCGGAGCTTTGCCCTTCCTGCAACGGCACGCGCTCGGAGCCAGGCACGCAGCCGGAGAAGTGCCCGTCCTGCAACGGCAGTGGCGAGACCCGACGCGTGCAGCAGAGCGTGTTCGGACAGTTTGTGAATGTGGCGCCCTGCGACCGCTGCCGCGGCGAAGGCCGCGTTATCACATCGCCCTGTAAGTCCTGTAAAGGCGCCGGCCGTGAAAAGCGTAAGCGTAAGCTGGAAGTGAAGATTCCCGCCGGCGTCGACCACGGACAGCAGATGCGGATGAGCGGCGAGGGCGAGCTGGGCGGCAGCGGTGGTCCGCGCGGCAACCTCTACCTGCAGCTCAACGTGAAACCACACGAAATCTTCCGCCGCGACGAGGAAGACCTGCTGCTGGAGCTGGATCTGACCTTCGCGCAGGTGGCGCTCGGTGACCTGGTGGACGTGCCGACAATCGACCGCGAGCCGCATGAGCTGCGGATCCCCGCCGGCACCCAGACCGGCGAGACCTTCATCGTGAAAGGAAAGGGCGTGCCGCGGCTGCGTGGTACCGGCCGCGGCGACCTCATTGTCCACGCCAACGTGATGACCCCCAAGAACCTGACCAAGGAGCAGAAGGCCCTGCTGCAAAAACTGTCCGAGTCGATGGGTCTCGTTGTGAAGCCCCAGGACGACCGCGGCCTCATGGGCAAGATCAAGGAAAAGCTCGGGTAGGGGTTGGTGATTGGAAATTAGAGATTGGTGTTGGGCGACTCGCGTCGCGCGCCGTCCTCGCTGTCCGTCACTGCCTTGACCGTCTCCTGCGATCGTCAGCCAACAGATTCCCACCCCTGTCATTCTGAGCGAAGCGAAGAATCTTGTGTGACCGCCGCCTAAGACTACATTTTTGCGCCTGCTCTCTGCCGAATGGGACGCACATAGCGACATGGGCAACGCAAGTGGATCTGCTCAACGCCGCCGTCCTGAGTGCGTGTAGTTGCTTCGTTGGCCGTGACGGTTGTCAGGTCTCCGACGCTCAGAATGACAGGCGCGAGCTCTTGTCCGCAGCCGCCGTTACTTCGTGGCCACGAACGCCGCGTACAGCGGCTGTTCCAGTTCCAACTCCCGAATGTCCCGCAGTCCGGCCGCCGTCGCCATCTCCTCCACTTCGCTCATCGTGAAGAAGCCGACCGCATGGCCCCCCTTCGCGATGCCTTGCGGGATCTCATAGAAGAGGTCGATGTGCGCCAGGACGGCGTTGTACGTGCCGACGCAGTCTTCGATGCTCTCGGGCCCGCGGATCTCTGTGATGAGCAGGGTGCCGCCGTCGCGCAGGGCATTGCGGGCGTTGACCAGTACGACACGGGCGTCGTCCATTTCGTGCAGCGAGATCTGGGTGTAGATGAAATCGAAGGAGTCCTCGCTGGTGAGGTCTTCGGCGCGCATCTCTTCCGCATGGACATGCTCGCCGAGGCCGGCGTCCTCGATGCGCTTGCGGGCCATGGCGATGGAGGTGGGATCGGGGTCGAGACCGGTGATCGTGCACTGCGGGAAGCAGCGGGCGAGCGAGACGAGCCCCGCCCCAGCGCCGCAGCCCAGTTCGAGGATGGTGCCGCCACTGCTGAGGCGATCGCGCAATCCCGGCACCACCGGCAGCAGCACGCTGGGGAGGAACAGCTCGTACGCCGCTTTGCTGAAGGCGTGGATCGTCTCGACCATCTCCTGACCGTAGTCGGCGAAGGGGATGCCCTCACCGCTGGTGAAGGCGTCGCTGACCCGATCGGCGAGGCGCGACTCGACGGCGTGGTTGTAAACGAGACCCGCCTGGTAGTGAAAATCCTCGTCGTCGAGCAGCAGCGAATCCATAAACGGCGCCATCGTGAATCGCCCGGTCTCGGCGTCGTAGTCGAGCAGCTCGCCGGCGAGGGCGGTCTTCGCCCAGGCGGTCAAGTAGCGCCGGTCGATCGCGCACTGCTCCGCGAGGTCGTCGAGGGTGAGACCGTGCTCGCTGTGATGGATGGCGACGAGGATGCCGTGCTTGAGGCCGTAGTAGGCCATGCGCAGGCTGGCGGCCCCGGCGGCCCAGTCGAAAATCTTCAGAGCCTGTCCTTCTTTGGTGTGGAATGTCTGCAAGTGTGTCTCCCCGTTGTGGTTGGTTGCCGCGCCGCATTACACAGCACGAGGCCCGTCGGCGATAGGGCGGCGTCAAGGGGCGCGACAGGCCCAGACGGCGAACAGCGGATCGCCTTGCGCACCGGAACAGTCGCGTGCCTGCACGTCACCGAAGCCGCCCGAGCGCTTGAAGTAGGTCGCGATCAGGGTAGCGCGGTCGCGGTCATTGAGGGACTGCCAGATACGCACGGCCTTGGTGGGGAACATCCGGTTGGAGTAGGTGACGATGAATGGGGCCCCGGGCTTCAGGACGCGACCGACATCGCTGAAGATCTCGACCGGGCGGGTCATGTACTGAACGGACACGGTCACGACCGCCCCATCGAACTCGCTGGCGCCGTACGGGAGCCTTGGGTCAGCGTTGAGGTCGTGGACGGTAAAGTCCGTGAGCTGCGGGTTCTCGCGCAGTTCTGTTTCGTTCATGCCGAGGCCCGCGAGCCGAGTCCAATCGAGGTCGGCGGGCAAATGCGATCGGTAACTCGACATAAGGTCGAGCAGGGTGCCTTGCTTCGGCAGCAGCTCGCCGTAGACGCGACCAGCGGCGGCGATGGCGTAGTCGTCGATATGCACAACGAGGCGCGGGGCGGTGTAGAAGTCCGGGTCAGGCGACTCGTCCTGCCGCTCGAAGAACTCCGGCTGCAAAGGGTTATCATCCATTGTCGACAGCGTATCGAAGTCGAAGGCGTTGCCGGAGATCTGGTAGCGCGGGCTTTTCAGCCGGCGCGGTGCAACTTCAAAGACGTGGCTGATTCGGGCGAGCGACAGGTCGGTTGGCGCAGTTGTTAGCACACACCGTTGGGCAACACGCGGCAAGTCTGGGCAAAATCATGAATGACGGTTGCCAGCATGCCCCACGTTTGCGGACAATGAGCCTGCACTAGGAAAGGCCACCCAATGCCGACGCTGAGCAAGGACGACGTGAAAGCCCGCCTGAAGAGGATGGCCGGCTGGGAGCTGGACGATGGCGAGCTGGAGAAGAAGTTCAAGTTCGCCGACTTCGCGGGCTCGATGGCGTTTGTCAACAGCGTGGCCGATCTGGCGAACGCTGCCGACCATCACCCGGACATCAGCATCAAATACAACCGCGTGAAGCTGACCCTCTCAACCCACAGTGAGGGCGGCATCACGGAGAAGGACTTCGCGCTCGCGGCGGAGATCGATGGCGCGGCAGGCGGATCAGGCACTGAGGCGGAGGAGGGCGGGGCGCAGGCCGAATAGCGGCCTGTGCCCGCGAGGAACTGTGGAAGAAGAACCTTCAGCGCGCGAGACGATCGCCTCGCCGCGATTCCGTCAGATCGTGAACTTCATGGCGCTGGGCTTCGCCCTCGTGTTCTTCGTGATCCCGCGCGTATCGCCGTTTGACGGGCTGAACAACGCGATCAACGAGCTTAACGTCTTCCGCCGGTTCAGCGAGTGGCTCATCGGAAAGACCGAAGACCTGTTTAAGGACTACGGCTACTATGTCGTCTTCTTCGGCGTCCTGGCCGAGAACAGCATTTTCCTCGGACTATTGGTGCCGGGCGCCGTGATCCTCATCCTCGGTGGCCTTTCCGCCGAGAACGGCTCGATTAACATCTGGTGGGTGTTCGCGTTGGGCATCGCCGGGACGACTATTGGCGACACGGTCAGCTATATGATCGGACGGCTCGGCTGGGCGCGCTTCCTCGAGAAGGGCGCGACAGGCCGGGCTCTGGACAAGGTCCGGGAGCCAATCGAATCAAACAGCGTCTGGATCATCCTGGGCTATCACTTCGCCGGCTACTCCCGCTTGATCGGCCCCGTTGCCGCCGGCCTGTTCCGTATCCCGTATCGCCGCTGGGCGCCGCTGGACTACGCGGGCGGCACGCTGTGGGTTGTCGTCTTCACGATGATCGGCGTGATGATGGGGCTGGCGGGCGTCGAATTCGGTGACACCAAGAAGATGGTGCAACTACTGGAGATCGGCATCTTCATCGTGTTCGTCGTGGCCGTCGTCCTGGCGTATGCTCGATTCAACAAGACATCAGATGGGAACACACCGGTGCCAGCATCGGGACGTGGTCGCGCGGCGCCGGTTATCGTGCCGGTGGACGACGAATAGCCGATGAACGACCGTGCCTCTCGTGCTACGTTGACTGCCGTGAACCCACTACCCGACTACCTGCGGCCCGGCCTCGATCTCGTGATGGTCGGCATCAACCCCGGCACGAAGTCGGCGGCCGCCGGACGGCACTATGCGGGCCCCGGCAACCACTTCTGGCCGCTGATGTACGAGTCGGGGCTGGTTTCCGAGCCCCTGACCTTCGCCGAGGATGAGCGCGTGCTGGAGTGGAGCATCGGCCTGACGAACATCGTCGATCGCCCCTCGCCTTCGATCACGGACCTGAGCCTGGCCGAAATGCAGGCGGGCGCGGAGTCCCTGCGCGCGAAGCTCCTGAAGTACCAGCCGCGCATCGCCTGCTTCAACGGCAAGCGCATCTACGAAGTCTTCGCTGGCCACCCCTGCGCCTTGGGGCTCCAGGAAGAACAGCTCGGCGCTACGAAGCTGTACGTGATGCCATCGACCAGCGCCCGCGCCGCGGCGTACCAGCGCGCCGACAAGCTGCGGTACTTTCAGGAACTGGCGGACCTCGTGATGGAACTGCGGGCGGTGGCCTCGTGAAGGACACTCGCGGGCGAATGGCTGAGGACACTCCGATCTTCTCCAAACGCTTGGACGAAGTCCTCGGCATGATGATCAAGGGCGACGCCCCGAACGCTGGCCGCTTCTGTGGACACTGCTACACGCCGCTCGGCAAGAAGGCGCAGATGTGCCCACACTGTGCACACGAAACCTCTGACGAAACGACGCTGGCCAAGGTGCCTGCAGAGGTCATCGCCATGTACCGGCGGATGCGCAAGCGTGAGAGCCTGATCGTCAACTCCTTCGCCTTTGCCGGCCTGTTTCTGGGCGTGCTGCTGTTTGGTGCGCTGGTGGCGGTTGCCGTGTACCAGATGGACGGCTCCTGGATCATGCTCACCGTCGCCCTCGTCGCGCTGCTGGTCGGCGGGCGGATCTTCGCTGGTATCCTCGGCGGCTGGATTGGCGACGACATCGGCTACCGGTCCGCGCACAAGAAGCTGGTGGCCGAATGGCAAGACTACGCCCGCGAGCGTGATAGAGGTGGTCCGCCCTCGCCCGACGCCATATCGCAAGCCGCCACACCCGCTCCGAGCGGACAGTAGCCGCGTGCGATACATCGAGATCCTTGCACAAGTCGCGACCGCAGACGCCGAGCGAGCTGCCGACATCCTGCGCGACGTCACGGTCGGTGGCGCCTGGATCGACCGGCCCTTCACCCAACGCGACCTCGAATCAGACGCTGTGGTCTCGACCAGCGGCACGAGCACCGTACACGCCTACATTCCCGCGGACGGAGACAACGGCGGGGCGGTTCTGGCCGCGCGCGCCGGTCTGGATGCCGCCGGCATCGCCGCCGAGATCGAAGCGAGAGTGGTGGCCCAGGAAGATTGGGCGGAGGCCTGGAAGGAGCACTTCCAGGTCGAGCGCTATGGCGAACGCATCGTCGTCGTGCCCTCGTGGCGAGAGTACGAACGCCAGCCGGACGACGTCGCGCTCACGCTCGATCCAGGGATGGCCTTCGGGACCGGGCAACACGAAACCACCCGCATGTGTTTGGAGGCGATCGAGCGCGCCGTCTCGGCCGGCGCGCGGGTGCTGGACGTGGGATGCGGGTCGGGGATTCTCTCGATCGCCGCCGCCAAGTTAGGTGCCAGCGCCGTGCGCGCGGTGGATATCGATCCCGTGTGTGTCCGTGTCTCCGCCGAGAACGTGGCGCTGAACAACGTAGCCGTTGAAGTGTGCGAGGGTAGTCTGGGCGAGGCATGGCCGTTCGAAGATGCGCCTGACGGCGCCTTCGATGTCGTCGTGGCAAACATCATCGCGCGCGCGATCATCGATATGGCCGACGACCTGACCGGCGCGCTGACCCCGGGCGGCAGGCTGATCGTCTCCGGGATCATCGCCGAGCGCGAGGCGGAAGTGGTGACCGCGCTCCAGACCCAGGGACTGCGCGTGGAGTCCGCGCGGGCCATGGGCGAGTGGCGCTGCATCGAGGCCCTCCGACCTCAGGAAGCGGCGACGGAACGGCTATGAGGCGGTTCTTCCTCCCGCCTGGTTCGTTGTCCGGAGACGCCGTCTCAATCGAGGGGCCGCGGGCGCACCGGCTCGCCAAGGTGCTACGCCTGCGCGCGGGCGATGAGATCACCCTCTTCGACGGCGGCGGTACCGATGTCGTTGTGCGGCTCGACGCCGTGCGCGACAGGGCTATCGTGGCGACGGTGGTCGACCGCCTGCCCGGCCCGGCGGAGTCACCGAGCGCCGTCCACCTGTACCAGTCAATCACGAAGGGCGAGCGGTTCGAGTGGCTGGTGGAGAAGGCGACGGAGATCGGCGTCGCCCGCATCGTGCCGCTCGTGACGGATCGCGCGGTGGTGAAGACCGCTGGCGAAGGCAACCGCGTCGACCGCTGGCGGCGCATCGCCGTCGAGGCGGCCGAGCAATGCGGCCGGAGTGTCGTGCCCGTCGTCGAAGCGCCGGTGTCGTTCGATGAGGCGCTGGCCACCGCCCCAGGCATCATCCTGCTGCCCTATGAATCGGCCGACCACCTCGCGCCGAACGTGGCGACCGTGCTGCACGAACGCATCGACGACCTGTACGCGGCGGCGGCGGTAAGCATCCTGATCGGCCCCGAAGGCGGCTACGATCCCGCAGAAGTCGAGCGAGCGACGGCGGCGGGAGCCGTTGTGGTCACGCTGGGACAGCGGGTGCTGCGGTCTGAGACGGCGGGCCTCGTCGCAGCGACGCTGGTGATGCAGGCCTGCGGCGAGTTGGGTTAGTCTGACAGGAGCGCGGGCGACGAAGTCCTGCCGGCCGCACGGCCCTTGCCCGCAGTCGCCCCAGGACTCGCTCGCTACATCAGCGGCAAACCTGCCGCTTCCAGTGCGGCATTCGCGAGGGACCGGCCTGATGCTTCATCGTGCATCAAAGTCGGCGAGACGATACAGCGGATACCGGCGGCCTCGACGGCGGCGGCGCTGGCGACATCTTCGTCATCGACGAGGAGCGTGTCGATAAGGCCCTTGTACAGGTCTGCCACGCCCGCAACGTCGACGGCACGCCCGAGGCCGGCCATCATTTCGGCGGCGGGCGGCTGCAGCGAACGGCCGCCGATGATCGGGCTGATAGCGACCTTCGTGGCGGGGGCGCTTTCGATGGCGTCGCGGATGCCGGTAACCGCGAGGATGGGGCCGATGCTGGCAATAGGGTTGCTCGGCGCGATGAAGATCGCCTCGGCTGCGGCGATCGCTTCGAGGACGCCCGGCGCCGGCCGGGCAGCGTCGGCGCCCACGAATCGCACGCCGCGTACCGCATCCCGCGCGTGCCGCTCGACAAGGAACCGCTGGAAGGCCAGGTCGCCTGCGTTCGTCTCGACCATGGTACGGACTGGATCATCCGACATCGGAAGCAGCCGTGCCGTGATCCCGAAGGCACCGGCGATCTCGGCCATGACGACCGAGAGTGAGGCGCCCTCGCGCAGCCGACGTGTCCGATGGAGATGCGTGGCCAGGTCGCGGTCACCGATCTGGAACCAGGTCTCACGCCCGAACCGGCGCAGGTGTTCGAGTCCGCGGAAGGTTTCGTCGCGGAAGCCCCACCCGCGCTGTTCGTCTACCTCCCCGGCAAGCGCATACGTAACGATGTCGGGATCCGGCGACACGTAGAGTCCGTGAAACTCCTCGTCGTCGGCCGTATTGATGATCGCCGTGATGCGCTTCTGCCCGACGACCGAAGCGAGCGCCCGCACGAAGCGCGAGCCGCCGACGCCTCCGCACAGCACAACGATCATGAGACTGCCACGATTTCGCTCTGAATTGCCGGAGGCCCACCGGCCGCTTCGTCTTTGCGTTCGGCGCGATGCCAAAGGGCCAGCGCACCCAGGCCAAGTACGAGCGTCGTGAGCGCATACATGAGGAAGACCGCCTGGAGGCCGAGATGGTCGGCGATGATGCCGCCGAGCGGATTCACGACGGCAATCACGATGCTCATCGCCACACTCTGGACGGAGAGGATCGTCGCCCTCCGGCGGCTGGCGATGCGGTGGTTGATGTAGTTTGCGAGGACAGGGCTTTGCCAGCCATTCACCGCGCCGATGCCGATGAAGGCGACAAAGATCCAGGAGCTATCGATGCCGGCGAGTGCAAGGCTGGAGATGCCGAGGACAAGCGGCAGGGCGAGGAATGCTCCTCGCTCGCCCACACGTGCCAGGAGCGAGGTGGTGGTGAGTGCCGCCGCGATGCTGGCGACGCGGATAGGCGCTTGCCACCATCCGAAGTCGCCGGGGTCGATGCCGTGTTCGGCCAGCAGCGGCTGCTGGAAGATAGTCGGGCCGAGGGTGCAGGCGGAGAGCACGCCGCTGTACAGGATGATGTACCGGAGCGGGGGCGCCCGCCACGCGTCGCGGACGCCCGAAACGAGCGTGCTGAAGTAGGGCTCGTGCGGTGCGTCGTCCGCATGACGGGGCTCGTGCATGAAGTAGGCGACGGGTATCGCAGCGGCGGCGAGCAACGCGCCCAGGGTGATCACGAAGGTGCTGCTGGTCGCCGNNTCGCAGCGGCGGCGACCAGCAGCACCTTCGTGATCACCCTGGGCGCGTTGCTCGCCGCCGCCAGGGGAGCGCCGATCAGCAGCGAGGCGAGCGCGGCCACCGAACGGAGCGCCAGGATTCGGCTGTTGGTGCGGGCGAAGTCGCGCTCTCGGCCCGCCGCCTTCAGGCTGTCGTAGAGCAACGCCGTGTCTGCGCCGGACTGGAAGGTGAGGGCGAGGCCCCAGGCCACGTACGAAATCAGGATAACCGTGTAGTTGTCGGCCACGCCGAACACGAGCAGGGCGATGGCGAAAAAGCCGCTCCCCAGCATCAGCGAAACGCGTCGCCCAAATCGATCGGCGACCGCGCCCGTCGGCACTTCGGAAAGGACGATGAGAAGGAAGAACGGCGTATCCAGCAGCGTGATCTGCGTAAGGGAGAAGCCCCGCTGCTGCTGCAAATAGATGACCCAGATGGGCAGCCAGAGCTGCAGCTCCATCAGGAACCGGTAGAGGTAAGACTTCCAGACGTTCGCCTCGAAGGCGCGCTGATCTTTGATTGGGATGCCGCGACTCATAGAGGCGAGTATATCGACGGGCCGAAGACCCGGAAACGAGACGGGAGCCCGCGCGGACTCCCGTTGGTTGTTCGGTCAGGCGGAAAGCCTGGTTGCCCGGCGACAACGCCTAGCTTCTGAAAAATTCCACGCCAATGTCGAAGATAAAAAATCCTGGAGCGTAGATGTTCTCGTCGGTCACAAACAATGCCAGGACGATGGCCCAGACCGCGAATCCCGCGGCTACAGACACGAGCACTTTGCCAGCGGGCGCGTCGGTTGCGCTTTGCACGGCGATGACGGTCGTGCCGAAGAGCAGGGCGATCGCTGCAAGTCCGATACCAAAATCGAGGACAGGGACGAAGAGGAGGACTCCAAGCGCGAGCGGCGCTGCGGCGAAGCCCATCACCCGAACCAACTCCTGCACATCCACGCGAGCCCGGAACACTTGTCCCAGCATGACGTACGTGATGCCCACCCACACCGCCCAGAGGACAAGTGACAGGATGCTCCCGATGATGAATGACTTGAGGAAAATGTCGCCACTATCGACGTCCGGGCCGACGATGACCCACCAGAGCCAGCCGCCGAGACCAAAGAGCAGCGTAGACACGACCGCTACCAGCACGGCCGGGATGGTCGAGGCGGCGTCGCCCCGCACTTCATCGAAGACACTGGTGTCGAGCATGGCCAACCGTCGTAGTCGCTGAATCAGCGCATTGGTATCCATACCACCGGCTTGTTGCATCATCCTGCACCTCCAACGCTACGGGCTGTCGCCCCCGCGACAGCGCTAGTCCTTGCCAACAAACGATTAACTGCATATCTCATACACCAATTGTGTCAAGTTGTCCAGTACCCAAAGCAGGAAATTGGGCGCGGATCTATAGCGGGGATTTTGCCGGTACCCCGGGGCGCCTGGGGTACTCCGGCGGTGTCGGCCCCAGCTTCAGGACGGCTACGAGCTTTTGCGGCGGGCCCGGCACCGCGAACGGCACGAGGAAGGCCTTCCCGTTCAGCGTCTTGAGGGCATTGTCCGCGGACTCGATTTCCTCCATGGCCCGGGAGCCTTTGGGGGTGACCAGCCTCCCGCCCACCCGGGCGAACGGCAGGGTCAGCTCAACCAGCGCCGCCAGGGGGGCCACCGCGCGGGCCAGCACGAGATCGAACTTCTCCCGTAGCGAAGGGTCGTGAGCGAGCGTCTCCGCCCGGCCGGTCAGTATCGTGGCGCCTGCCAGTCCCAACGCGTCGACGACCGCCCCAAGGAACGCCGTCTTCTTCGCCGTCGCTTCGATGAGGGTGAGGTGAATCGTGGTCCAGGTGAGTAGCAGAGGAATGCCTGGGAAACCAGCGCCCGCTCCTACGTCCAGCACCTGCGCATTAGGCCGCAGGATCTCGCGCTCCCGCAGTGCCGCCCCCAGGGCGATCGACTCCAGGAAGTGGCGCTGGACAACGATGTCAACGGAGGCGTCGCCCACCAGATTGGCCCGGCTTGACCACTCGACGAGCAATTCATGGTACCGTTCAAACTGTCCCACTTGATGATCGGACAGTCGCACGCCGTACGTGGCCGCCTCCCGTGCGAGGGTGTCGAGCATGCCTGAGCATATCACCGTCTCAGGTTGGCCGACGGGAATACGGATCGGCGGCTGGGCCAAGGGACACTCGGCAGCAGTTTGACGCCCTCTCAGGGCAAGCATAGAATCAGGAAAACAGGAGGGGCCCCTATGGTCGGTGAAGCCACGGCGGATCAAGCGACGCTACAGTCGCTCGCGCACGACTACCTTGCCGGACTCAAGCCCGCGGTACGAGAGCCCGCGCAGGTGGAAATCCTGAAGTTCGTGCGCTGGGTGGGCCCCGAGAAGGATCTCGGCATCATGCGCGCCCACGAGATCTCGCAGTACGCCGACAACTTTCCTCCTACCGTTTCAGATGCAGCCAAGCGCGCGGATTTTGTCCGGGCGTTTTTGAAGTGGGCGAAGGACAAGGGTGTGACCAAGGAAAACCTTGGCGTCCACCTGCGCGTCCGCAAAGCCTCGAAGTCGAGTTCCGCAGCGCAGACGATCGAGGAACAGCCGATCTACCTGACCCGCGAAGGCAACGACGCGTTGGTCGAAGAGCTGGAGCAGCTGAAGGCCCGTCGCCCGCTTATCCAGCAGGATCTCGCCCGCGCGATGGCCGACAAGGACTTCCGCGAGAATGCCCCCTTGGACGCCGCCCGCAACGAGCAAGCTCACCTCGAGGCCCGCATCCGTGAAGTCGACCAGACCCTCCGGCGCGCCGTCGTCCTTGAGCACGGCTCACACGGTGCTGGCGACGCCTCCGCGATCGGCGACACGGTGACCATCAAAGATCTGCGCACCGGTTCAGAGAAGAGCTACACCCTTGTCAACACCGACGAAATGCGCGCCGGTCACGGCAAGATCTCGATCGCCTCTCCGGTCGGCAAGGCCGTATTCCAGCGGCGTGCCGGCGAAGAAGTAGAGGTCGAGGCTCCCTCCGGCATCTTCCGCGTCCGCATCGAATCCATCTCCTCCGACTAGCAAGCGCCGGATCGAAGACAGACGTTCGGACTGTCATTCTGAGCGCCAGCGAAGAATCTACGTGCATTTACAAAGATGTTCTCGTGGGCGTGGGCTCGTCGATTGCGCCTCACGTGCGGCCCCGCACGCGCTGGTGGCATCAATCCCTAGACAACCAGGCATTGAACTTCGCCGCGCGCTTCTCCTGAAACGCCCGCACACCTTCGTGCGCGTCAGGGTGGTGATCCGAAATCGCCGTCTTGGCCGCGATGTCGTCGAACGCGTGTGCGAGTGTCATCTCGGCGGCGTTATAGATGGTGCGCTTGAGCAAGCGCATCGAAACCTGCGGCCCCGCCGCCAGCTCCCGTGCCAGCTCCATCGTCCTGTCCATGAGCTGATCCGCGGGGACAACCTCATGTACCAGCCCCAGGTCGAGCGCTTCCTCAGCGGTGACGATGCGCTTTCGCATCAGAAAGTCCATGGTCGTCGCCACGCCCATCAGTTGCACGAGCAGAAACTGTCCGCCTTCATCGGGCAGCAGTCCGAAGCGCAGCGTGGCGCTGCCGAGACGCGCCTCCACGGACGCGATGCGGAAGTCGCACGATAGTGCCAGCGACAGTCCCGTCTGTATCGCCACGCCGTTGATCGCGGCGATGGTGAGCTTGTCGCAGTTGCGCACGGCGAGGTTGAGCGACTGCGACAGCCACCGCAGGCCCTCATACGTGCCGATGGCGTTGTCGTGTCCGCCCGGGATGTCCGGCATCAGCGGCTGGGCGCCGGGGCTTGTTGGGCGGCGCCCGGTCATGTCGTCGCCCGCACAGAACGCCCGCCCGCTGCCCGTGATGACAACGACGCGCACGGCGTGGTCCATCTGGGCCTGCGTCAGCGTCTCGACGAGGTCGCGCTTCATCGCCTGGGTGGTGCCGTTGAGCCGCTCCGGCTGGTTCAGCGTGACGACGAGAATCCCCGGATCGTGCAGCGCCGTTTCGAAGCCACGAAAGTTGCCGGTTTGCATGGCCGTCACCCCATTGAGAGATCTATCCACAGGTGAAACAGATAACGTTGGAGCACCAATGTTTCGCGAATCGACGTCGGGCCTCGACATCGCTCGCTGTTCGCCGCGCTGAACAGCCAACTGCCAACAGCTAACCGGCTAATGGCTAACCAACTAACAGCTAACTCGCTCCTACACCCCCCTGAAGACCGGCTGCCGCTTCTCCACGAAGGCCTTCGCCGCTTCCTGGTGATCCTGCGTCATCCCGGAGAGCTGCATGTTCATCGCTTCCATGTCCAGCGCTGAAGCGAAGTCGATGGTCGCGCCGCGGTTGATGTTTTCCTTCATCCGCGCGTAGGCGAGGGCCGGGCCAGCCGCGAGATGGTCGGCGAGCACGAGCGTTTCCTTCATCAGGTCATCGTGCGGGACAACCTTGTTCACCATCCCGATGCGATGCGCCTCGTCGGCCTTCAGGATGTCACCGCCCAGGTACAGTTCCTTCGCCTTCCCGGTGCCGACCAGGCGCTGCAGCAGCCACGATCCGCCGAAGTCGCCGCTGAAGCCGACGTTGCGGAAGGCCGTGCCGAGCTTCGCGTTCTCCGACGCGATCCGAATGTCGCAGGCCAACGCGAGACTGAGCCCTGCCCCGACCGCGTGTCCGTTCAGCGCCGCAATCGTCGGCTTCGGCATACTGTGCAGCATCAAGCTGGTCGCCCGTTGCGACGCCCGCAGACCTTCGACGCTGGCGTACAGCATCGAGGCTGGCGAGCGGTCGCCGTTTTCGGTAGCGTTGTTATTGAGGATGTTGCGCCCCGCCGCCATCCCCTTCACATCGCCCCCGGCACAGAAGGCGCGCCCGGCGCCGGTCAGCACGACACAGCGCACCTTCCGATCGGCGGCGGCTTCCGCCAGATACTGCGACAAGAGCGGCATCAGGTCGCCACCCATGGCATTCAGGCTGTCAGGACGGTTGAGCGTGAGCACCGTCACGCCGTTCCCCCGCTGTTCTCGAATCACGTCAGACATTGTCTACCTCCTAAGCGTTCTTCGCGCGCTCTTGGTCAATCAACTGCCGCCGCAGGATCTTCCCGGACGGGTTCTTCGGTATTGCCTCGACGATCTCGATGTAGCGGATCTTCTTGTACGGCGCGACTTTGCTCGCCACAAACGCGAGCACGGCATCCAGGTCGATGTTGGGTTCGCGCGGCACGACGAAGGCCTTCGGCACCTCGTCTCCGGCCTCGCCCTCCGCCTTCGGGATGACCGCGGCGTCCCGCACGTCGGGGTGCTCCATCAGCAAAGACTCCAGTTCCGCAGGAGCGATCTGGTAGCCCTTGTACTTGATCATCTCTTTCTTGCGGTCGTGGATCCGGATATACCCGTCCGGGTCGGCCGTGACGATGTCGCCGGTCCGCAGCCAGCCGTCCGGCGTCAGCGTCTCAGCCGTCGCCGCCGGGTTATTCCAGTAGCCCTTCATCACCTGCGGTCCGTAGACCAGCAGTTCACCGATTTCGCCGTGGCCGAGTTCTTCGCCGGTGTCGAGGCTGACTACTTTTTCGAGTGTATCGGGGACGGGCGGCCCGACGGAGCCTTCGCGCGGCGAGTCCACCGGATTGACGTTCGCGATCGGGCTGGACTCCGTCATCCCGTAGCCCTGCATCACAATGGCGTCGAGCTTGACCGCCGCCTGCCGTCCGACTTCCGCCGGCAACGGCGCCGCGCCCGACATCACGAACCGCAGCGATGTCAGATCGGCCTTGTCGAGGTCGGGGTAGTTTACGAGCGCCAGCAATGCCGGCGGCACGACGAATAGGTCCGTCACCTTGCGCTCTTCGATCAGCTTCACCGCCTGATCCGGGGCGAAGCGCGGCAACACGATCTGTGTTGCTCCCACCGCCATGCCGCAGTTCAGCAGCACCATCATTCCGTAGATGTGATAGAAGGGCAGGAAGTCCAGCATGATCGACGTGTCGCTGAACATGTCGAGCGCCAGCGTCTGGCGGATGTTCGCCGTCAGGTTTTGGTGCGAGAGCATCACCCCCTTCGCGAGACCGGTGGTCCCCGACGAGTACGGCAGCACCGCAATATCGTTGTCCGCGTCGAACGCAACCGGTGCCGGCTCACCCGCCGCCGAGGCGGCCATCTCCCACGCCTTATCCAGCTCGAAGATGTGCTCGAGTGTCGGTAGCTGCGCCTTTGCGTCGTTCACCACCGGCATCAGCGCGTCGAGCGTGAACAGCACCTTCGCGCCCGCATTGCCGAGCTGGTGCTCGACCTCGCGCTCCCGGTACAGCGGGTTCAGTGTCGTGACGGTCGCCCCGGCGATGATCGCCCCGTGCAGCGCTACTCCGTACTCGACCGAGTTCGGGGCGTAGATGCCGATGAAGTCGCCCTTCTTGATGCCGATGTCCTGGAGGGCGCGGGCCATGCCCTTGGCCGCCTTCCAGTACTCGCCGAAGGTCCAAGCCTTCCCCTCCGGGGTCAGGAAGGCAACCTTGTCGGGCCGCTTCTGCACCGCCTCTTCCAGCAGTTGCGGAAGCGACATCGGCGCATACGGCGCCTGGCTGGGCCACGGACTCTTGTACACCATCTCGACCTCCCTGTTGGGGCTCTACGCTATCACGTTCGGCGTAATCGTGACAGAGCGGAGGTGTAGGAATTTGGAGCATAGCCGCCCCCGGCTGTGCAGTCCGCCCAAAGTCGCACGGACGCAGTACAGTGCTACGTCGAAGGGTGTTCGCTGCGTGCGGATCCGTTGCTAGTCCGAAGAGGCTGATACAACGGCGACTCTCTACCGCCGGACGACCTTCCGCCCCGTCTTCTCCAGATGCTCCGTCCAGGCCGTCGCCGCCTCCTCGAACACCCGCACCGCCTCGGCGAGCTGTTCCAGCATCCAGTCCGGCTCGTCGCCATGCTCGGCAGTGCGCTTGACGAGCGCCTTGCGGGCATCGCGGATGGCGACCTGCGTCTCTTTGAACCGCGCCCCCAGCTCGATCGACAGCTCATCCTGAGGCACCGGCGTCTCGAAGACGCGCGGGCTACGATCTCTGTCTCCACCGCCCGAGCCGCGGTTAAATCCGCCCTCTCGGCGCGGGCCGCGGTCGGGCCGGTCGGGCCGGTCCGCGCGACCTCTGCTACTGCCGACGCTACTGCCGCCGGTGCTCGGGCCCGGTGGACGATGGGTCCGGCTTCCGCCCCCCGAGCCCGTAGTCGGACGGTCGGCACGGGGCTGGCCGCGTGTGTCACGCCGTGCGCCGCCCCGATTGGTCGACGGGTCGCTCGCGAGTGGCGGATTGTACGCAACTCCGCCCGGGCCGGGAGGCCCGGGGGGTGCCTGCTGCTGGCGTGGCTGCGTTTGCTGCCCGTCACCCGGAGGCGGCCCGCCGCTTCCTCGGCCGCGACGTCCGCGGCGGCGCTTCGGGCGCGGTGCTTGATCTTCGCTCATGGCAGAAAGGGTAGCGTGTCCGGGCGTTGGAGGTTAGCGAGGGTTGGACGGGGCCGCGCGAGGCTCTAGGCTGCTCAGTATGAAGGTGCGCGAGATCCCCACACCTGCCCTCGTCGTCGATGTCGCCGCTATGCAGCGCAACATCCAGCGGGCCGCGGACTACTTCGCCGCGCGACAGTCGAAGCTGCGTCCGCACTTCAAGGCGCACAAGACGCCCGAGATCGCCCGCCGGCAGCTCGCCGCAGGTGCCTGTACCGGCATCACCTGTGCCACGGTGGGCGAAGCCGAGGTGGTCGCGCGCGAGCGCCTGTGCGACGAGATCCTCATCGCCAACCAGATCCTCGGGCCCGGCAAGGCCGCGCGGGCGGCCGCCGTGGCGAAGCAGGCGCGCCTCATCGTCGCCATCGATTCCGACGAGACGCTCGACGATCTGGCGGCGGCGGCGCAGGCGGGAGGCGTCGAGATCGGCGTGCTCATCGATGTGAACGTCGGCCTGCCCCGCTGTGGCATCGCGCCGGGAGCGCCGTCGGTGGCGCTGGCCAAACGCGCGGCGGCGACGCCCGGCATCGTCCTGCGCGGGGCCATGGGCTATGAAGGTCACGTCATGGGCATCCGCGACCGCGCCGAGCGCGAGGAGAAGGCCCACAAGTCGATCGACCGCCTGCTCTCGACCGTGCGGATGATGCGCGACGAAGGCCTGCGGTGCGAAATCGTCAGTGCCGGCGGCACCTGCACCTTCGACATCACCGGCGGCATGGAGGGCATCACCGAGATCCAGGCCGGCACCTACGTCCTCATGGACAACTCCTACCTGTACGACGACCTGCCGTTCGAGTTGGCGTTCGCGATCCATGCCACCGTGCTGAGCCGCCCGCGCCCGGAACAGTGCGCCGCCGACGCGGGGCTGAAGGCGATGGCCGCGGATCACGGCGTCCCCGGCATCAAGGGCGTCGAAGGCGCGAGCGTCCTCTTCCTCAGCGACGAACACTGCACCATCGCCCTCCCCGCTGACTCGCCAGTTCGTCCCGGCGACCGTATCGAACTGCTGCCGCCGCACATCGACCCGACGATCAACATGCACGACGTGTTGTACGCGGTTGAAGGCGATGAAGTGGTGGAGGTGTGGCCGGTTGCCGCGCGCGGGTACGTCGAGCAACGCCTCGCCCGCTGACCCCGATATACTCCGCCCGATGGCCGTTGCCGCTTCTGATACGCCAGCTCGTTCCAACGCCCGTGCGCGATGGGCATCACTCTCGCCGCACTGGCTCTTCCTGCCCCTGGTGGTGGTCGCCACGCTGGCCCTGCAGCTCACCACCGTCGGCTACTACTTCTACTTCGACGACTACGTCCCCTTCGCCGAGATCGCCACGCAGTCGCGCTGGGACTACGTCGGTCATCTGCTGACCTCGACCGATCTAACCCCGAACTGGCGCCCGCTGCCGGGGCTGCTCTACCTCGGCTCGTACGAGATCGCCGGGATGAACCCGCTGCCGGTGCGCATCGTGATGATCGCGTTGCACGCGGGGACGGCAGCCCTGCTGTACTACATCATCTGGCGCACAACCGCGCGCGCCTGGGCCGCCTGTGCCGGTGCGCTGGCCTTCGGGCTGAACCCTGCCTACGTGGGCGCGCTCTCGCAGGTGACGACGGCGACGCAGGTGTTGGCCGGGTTCTTTCTTGTCGCCACACTGGCGGCCGTCATCGAATCGGCCCTCGCCGAAGATCGCCGCCGCGCGAACAGTTGGCTGGCGGCGTCCGTCGTGCTGTACGTCCTCGCCGTCAGTTCCCACGAAGGCATGGCGATCATGTTCCCGGTCTACGGACTGGCGTATCTCGCGTTCGACCCGCAGCCGAGCGGCCGTATTCGTCGCGCCGTCCTGCGCACAGCACCGCTCGCAGTCATCGGCCTGGCGACGGCGGGCGCGTTCGCGGCCTGCGGCTGCAACGAAGGCAGCGATGTCTGGGGAACGAGCTACGTTTGGCGACAAACGCTGATCTATCTCGGTCGCCTGCTCTACCCGGTGGGGCTGGAGCTACCGACCGACGTCGGCGTACCACATGCCGTGGGCGCGTTCGTGCTCGCTGGGATGATGGTGGCAGCCGCCCTGTTGGGTCCGCGGATCGCGCGCGTCGGGTCGCTGTGGGTGGTGTTGGCGGTCGCTCCGCACGTGTTCATCGAATACTTCACCGCCAGCCGCTATCTGTACTTGCCGGCGCCCGGACTGGCGCTCGTGTTCGCCGCCGTCGCGATCATGGTCGCCGACCGGCTGTCGCGGTTGGACGCGAAGGTGCTGGCGCCCATCGGCGCTGTATTGTTCGCCGCGCTGTTCGTCTGGTACGCCTACCAGACCGTGCGACAGGACGAGCATTTCGCCGACGCCACCGGAGACTGGCGGCGCTATCACGACGATGTCACTCGTGTTTGGCCGGAGGTGCCCTCGGGAACCAAGGTGATCACGATCGGCGGACCGTTCCAGAAGTACGAATATCAGATCCACATCCTGCCATCCTTCGCGCAGGCGACCTGGGGCAAAGATGTCTCGCTGCAGGACTACGAGCCCGGATCGCTTCCCGCTCAGCTCGCGCTCATTTCAGATAGCCCGTATGTGGCCGAGTACAAGGGCGGCGTGCTGACGCCGTTGCACAGCGATGTGCCCCGCTGAAGGACATCCGGGCGCACGCCCGGACCAAAACCACCCGCGGGCCTCCAACTTCAGACACTGGTTGCTCCTGCTGGCCATCGGTGGCGCCTTCGCCGCGCAGGCTCGCACGCTCACCTTCTTCTTCTTCCAGGACGACTACGTGCCGTTTGGCGAAATCGTCACGAACGGCGCGCGGACCTACCTCTGGAACCTGATCACTCTGCAGGATCTCACCCCGAACTGGCGCGTGATGCCGGGCCTGACGTACCTCCTGAACTATTCCCTCTTCGGTATGTCGCCACTGCCGACACGGCTCGTGATGTTGGCGCTTCACCTGGGCGTCGTGGCGCTGCTGTATCGAGCGGTTTGGCGCACGACAGCCAGCGCCTGGGCGGCCTTTGCGGCGGCGATGGTCTTCGGGCTGCATCCGGGGTACGCGGGCACCCTGGGCCAGCTTGGTAGCGCGACGTATCCGTGGGCCGCCTTCTTTCTCGCCGCGACGCTCAATGCTGTGATCGAGTGCGTGCGCGCGGATGACGCGCGGGTGGCGAACACGTGGCTCGGCGCCGGCCTCGCTCTCTACATCCTCGCCCTGATGTCGAACGAGTCGATGGCGATCCTGTTCCCGGCGTATGCGGTCGCGTTTTGGCTCCTCGATTCAGCACCCGAAGCGCGTCGCCGTCTCGTCCGAGCGGGTCTGCGCGCACTGCCGTTCGCCGCGCTGGGCTTCCTCGCGGCGGCCTCGTTCGCCGCCTGCGACTGCACCGCGGCGAGCGATACCTTCGGATTCGACAACGTGCATCGCGCGGCATTGATCTATCTCGGCCGGCTGCTGTATCCAATCGGACTGGAGCCGCCTACGTATATCGATCCACCACACCTGTGGGCTGGGATCGCGCTCCTCCTCGGCATCGCGCTGATGCTCGTCCGCGGCCCCGCGATCGGGCGGGTGGGCGCCGCGTGGATGCTGCTGGCGATTGTGCCGCACGCCCTCATCGAAACGCACACCGCTCACCGCTTCGTGTACCTCGCGACGCCGGGGTTCGCGCTGATGTCCGCGGGCATCGTTTTGGCGGCGGAGCCGGTCTTGCGTCGCGCTGGCCCTGCGATCGCGCTCAGCGCGACGGCAGCCGTCTTCCTCCTCGTCGCCCCCTGGTATGCGTGGCAAACCCATCTCCAGAACGAGCCCTACCGCCGGTCGACTGGCGACTGGAGTCTGCTGCACGACGAACTCGAGCGCGTCTTCCCCGAGGTGGCTCCGGGCGCCCGCGTCGAGGTCGTCGGCGGCCCGCTCACCCACCCCCTCGACAACTTCTTCGTCATGCCGGCCCTCGGATTCACTATCTGGGGCCTCGACGTCATCCTCCAGACCGTCGCCGTGGATGATCCGTACGCGCCGAAGATCCGCGCCTCGGACAATCCCTACGCCGCCGAGTTTCACGGCCGGGAACTGACGCCGCTTCATGAACCAGACGGTATTCCCTAACGTCGGGTTGGTAGTACGCTGCCCTCGTCGAGACAACCATCGACCGTTCGCAAGAGGTGTCCCATGGCCGTCCGTTACGAACCGCAGGGCAAGATCGCCTACATCACCCTCGATCGCCCCGAAGCGCTCAACACCTTCGACCGGGCGATGCACCTCGAGCTGTACGACGCCTGGACCGCCTTCCGCGACGATCCGGACATGCGCGTGGCCGTCGTCACCGGCGCCGGCGACCGCGCGTTCTCCGCTGGCGCCGATGTCCGCTCATGGGGCGCCCCCCACGACGACGCGAGGGCACATCCGGGTGGCCCCGGCCGGCATCTGTGGGAGACCCGGTATGACTGGGATATGCAGGGCGGCCTGGAAGTCTGGAAGCCGACGATCGCCGCCATCAACGGCTACTGTATTGGTGAAGGGTTGACGCTGGCGCTGGCTTGCGATCTGCGGATCTCCTCCGACAAGGCGATGTTCCAGTTTCCGGAGATCCAGATCGGCGTTCCCACCATCGCCGGGGCGATCCGAGCCCCGCGCGTCATCGGCCTCGGCGCCGCGCTGGAGCTGTTGCTGCTGGGCGATCGCGTCGACGCCGCGCGCGCCTACGACATGGGCCTGGTGAACAAGGTGGTGCCGCACAACGACCTCATGGCCGAGGCCGCCCGCTGGGCCGAGCGCCTCGCCCGCAACGCCCCGCAGGCCATGGCCGCGACAAAAGAGATGGCCTATCGCTCGACGACGATCTCGTTCGGCGATGCGTTGCGCATGGGCGAGGCCTTCCGCAAACTGGCCGGCGGCACCGAGGATGCACGGGAGGGCGTGCGCGCCTTCCGCGAGAAGCGCGAGCCCGACTTCAAGGGAATGTAGGCTGACGAGGGCACAAACGACCAAGGGTAAGGGAAAGATGATGGCAGTACTCTCCTCGAAAAGGTGCCATGGGATCGCGACTGTCCTCGCTGCGTTCGCGATTGCTGGTGCCGCATGCGGCGACGGTAACGACGAGACGTCGCCAACCCTTGGGACGGCCGTGGCGGGCACCACAACCCCGGCAGCCGTAGCCCCGACGATAGTCTCCGCCACCCCTGCCGGGGCTCCTTCGGCCGCTGCCGGTACTGAAGTCCCCGTGACGCCTGGGCCGACAAGCAGACCTACGCCGCCGCAAACCAGCCTCCCCGCCATCTGCCGTGGCACGATCGTCGCCGCGCGGCCCGGCTCAGTTGCCTCGCCTGACCTGATCGAGATCTCCGGCCTGGCCGCCAGCCGAAGTCAGCCGGGGACCTTCTGGGCCCACAACGACAGCGGCGACACGGCGCGCGTCTTTGCGATGGACACCGCCGGCCAGTCGCTCGGCACCTACACCCTGACCGGCGCCGAGGCCATCGACTGGGAGGACATGGCGATCGGTCCGGGCCCGCAGGACGGCGCAAGCTACCTGTACCTTGGCGACATTGGCGACAACGCCTCGATCCGCGCCGAGATCGTCGTGTACCGCGTCGCCGAGCCCACGGTAGATCAGGCATCGTCGCCGCTCGCCTTGGTTGGCGTCGAATCGCTCGTCCTGCGCTATCC
>CXWL01010248.1_pt1 | contig 22739 bp, 22 predicted proteins | sample 590931 | NCBI WGS metagenome assembly CXWL01 (sample SAMEA3498368, study PRJEB10139) | groundwater metagenome | biome: water well; material: biofilm material | place: Germany | collected 2015-04-27
GAACGCGGCGGCGCTCGAATTTGGGCTCGCCATCACCTATCTGCACGCGCCGGCGCGGAACATCGCAACGGCGCGTAACGCTTGCCTGGAAGCTGCCTCAGCGGATCTGGTGGCGTTTATCGATGACGACGAGATCGCCCCCCCCGATTGGCTGGCCGGGTTGGTCGCGGGCCTTGGCCGGGATGACGTTGTGTTTGGCCCGGTCCACGCGCGCTATCAGCCGGGCGCGCCGGCTTGGGTGGTGAGGGGCGATTTCCACTCCTTTGGCCCGGTCGTTCGCGCCAATGGCGCCATCGACACCGGCTATTCGTCCAATGTGCTGTTCCGGCGCAGTGCCGTGGGGGCGTTGCGATTTGAGCCAAGTCTCGGCCGCACCGGCGGCGAGGATACCTTCTTTTTCTCCCAACTTCATGCCGGCGGGGCTCGCTTGGGTTTTTGCCCGGCGGCCATCGTTCATGAGCCGACGCCGCCAGAACGGGCTACGCTTCCGTGGCTGTTGCGGCGCGCTTTCCGGTCGGGCCAGACCCACGCGCGGGTGCTTCGGGCGCACGGGCAGGGGGCGCTCACGATCGCCGCGCCGGCTCTGGCCAAGGCGCTCTATTGTGCGTTTGGGGCTCTCTCGAGGGTCTTGTCGCCCGTGGGGGTGCGGCGGTTCATGATCCGGGGCGCCCTCCATCTCGGGGTTGTCGCCAAGGCTTTCGGCGCCGCCGACCTTGAACTCTACAATAGCGCCCCGGCTTAAGAGCGGCGCGGTAGCCGCGCCAGGATCGGATCCTTCAGAAGGAGCAAGGCGCCTGGGCGGCGCACGCTCACGCGCCAAGCCGCGGCGAAGTCGCGCGCCTTCAGCGCCGCGACCAATTCGGAAAATGCGCGCGCATTGAGCAGTGCGCCTCGCTGGCGTTCGAGCGCTCGTCTAAGCGGTGCGTCGGACCCCGGCGCCAAACGGTCCAGGGCGCCCAGCAGGGCGTCGATGGCGGGGGCGTTGAGGCGGTGGGAAATCGAGCCGGCGTGCTTGCGATAGCGGTATCCCAGCTCCGGATAGACGCGCATGCGCGCCCCGGCGACGAGCAGGCGCAGCACCAGGTCCGAATCTTCGCCGATCGTAAGGCTCTCATCGTAGAGCGCTGAATTCATGTTCGACCGACGAAAGACGGGTTTCAAATACCCCAGTTGGGTCCCGCCGCCGAGCAGGATGTTGCTGCGTGCGTAAGCCGCCGCATCAACCCAATGGGCTGACGCCGCAGGCAGGTGCGGATGCGACGGGCGACTTTCGCTCTCGTAGAATACGAGCAAATTGTCGGCGGCGATGTCGGCGCCGTCGGCTTCAGCCGACGCGACAAGGCGTTCCAAGCGTTCGGGCTCAATCACATCGTCATTATCGACGACGGCAATCCAGCGCCCACGCGCCAGCTTGAGCGCGCGGTTGCGTGCGCCAGCGGGGCCGGTTCGGGCTTCGTGTGTCACGATAACGAGGCGGGGATCGCCATTGGCCGCCGTTTGAGCGCACATCAGGCTGTCATCGCTAGAGCAATCGTCGCTCACGATGAGCTCAAGGGCGGCCTCGGTTTGCCCCAGCACCGAGCGCACGGCTTCGCCGATGTGCGTGGCGCCGTTGTAATTGGCCATTACAACAGACAGCAGGGGGGCAGAATCCGTCATAGTGCTGCTTGGTCAACCATTCGCTGTCAAAAGCTGCAAGTTCCGATCCGCGAGGCCAACACTAGCGCGTCGCCGGTGCAGCGCCTAAGGCACTGACCATGAATTTGCTGGGAATGTTCAAGCGCGCGTCAGCGATTGCCGCGAGATTTCCCGAAGGGCGAGTGGGTTTTGCTGTTGGTGACATCCATGGCCGCGCCGATTTGCTGGCCGAGATGGTCGCGCTCCTGGAGGCGCGCGCGCTCGAAGAACGCCGCGATGGCCGCGAGGCGGTCGTCGTGTTCTTGGGCGATTATCTCGATCGCGGGCCTAGCAGCGCCGCGGTGATTGATCTGTTGGTCGCGGGTCGCCCTGGCGGCTTCGAGCGTCGTTTCTTGAGGGGCAATCACGAGCAGGCGATGCTGGGGTTCATGGAGGCGCCATTGGAGAACCGCGCTTGGGTCAAGCACGGGGGCGCTGAAACTTTGGTGTCCTACGGGGTGCAGCCGCCTTCACCCATGGGCGCGCGCGACCAGGATTTGCTTGCCGCCGCGGCGCATCTCAAGGACGTCCTGCCACCGGCGCACCTTGATTTCCTGAACAATCTTGAGCGTTACGTCGAGCTTGGCGGGTATGCCTTTGTGCATGCTGGAATAAACCCAGGGCGGCCCCTCAACGAGCAGACCGACCGGGATTTGTTCTGGATACGGGACCCTTTCCTCACCAGCAAACGCGCATTTTCCCATCGAATCGTTCACGGCCACACGCCCGAGGAGCGCCCCTTCGCTGATTGGCGCCGTGTCGGCTTGGACACAGGCGCGCACGCTTCAGGCGTCCTGTCAGCGGCCCGCTTCGAGGGCGAGGCGGTTTCGTTCCTGTCGGTGTCCAACCCCGCCCCTGGACATTTCCCCGCGCCGCGGACCCAGTTCTAGCGCTCGCCCGCTTGTTCGCTCACGCGGCGCGGTTTACACCCCGCGCACACCCCAGGCAGGAGGCCGACACATGGCGCAAAGCGGTGCGCACGGAAACATGGAAATCCAAGATCAGCGCGATACGTTCAACGGCTTCCTCGCGGCGTCGGTTTGGGGCTGCGGGCTGATCGCCCAGGGAATTGCGCTTTTCACGCTGGCGTTCGCCATTGGTGATGGCTGGTGGGCGGGCATGCTGGCGCTCGTCGCCATTGGCGCCGTCGTCGGCTTCTTGTTTCGTATGTCGGGCGCTTATTGGGCCGTCCAGGTCGCGCTTTGGGTTTTGCTGGGGATTGGCGGTATGCTTGTGCCAGCTCTCTCTGGCATGTCGGGCTGAGCCCTTGCGCATCGCCATCCTTAAGGAAAGCGCGCTCGCCGAAACGCGCGTCGCCGCCACGCCGGAGACGGTGAAAAAAATCATCGCCCTTGGCCACGTCGTTGTGGTGCAGGCGGGCGCGGGCGCGGGCGCGAGCTTTCCAGACGCATTGTTTGAAGCCGCCGGCGCCCAAGTGACGGCCAGCGGCGATATTGGCGGCGCCGATCTGGTGCTCAAAGTGCGCCGCCCGAGCGATTCCGAGATCGGCGCGATGAAGGTGGGCGCGGGCTTCGTCGCGCTGCTCGAGCCTTACGGGGACAAGTCGGTTATCGAAAAGCTGGCCAAGGCCAAGATCGAGGCGCTGGCGATGGAGTTCATTCCGCGCATTTCCCGCGCCCAGTCCATGGATGCGCTCTCGAGCCAGGCAAACCTTGCCGGTTACCGCGCCGTGGTTGAAGCCGCGGCGCTGTTCGGGCGCGCCTTCCCGATGATGATGACAGCCGCCGGCACGATTGCGGCGGCGCGCGTGTTCATCATGGGCGTGGGCGTCGCCGGCTTGCAGGCCATCGCCACCGCCCGCCGTCTTGGCGCCATCGTCACCGCTACCGACGTGCGCCCCGCCACCAAGGAACAAGTCGCCTCGCTCGGCGCGAAATTCGTCGCGGTTGAGGACGAAGAATTCAAACAAGCCGAGACAGCCGCCGGCTACGCCAAGGCGATGAGTGCGGACTACCAGAAAAAGCAGGCGGCTTTGGTCGCCGAGCATATCGCCAAGCAGGACATCGTCATCACCACCGCGCTGATCCCTGGGCGCGCCGCCCCGGTTTTGGTCACCGAAGCGATGGCCAAGTCGATGAAGCCCGGCTCGGTGATCATTGACCTCGCGGTCGCTCAAGGCGGCAATTGCCCGCTCTCCAAATCGGATGAGTGCGTCGATATCGGCGGCGTCAAGGTGATGGGCTTCACCAATCTGCCGGCGCGCTTGGCCTCGGATGCATCTTCGCTGTACGCCAAGAACTTGCTCGCGTTGCTGCCGCTGCTGACCGACAAGGACACCAAGGCGTTCGCGCCACATTGGGACGATGAAATCATCAAGGGCGCCTTGCTGACCAGGGGCGGCGCACTGGTGCATCCATCGCTCACCCCAGCGAGCGCCGCATGAATGACGCTGATTTCGCGCGCCGCTATTACGCCGCCTGGAACGCGCGCGACTTGGACGCGATCCTGGCGCTCTATTCCGATGAGATCGAGTTTTCCTCGCCCTACATCGCGGCGCTCGGCTTTGCGGGGGACGGCGTCATTCTAGGTAAGGCGATGCTGCGCGCATATTTCGAGAAGGCGTTGGAGCGCGCGCCGGACTTGAAATTCGTGCCCGAAAGCCTGTGCGTCGGCGCGCGCGGACACACGCTCATCTATCGCAACCACCGCGGCGAGCGCGCCGCCGAGGCTCATGAGCTGGACGGCCTCGGCCTCGTCATTCGCGCCGACGCCACCTACGAAACCGCGTGAGGGCAACATGGAAGCGGTCGATCCCTTTGTTTTCTACCTCGCCATTTTCATGCTGGCGATCTTCGTCGGCTATTACGTGGTCTGGTCGGTGACGCCGGCCCTGCACACCCCGCTTATGGCGGTCACCAATGCGATTTCCTCGGTCATCATCGTCGGCGCCCTGATCGCGGCGGCGGCCAGCGCGGCGACGGGCGGAGGATGGGTCGCCAAGGGCGCTGGCGCTCTGGCGGCGGGGTTGGCGGCGGTAAACATCTTCGGCGGTTTTCTCGTCACCCAGCGCATGCTGGCGATGTACAAGAAAAAAGAAAAGAAGTGAGACGATGACTCCCGCGGACTGGCGCGCGCTGATCGAGGCTTATCTCGATGGCCGTCTCTCCGCTGAGGCGTTCGCGCGCCGGTTCATGGAAGCCTGGCGCGCCGCGCGTGACCAGCGCACGCCAATGCCGCGCGTGGTGGAGGATGTATTCGTCGTCGTCGAGGCGTTCGAGTGCGATGTCATCGCCGCCGGCGAGGATGGCGCCGTCAACGATGATGAGCTGCGCCAAGCCGCCAGTCGTGCGCTCGCCAATCTGCACGAGGAGTCCGCCGCGCCGAGCGCCCATACTTTTGACCGGGTGCGCGCGCGCGAGGAAATGCGTCGGTTTTCCATCAATGCCAGCCGCTTGGCCGGCGCGGGATGCCTGATCGCTCTCGTCTGGCTTGGGCTCTGCATGCTGCAGATATATTTCGTCAGTGAATGGATCCAGCGCACGCTGGAGTGGGGCGCTTGGCCTTCGGCGGTCGCTGGCTTTTTTCTGGCGTTTGTGCCGATCGTCGGCAATGCGCTCGCGTTTTTCGGCGCGACCCAACAAGGCTGGCCCAGTTGGGCGGCCGCCCTCGTTTTTTTCGCCGCGCCCGCGGTGACATTCCTATCCGGCTGGTCGCGTTGGCGACGGCAGGGGAGCCGACATGAACGCTAATCTCGCTTCGCTTCTCTACCTTGTCTCCGGCGTGTTGTTCATTCTGGCGCTGCGCGGGCTGTCGAGCCCTGAAACCAGCCGGCAGGGCAACAATTTTGGCATGATCGGGATGGCGCTGGCCATCGCCGTCACGTTGCTGTCGGTCGATCTCGATGGAACGACGCTTGCGCTTATCGCCGCGGCGGTTGGGATCGGCGGCGGCGTCGGCGCGGTGGCGGCGCGCCGGATCAAGATGACGGCGATGCCGCAATTGGTGGCGGCGTTCCACTCGCTGGTGGGACTCGCCGCGGTGGCGGTGGCGGCGGCGGCGTTCTACGCGCCTGAGAGTTTCGGCATTGCTGAGGAGGGCGTGCTCGCTATGGTGGCGCCGCGTACGCCCATCCACATGCAGTCGTTGATCGAGCTTTCGCTCGGCGCGGCCATCGGCGCGGTGACGTTCACGGGCTCGGTGATCGCTTTCGCCAAGCTCAACGGCAATATGTCGGGCGCGCCGATTATGCTGCCGGCGCGACATCTGATCAATATCGCGCTCGCCGCTGCAATCGTTGCGCTGATTGTGATGATGGTGCAGGCGGGTGGGACAATCGAGTGGCATTTCTGGGCGCTGACGGGCTTGTCGCTGTTGATCGGCGTGCTGCTGATCATTCCCATCGGCGGCGCCGACATGCCGGTTGTCGTGTCTATGCTCAATTCCTATTCGGGCTGGGCGGCCGCGGCATTGGGCTTCACGTTGGAGAACGTCGCGCTGATCATCACTGGTGCGCTGGTGGGTTCAAGCGGCGCGATCCTCTCCTACATCATGTGCAAGGCGATGAACCGCAGTTTCATCTCGGTGATCCTCGGCGGCTTCGGCACGGCGGACGGCGCGGCTGGCGCTGGCGTCAAGGAAACGCGCCCCGTTAAACAAGGCAGCGCCGACGACGCCGCTTTCATCATGAAGAACGCCAGCAAGGTGATCATCGTGCCCGGCTACGGCATGGCCGTGGCGCAAGCCCAGCACAGCGTGCGCGAATTGGCGGACTTGTTGAAGAAGGAAGGCGTCGAAGTGAAATACGCCATCCACCCCGTCGCCGGGCGCATGCCCGGGCACATGAATGTGCTGCTGGCCGAAGCCAATGTTCCCTACGACGAAGTGTTCGAGCTGGAAGATATCAACAACGAATTCTCGCAATGCGACGTCGCCTACGTGATCGGCGCCAACGACGTCACCAATCCAAGCGCGAAAACCGATCCAAAATCCCCGATCTACGGCATGCCGATTTTGGATGTCGAAAAGGCCAAAACCGTCCTCTTCATCAAACGCGGCATGGGCAGCGGTTACGCCGGCGTCGAAAACGAACTCTTCTTCCGCGACAACACGATGATGCTGTTCGGCGATGCGAAGAAAATGACGGATGAAATTGTGAAGGGGCTTTGAGATGAACGGAGCGCCAGCTCACACATCGGCTAGCCGTACCGCGATCGTCGTTCTCTTCGCTGTTTGCGGTGGTGCTGTTGGCGGCGCCCTGATTGCCCTCGTTTTGGTGCTTCTTCAGCCTTCGGCGTTACTTCCGCCAGGCGCTCTGGAATCTTGGGTATTGCTTCTGATGACGATAGCTGGCTGGGGCGCGTTGCTGGGCTTTGTTCCGGCTCTACTGACGGGCTTGATCTATGCGTTCCTGCCAGCCGCGCTGCAGCGGATCGTCGTCGCGCCCGCTGTCGGCGGCGTTGTCAGCGCGGCGTACGCAGTCTTGTTCACGCAAATCACTTACGACCAGATCTACTATCTACCGGGCGTGGTCTGGTACGCTGCCGCGGGTGCCGGCGCGGCCCTCGCCTGTGCGGCCGTGGCGCGCAAATTTCGTATCGACGCGAGCGGTGAGGATCAGCGCTGAGCATTTGCCATGAGCTCCCAGGTCTTTGCAGGCTCGCCGCCAGCGCTCTTTAGAGTGGAAGCAGACAATGAAGTCGCCCGCAGCCGCACGCGGAAGTGCATCAACGCGTTTCCCTTGAATGCTGCGCGACCTTTTCGTGCGCTCGTGGGCGCATATGAAGGCGATGTACGGGTAGCGCCGTCTGCGCCGTCGGCGGGCCAAACAAAAAGGGGAGCGTCGCCGCTCCCCTTAATCGTTTCACGCAAGCATGCATCTACCAGATGGTGACGCGGTCCGCTGGCGCGAGATAAAGCGCATCGCCCGGTTGGATGTCGAACGCTTCGTACCAAGAATCCATGTTTCGCACCGTGCCGTTGCAGCGATACTGCGCTGGCGAGTGTGGGTCGGTGAGCACTTGGTTGCGCACGGCTTCGTCGCGGATGTTCTGGCGCCAGGCTTGCGCCCAGCCGAGGAACAGGCGCTGATCGCCAGTGAAACCGTCAATGACCGGCGCTGCTTGGCCGTTCAGTGACAAGCTGTAGGCATGTCGCGACACCTGCAAACCGCCATTGTCGCCAATGTTCTCGCCCAAGGTGAGCCGGCCGTTGACGGTGATGCCTTCAAGCGGGCTGAACGCGTCGTATTGAGCGACGAGCTTGTCTGTGACGAGCGTGAACGCCGCGACATCGTTGGCGTTCCACCAATCACGCAACACGCCGTGCGCGTCTGACTTGGCGCCTTGGTCGTCGAAGCCGTGGCCCATTTCGTGGCCAATGACGCCGCCGATAGCGCCGTAATTGACCGCCGGGTCCGCGTTCGGATCGAAGAACGGCGGTTGCAGGATCGCCGCCGGGAACACGATCTCGTTGAACGTCGGGTTATAATAGGCGTTCACGGTTTGCGGCGTCATGAACCACTCGTCCTTGTCGGTCGGACGGGCCAGGCGCGCGAGATCGAAATTCCAGTCGAACACTTGCTGGCGCTTGTTGTTGCCGTAGGCGTCGCCAGCGACGATGCTGAGTCCCGAATAATCCTTCCAACGATCGGGGTAGCCGATTTTTGGGCGGAAGGTGGCGAGCTTTTCGCGGGCGGCCACTTTGGTTTCCGCCGACATCCAGCTGAGCTGATCGATGCGTTCGCCGTAGGCGCGGCGCAAATTTTCGACCAGCGTAAGCATTTGGCCCTTGGCTTCGGCGGGGAAGTGACGCTGCACGTAGATTTGGCCGATGGCCTCGCCGAGCGAGCCGTTGACCGATTGCACCGCGCGCTTCCAGCGCTCGCGCTGCTGGGGCTGGCCGTTCAGGGTTTTGCCGAAGAAGTCGAAATTGGCGTCATCGACGTTGCGCGGCAGCACGGCGGCGTTGGCTGTCATCAGGTGGAAGAGGAGATAGCTCCGCCAAGTCGCGACCGGCGTCGCCATGAACAGTTGCGCCAGCGGGCCCATGGCCGAGAGCTCGGCGATGACGACTTCGTTGATGCCGCCGAGGCCGCCTGCTTCAAAGCCGGCGTCCCATGGGAAGTTCGGGGCCAGCGCGCGAATTTCGGCGCGCGTCTTCAGATTGTAGGTGCGGTCGCGGTCACGGCGATCGGCGATCGGCCAATGGCGTTCGGCGATCGCCGTCTCCAGCGCCATGACGCGGCGGGCTTTGGCCGCGGCGCCGGTTTGACCGGCCATCACCAGAATGCGTTCAATATGGGCGAGATAGGCCGCGCGGATTTGCGGAAATTGCCCGTCGCTTCGGCGGTAGAATTCACGTTCGCCGAGTCCGAGCCCGCCATGACTCATGTTGACGATGTAGCGATCTGGGTTGCGGTCATCGAGGCCGACGAACATGGCGATCGGTGAATTGACGGCGATGCCAGGCGTTGCGATCAGCCGGACGGCCTGTTCGTGCGTGCGCAGGGCGTTGATCTGATCGATCTCAGCCTGGATAGGCGCCAAGCTGCGCGCATCGATGGCGTCCTGGTTGAGGAATGAATTGTAACAATCGGCGATCTTCTGCTGGATCGAACCGGCCGCGCCGCCGGCGAGCGCCACTTCTTCAATGATCGTTCGCACGTCGCGTTCGGACTTGTCGCGCAGCATATCGAACGTGCCCCAGCGCGTGCGGTCCGGTGGGATAGGGGTGTTGGCGAGCCAAGTCCCGTTCGCGTAGCGGAAAAAATTGTCACCAGCTTTCACGCTCTCATCGCGCGCCGCAAGGTCGATGCCGAAGGAACCGATCGCCGCTGGCGGGCGCGCCGGCGTTGCGGGTTGTTCGGCGGTTTGGCTCGTTTGCGTGGCGCAGCCCGCGAGCAACGCGAGTGACGACGCGCCCATGGCGCGGCGGGTCAAGGCAATCATCTTCTTCCCTCCAAGTGTTTCGTGTTGTTATTCTGCGGCGGCGAGTTTTTGCCGGCGGCTTCCATACAGGCGGAAATAGAACCCGAAAAGGCCGGTCGTCACCCGCTTGATGTCGATGCCGATCATGTAGAAAGCGGGCGTCAGGATCAAGGTCGCCGGCATGCAAAGCAGCACGCCGAAAGCGAGCGAGAGCGCCATGGGCTTCAGGAATTGCACGATCGCCGCGTTTTCTAGCAGCATTGGCGCCATACCGACGAATTCCGTGACCGAAGTCAGGAAGATCTGCCGGAAGCGAGATACCGAGGCTTCGACGATGCCGCGCTCGGCCCGCACCCGCATGATCTGGAAGCCCATTTGCTCCAGATCGTAGGAACGCTCGCGGTATTCGCTGGCGTCGAAGCGCATTTGATCGGATGAGCGCAGCTCAATCGGTCCGTTCGCGAACCCCGATTGCGCCGACTGCAAGATCATTTCTTCGTGCACTTCGAGGTCCGGCGCAATCGCGACGTACTCGAATGTTTGCCCCTCGGGGCCTGGAACGTCGTGTACGATCCAGCCGTCTTCCTCCAGCAGGACTTGGTTGCCAGGCCGCTTTGGCCGCAGCGCGAAATAGCCGCGGATCTGGTTGCAGCGGTCCACCAACACGACATTGTCGTTCACCACAACGCCGACCGCGGCGATGACCCCGAGCCAGGAGAACAGCGCGAAGCTGGTGTTGAAGATCAAGTGACCGACGCTGGCGCCGACGATCGCGAAGGGGATCACCGACAAGATCATGATCGGCTGCGCATAGGAACGGAACGTCACCGCCAGCAGGAAGTAAATGGTCGCGAACGCCAGCAGCATGAGCCGCCCAAGCTGCTCGAAGAATTCTGCTTGCCCTTCGGCTTCGCCAATGGCGCGGCGATCGACCGTGGCGTAGCGAGTTTCGAACGCCGGCCAGAATTCCTCGTCCAGCGTGCTCATGATCTGCTGGCGCGATTCCGCGTTGGTGAGATCCGCCGTCACCAGGATTGAACTCATGCGCTGGCGCCGGTCGAGCCCGGTGACGCCAGGCGCGAACTCCCACGTGGCCACCGCCGAGAGCGGCACCTCGCGTCCATCGACGGTGCGTAAGCGGAACCCGCCAAGGCTTTCCAAGGTGCGGCGGTCGTCGCGGGGGTAGCGGACGTAAACGCGCACGTCGTCGCCTTCGCGCGGCAGGCGTTGCACTTCCTCGCCGAAATAAGCCTGGCGCACTTGGCGCGTGAGATCGCTCAACGTCAGGCCCAATTGCTCGGCGCCCGGCAGGAGGTGGAATTGCAGCTCTTCGATGGCGGCGTCCTGGCTGTCGCGAACGCTGGTGACATCCGAAAATTGCAGCAGACGCGCCTTCAATTCTTCAACCGCGGCCTCGAGGTCAGCTTTGTTTTCGCCCATCAGCGCCAGATCAATGGCCGGTGAGCCCGCGCCGGAAAGCGAGAAGCTGATCTCGTCGGCGTCGGGGACCTCGCCGAGTAATTCCTCGAGCCGCTCGGTCACCAGGCGCGAGCGCAGGTCGGGGCGGGTCTCCGGTGGCGTCAGCCCGACATAAGCGCGGATGGAGTTCTCTTCGATGGACTGACTCCACGAGCGGATAACCCCGCGCGACATCGCACCCGTGTTGGGGTCCTCCACCGCGTTCTCGGTGGTTTCTTGTTCGAGCGCGCGGCGCGCTGCATCGAGTTGATTGGCGACTTGCTCCATGCGCGAGAAGGGCGTTGTCTGCGGCAACGTGATCGTCGCCTGCATGAAATCACCCTCGATGTCCGGCATGAACGTTTGTTTCACGCGCCCCGAGGCCATTAAACCAATGGCCAGCAACATGATNNCTCGCCGAGCGCTGCTGCAAGCGCATCAAACGGCTGCCAATGCTGTTGCCTTGTGGGTCAGGCTTTTTCACATGCGCCAAGTGGGCCGGCAGTATGATGAGCGACTCGATCAGCGAGAAGATCAAGGTCGAGATCACCACGATCGAGATGGCGCGGGTGAATTGGCGTACATCGCCCTCAAGCAGCATCATCGGGCTGAAGGCGATCATGGTGACGAACACCGAAGCCACCAAGGGCTTCAGCACCATTTGCGTGGCGAGAATCGAGGCGTCGACCCCGGTTCGGCCGCGCTCGGCCTGCTCGTAGACCGCCTCGCCGACGATGATGGCGTCATCGACCATGATGCCGAGCACCAACAGGAACCCGAANNTCGGTCTCGTTGTAGATCGTGGTGACCTCCACCCCGGCGGGCAGTTCGGCGCGCATTTCCGTCAGCGCTTCCTGAACCGCTTTGTTGGTGTCCCAGATGTTGAAGCGATCAGCGGTTTGGACCGCGATAATGGCCGAGGCTTCCCCGTTCATCCGCGAATAGAGGTTGGTGTCCTGGAAACCGTCGATGACGGTCGCCACATCGCCGAGGCGCACCGCACCGCCATCTGGCGTTTGGCGAACGATGATATTCTCGAAATCGAGTTGAGTGTCGGCGAGATTGCGCGCTTGCAGTTGGAAATTGCCGTCAGCCGTGCGTACCGCGCCGGCGCCCAGATTAAGCGAATTGGTGCGCACCGCGCGCGCGACGTCGTCAAATGTCAGTCCCCAAGCTTGCAACGAGGCTTCCGACACTTCGATCGAGACTTCCGGCGTCCGCACGCCAGCGACGATGGTGTTGGCCGCGCCAGCCAACAGCGAAAGGCGGTCGCGCAGGCGCTCGGCGGTGTCGCGCAGGCTGCGCTCGTCGACGTCACCGTGGACGCCGATGATGATGGACCAATTGCGTCCAACTTGGCGTGCGACGTTGATCGGCTCGATGCCTTGCGGCAAACCGCTGATGGCGTTGACGCGGGCGCGAACCTCTTCGGTCATGGCGTCGATATCAACGCCGGGGTTGGCGGCGAGCCGCACCCAGCCAAATCCCTCGCCCGAGCGGGAGCGCACCCAGTTGACGTTATCGAGATCGGCGGTCGCCTCTTCGACGCGCACGATCACCTGGCTTTCCATGTCTTCGGGGCTCGCGCCTGGCCAAACCGCCTGCACGAACACGCCGTCGTCGCGTCCGGCGGGGAAGAATTCCTTCTCCATCTGGTTGAAGGAGAAAACCCCCGCGACAACGCAGAAGATCATCAGCAAATTGCCAGCGACCGGATTGCGCGCCCACCAAGCGACGAGGCCCTTCAGCATTTTGGCGTTCCTTAAGTTCCTTGCCCGATCACGTGGGAGCGGGGGAGAGCGAAAACGATCATGAGTGGGGAGGCTGCGCCTCCGCTACGGGCGAATGTCCAATTCCTGTTGCGCGGCGGCCGGTTGCGCGGGCGCTTCGCCAGCGCGGTCAATTGGGGTAACCGCCATGCCTTGACGCGGCGACGTCAACACCGAAACGACGACGTGCTCTCCATCCGCGACGCCCTCCCGGAACAACACTTCATCGGCGGTAGTTTGCGCGGCGCGCACTTGGCGCACGTCGATCGTGTTGTCGGGCCGGACTACGTAAACGAACTCGTTGCGCTTGAGTGCGCTGCGTGGGGCGGCGACCAGCGTCTCGCGTCCCGCACCCTCCAGCCGTGTCGATACGAACATGCCTGGCGCCAGGGGGGAGGCATTGCGCGCGTTGAACGGGTCACGCACCTCAACGATTCCATAGATGAGGCGCGTGCGTGCATCCATCGCGGCCTCGGTGCGCACCAGACGGCCGTCCCAGGTGCGGATGCGCCCGCCGGTGACGGTGCTGACATGCGCAACCGGTCCGCGGTTGGCGCCGCCGGCGGTGAAGCCCACCGGGATGCGCAAAGCCGCGAGGTCGGCGTCGGTGAGCGGCACCCGTACTTCCATCGCATCGGTTGCGAACATGACCGCAACCGGCACGCCGGGGCCGACATAATCGCCGACATTTGCGCGTCGCTCGCGCACGCGTCCAGTAAAGGGCGCACGCACATTGGTGCGGGCAAGGTCAAGTTCGGCTGCGCGCAGGCCCGCCTGCGCCGCCGCGAGGGCCGCGCGCGCCTGCGCCAATTGCGGTTCGCGGACAGCCAAGGGCGGGGGGTCGCCGCGGCCCAGCGCTTGCCAATCTTGGCGCGCGAGCTCAGATTCCGCGTTTTCGCGCGCTAGGCCTTCTTCGGCTTGCGCCACGGTGGCGCGCGCACGCGCGACGGCGAGGCGATAGTCAGCGTCTTCGAGGCGCGCCATGGTTTCGCCTTCGGCGAACGCGCCGCCATCGACGAATTTAGGGCTCGCCCACACCATCCGACCGGCGACTTGCGATGCAAGCGAGGCTTCCACGCGCGGGCGCGCTTCGCCCTGCACGCTAATGGAAATCGTCGTCGGTCGCGCATGCGCAATCGCGAACTGCACCGCCGGTGCGTGCGGCGCGTCGCCTTTCTCTTTGGGTTTTGGCCCCGTCGCGATCAAAAGCCAAACCAGTAGGCCCCCGCCAATGATGACCACCAGCGGCGCCGCGAACACGGCGAAGCGGCGCACTGCGCTCCAAATGGGGGAGCGTGGCTTGTCTTGCTCGGAACCGGCCTCGGCCATCATGTTCAAATCCATCTTGTTCACGGGGCGGCTCCTTGGTCTTCGTTGATGCCGCCTGTTCGGGTGCCCCCGCCCAGGGCGACATGATAGGCGATGCGATTGGAAACGCGCGCGGCGCGCGCGGTAATCAGACCCCGCTCGGCGTCGATGCGGCGGGTATAGGCGTCGATCAGCTCAAACAAGGAGGCCACGCCGCGCGAATATTCGCGCTCGGCCAGGTCCTGCGCAGCGCGTGCTTCTTCAGCGGCGATCGCGAACTCGCGCTCACGTACTTCAAGGCTCTGGTCGGCGCTGATGGCGCCTTCAACTTCGCGCCAGGCTTCAATCGAGGTGCGGACATATTCGGAGGCTGCCGCGCGCCGGTCGGCGACGCTGGCGCGCGTTTCCGCGATTAAGGCGCCGCCCTGGAAGATCGGCATGGTGATGCCGGCGACCAGGTTGGAGATCATGTTCATCGAATCGTCGATGTCAGTTAACCCTTGGCCGCTCGATCCAGCCGATCCTTGCAAGGTGAGCCGCGGCAACATCGCCGCGCGCGCTTCGTGAATGCGAAACCCGGCGGCGCGCATGCGGTCTTCCGCGGCGAGTACGTCGGGGCGGCGCTCCAGCAAATCGCCCGGCGCGCCGGCGGCTGTAAGCGGCGCCAAATGCGGCAATTCCCCGTCGGCCCGCAGCGTGCCGTCCGGATAGCGGCCCATCAACGCTTGCAAACGCCGCGAAGCAATCAACAGGCCGTCTTGTGCTTGCGCTTCGAAAGCGCGCGCGGACGCCACCTGGCTGCGCGCCGTGCGCAACGAAAGCGAGGAGATCACGCCGGCGTCGTAGCGGCGCTGAGTGAGATCGAGCGCGCGCTCGCGCGTCTGCAAATCTTCCCGCGCGAGCGCCAAGACTTGTTGCGCTTCAATCAGCCCGACCCACGAGCTGGCGGACTGACCGGAAACCGACAGGCGCGCGCCGTTGAGGTCTTCGTTGGCCGCGTCCGCGTTCAGGTCGGATGCGAAGGTGCGTGCCGCCAAGCGGCCCCACAGATCGATCTCCCAACTCGCAATGACGCTCGACGTCATGATTTCGGTGCGCAGGCGTTCGCTGGAATTTGCGATGGGCGTTTCCGTGCGCGTGCCATCGACACCGATGCCCAGGCTTGGCAGCCACGACGAACCGAACGTCGCGCGTGCGCGCCAGCGGGCGGCGCGGTAGCGCGCTTCGACGATTTGCAGATCGGGGCTGCCGGCGAGCGCCTCGCGCGCCAAAACCGACATCTCGGGTGAACTCAAATCGTCGAGCCAGGTCACAGCCGGGGAGGCTGCTAGTTCGGCTGCGCGCTCCGCTCCAACGGCGTCAGCGGCAACGTATGAATCGGGCTCCGGCGGCAGGTTCCGCCCGGCGCACGCGCCAGCGGAGGCCAAAAGGCCCAGGCCGATCCAAAAACGCGCGCCTTGCCTCATAAACCCCTCATCTGGGCCAATTCTTAACCGAGTTTCCTATCGAATGTCAATAAAACAGTATTGAATTGCGATAAGTAGTGGGGCTTATTCGATCAACGGTCTTCCCCTCGACACTGGCTATGATGCCGGTGCGGCGCCGATTGGATGCGCGCCTTGCTTGGCAATGGCGCCGCGCCTATTGCGGTGCGCTTAAACGACGGTGGTGATGCAGCGATTTTTGACAGGGCGAGCGCGGCTGGACGGGGTTCCGGCTCTGGTCTGGCTGGCCGGCGCCGTGGCGGCGGGTGCGGCGCTTATCGCCCTTTTCACGAACGCGGCGGCGGCGCTGCTCATCATTGTGGCGTTCGTGATCTGCTATTGGGCCCTGACCGAGACGCGCCGTTTCACCATCGCGCCAAGCCGCGACGACCAGATCAGCTTGGTGGGGCTNNTGACCTCGGTTCTGCGTCATCCGGATGTGTTGGAGGCGGTGAAGGTGGCGGTCCACGAGGGCGTTGCGAGCGCCATCGACTACGAAACCACGGCCCAGGTCGAACAACACACGCGCTGCTACGTCGCGCCGATGAATTGGGGCGAAAAGCGCGCTGCAATGCTGGTTTTTCACGATCAGACAGCCCATGTCAGCACCGAACGGATGCGGGCGGATTTTCTCGCCAACGCCAGCCATGAACTGCGTACGCCGCTCGCGTCCTTGACGCTTCTGATCGAAACCATCGCCGGGCCCGCGCGCGATGACCCTGTTCAGCGCGATCGGTTCTTGAAGATGATGCAGGTGCAGGCCGAGCGTATGCGCCAGCTGATCGAGGATTTGTTGTCGCTCTCGCGCATCGAGATGGACGAACATGTGCCTCCGTCCGACCGCGCCGATCTCGCTGCCGTGGCGCGTGAAGTCGTGGATGCCTTGGCGGGTGGGGGGCGCGAGCGCGGGGTGCGCGTTGTGCTGGCCCTCCCGCCAACGCCCGTCACCGTTGTCGGTGAGCGGTTCCAGCTTGCGCAAGTGGTGCAGAATTTGATCGACAACGCGGTGAAATATTCCGCGCCCGGCGGCGAGGTGCTGGTGGAGGTCGGCGCTTCCGGAGATCGCGAAGAGGTCGCGGCGCTGGCCGGTCGGCGCTGGGGGGATGCGGGGCGGATTGCCTTGCTGACGCCCACCGGCGCCGCCAACCGCTCCTATGCCTATGTTCGTGTTGAAGATTCCGGGCCAGGGATAGCGCGGCGCTTCCTGCCTCGGCTGGGCGGTCGGTTCTTCCGGGTCGAGCGTGAGATAGGGGACGAACGGGGCGGCACGGGCCTCGGCCTTGCCATCGTCAAGCACATAATCAACCGCCATCGCGGCGGCCTTTTGGTCGAAAGTCAGCCCGGCAAGGGGTCCGCTTTCGCGGCTTATGTGGAATTGGCGGGCGAGGAATAGGCGGCGCGGCGTGTTTCACATCAGTGTCATGAAAAGCCCCTATGAGCTGGCCCGATCGGGATGGGGTGTTCGCGGCGAGCGGAGACCGCAAAAAAGGGGTTGCACATGGAATTTTCCGCCGCCGGGGCCGAACGTGCGACGCCGGGCCTCGCCATGACCGCGCCGACCCTTGGGGCGCATGCCGGCGCCATCGTCGGCGCAGCGACGAAAGTCAGCGCCCGTGATGTGAATGTCTTCTACGGCGACAAACAGGCGCTGTTTGACATCTCGCTCGACATCCCCGACCGCGCGGTCACCGCGTTCATTGGCCCGTCCGGATGCGGCAAGACCACGTTCCTGCGCTGCATCAACCGCATGAACGACACTATCGACGGCTGTCGCGTCACCGGCATGCTGCAGGTCGAAGGCAAGAACGCCTACGCCAAGAACGTCGATCCGGTTGTGCTCCGCACCCGCGTCGGCATGGTGTTCCAAAAACCGAACCCGTTTCCAAAATCGATCTACGAGAATGTCGCCTACGGCCCACGCATCCACGGCATGGCAAAGTCCAAGGCCGAGATGGATGAGATCGTTGAGAAATCGATCCGGCGCGCGGGGCTTTGGGAAGAGGTTAAGGATCGCCTCGCTCAGCCGGGCACTGGATTGTCCGGCGGGCAACAGCAGCGCCTGGTCATCGCCCGCACCGTGGCGGTCAATCCTGACATCATCCTGATGGACGAGCCTTGTTCGGCGCTTGATCCCATCGCCACCGCCAAGATCGAAGAATTGATCGACGAGATGCGGGAAAATTTTTGCATCATCATCGTCACCCACTCGATGGCGCAAGCGGCGCGCGTTTCACAGAAGACCGCCTTCTTCCACTTGGGCAAATTGGTTGAAACCGGCCCCACGGAAGAAATCTTCACCAATCCGCGTGACTCACGTACGCAGGACTATATCACTGGCCGGTTCGGCTGACGCTTGTGTCCGGGAACAAGAGATCCCGGGCCCCCGCGGCAGCCGCGCTGGCCCGTCGCGTGGTGAAGAGCAGCAGCATGGCAGAGCATACCGTCAAGGCGTTCACTGAAGAACTCGATGCGCTGACCCAAGAGGTCGCGCGCATGGGTGGTCTGGCCGAGACCGCCATCAACGACGCCTTGTCAGCGGTGATCCGCCGCGAAACTGAACAGGCTCAAAGGGTGATAGAACGCGATGCGCGTATCGATGCCGCGCAACGCGAAATCGAGCGCCGCGCGATCAAATTGTTCGCCTTGCGCCAGCCGCTGGCGGGGGACTTACGCGTCGTGCTGACCGCATGGCGGATTGCCGGCGAGTTGGAACGGGTGGGCGATCTGGCCAAAAACATCGCCAAGCGCTCGCTGATTCTTAACCAGGCCGAACCGATTGGGCTCGCGCGCAGCGTTGAGCGCATGGGCAAATTGGCCGCCGCGCACTTGAAGCAAGTGCTGGATGCTTATGCCAACCGCGATCTGCAAGGCGCCATCGCCGTCTGGTTCCAGGACGACAATATCGACGCCCATTACAACAGCTTGTTTCGCGAATTGCTGACCTACATGATCGAAGATCCGCGCACGATCGGCTCGTGCGCGCACTTGCTGTTCATCGCCAAGAACATTGAGCGCATCGGCGATCACGGCACCAACATCGCCGAATACATCCACTTCCTGGTCACCGGGGAAGAAATCGCGACGCAGCGGCCGCGGGCCGACGCGGACGCCTCGGATTAGAGGACCAAATGGCCAAGCCAACGCATGTTCTGGTGGTGGAGGATGAGGAAGCCCTCTCGCAATTGTTGAAATACAATCTCGAGAAGGAGGGCTACCGCGTCAGCCTCGCCGCCGATGGCGAGGAGGCTCTTGTGGTGGCTGACGAAAGCCAGCCCGACCTTGTCGTGCTCGATTGGATGTTACCCAAGGCGCCCGGGATCGAAGTGTGCCGGCGCCTGCGCGCGCGCCAGGAAACCCGCAACACGCCCATCGTCATGCTCACCGCGCGTAGTGAGGAAAGTGACCGCGTGCGCGGGCTCGACGTGGGCGCCGATGATTACATTACCAAGCCATTCTCGATGGTTGAGCTGCTGGCGCGCCTGCGCGCCGTGATGCGGCGCATCCGCCCCGCACTCGCCGACGACAAGATCCGATGCGGCGATATCGTCATGGACCGGGTGTCGCACCGGGTGCGGCGCGGCCCCCGCGAAGTGCATCTTGGCCCCACGGAGTTTCGCATTCTCGATCATTTGATGCAGCACCCGAGCCGTGTGTTCTCCCGCGAGCAATTGCTGGACGCGGTGTGGGGTTCGGACGTGTATGTCGAAGCGCGCACTGTCGATGTGCATATCGGCCGCTTGCGCAAGGCGTTGATGGTGGGGGAGGAAACCGATCCCATCCGCACGGTCCGCAGCGCCGGCTATTCGCTGGACGTGGAAACTGCGGACGCCTGAGCGCGGCGGCTTACCCTACGCGCTCCGGCGCGATGAGATAATTTCGCGCGCAGAATTGGCAGCGGGCGTGCAGGAAGCCGTCGGGCTCGACCATGTCGCGTAGCTCCGCGGCTGGGAATTGCCGCATGATCGCGGTCAGACGCGCCTCATTGCAGGTGCAGCAATCATTGAGCGAAGCCGGCTCGCCCGTGCGCGCGCCTTCCTGGTGAAACAGCCGGTAGAGCACGTGATCGGCGCCGAGCGCGGGATCGATCAATTCGTCGTCGCGCAGCGTTGCGAGCAGCATCGACGCACGCGTCCAGTCGTCCTCGGTGTCGCCGCGCGCGGCGTCGCCGGCGACACGCTGCATCAACACGCCTCCAGCGCGCCACAGTGGAGGGCCGTCACTGGGCACCAGTTCGCCGACGGCGAGGCGAATGCCAGTGTCGGTCTGTTCGCTGTCGCGGAAATAGCTTTCCGCGCAGGCCGCCAGCGTATCGCCATCGAGCGGAACAATGCCCTGATACGGGGATTTTCCTTCGCCTTGATCGAGCATCATCACTAGGCTGCCCGCGCCCAGAAGCGCGAAGGGTGGAAGCCGGCTGGCGCCCATCAGATTCGCGCGCGCGCCGTCGGCGAGCCGCGCATACCCACGCAAACCGCCAGCGCTGTGCTCGGCGACCAGCAGCGTCACGGCGCCCGCGCCATGCGCTTGGACGACGAGCCGGCCCTCAACCTTGAGCAGCGAGCCAACCAGCGCCGCCAGTGTCAGCGCTTCGCCGAGGAGCATCGCCACCGGCCATGGATAATCGTGCCGGCGCAGGATCGGATCGAGCGCGACTGCACCAATGCGCGCAATGCGCCCGCGCACCGGCGCCGCATCGAGGCTGAACGGCGCGACCATATCGTCTTTTCCTCCCCCGCAAACGGGGGAGGAATGAAGCGCCGAGCTCACAATTTCCCCAAGCACCACATCAGCACCGCTTTTTGCGCATGGATGCGGTTTTCCGCCTCGTCCCACACGGCCGAGTGAGGCCCGTCGATAACCTTATCGGTGACTTCCTCGCCGCGATGGGCAGGCAGGCAATGCAGGAAAATTGCGTGGGATTGCGCACGTTGCATCACCGATTCATCGACGGCGTAAGGCGCGAGAGCCGCCAAGCGCGCGTCGCGATCGGGATCGCCCATCGAGACCCACGTGTCAGTGACGACGACATCGGCGCCGTGGGCCGCTTCGCGCGCATCTGCCGTCACCGCGATGTCGGCGCCAGACGCTGTCGCCGCCGCGATGTCTTGAGAGCCCGGCGCGTAATTCGGCGGCGCGGCGATGCGCAGTTTGAAATCGAGTTTTTCCGCCGCGTGCACGAACGAGGTGCAGACATTGTTGCCATCGCCGATCCAGGCGATGGTTTTGCCCGAGATATCGCCCAGTCGCTCCTCGATGGTCATGATGTCGGCGATGATCTGGCAGGGGTGCGAGTAATTGGTGAGGCCGTTGATCACGGGCGCGTCGGACGCCGCGGCGAACGCCAGCAGGTCATCGTGCCGACCCGCGCGGAGCATCACCACATCCACCATGCGCGACAGCACGCGCGCGGTGTCTTCGATCGTTTCACCGCGTCCGAGCTGCATATCGTTGGCGCTCATCACGATGCTTGCGCCGCCCAGCTGACGCACGGCGATATCGAAGGAGACGCGTGTGCGGGTTGAGTTTCGCTGGAAGATCATCACCAGCGCATGGCCGTCAAGCGGGCGGTCGTCGTCGGGCTTGGCCTTGGGCCAATCGAGCCGCATGGCCTTGCGCGCATGGGCTTCGTCAAGAAGGGCGCGCACTTCGTCGGGCGTGAGCGCNNTCCAAGGCATCGATAGCCTGGCCGATTTGCGCCTCGTTGATGATCAGCGGCGGCGCCAGGCGCAGCACGTTGTCGCCAGCTACGCCCACCAGCACTTTGCGCGCGCGCAGCTTGGCTTGCACATCCTTGGGGTCGATCTTGAGCTTCAGGCCGCGCAACAAGCCTTTGCCGCGCACATCAACAACCAAATCAGGATGGCGATCTTTCAGGCCTTCGAGCGATTGGCCGAGGTGATTTGAAATGGCGCGGACGCGCTCAAGGAATTCGGGCTTTGCGATTTCGTCGAACACCGCGTTGCCGACCGCCATCGCCAGCGGGTTGCCGCCAAAGGTTGTTCCATGCACGCCCTTGACCATGCCTTTAGCGGCGTTGCGTGTCGCCATGAACGCACCCATCGGAAAGCCGCCGCCGACGCCCTTGGCCACGGCCATGACGTCCGGCGTCACGCCCTCCCATTCATGCGCCCACAATTTGCCGGTGCGCCCGGCGCCCGATTGCACTTCGTCGAAGATCAGCAGGAAGCCGTTTTCGTCGGCGAGTTGGCGCAAGGCCTTCAAGAAACCTTCGGGCACGGCGCGCACGCCGCCTTCGCCTTGCACCGGTTCAATGATGATGCCCGCCGTATTTGGGCCAATCGCCGCCTTCACGGCGTCGAGGTCGCCGAACGGCACATTGATGTAGCCGGGCAGGCGCGGCCCGAAACCATCCACGTAGGACGGATTGCCCGCGGCGTTGATGGCTGCGTACGAGCGGCCGTGGAAGGCGCCTTGGAAGCCGATGATGTCGATCCGCTCTGGCGCGCCATTGGCGCTGTGGTATTTACGCGTCAGCTTCAAACAGCCTTCGATCGCTTCAGTGCCGCTATTGGTGAAAAACACGACTTCGGCGAACGATGTCGCCACGTATTTTTCCGCCAATGTCGTTTGGCCTTTCACCTTGAACATGTTCGACGTGTGCCAGAGCTTGCCCGCTTGCTCGGTCAGCGCTTTCACCAGCACGGGTGAAGCGTGCCCCAAGGCATTCACGGCGATGCCGGCGATGCAGTCGAGATATTTCTCGCCCTTGTCGTCCCAAATCCAGCAGCCTTCGCCACGCTCGAAAATCTGCTCAGGCGGCGCGTAGACTTGAAGAAGCGGGCTTTCTGCTGCTGCCATGGGAGGACTCTGGAGGGCTTTGGGGGAAAAGAAAGGCGCGGTTTTGAGCCGCCCCGCTTGCCAGGTCAAGCCGGCGCGATCATCTACGGCGCATGAGAAAAGATCATACAATTCCACGTGGCGAAGTGCATCGCTTGCGTCACCAATCCGTCGTGCTGCAAGGCAATTCCCTGGGCGATCCCACCGAGCGGGAGGTCCATGTCTGGACCCCGCCGGGTTGGAAGCCGGGCGAGGCGCTGCCGCTTCTGGTTGACCTCACCGGCTATTGGGGCGCGGGGCCGGGGCATACCAATTGGAAGCCCGCGGGGGAGAACGTGCCCGAACGGCTCGACCGCCTC
>CXWL01106230.1_pt1 | contig 22733 bp, 20 predicted proteins | sample 590931 | NCBI WGS metagenome assembly CXWL01 (sample SAMEA3498368, study PRJEB10139) | groundwater metagenome | biome: water well; material: biofilm material | place: Germany | collected 2015-04-27
GCTGGTGGGCATGCAGCCGGCGGTGGCGATCACCCTCGTCGAGCTGGGCCTGACGCTGCCGGGAGTGAAGACCGCCCTCAACGTGGAGCGGGGAATGACCTTGCTCGGGAAGAATTTTTCGCGATGACGGATCGTTCCGCGCCGGCAACCGCCGTGCGCTTCACTTCACCCCTGCTGGCGACCAATGCAACCGCGGTATCGCACGTCGTGCTGCCGCTGGGGACGGATGAAAACGTCGTCGCGGTGCGGCGCGTGGTGCGCGAGCGCGCGCTCGAGATCAAGCTGAGCCTGGTCGACCAGACCAAGCTGGTGACGGCGGCGAGCGAGCTGGCACGCAACACGATCAAGTATGGCGGCGGCGGCGAAGTCCATGTAGTCTGTCTGTCGGACGGCGTGCGCCACGGCATGCGGCTGGCATTTGCCGACGACGGCCCGGGCATCGCCGATGTGCAAATGGCCCTGACCGACGGCTACACCACCGGCGGCGGACTGGGCCTTGGCCTGTCCGGCGCCAAACGCCTGGTCGACGCATTCGACATCGATACGCGACCGGGAGAAGGCACAATTGTTGTGATCGAAAAATGGAAACGCTAATCAGTTCTCTTCAACCGCAGCACGCGTTCTCCATCACCCACTCGAGCGATATCGCGGCAGCGCGGCGCGCCGGCCAGCGCATGGCGGTGGCGATCGGGCTCGATGAAATCCGCGCCGGACGGCTCGCCCTGCTGATCAGCGAGGCGGCAACCAACATCCTCAAGCANNGTCGTCGCGCTCGACCGCGGGCCGGGCATCGGCAATCTCGCCAACGCGCTGCGCGACGGCGTCTCCTCGGCCGGCACCGCCGGCACCGGGCTGGGCGCGATGCGCCGGCTGGCCGACGAATTCGACGCTTACGCGCCGCGCGACAAGGGCTCGGCATTCTTCATGCGGATCTGGAACGGCGTCGCCGGCCCCTCCAAGATCGCCACCGGCGCGCTGTGCGTGCCGATCGCCGGAGAAGATGAAAGCGGCGACGCGTGGGCGTTGGCGCACCACCGCGGCGGCGTCGGCATGATGTCGGTCGACGGGCTCGGACATGGCGCCGATGCGGCCGTGGCCGCGCATGCCGCGCTGATCGCGCTGGCGGCGCGCCCGGCGCTGGCCCCGGCCGCGCAGATCGACGCATGCCATCACGCGCTGCGGGCCACCCGTGGCGCCGCGCTGGCGGTGGCGCAGCTCGATTATGCGACCGACGAACTGCGTTTCGCCGGCATCGGCAACATCAGCGCCTGCATCATCGATGGCGACGCGCGCAAGCAGATGGTGTCGCACAACGGCATCGTCGGCCATAACATGCGCAAGGTGCAGGAATTCACTCACCCCTGCCCGCCCGGCGCGCTGGTCGTCCTGCACTCGGACGGCATCAGCAATTCGTGGGACCTGGCCAGCTACCCGGGGCTGTCGGCCTGCAACCCGTTGTTGATCGCCGCGGTGCTGCTGCGCGACTTCGGCCGCGCGCGCGACGACGCCAGCGTGCTGGTGGTGCGCTACCTGGGGCACGGCTGAAATGAACGGCACCCGCATCCTGAACCTCGGCATCGAAAGCCCGCAGGACGTGGTGGTGGTGCGCCAGCGGGCGCGCCAGCTATCCGGCCAGCTCGGCTTCGGCCAGCAGGAGCAGGTGCGCATCGCCACCGCGGTGTCCGAAGTGGCGCGCTGCGCATGCCGCCACGTGTACGGCGGGCGCGCGCTGTTCGAGCTGGAGCAGTCGGGCGCGCGGCGCGAGCTGGTGGTGACGATCCGCGACAATGGCGGGCCGGCACGCCTCGCGCCGCAGAACAGCACCGAGCCGGACCAGGCCGGCCTGCAGTTCGACACCGCCATCATCACCGCGCGGCGCCTGATGGACGGCTGCGAGGTCAGCTACCAGTCCGACCACGCGATGACGGTGACGATGCGCAAGGCCATGCAGCCGGGCCAGCGGGTCGACGCGGCGCACCTGGCCGAGATGGGCGCCCAGCTGGCGGCCAGCCCGATGGCGAACAGCTTCTCCGAAGTGCAGCAGCAGAACCAGGAACTGGCGGCAGCGCTGGCAGAACTGCGCGAACGCCAGGACGACCTGCTGGCGCTGACGCGCGAGCTGGAAGACACCAACCGCGGCGTGGTGGCGCTGTACGCCGAGATCGAGGAAAAGGCCGAGCGGATCCGCAAGGCCGACGAGATGAAGTCGCGCTTTTTGTCGAACACCAGCCATGAGCTGCGCACGCCGCTGTCGTCGATCCGCGCGCTGGCCCAGTTGCTGCTGGACCGCATGGATGGCGAGTTGAGCGTCGAGCAGGAACGCCAGATCATGTTCATTGCCAGCGCCGCCAGCGACCTGTCGAACCTGGTCAACGACCTGCTCGACCTGGCCAAGATCGAGGCGGGCAAAGTGCAGATCAGCGTCGCGCCGATCGACATCGGCAACCTGTTCAGCACCCTGAAGGGCATGCTGCGTCCGCTGGCGCAAAACCCGCGGGTCGAGCTGCATTTCGTCGTGCCGGACACGCCCGTTATCTTCATGTCGGACGAGAGCAAGGTCGCCCAGATCCTGCGCAACTTCGTCTCCAACGCATTGAAGTTTACCGANNGTGTCGGACACCGGCATCGGCATCAGCCCCGATCACCTGCATATGATTTTCGAAGAATTCAGCCAGATCGAGCATCCCCTCCAGCGCGGCGCGAAAGGCACGGGGCTGGGGCTGCCGCTGTGCCGCCAGTTCGCCGCACTGCTGGGCGGCCAGGTCGACGTGCGCAGCACGTCGGGTGCCGGCTCCACCTTTACCCTGGTCCTCCCCCGTCGTTTAGACCTTCATCCTGAGCGGGCCGCCTGACATGAACCAACACATCCTGATTCTCAACGTCGACGACAACGATGGCGCGCGCTACGTCAAGACGCGCATCCTGCTCAGCGCGGGCTTTCGCGTCGAAGAGGCGGCCAACGGCACCGACGCGCTGGCGATGGTGGCGCGCATCGCGCCGGCGCTGGTGCTGCTCGACGTAAAGCTGCCTGACATCAACGGCATCGAAGTATGCCGCCGCATCAAGGGCGACCCGGCTACCAGCGACGTGCTGGTGCTGCAGACATCGGCCGCGCTGACCGGGCGCGACGACAAGATCCGCGGCCTCGAAGGCGGCGCCGACAACTACCTGGCGGCGCCGATCGAGGCCGACGAGCTGGTGGCCAACGTGCGCGCCCTGCTGCGCCTGCAGCAGACGCGCGCCGACCTGAAAAACAGCGAAGAGCGCTTCCGCCAGCTAGCCGAAAATATCGACGACGTGTTCTGGATGTTCTCGCTGCACGACGGCGCGCTGCTGTACGTGAGCGCCGCCTACGACGAGATCTGGGGCCGCAGCGGCACCGACCTGTTACAGGCACCAAACGACTGGATCGCCAGCGTGCATGCCGACGACCGCAACGCCCTGGTGCAGCGCTGGAATGACCTGCGCGAACATGGCGCCTACGACGAGGAATACCGCGTCTGCCTGGCGGGCGGCGCGCTGCGCTGGGTGCGCGACCGCGCCTTCCTGGTGAAGGACGCGATGGAGCAGCCGTACCGCATCGCGCGCATCACCAGCGACATCTCCGGCCGCAAGGCGATGGAGAGCCGGCTGCGCGCGGCCGACGAAAACAAGAACGACTTCCTCGCCACGCTGGCGCACGAGCTGCGCAATCCGCTGAGCCCTATCCGCACCGCAGTCGAGCTGCTCGGACAGGGCGGCCCGGAAGCGGCCGTGGTGCACGGCAAAGCGCGCGCGGTGATCACGCGCCAGGTCGATCACCTGACGCGGCTGGTCGACGACCTGCTCGACGTGGCGCGCATCTCGGAGGGCAAGCTGACGCTGCGCCAGCAGGCGGTCGAGCTCGATGGCGTGCTGAAAGTAGCGCTGGAAACGGCGGCGCCGGTGCTCGAAGCGCGCCAGCACAGCCTCGAGGTGGTGCTGCCGGCACAGCCCTTATGGGTGTGGGGCGACGCCGTGCGCCTGGCGCAGTCGATCGGCAACCTGCTGCACAACGCCGCCAAGTTCACTTCGCCGAACGGCAAGGTGCGGCTGGTGGTGCAGGCGATGGAGGACGCCACGGTGCAGATTTCGGTGCAAGACAACGGCATCGGCATCGCCGCGCAGAACCTGCCGCGCATCTTCGACATGTTTGCGCAGGGTGCCTTTGCGCCCGACCGCGCGCACGACGGCCTGGGGATCGGCCTGTCGCTGGTGTCGACGCTGGTGGGGATGCACGGCGGTCGCCTGTCGGCCACCAGCCCCGGTGTCGGCCTTGGAAGTTCATTCACCATTGCGCTGCCGCTGATGGCGACGCCTTCGGCCTCGACACCGGCGCCGGCTGCCGCCAGCGTTGCCGATGCCGGCATGTCGATCATCCTCGTCGACGACAACGTCGATTCGGCCGAGATGATGCGCGACCTGCTGGAAGCGCTCGGCCATCAAGTAAGATTGGCGCACGATGGCGCCAGCGCGCTGGCGTTGGCCGGCGCAAGTGCGCCTGAAGTGATGATCCTCGATATCGGCCTGCCCGACATGGACGGCAGCGAACTGGCGCGCCGACTTCGCGCCATGCCGGCACTGGCAGCGACACGATTGGTGGCGCACACCGGCTACGGCGCGCCGCACGACCGCGAAAAAACGCGTGCGGCCGGTTTCGACTTCCACCTGGTCAAGCCAGTGAGCATGGAAGACCTGCAAGGCGCCCTGCGCAGCACGTAGGTCGCGATACGCGAGAACGACGAGATCGGAGCGGCCTCACGGCGCGCTCCGTTTATCAAATCACAGTTTGATTTCGGTGCCGAGCAGTTTGAGGAACTGCGCCAGCCATTGCGGGTGGGCCGGCCAGGCCGGCGCCGTCACGAAATTGCCATCGGTGACAGCCTGGTCGACTTCGATCTGCGCGTATTCGCCGCCGGCCAGTTTCACTTCCGGCGAGCAGGCCGGATAGGCCGAGATGCGCTTGCCGCGAATGACCTCGGCGGCGGCCAGCACCTGCGCGCCATGGCACACCGCCGCGATCGGCTTGCTGGCCTTGGCGAACTGCTGGACGATCTCGATGACGCGCGGGTTCAGCCGAAGATACTCGGGCGCGCGGCCGCCGGCGATCATCAATGCGTCGTACTTGCCGACGTCGACCTCATCGAAACTGGCGTTGAGCGCAAACAGGTGGCCCGGCTTTTCGGTGTAGGTCTGGTCGCCCTCGAAGTCGTGGATCGCGGTCTTGATCTTGTCGCCTGCTTTCTTGCCGGGACAGACGGCGTGCACCGTGTGGCCGACCATCTGCAGCGCCTGGAACGGCACCATGGTTTCGTAGTCTTCGGCAAAGTCGCCGGTCAGGAATAAAATCTTTTTCGCTGCCATCGTCATTCTCCTTTAAACAGACCTGGGGGGGCGCACTCAGGCCGCTGCCTTGTCCTGAGTTGCGGTTTCGTCAACGTAGGCCTTGATGATACTCTCGAAATCGGCGTCTGCCGAGAGTCCCAGTGCGCGCGCCCGCGCGATGTCCCAGGCGCCCGGCCAGCTCTTGATGATGCGTTCGACCGCGGGGTCGGGGGCGAAGGTGACGCGCGCGGCGGTGTCGCGCCCCGCCACCTTTTCGAGCGCCGCCAGCATTTCGCCGACGCTGACCGACAAGCCAGGCAGGTTGACGGTACGGCTGTCGCCCAGCGACGCGGCCTGCAGTTCGTGGCCGGCGATCAGCGACTCGATCGCGCGGCGCGGCGACAACAGCCACAGCCGCGTTTCCGGCGATACGGGGCAGACCGATGGCTCGCCGTTCAGCGGCTCGCGGATGATGCCGCTGGCGAACGACGAGGCGGCCTTGTTCGGCTTGCCGGGACGTACGCTGATGGTCGGCAGGCGCAGCACGCGGCCGTCGACGAAGCCGCGCCGGCTGAAATCGTTGAGCAGCAGTTCGCCGATCGCCTTCTGGGTGCCGTAGGANNTCGAGGTTGATGCGCATGCCGAGGTCGAAATCGGCCTCGGCCTGGCCGCTGACAATCGCCGCCAGGTGGAAGATCGAGGTCGTCGCGGTATCGATGGCCTGGCGCAGCAAGGCGCCGTCGGCGATGTCGCCGGTGACGACGGACACGCGCTGGTCGCCGAAGTCATTGGCCGGCACGACGTCGACCAGCACTACCTGGTCGATCGACTGCGCCCTGCCCTGGCTGTCGCTCAATTCGCCGCGGTCGAGAAGCTGGCGCGCCAGCCGCTGTCCCAGGAAGCCGGCGCCGCCGGTGATCAGAACTTTCATTTTTTAACTCCCTGTGCGTTTGCCGCGGCCAGCCAGCCGAGGCCATCATTGGTATTGCCGCGCGGGCGGTATTCGCAGCCGATCCAGCCTTCGTACCCAAGCTCGTCGAGCAGGCGGAACAGGTAGGGATAATTGACTTCGCCGTCGTCCGGCTCGTGACGATCGGGCACGCTGGCGATCTGCACGTGGCCGATGCCGTCGAAATGCTTTTTGAACGTCATGGCCAGGTCCCCTTCGACGATCTGGGCGTGGTANNTCGGCCTGCGAATGGAGGAAGTAGCCTGGCATGTCGCGGCCGTTGATCGGCTCGATCAGCAGGCTGATGCCGTGCTTGCCCACTTCGGCGGCGGCATGGCGCAGGTTGCCGAGGTAGACCTCGCGGTGGACGCGCATGTCGGCGCCGGCGGGAATCAGGCCGGCCATCATGTGCACGCGCTTGGTCCCGAGCGCCAGCGCATACTCGATGCCGCGCGCGACGCCGGCGCGAAATTCGTCCTCGCGTCCCGGCAGCGCCGCGATGCCGCGCTCGCCGGCAGCCCAGTCGCCCGGTGGCAGGTTGAACAGCACGTTTTCCAGCTGGTTTTCCTTCAGCCACGACGCCACTTCCTGCGGCGAATGGTCATACGGGAACAGGAACTCGACGGCCTTGAAACCGGCCGCCGCCGCCGCGGCAAAGCGCTGCGGGAAGGCGACTTCGTTGAACATCATGGTCAGGTTGGCGGCAAATCTTGGCACGGTACACCTCGCAATTAGATGTCGAGCCCGAAGGCCGACTTGAGTTCATCGATCTGCGCGGCGTCGAGCGGCCGGGTCGGCACGTCGCGCAGCAGCAGGAATAATTTGGCGGTCTCCTCGAGTTCCTCGGCGGCGTAGACGGCTGCCTCGAGCGTCGTCCCGGAAACCACCGGGCCGTGGTTGGCCAGCAGTACCGCCGAGTGCTTGCGCGCCAGCGCGCCGATGGCGCCGGCCAGCGCCGGATCGCCCGGTCGGTGATATGGCAGCAGCGGCAGGCGGCCGATCTTCATGACGAAATATGGCGTCAGCGGCGGGATGCAGTCGTCGTGATTGAGGCCGCACATGCAGGACACGGCCGCCGAATGGGTCGAATGCAGGTGCACGATCGCGCCGGCGGCATCGCGCTGCTGGTACATGGCGCGGTGCAGGAAGGCTTCCTTGGACGGCTGATCGCCGCTGATCACGCGGCCATCCCAGTCGAGCTTCGACAGGCGCGCCGGATCGAGCCGACCGAGGCTTGCATTGGTGGGCGTGAGCAGCCAGCCATCCTCGAGGCGCACGCTCAGATTGCCGCTGCTGCCGGCGGTCAACCCGCGTTCGAACAGCGAGCGGCCGAATTCGACGATCTGTTCGCGCTGGCGCGATTCTTCCGGATTGCTGTGGATGGCGGCGGTCATGCGAGTTTGCTCCAGGCTTTGAGGAAGAAGTCGTCGGAACCGAAGTTGCCCGATTTGAGGGCCAGGGCCAGCGGCGCTTCGGTCGACAACGCGGTGGTCCACGGCACGCCGGGGTCGATTTCGGGACCGATGCGAAGGCCCGACACACCGAGCGCCTTCACCACGGCGCCCGAGGTTTCGCCGCCGGCGACGATCAGCTGGCCAACGCCAAGTCTGACGAGGCCCCGGGCGATCGCGGCAAGAGCCTCTTCGACCATTGCGCCGGCACGCTCGACGCCGAGTTCGCCCTGCACTGCCTTGACCGTCTCCGGCGTCGCCGTGGCAAACACCAGCAGCGGCGCCTGGCCGACGTGGCCCGCGGCCCACGCCAGCGCGGCGCCAACGACGTCGTCGCCACGCGCCAGTGCGAGCGGATCGACGTGGAACGCTGGCGCCTGCTCACGCATCAATGCAACCTGGCGCTGGGTCGCCTGCGAGCAGCTGCCCGAGATGACGGCGCGCGCGCCGCCGGTGGCCGGCAGCGTGTTGGCGGCATCGAGGCGAGCGAGCAAGCCGCGGCGACGGAAGTTTTCCGGCAGACCCAGTGCGATGCCGGAGCCGCCGGTGATCAATGGCAGGTCGGCGCAGGCTTCGCCGATCGCCTCCAGGTCGCGGTTCGAGACCGCGTCGACGATCGCGAACTGGCAGCCATCCGCGCGCAGCGCCGCAAAGCGTGCTGCAATCGCGGCGGCGCCCTGTTCGACGGCGGTGTAGTCAGCCAGGCCGACCTTGCCGGTCACCTGCTGCTGCAATACGCGCACCAGGCTCGGGTCGGTCATCGGCGTCAGCGGATGGTTGCGCATGCCCGACTCGCTGAGAAGCTCATTGCCCACAAACAGGTAGCCCTTGTAGATGGTGCGGCCGTTGGCCGGGAACGCCGGGCAGGCGATCGTGAAATTGGTATCGAGCGCGCGCATCAGCGCTTCGGCGACAGGGCCGATGTTGCCGCGCGCGGTGGAGTCGAACGTCGAGCAGTATTTGAAATAGAACTGCTTGCATCCGGCCTGTTGCAGCCAGCGCAGGGCCGCCAGCGACTCGGCGACGGCTTCCTCGACCGGGTTGGTGCGCGACTTGAGCGCGATGACGACCGCGTCGACACCGTCGGCATCGAACGGCAGCGGCCCCACCGGCACGCCGATCAGCTGCACGGTGCGCATGCCGGCCTTCACCAGCATGCCGGCGAGGTCGGTGCCGCCCGTGAAGTCGTCGGCGATACATCCAAGTAGAACGGTCATGGTGCTTCCTTAAACAGCGGCTTTTGCGGCCGGCAGGGTAATTCCGGGGAACAGCTTGATCACCGCCGAATCGTCTTCCTGCCCGAATCCCGCGGCGGACGCCTGCATGAACATCTGGTGCGCGGTGGCCGACAGCGGCAACGGGAATATGCTCTTTTTCGCATAATCGAGCACGATGCCGAGATCCTTGACGAAGATGTTCACCGCCGACAGCGGCGTGTAATCGCCCGCGAGGATATGCGGTACGCGGTTCTGGAACATCCACGAACTGCCGGCGCTGTTGGAGATGACTTCGTACAGCGCGTCGGGATCGCAGCCGGCACGCAGGCCCAGCGCCATCGCCTCGGCTGCCGCGGCGATGTGCACGCCCGCCAGCAACTGGTTGATCATCTTGACTTTCGAGCCCTGCCCCGGCTGGTCGCCCAGCCGATACAGCTTGGCGCAGATCGCATCGAACAGGCGCGTACACACCGCGAACGTCTCCGGCGCGCCTGCCGCCATCACCGACATCTGCCCGGCCGCCGCCTTCGCCGCCCCGCCCGATATTGGCGCATCGATGAAGCGCAGGCCCATCGCCTCCAGGCGCGCGCCGAGCGACTCGGCGAACTCCGGCGCCACGGTGGCGCTGGCAATGACCACTGTGCCCGGCTTGAGGTGGGCGGCAGCGCCGCTGGCACCGAACAACACCTGCTCGGTCTGCGCCGCATTGACAACGACGATCAGCAAGGCCTCGACCTTGCCGGCCAATTCCGCCGGCGAGGTGGCGCCGTGGGCACCGGCGGCGACCAGTTTCTCGACCGCTTCCGGCCGCACGTCGCAGGCATGCACTTCAAGGCCCGCCCGCAACAACGACTGCGCCATGCCCATGCCCATCGCGCCGAGGCCGACGACCCCGACGCGCTTGATTTGCTCTGCCATTTGATTCGCTCCTGCTTCAGAAGATAGGGATTGCCGCACCCGGCGCCGCGAACGACGCCGGGCGGGCTTCAAGGCTTAACGATTGACCAGCCGCGCCGGTACTTTCAGCACCACGATGGCGCCAGCTACCAGCACGCCAGCCAGGAGGTACAGGCCGATGTTGGTCGACTGCGTCGCATCCTTGATCGCACCGATCAGGAACGGCGCGGCGAAGCCGGCGAGATTGCCGACCGAGTTGATGGCGGCGATGCCGGCAGCGGCGGCAACGCCACTGAGGAAGGCGGTCGGCAAGCTCCAGAACAGCGGCGCCGACGACAGCACGCCGGCAGCGGCAATGCTCAGGCAGAAGATCGCGATACCCGTATTGGTGGTGCCGGCCAGCGCGCTGCCGACCAGGCCGACCGCGCCGAGCAGCATCGGGATCACCAGGTGCCAGCGGCGCTCGCCGCGCTTGTCCGAACTGCGGCCCAGCAGCAACATGGTGATCACGGCCGCCGAGTACGGGATCGCGGTAAACAGGCCGATATTCAGGACGCCCTTGATGCCGGCGGTCTTGATCAGGGTCGGCATCCAGAACGTCAGGCCATACTGCCCCATCACGCAGCAGAAGTAGATCAGCGCCATTACCCAGACCTTCGGATCGGCGAACATCGAACGCAGCGACGGATGCGCGACCTTGGCCTTGGCTTCATTCTCGATATGCGACTCGAGCACGCGCTTCTCGTCTTCGCTCAGCCATTTGGCGGAACGGATGCCGTCGTCGAGGTACACCAGCACGCCGAGGCCCATGATCACGGCCGGCACTGCTTCGAGCACAAACATCCACTGCCAGCCGGTCCAGCCATTGACGCCGGCAAACGACTCCATGATCCAGCCCGACAGGGGCCCGCCGATGACGCCGGCCAGCGGGATCGCCGTCATGAAGGTGCAGACCATGCGCGCGCGGCGCTGGGCCGGATACCAGTAGGTCAGGTAGAGGATGATGCCGGGGAAGAAGCCCGCTTCTGCCAGGCCGAGCAGGAAACGCATGATGTAGAAGGTCAGCGGCGTGGTGACGAACATGAAGGCGCCGGAAATCAGCGCCCAGGTGATCATGATGCGGGCGATCCAGACCCGTGCGCCAACCTTGTGCAGGATGACGTTGCTGGGCACCTCGAACAGGAAGTAGCCGAGGAAGAAGACGCCGGCGCCCAGGCCGAACACGGTGTCGCTGAATTTCAGGTCGCTCAGCATTTGCAGCTTGGCGAAACCGACGTTGACGCGGTCGAGGTAGGCCACGATGTAGCAGAGCATCAGAAACGGAATGATGCGCCACGTGACTTTTCGGTAGACCGAAGCCTCGTCCACGTTCGATTGGGGTGAAGCCAGGCCGCCCGACCCGCCTGGATGTGTTCCGGTAATCGCCATCTTTTGTCTCCTGATATGGATGAATATCGTTTGCCTGGTTTTTGTCCGCGGGATGCGGCTGGCAATGTGTATGAAAGCTGTTTAGTTGTAGGTTAGATGTTTACTAATCGGGAGTCAAGCTGTATATTTTGTATAATGCGAAGCAATCACGCAGGCTCTCCCGGCCGAGGCAAAACCATGGACCAGACAACGTTTTTATCGCTCCCCGACCCCGCTTCCGATGACGGCGGCTTTGCCACCGGCACGCTCGGATCGCGCGTCGCCGGCAAGCTGCGCGAGAAGATCCGCCTCGATGCGCTGCCGGTCGGCACCCGCCTGCCGTCCGAGCAGGCGATGGCGCTGCACTTCGGCGTCAGCCGCAGCGTCGTGCGCGAGGCGCTGGCCTTGCTGAAGGACGAGGGCATGCTGAACACGCGCAAAGGCAGCGGCGCTTTCATTTGCAAGCCCGAAGGCGCGCCGGCGCCGATAGAAGACGAGTTGACCGAGCAGTCGATCCAGTCGCTGCTGAACCTGATCGAAGTGCGGCGCGGGCTGGAGGCGGAAATCGCCGCGCTGGCCGCGCTGCGCCGCACGCCAGGACAGTTGGCCGACATCGAGCATTGCCTGCGGCGGCTCGAAGAGGCGGTGGCCGCCGGCGAGACCGGCGTCGAAGAAGATGTGCGCTTCCACCTGAGTATCGCGGAAGCGACCGGCAATCCCTATTGGGTGAAATTCGTCGGCATGTTCGCGCAGCCGACCCGCTCCGCGGTCAAGGTGACGCGCGCGAACGAGGCGCGGCGGATGGACTTTTCATCGCAGGTGCGCGACGAACATGAACGCATCGTCAGCGCCATTGCCGCCGGCGACCCGGCACTGGCGCGCGCGGCCGCGACCGAGCACATGGTGCGCGCCGCCGAGCGCGTGCGCCAGGCCGACCGCGATTTCTGGCGCGGCGATGGCGGCGAACTGGCGCGGAATCTGGCGCGCGATCCGCTCATGGACAAGGGCCTGATCGAAATCTGACTATTCAGGCTCTTTCGCCTGCGCTTCGCCCTCCACCTTTTTCCTGGCCTGCGAAATCTCCACCGCCACTGCCGCGGCCTGCTCCGCCGGCATCCCCTTGGTGCGGCGCTGGTATTCGGCTTCGCTGCGCTGGTCCTGTTCCTTGATCTGGACCGACTCGCGCTGCACGTCCTCGCCNNGGCAACGCCAGCAGCGCGCCGAGGATGCCGGCCAGGGTGCCGCCGGCAATCAGCGCGAACAGCACCACCGACGACGGCAGGCGCAGCGCGCGGCCGTACACCAGCGGCACCAGCACCCGGCTCTCGAATTCTTCGTAGCACAGCATCAGGACCAGCACCACCACCGTCACCACCGCGCCTTGCGAGAGCGACGCCAGCACCGCCGGACCCATGGTCAGGAAGATGCCGACGAACGGCAGCACGTCCGCCACGCCGCCGAAGAACGCCAGTGCCAGCGCGTTCGGCACGCCGCACGCAGTCAGCAGGATGAACATGAACACGCCCATGAACACGCAGGTGATCAGCTGGCCGCGGATGTAGCCGCCAACGATCGTTTCGAGATTGAGCAGGATGCGCGACAGGCGGATGTGATGCTGGCGCGGCGTGGCCAGGAACAGCGCGCCAAGCAGGCGGGCGCTGTCGATCATCATATACAGCGCCAGGAAGAAGGCCCCCGCGCCGTAGGCGAAAATCTCGACCAGGCGGGTTGAAAACGCCAGCACGTCCGAACCGGCGGACTTGATCAACGCGTCGTAGCGCACGTCGCGCACGGCGTCGGCGAGAAAGCCGGTCAGCGGATAACTGGCAAGCAATTTGACCAGGTGCGCCCTGAGCGTCGGTTCCTGCTGGATCAGGCTCGCAATCTGGGCGATGAGCGCCGGAACCGTCAGCGCGGCCGTCAGCAGCACGAGCAGCAACAGGATCCCGAACACGATGGCGATGCCCACACCCCTGCGGAAATTGCGCGCCTCGAGCCAGTGCACTGCGGGGTTCAGGGTACCGACAATCATCAGCGCGCCAACCAGCACGAGCAGCGCCGGCAACAGATGGACCAGCGTCCAAGCCGCCAGGCCCACCAGCACGGCAATGACCATCGATTTCGGCGCGATCTCGATCTTCAGCCGATGGCGGCGGGTACGCGGGCTTGGGTCTGTTTTAAGTTTTTCGTCGGTCATTTGCGGTGATTCTACAGCGGAGTACGGCCCGGGCATGGTTCTTTGTGCTCCCGTGCATGTCCACGGAATTCCACGAGTCGTTTTCGTGGTGGTATTCTCGAGGGATGCCGCTCGCCTTCGCAACCTCACATCTTGTGGAACTCATAGAATGTTCATGCCTTCGGCTTTCGTCCTGCTTCTCGCGCTCGGCACTTTCGCCGGCGACAACCTCGCCGCTGAGCCACCGCCCGTCAGCGCGACGATCGAGGCTCCCAATGTCGTGCCTATCTCGGCAAGGCTGGTGACCTCGGGACAACCGAGCGCCGAGGTGCTGGCCCGACTCGGCGCGCAAGGGTTCGGCGCCGTCATCTACCTCGCCCCGCCGACGTCGTCCGATGCCGTGCCCGGCGAGGCAGAGATCGTCCGCAAGCAGGGCCTCGAATTCATCAATATTCCGATCGAGTTCGGCGACCCGACGGACGCCGACTTCCAGGCCTTCGTCGCGGCCATGGACAAGCTGAAAGATCGCAAGGTGCTGGTGCACTGCCAGGTCAACATGCGGGCGTCCACCATGACGTTCCTGTACCGCACCGTCGTCGGCCGCGAAAATCCCGACCTCGCCTACGAATCGGTGACGCGCGTCTGGTCGCCGCGCGGCGCCTGGAGGCGCTTGATCGTCGAGCAGCTTCACAAGGCGAAGATCGACTTCGATCCGTTCTAAAACGCCGGTCCGGCCTTGCCATCGGCAGCGCCGCCCCCATCTACTTTGAAATGAACAAGCGCGCGCCTTTCGACAGCATCCGGCATGATTTCCACCCTGCCGTGGCAGCCTGGTTCGGTGCGACCTTTCCGGCCGCGACCGAGGCGCAGCTGCGCGCCTGGCCGCTGATCCAGGCCGGACGCCCAACGCTGGTCGCGGCGCCGACCGGCTCCGGCAAGACGCTGACCGCGTTCCTCGCCGCAATCGACGCGCTGGTGCGCGAGAGCAGCGAAGGCCGCCTGCCCGATGAAACCCAGGTGCTGTATGTGTCGCCGCTGAAGGCGCTGTCGAACGACATCCGCGTCAACCTGCAAGGGCCGCTGGAGGGCATCGGCCGCCAGCTCGACGCAATGGGCCTGCCGGCGCACGGCATCCGCACCGCCGTGCGCACCGGCGACACCACCACCGCCGAGCGGGTAGCGATGCGCAAGCGCGCGCCGCACATCCTCGTCACCACGCCCGAATCGCTGTACGTGCTGCTGGGATCCGACAGCGGCCGCGCCATGCTGTCGAGCGTGCGCACCGTGATCGTCGACGAGATCCACGCCGTCGCCGGCAGCAAGCGCGGCAGCCATCTGGCGCTCAGCCTCGAACGGCTCGATGCGCTGTGCGGTAGCCGCCCGGTGCGGGTCGGCTTGTCGGCCACCCAGAAGCCCTTGTCCGCCGTGGCCGACTTCCTGGTCGGGCGCGCCGGCGGCGATTGCGCCATTGTCGACGTCGGCCACGTGCGCGCACGCGACCTGGCACTGGAACTGCCGCCGGTGCCGCTCGAGGCGGTCATGCCGAACGAGGTGTGGGAGCGCGTCTACGACCGCATGGCCGAACTGGTGGTGCTGCACCGGACCACGCTCATCTTCGTCAACACACGGCGCATGGCCGAGCGCGTGGCGCGCCACCTCGGCGACCGGCTCGGCGCCGAACACGTGGCGGCGCACCATGGCAGCCTGGCCAAGGAATACCGCCTCGCCGCGGAGCAGCGCCTGAAGGGCGGCGACCTGCAGGTGCTGGTCGCCACCGCGTCGCTCGAACTGGGCATCGACATCGGCGACGTCGACCTGGTGTGCCAGGTCGGCTCTCCGCGCAACATCGCATCGCTGCTGCAGCGCGTCGGCCGCTCGGGCCACCAGGTCGGCGGCATGCCGAAGGGGCGCCTGTTCCCCACCTCGCGCGACGACCTGATCGAATGCGCCGCGCTGCTCGACTGCGTGCGGCGCGGCGAACTCGATGCCTTGCGCATTCCCGCCGCGCCGCTCGACGTACTGGCGCAGCAGATCGTCGCCGAGGTGGCAAGCCGCGAATGGGGCGAGGACGAACTGTTCGACCTGGTGCGGAGCGCGCAGCCATACGCGCACCTGGAGCGCAGCAGCTACGACGCAATCCTGCGGATGCTGGCCGAAGGCTACGCCACCCGCAACGGCGTGCGCGGCGCCTACCTGCATCGCGACGCCGCGACCCGATCGCTGCGCGGCCGGCGCGGCGGCAAGCTCGCCGCCGTCACTTCCGGCGGCACCATTCCGGACAACGCCGATTACACCGTGCTGCTCGAACCGCAGGGCCAATCGGTCGGCACCGTCAACGAGGACTTCGCGGTCGAGAGCATGGCGGGCGATGTTTTCCAGCTTGGGAACACGTCTTACCGCATCATCAAGATCGACGCCGGCAAGGTGCGTGTCGAGGATGCGCACGGCGCCCCGCCCAACATTCCGTTCTGGCTGGGCGAGGCGCCGGGCCGCAGCGACGAACTCTCGGCCGGCGTCGCGCGCCTGCGCGCGGAAATCGATCGAGAGCTCGCGCACGGCGTCGATGGCGAAGCGGCGCTGGACCGCGCCGTCGCATGGCTCGATGAGCACCTCGGCCTTCACGAAGACGCGGCGAGGCAGATCGTCGACTACCTGGCCCGTTCGCGCGCCGCGCTGGGCGCGCTACCGACCCAGGATACGCTGATCCTCGAGCGCTTTTTCGACGAGACCGGCGGCATGCAGCTGGTCGTGCATTCGCCGTTCGGCAGCCGCATCAACCGCGCCTGGGGCCTGGCGCTACGCAAGCGCTTCTGCCGCAGCTTCAATTTCGAATTGCAGGCCGCCGCCACCGAAGACGCCATCATCCTGTCGCTGGCGACCAGCCACAGCTTCCCGCTCGACGAAGTGTGGCGCTACCTGAACTCGGCCAGCGCCGAACACCTGCTGGTACAGGCCCTGCTCGACGCGCCGCTGTTCAACGTGCGCTGGCGCTGGAACGCCACCACGGCGCTGGCGCTGCCGCGCTTCACTGGCGGGCGCAAAGTCGCGCCGCAACTGCAGCGCATGAAGAGCGACGACCTGCTGGCCGCGGTCTTCCCCGACCAGGCGGCCTGTCTCGAAAACATCGTCGGCGAGCGCGAACTACCCAGCCATCCGCTGGTCGACCAGACCCTCGACGACTGCCTGCACGAAGCGATGGACAGCGAAGGCTGGCTGGCGCTGTTGCGGCGCATCGAAGCGGGCGACATCCGCCTGCTGTCGCGCGACCTGCCGGCGCCCTCCCCGCTGGCGATGGAAATCCTCAACGCCCGCCCCTACGCCTTCCTCGACGACGCGCCGCTGGAAGAGCGGCGCACGCAGGCCGTCCAGAGCCGGCGCTGGACCGATCCGGCCTCCACCGACGACCTCGGCGCGCTGGACGCCGGCGCCATCGCCAGCGTGGCCGAGGAAGCCTGGCCGGCCGCGCGCAGCAGCGACGAAGTGCAGGAGGCGCTGGTCGGGCTGGCCTGCGTGACGCGCGCCGAAGCGCTGGCGCAGGATGGCTGGCCGGCCTGGCTCGAAGCGCTGGCCGAAAGCGGCCGCGCCACCCGCCTGCGCGACAACCAGGGCGCCGATTTCTGGGTGGCGCTCGAACGCCTGGCCTGCATGCAGTCCGCCTATCCGCACGCGCAAGCGACTCCCGCGCTCACCATTCCGGACAGCCACCGCTACGACGGCGGCGAGGAATGGACGCGCGACAGTGCGCTGGTGGAGATCGTGCGCGCTCGCTTGTCCGGCTTCGGCCCGCAGCCGATCGGCGCCATCGCCGCCACGCTGGCCCTGCCGGAAAGCACCGTCCTGATCGCGCTGACCGCGCTCGAGAGCGAAGGCTACGTCATGCGCGGCCATTTCACCCCCGGCGTCGCCGCGGAAGAATGGTGCGAGCGCCACCTGCTGGCGCGCATCCACCGCTACACCATCAAGCGACTGCGGCGCGAAATCGAGCCGGTCGAACGGCAGGATTTCATGCGCTTCCTGTTCGACTGGCAGCACCTGTCGGACGACACCCAGTTGCAGGGACAGGAAGCGCTGCCGCAGGTGCTGGCACAGCTGGAAGGCTACGAAGCGGCGGCCGGCGGATGGGAAAGCGACCTGCTCGCATTGCGGCTACGCGACTATTCGATCCTGTGGCTGGACGACCTGTGCCGCGCCGGCAAGGTGGTGTGGACGCGCATCGGCGCGCCGCGTTCGGCGGCCGGCGGACCGGTGCGCAGCACCCCGATCGTGCTGCTGCCGCGCCGCCAGACCACGCTGTGGCACGCGCTGCCCGACGTTGCCGGGGAACCCGAAGTTTCGGCCCGCGCCGCCAACGTGCTGGAAGCGCTGCGGCGCGACGGCGCCATGTTCTTCGACGAACTGCAGCAGGATGCCCGCATGCTGCTGCCGGTGGAACTCGAAAACGCCCTCGGAGAACTGGTGTCGACCGGCCTGGTCAACGCCGACAGCTTCGCCGGCATGCGCGCCATGCTGCTCCCGGCGAGCAAGCGCGCCAGCAACGACAAGAAGCGCCGCCGCGGCGCCGGACCGACGATGGAGGAAGCGGGGCGCTGGGCGCTGGTGCGGCGCGCCGAAGCCGCAAGCGACACAGTCGCGACGGCGAAACCGGCCCGCAAGCGGCGCATCGCTCCTGAAACGCTGGAACACATCGCCATGACGCTGCTGCGCCGCTACGGCGTGATGTTCTGGCGCCTGCTCGAGCGTGAAGCGGCGTGGCTGCCGTCATGGCGCGAGCTGCTGCCCGTGTACCATCGCCTGGAAGCGCGCGGCGACATCCGCGGCGGTCGTTTCGTCGGCGGCTTTTCGGGCGAACAGTTTGCGCTGCCCGAAGCGATCCCGCTGCTGCGCGAAGTGCGGCGCCGTCCGCACGACGGCGGCCTCGTTTGCATCTCCGGCGTCGATCCCCTCAACCTGTGCGGCACCCTGCTGTCGGGCGACAAAGTGCCGGCGCTGACCGGCAACCGCATCCTGTTTCGCGACGGCTTGCCCGTGGCGACCATCACCGCGGGCAAGCTCGCCTACCTCGCCGATCCAGGTGCCGAGCGCGAACTGCTGCACGCTCACCTGATCGGCAGGCGCTAAGGGCACAAGGCGCGCTATGAAGGGGCGGACAAGCCGACGTGGCGAATGCAGGTGCTGACGCAGGTGCGCATCCCCGGCCAACTGGAGTGGAGCGCATCCGCAAACTCACTTGCGAAGAGACGAAGGCATTCGAGTGGCTGCAAACGAACGGTAATGGCCTGCTGCTCCTGGCCGACGTGCCGGGCGTCATCGCCAAAGTATCAATCGTGCCGATGAGCGACCACTGACGCTGACCGCGCGACCCGGGCGTGCACCGACCGCGCCTGCGTGCATCGCACTGTCTGTNNCCTGCTCGGTGCCTGGCGCTACGCCGCCGGCACCAGTGACTTCCATCCCCTGGACGGCGACAACCAGGCGATCGACCTGGCCGGGTGCCACGCCTACCTGTGCACTGTCCACCGCAGCACGGCGCTCAGCGTTGCCGAGCGCGCGGCCATCGAGAATATCGAAACCGCGGGCGGTACCAAGGCACTGATCGAGTGCATGTTCCCGGACCAGGAAGGAAAAGTAACGGAAGCGACGATCCGGATGGTGCCGAAGGTGCTCGGCCAGATCGCGATCGTCCATGGATCGAATTGAACGGCGGGCAAAATCAACACAAAAAAGGCCTGCAACGAACGTTGCAAGCCTTTGATTGACAATGATATTCTTGGTGGGAAGTGCAAGTTTCGAACTTGCGACCCCTGCAGTGTGAATGCAGTGCTCTACCCCTGAGCTAACCTCCCGAAGCGGGGCGTATTATCGCACACCGCTGTGAAAACGTCACAAAAAAATTATGCGTCAGCGTAATTTCTCCAGATGCAGTCGCCTTTGACGGCCTTGTCGAGCCCGCCCAGCACGCCCTCGTGCTCGGCCACTTCTTCCGCGCTCGCTGCCAGCACGATGATCGCGGCCAGCGGCACCGCTTCGAGCAAGCCGCCGTCGGAGTTCGTCTCCTCTTCCGTTTCCATCCACATCGAATTCTGCCCGCGCGTCATCGACAGGTAGACGTCGGCCAGCAGCTCGGCGTCGAGCAGCGCGCCGTGCAGCTTGCGGTGCGCGTTCGATACGCCGTAGCGGTCGCACAGCGCGTCGAGCGAATTGCGCTTGCCGGGATGCATTTCCTTGGCATTGACCAGCGTGTCGATCACGCCGGAGCAATGTTCGGTGAAGGTCGGCAGCCCAAGCAGCTTGAATTCGGCGTTGAGGAAGCCGAGGTCGAACGGCGCATTGTGGATGATGACTTCGGCGCCCTGGATGTACTCGCGCAGTTCCTGCGCAATTTCGGCGAACTTCGGCTTGTCGCGCAAGAATTCGGTGGTCAGGCCGTGCACCGCCAGCGCGCCCTCTTCCGAATCGCGCTCGGGATTGATGTAGCGGTGGAAGTTGTTACCGGTCAGCATGCGGTTGTGCAGCTCGACGCAGCCGACTTCGATGACGCGGTCGCCGGTGCGCGGGTTCAGGCCGGTGGTTTCAGTATCGAGAACGATTTGACGCATAGGGACTCAGGTGGGCAGGCAATAGGAAATATCGATGGTGCGGCGCGCAGTATAACAGCGCCGCGTCCGCTTACTTGCGCACCGTCTCGACGCCGCGGTTGGCCAGCACGTCGGCCCGCTCGTTGCCGGGATGGCCGTTGTGGCCGCGCACCCAGCGCCAGTCCACCGTGTGCGTCGCCTGGATGGCGTCGAGCGCCTTCCACAGGTCCTCGTTCTTGACCGGCTCCTTGGCGGCGGTCTTCCAGCCGCGCTTCTTCCAGCCGTGGATCCACTCCGAGATGCCCTTTTGCACGTACTGGCTGTCGGTATGCAGCGTCACTTCGCACGGCCGCGTCAGCGTGGTCAGCGCCTCGATCACGGCTTTCAATTCCATGCGGTTGTTGGTGGTATTCGGCTCGCCGCCGAAGATTTCCTTCTCGTGGCCATCGGCCACCAGCAAGGCGCCCCAGCCGCCGGTGCCGGGATTGCCCTTGCACGCGCCATCGGTAAAGATTTCTACTTTGCTCATCCTGCTGATTTACTTTCTGTTGGTTGCCGGGACCGCCTGTGCGGAGGCCGCCGATTTTTTATTCCATGCCGGACCGATGATGGTCATGCCCTTCACGCGCTTGATTGCATGCACCATGTACACCGCGCCCAGGTACGGCCACCAGCGCTGGCCGGAGTGCTCCATGAAGGCGAACCGTTCCAGCCATTTGGCGGTGCGGCACGGCGGCGCATAGCAGCCGAAATGGCTGCGGCTGACGCCAAGATTCAACAATTTTAACCAGTCTTTCATCCGCGGCATAGAAATGAATTCGCCGGCCACCGGCAGGTACGGGCTGCGCGCGATCCGCCCCATGCCCTGGCGGACGCCCCACATGCTGGCCGGGTTGAAGCCGATGATGATCAGCTGGCCTTCGGGAATCAGCACGCGCTCGACTTCGCGCAGCACCTGGTGCGGTTCGGCGGCGAATTCGAGCACGTGCGGCATCACCACCAGGTCGAGGCTCTGCGAGGCGAACGGCAGGTCGGCGAAGTCGAGCGCGACAGCGATCTGCTTGCCGCCGATCGCCATCGCGAGCTGGTCGGCGGTGGAGGCACGGGTCGCCGCCTGCCACTTGTTGGGCATGCGGTTGGCGGCCAGCGCGTCGATCTGCGGCAAGCCGATCTGGACCGCGTTGAAGCCGAAGATGTCGGCGGTCAGTTCATCGAGGCAGGCTTGCTCCCACGCGCGCACGTAGGCGCCGGCCGGCGATTGCAGCCAGCCGTCGAGCGCTATAATGGATTTTTCAGATGCCGCGCTATCCATGCCTGCCTTTTCATCGAAACCAACACTATGACCAATTTACCGCGCAACGCCATGGGCGTGCTTGCAGTTCCCGCGTTCAAAGACAACTACCTGTGGCTGGTGCATGACGGCGTCAACGCCGCCGCGGTCGATCCCGGCGACGCCGCCCCGATCCTCGCGGCACTGGCCGAACATCATCTTACCCTGACTGCCATTCTACTCACCCATCATCATGCTGACCATATCGGCGGCGTGCCGCAGTTGCTCGCCCATGCGCGCGTGCCGGTGTTCGGGCCACGCAACGATAACATTTCCGCGGTGACCCAGCTTCTAGGCGAAGGCGATCGGGTCGAGGTGCCGGGATTGCCGCTGACGTTGCGCGTGCTCGACGTGCCGGGCCACACCAGCGGCCACATCGCCTACGTGCGCGAGACGCCGGGCGAGCACTGGCTGTTTTGCGGCGACACGCTGTTCGCCGGCGGTTGCGGCCGCATCTTCGAAGGCACGCCGGCGCAGATGGCCGATTCGCTCGGCAAGCTCGCCGCGTTGCCCGACGATACGAGCGTGTATTGCGCGCATGAATATACGCTGGCAAACCTGCGCTTCGCCAGCACGGTCGAGCCTGGCAACAGCAAGCTGCGCCAGCGCGTCGAGAGTGACACCGCCAAGCGCGATGCCGGCCTGGCGACGGTGCCGTCGACCATCGGCGTGGAAAAAGCCACCAATCCGTTCCTGCGCTACCGCGAGCCGGAGATCGTCGACAGCCTGGTCGCGGCGCGCAAGATCGCTGTCGGCGCCGCGCCGTTAGCCGCCTTCGCCGCCCTGCGCGAATGGAAAAATAACTTCTGAGCCCATGCCAACAACGCCAATCGTCACGTTCTATTTCGACCCGGTCAGCCCGTATGCGTGGCTGGCCGCCAACGCGCTCGACCGTATCGAGGCGACCGGCGCACAGATCGTGTTCCAGCCGGTATTGTTCGCCGCGCTGCTCAACGCGCACGGCAACATCGGCCCGGCCGAGGTCCCCGCCAAACGCGCTTATATTTTCCGTGACGTGATGCGCGAGGCGGCGCGCGCCGGACTGCAATTCAAGGGGCCGCCCGGCCATCCGTTCAATCCGCTGCAGGCGCTGCGCATGTGCCTGGCAGTGACGCGGCAGGACGAACGGCGCCGTTTCGCGCTTGCGGTCATGAGCGCCTGCTGGGAACGTGGAGAAGATGTGTCGGACCCTGCGGTCCTGTCGAAGGTGGCGGATGCGTGCGGCCTGAGCGGCTCTGCCCTGCAAGCCGCGGCGCAGCAGCCGGACATCAAGATGCAACTGCAGGCCGCAACCGAAAATGCGATTGCCGGCGGCGTGTTCGGCGTGCCGACCTTCAAAGTCGGCGCCGAGCTGTTCTGGGGCGGCGACCGGATCGATGCGCTGATCC
>CXWL01114083.1_pt1 | contig 22724 bp, 21 predicted proteins | sample 590931 | NCBI WGS metagenome assembly CXWL01 (sample SAMEA3498368, study PRJEB10139) | groundwater metagenome | biome: water well; material: biofilm material | place: Germany | collected 2015-04-27
TACATATTGCGAAACAAGGCCATGTACGGCTGGCTGACCGCCAGCGTTTCCGGCCGCGTCTTGAGCCGGACCACGCCGCGGCCCATCTCGTCGCGCGCGATCGAGGCGATCGCCTTCAGGTTGACGATGGTCGAGCGGTGGATCTGCTTGAAGATGGCCGGGTCGAGCACGTCGAGCAGTTCGCGGATCGGCTTGCGCAGCAGCGCCTCGCCATCGGCCGTCATCACCACCGTGTACTTGGTGTCGGACTGGAAGTAGGCGATGTCGTCGACCATGATCAGGCGCGTCTCGTTGCCGGCGCTGGCGGTCAGCCACACCAGCGGCGGCGCGCGCCCGGCGCCGGAATTGGCGCCCAGCTGGCGCAGCATGTCCGCCAGCAGCGCCGCGTCGGGACCGGCGCCGGCCGCGCGCGCCTTCAGGCGCCGCACGGTGGCGGCCAGCCGCTGCGGCGCGACCGGCTTTTGCAGGTAGTCGAGCGCGCCGCGCTCGAAGGCGTCGATGGCGTACTGGTCGTAGGCGGTGACGAACACCACCTGGGTGCGCGGGCTGCAGTCGGCCAGCGCCGCCGCCACTTCGAGGCCGGACAGGCCCGGCATGCGGATGTCGAGGAAGGCGACGTCCGGCTGGTGCGCGGCGATCGCTTCGAGCGCGGCGCCGCCGTCTTCGCAGGCGGCCGCCACTTCCAGCTCCGGCCAGGCCTCGGCCAGCAGTTGCACCAGCGCGTCGCGCAGCAGGGTTTCGTCTTCGGCGATGACGCACTTAGTCATGGCGCGCTCCGCTGGCGGTGCTGTTCGGCACCGTGATGGTGGCGGCCACCCCGGCCGGGAAGTTGGCGACGATGGTGAAGCCGGCCGCCGCGCCGTACGCCAGGCGCAGCCGCTCGCGCACGTTGCGCAGGCCGATGCCGGTGCCGCCGCCCTCGGCGGAGAAGCCGCGGCCGTCGTCGGCCACCGTCACCGCGATCGATGTATCGAGGCTGCGCGCCAGGATCCACACGGTGCCGCCGCCCGATTGCGGCTCGAGGCCGTGCTTGATGGCGTTTTCGACCAGCGTCTGCAGCATCATAGTGGGGAACAGCACCGCCCGCAGCGGCTCCGGCACGTCGATCTGCAGGTGCAGCCGGGCGCCCATGCGGATTTTCAGGATGTCGAGGTAGGCGCGGGCCCGCTCGAGCTCCTCGCCGACGGTCGACAGCGCATCCTCGGTGCGCGGCAGCGAATGGCGCAGGTAGGTGATCAGGTTGCCCAGCATCTCGTCGGCGCGCGGCGGATCGGAGCGCGTCAGCAACTGGGCGCTGGCCAGCGTGTTGTAGAGGAAGTGCGGCTCGACCTGCGCGTGCAGCAGGCTCAGTTTGGCCACCGTCAGTTCCTTTTCCGTGGCGGTCTGGCGCGCCGTCGCCTGCTCGCTGCGGCGCCGCTCTGCCACCCTGCGGGCGATGGCGCGGCCCAGCGCTTCGGCGTTTTCCAGGTTGGTGCCGTAGTCGACCAGGAACCAGTCGGTCCAGGCGGCGCGTTCCGGCTCGCAGATCAAGGTCACGCTGCCGGCCTCGCCGTTCGGCGCCACCGTCGCCAGCACCTGGTTGCGCAAGGTGCCCAGCGTGCCTTTGCCGAACCACGGCGTGCCGTCGCCCGGATACGGGTTAAAGCGCTTGATGCGGGCGCGCACCTGCAGGCTGTCGCGCGCCGGTTCGACGTCGTGCGCGCCGGGCAATTCGCGGATTGCCGCCTCGACCAGGTCGAACGCCTCGCCGGCCTCGAGCGGGATCTCGACCTGGCGGCGCTGGCGCCGCGCCAGGCTGGCGGCATCGACCTTGCCGGCGATCAGGCGCACCCGCCGCACGTGCGAGAACGCGCCGGTGATGGTGATGCCGGCCAGCACGAAGCCGCACAGCACGAACCATCCGTCAGTGTGGGTGTAACGGAAAAATGTTTCGTGCACCAGGATGGCCAGCGCGATGTAGCCAACCACCCAGGCGGTGGCCAGGCGGACGACGAAAAATATGCTCGAAATCATGATGGGTTCCTGTTCGATGGGCGTGGTCGAACATTAACAAGGCCCGTTTTTGTCTGGACGCATTATGCGATGGAACCGGCCTGGCGGGAGCTGAACTGGCCCGAAACGGCGATCAAACACTCTGCGCACACCGCAACTTTTGATTACGAAAACCAACTAAATGATGATAAGCAACAAAACACCCCGGCGCAATTGCTTGCACACTAGAAATTCGAATCAGGCCGATGCAGTGCCGGCCTCGTCGCCCCCTGTCGACGCCTGCGCCGACCAACGTCTTCCACCAAGGAGCCCTACGTGCACACCACTACCCGCCTACAGCGCAACGCCCTCAAACTGGCCCTGGTCTCGGCATGCGCGCTTGGCGCCGCGGGGCTCGGCGGCGCCGCGCAGGCCGCCACCACCAATGCCAGCGCCAGCACCACCATCGTCGCGCCGATGACCATCACCAAGGCCTTCGACCTCGCCTTCGGCAAATTCGCCACCACCGGCGCCGGCACCCTGACGGTCAATACCGCCGGCACCCGCACCTTCTCCGGCGCCGTCACCGTGCTGACCGGCATCACCCCGGCCGCCGCCAAGTTCGACGTCACCGGCGACAGCACCTCCACCTTCAGCATCTCGTTTACCGGCACCTCCACCACGCTGACGTCGGGCGCCAACACGATGGCGTTCTCGTCGTTCAGCGACGCCACCGGCGCCGGCGCCGTCTCCGGCAACCCGACCACCGGCACCCTGGTCGCCGGCGTCGCTTCGATCTACGTCGGCGGCGCGCTGACGGTGGGCGCGGTGCAGCCGGCCGGCACCTACACCGGCACCATCACCGCGGTGGTCGACTACAACTAGGGGCGCGCACCGCCTCGGCCGCCATGGGGCGCCGCGCCGGAGCGATCCGGCCCGCAGCCTTCGCTCTGCTGCTCGCGCTGCTTCCGGCGGCGCGGCAGGCGTGCGCCCAGGCCGTCATCGTCCTGACCAACACCCGCGGCCTCGATTTCGGCCGCTTCGCCGCCGGCACCGGCGGCACCATTTCCCTGAATGCCGCCAGCGGGGCACGCAGCAAGACCGGCGGCTTGATCCTGCTCAACTCACCGAGCGCCGGCCAGGCCACCTACAATGTGGCCAAAAGCAAGAACGGCACGGTCAACATGAGCGTCGTCATCACGTTGCCGACGGACAACACCGTGCAATTGGCAAGTGGCGCCAACCACATGTACGTCAATAGCTTCGTTTCTTCCCCGGCTACCATTACCAGCGTGCCCAACGGCAGCGGACTGGTGCTCGCGGTCGGCGCCACCCTGGTGGTCGGCGCCAACCAGCCGGCCGGCAACTACAGCGGCAGCTACAACATCACCGTCAACTATCAGTAGACCTGGAGGGAACGCACCATGCTCGTTTCGGCCTTCACCACCCTGCCCGCCCGCGCACGCCGCGCCCTCCAGGCCGTGCTGCTCGGCACCGCCCTGCTCGCTGCGCAAGCGCGCGCCGACCTGATGCTCTACCCGACCCGGCTGCTATTCGAGCACAACCAGCGCGCCGCCCAGATCGAGCTGATCAACAACGGCGCCGAGCCGGCCACCTACCGGCTCAGCCTGGTCAACCGGCGCATGAGCGAGAGCGGCGAATTCCAGCCGGCCGGCACCGCCGCGCCGGGCGAGCTGTTCGCCGAACCGATGCTGCGCTTCTCGCCGCGCCAGGTGACGCTGCAGCCGGGCACCTCGCAAACCGTGCGCGTGATGCTGCGCAAGCCGGCCGAACTGGCCGACGGCGAATACCGTTCGCACCTGCAATTCGACAAGCTGGCCGACGCCCAGGGCAGCACCAGCGTCGAAACCCGGGCCGAACCCGGCGCCGGCATCGGCGTGGTGCTGACCGCGCTGGTGGGCGCCTCGGTGCCCGTCATCGTGCGCCACGGCGCCACTTCGGCCAGCGTGGCGCTGTCGCACCTTGAACTGCTCGGCGCGCCGGCGGCGCCGGTGCTGGCGATGCAGTTCGCGCGCGGCGGCAACGCCTCGGTCTACGGCGACCTCAGCGTGACATTCACCCCGCAAGGCGGCGCCGCCCAGCAGGTCGGCAAGATGGCCGGCATCGCCGTCTACGCGCCGAATGCGACCCGCCTGGCCAAGCTCCCGCTGCAGGTGCCGCCGGCGCTGGCGCTCGCCCGCGGCACCTTGTCGGTCACTTACCGCGAACGCGCCGACGCCGGCGGCACCGTGCTGGCGCAGGCGAACCTGGCGCTGCCCTGAAGCTCGGGGTGAAAACCCCGTTTTCTCGGCAATTTGAAAAAATTACTTTCGGTAATAATGGCGATGATCCCGGGCGCCGCGCCCGGCGCACATCCGGACATCGCCCCATGCGGTCATCCTCGACAGTGCTGTCGCTCGCCTTGCTGGCGCCGCTGCCGGCATTCGCCGCGCCTGTCCGCGCCGCCCCGCCGGCCCAGCAGGACGACGCCAACAGCGTGCTGCTTGAAGTGCGCCTCGGCACCCGCGTCCTGTCCGACGCCGTCAACGCCTACCAGTACCCGCAGGACGTGTTCCTGCCGCTCGGCGAGCTGGCGCGCCTGCTGACCCTGGCCGTGCGCACCGCGCCCGGCGCCGGCCGCGCCAGCGGCTACCTGCTGTCCGAACAGCGCACCTTCAGCCTCGACGTGCTGGCGCGCGAAGTGACCATCGCGGGCCGCCGCGAAGCGCTCGACCGCGCCCAGGTCAAGCTGCAGGCCGACGATATCTACGTCGCCAGCAAACTGCTGGCGCGCTGGCTGCCGGTCGACCTGCGGATCGACCTGTCGAGCCTGTCGGTCGAGGTGCGCCCGCGCGAGAAACTGCCGCTCGAAAGCGGCATCGACCGCCAGGAACGGGGCCGCCGCACCGGCACCGCCGCCAACTACGCCGACCCGCACTATCCGCGCCAGGCCACGCCGTACGCGCTGGCCAGCGTGCCCTTCATCGACCAGAGCCTGCGGCTCGACCTGCTGCACGCGCCCGAAGGCCGCCAGGCCGACGCCGCCTACACCGCCTACCTGACCGCCGACCTGCTGGGCACCGAGGCGGCGCTGTTCGCCAGCCGCAGCGCGCACGGCCAGGACGGCGGCACGCTGCGCCTGACGGTGGGCTGCCAGGACCCGGACGCCGGCTTGCTGGGCCCGCTGCGCGCGCGCACCGTGCAGGCCGGCAGCGTGCAGGTTCCCGGAATTGAGAATATTTCTCATACCAGCGCGACCGGCAACGGCGCCACCATCAGCAACCGCCCGCTCGACCAGCCCACCCGCTTCGACCGCCACAGCCTGCAGGGCGACCTGCCGCCCGGCTGGGACGTCGAGCTGTACTACAACGAGGCGCTGGTCGCCTTCCAGCAGGCGCGCGCCGACGGCAAGTACCGCTTCGACGACCAGCCGCTGGCCTACGGGCCGAACGACTTCCGGCTGGTGTTCCACGGCCCGCTGGGCCAGCTGCGGGTCGAGCGGCGCAGCTTCCTGCTCGAACAGTCGGCGGTGGCGCCCGGCAGCGTGGTCTACGACGTCAGCGCGCACCGCGACGAGCTCGGCCGCAACCGTGCCGTCGCCCGCTTCGACTGGGGTGTCGCCAGCTTCCTCAGCGCCAGCGGCGCGCTGGCGCGGCTGCCGGTCAACGGCGCCGAACGCCAGTACCGCCAGCTCGGCCTGCACAGCTACTGGCAGTCGTTCATCCTCAGCGGCGACGTCGCGCAGGCGGACGGCGGCGGCCGCCTCGGCCAGCTCACGCTCAAGACCCGGCTGGCCGGGCTGGCCCTCAGTGCCAGCCGCGCGCGGCTGGCCGATTTCACCAGCGAGACCTATCCGCCCGGCGCCGACCCGGTGCGCACGCGCGATGAGCTGCGCGTCGACGGCGCCGTCAGCGCGACCGGGCTGCCGACGCTGCCAGTGTCGCTGCAGGTGCGGCGCGACACGCTCGCCTCGAGCGCGCAACACACCTCGGTGGAGGGCCGCGTGTCCGTCTACGGCAATGGCGCCGCGCTGAGCAATTCGGTGCGCTGGCAATCGATGAACGGCGCGCGCGCCGCCGACGGCGCCATCCAGCTGAGCCGGCGCGTGGCCGGCGATGGCATCAGCGGCCAGCTGCAGTACACCATCTTGCCGCAGCACGCGCTGTCGACCCTGGCGTTGGCGTTCGACCGCACCCTGGCCGACGGCTACCTGCTCAACCTCGGCGCGATGCGTTCCTTCCAGGACGGCCAGTACCGCGTCACCGGCGGCCTCAACAAGAGCCTCGGCAGCTACGGCCTCGGCCTGAGCGGCTTCTATTCGAGCCGCCACGAATTCGGCGCCGGCATCCAGCTGTTCGTCGGGCTCGGGCTCGAACCGCGCCGCGGGCGCTGGATGGCCGACGCCCAGCCGATGGCCAATACCGGCTCGGCCTCGATCCGCGTCTTCCTCGACAAGAACCTGAACGGCGTGCTGGACGACGGCGACGAGCCGGTCAAGGGTGCCGGCTTCACGATCAACGGCGGCAACCACCTGGCGCGCACCGACGGCGCCGGCATCGCCTACCTGAACCGCCTGCCGGCCAACGTCAACGTCGACATCGCGGTCGACCCCGGCACCCTCGAAGATCCGCAATGGGTGGCGCGCAACAAGGGCGTGCGGGTGGTGCCGCGGCCCGGCAAGGTCACCCAGGTCGACTTCGCCGTCAGCGTCACCGGCGAGATCGACGGCACCACCTACCTGCTGGCCGGCGGCGCCCGGCGCGCCATCGGCGACCTGCAGCTCGAGCTGGTCGACGCCAGCCACCAGGTGGTCGCCACCATCAAGAGCACCTCGGACGGCTATTACGTCATGCCCTATGTCATGCCGGGAAACTACCTGCTGCGCATTTCGCCGGACCAGCTCAAGCGCCTCAACCTGACCGACACCGGCATGCACATGCTCACCATGTCACCCGAAGGCAATACCGTCAGCGCGCGCGACTTCGTCGTCGTGCCCGCGCCGCGCTAGCATCGGCCACTGCGCGCCGCCCTGGTCGGATTGTTAGTACCATGACGNNCTGTGCCTCGCGGCCTGCAAGGACAAGCAAAATCCGCTCAAGCCGACCGTCAGCCAGCCGGCCGTGGTCGCCGCCGCCCCGGCCGCCTAGGCGCGCAGTACCGGTTAGTCGCACTTGTCGGCGCGCGACAGGGTAAACTGTCGCCCGTTCCCTTCCATTACCAGGTGCTTCCCATGTCGTTTGTTTCCCTCGGTCTGATCGACCCGCTCGTGCGCACCCTCGATGCGCTCGGCTACCAGGCGCCGACGCCGGTGCAGGCGCAAGCCATTCCCGCCGTGCTGGCCGGGCGCGACGTCATGGCCGCGGCCCAGACCGGCACCGGCAAGACCGCCGGCTTCGCCCTGCCGATCCTGCAGAAACTGACCATGGAAGGCAAGGTGGCGCCGAACTCGGTGCGCGCGCTGGTGCTGGTGCCGACCCGCGAACTGGCCGAACAGGTGCACCAGAGCTTCCTGGCGTACGGCGCCGGCCTGCCGCTGCGCACCCACGTCGCCTACGGCGGCGTCAGCATCAACCCGCAGATGATGAAGCTGCGCAAGGGCCTCGACCTGCTGGTCGCCACGCCCGGGCGCCTGCTCGACCTGCACAGCCAGAACGCGGTCAGATTCGACCAGCTCGAGACGCTGGTACTGGACGAGGCCGACCGCATGCTCGACCTCGGCTTCTCGCGCGAGCTGAACGCCATCTTCGCCGCGCTGCCGGCGAAACGCCAGACGCTGCTGTTTTCGGCCACTTTCTCCGACGAGATCCGCGCGCTGGCCGGCAAGTTGCTGGCCGACCCGCTGTCGATCGAGGTCAGCCCGCGCAACACCACGGTCAAAGCCATCGCCCAGTGGATCGTCCCGGTCGACAAGAAGCGCAAGCCCGAGCTGTTCATGCACCTGCTCAAGAAGAAACGCTGGGGCCAGGTGCTGGTGTTCGTCAAGACGCGCAAGGGCGTCGACGCGCTGGTCGAGACGCTCGAAGCGCACGGCGTCGCCGCCGACGCCATCCACGGCGACAAGCCGCAGCCGGCGCGCCTGCGCGCGCTCGAGCGCTTCAAGGCCGGCCACGCCAAGATCCTGGTCGCCACCGACGTCGCCGCGCGCGGCCTCGACATCGACGACATGCCGCTGGTGGTCAATTTCGACCTGCCGATCGTCGCCGAAGACTACATCCACCGCACCGGCCGCACCGGCCGCGCCGGCGCCTCCGGCGAAGCGGTGTCGCTGGTGTGCGCCGACGAGGTGGTGCAACTGGCGGCGATCGAAGTGCTGACCGGGCAAACCCTGCAGCGCGTCGACGAACCGGGCTTCGAGCCCGACCACCGGGTGCCGGTCACCAATACCCGCGGCGAAGTCGTCAAGAAGCCGAAAAAACCGAAAAAACCGAAGGGCGACGCCCAGGTGTCGCAGGTGGACGTGCGCTTCGCGCGCAATCGTTAACCTGCCACTGCGTAATTTTTGACGAATTTGTCCATATTGCCCCATACGACCTATAATGGAACTGGAACCCGCGCCGTGGGATACGCCACTACCCGGAATAGATAACGATGAGCCAACCCATGCCCTTTGTCGCCGCGCCACAGCTCAACGTGAGCGCGCTGAAGGCTAGCTGTGCGAATTGCAGCATGCATCAACTCTGCCTGCCGATGGGACTCGACGACTTCGACATCACCCGGCTCGACGAAGTGATTGGGCGCCGCCGCCGCATCCTGCGCGACGAACGCCTTTACCAGATGGGCGAGCCGTTCCGCAACCTGTACGCGATCCGCTTCGGCCACTTCAAGACCTACCAGGTCAACGCCGCCGGCGAAGAGCAGATCACCGGCTTCCAGATGGCCGGCGAACTGCTCGGCATGGATGCCATCAGCGGCGACCACCACCACTGCGACGCGGTGGCGCTCGAAGACAGCGAAGTGTGCGAGATCCCGTTCGCCGACCTGGAACAACTGTTCTCCCACGTGCCGGCGCTGCTGCGCCACTTCCACCGCATCATGAGCCAGGAAATCACGCGCGAACAGAACGTCATGCTTTTGCTGGGAAACATGCGCGCCGAACAGCGCTTCGCCGTCTTCCTGATCAACCTGTCGGCGCGCTACGCGGCGCGCGGCTATTCGTCGACCAGCTTCCAGCTGCGCATGTCGCGCGAGGACATCGGCAACTACCTCGGGCTGACCATCGAAAGTGTCAGCCGCCTGCTGTCGCGCTTCAAGAAGCAGGGCCTCGTGACGGTCGACAAGCGCGAAGTGACGCTGCTGGAGCCGGTGCTGCTCAAGGCGATGGCCGCCGGCACCGAGCAGTGCCACCCGATGTCGTAAGCGTCAGAACGGCGGGCGATCGCCTGCCGGCACCACGATCAGGTAACACGTCAGCATGCTGGCCAGCGCGCACAGCGTCCACAACATGAAGAAGCCGATGCTGTAGACCGCCATCGGCGACAGCGCCGCGCCGCCCAGGTGCGCCAGCTCCGCCGGATCGAACAGCGAAAAGAAGAATCCCTCGGCCAGCGCCGCCGCCAGGAACGACGGCCACAATACGCTCATCGCCAGCCTCATGGTTGCTCCGCCAGCGCGTCGGCGCGGATCGCGACGCTATGCTGGCGCGGCCAGCTCCAGCTGCGCGCCAGCCGCCATTCACGCTGCGGCCCCTCCACCACCACCTGCCAGTGGGCGCGCTCGAGCATCGGCATCGGCACCGCAAAGCGCCCCGCCGCATCCGGCTGCACCAGCAGCTGCAGGTCCTTGGCCGGCTGGGTCGGATGCGCCAGGTAGATGTGCAGCGGCGTCGCCAGCGGCACGCCGCCGCCCTGCATGCTGCCCGCCAGCGTCGCGGTGGCGGGATCGTAGCTCGCTTCGAACGACAGCTTCATCGCCGACGCGATGCGGTCGCGCCGCAAGTCCTGGTTGATCGCCTTGCCCTGCTTGTAGTAGTCGTCCACCACCATCGCGTCCGGCCGCGTGATCGCCAGATAGGTGGCGAACGAGCCGCCGACGATCACGACGACCGGCCCGAGCATCAGCAGCCATGGCCAGCGATGCGCGTACCAGGGGGCGGGGGAAGCAGCTTGCATATGAGTCTCCTTGATCATTATCTCGGCACGATGAAAACGGCTTTTTCCGCCACCCGCAGCGCGGGGTCATCGACTGCCGTCAGTTCGAATTCGATCTTGTTCGATCCGCTTTTCGCGGCGTCGCGCGGCACCCTCACCCGCACCGGCACGGCGCGCGCGCTGGCGCCGTCGAGCGTTGCCAACTCTGGCGTCGCCAGCCGGATCGAGGCCAGCCCCGAGACGGTGATGCGGAACGTGTGCGCGGTTTCGGCCGTATTCATCACCTGCAGCCGGTAGACGTTTTCGATCAGCCCGTCCTCGACCTCGCGCCCCATCGCGCCGCGGTCGCGGATCACGTCGAGCTTGAGCGGGGTGCGCAGCGCCAGCGCGGCGCCCAGCGCGGCGACGATCAACGCCAGCAACGCGGTGTAGATCAGCACGCGCGGGCGCAGCACCCGCGCACGCACCTGGGCCAGCGTCCAGCCCTGTTCCATCGCATGCTCGGTCGAATAGCGGATCAGCCCCGGCGGCAGCTCGATCTTGGCCATCACCGAGTTGCAGGCGTCGACGCAGGCGGCGCAGCCGATGCACTCGTACTGCAGGCCTTCGCGGATGTCGATCCCGGTCGGGCACACCTGAACGCACATGTTGCAGTCGATGCAGTCGCCTCCGGCGTTCTCCGTTTTGGTTTTCGCCGCCGCCAGCGGTCCGCGTGGCTCGCCGCGGTTGACGTCGTAGGTGACGATCAGCGTGTCCTTGTCGAACATCGAACTCTGGAAGCGCGCATACGGGCACATGTACTTGCACACCTGCTCGCGCAGCCAGCCGGCATTGCCGTACGTCGCCAGCGCATAGAACAGGATCCAGAACGTCTCCCACGGCCCGAGGCCGAACGATGCCACTTCGCCCATCAGCGACGACATTGGCGTGAAGTAGCCGACGAAACTGAAGCCGGTCCACAGCGCCACCGCGAACCAGGCCGCGTGCTTGGCCGATTTGCGGGCGATTTTGCCGACCGTCCAGGGCTGGCGGTCGAGCCGGATGCGGGCGCTGCGCGCGCCTTCGATGCGCCGCTCGATCCACATGAAGATCTCGGTATAGACCGTCTGCGGGCAGGCGAAGCCGCACCACACCCGCCCCGCCACCGCCGTCACCAGGAACAGCGCGTAGGCGCACACGATCAGCAGCGCGGCCAGGTAGATGAAATCCTGCGGCCACAGCACCACGCCGAAGATGTAGAACTTGCGCGCGCCGAGGTCGAACAGCACTGCCTGGCGGCCGTTCCAGTTCAGCCACGGCAAACCGTAGAACACGATCTGGGTCAGCCACACGCAGGCCCAGCGCAGCGACGCATAGCGCCCCTTCGCCTCGCGCGGATAAATCTCCTCGCGCGCGGCGTACATCTTGATCACCGCTTCACGGGGTACGGCGTCGCTCATTTTTTATCGCCCTCGCCCGGCTGGTTCGACAGGCTCCACACATAGGCGGCCAGCAGGTGCACCTTCGGCTCGCCGAGGAACGCGTCGAACGCCGGCATGGTGTTGGTGCGCCCCTTGCGGATCGTCTCCATGATGGTGTCGGCGCTGCCGCCGTACAGCCACACCTTGTCGGTCAGGTTCGGCGCGCCGAGCGCCTGGTTGCCGCGGCCGTCGAAGCCGTGGCAGCCTGCGCAGGCGGCAAACTTCGGCTTGCCGAAAGCGACCTTGATCGGGTCGGTGGTCAGGTCCGACAGGCTGCGCACGTAATGGGCGACGTTCTCGACGTCCTTGTCGGAGCCGAGCGCGGCCCCCATCGGCGGCATCTGGCCGATTCGCCCATGCATGATCGTCGTCTTGATGGTGGCCGGGTCGCCGCCGTGCAGCCAGTCGCTGTCGGTCAGGTTCGGAAAGCCCTTGTTGCCGCGCGCGTCGGAACCGTGGCATTGCGCGCAGTAGGTCAGGAACAGCCGCTCGCCGATCGCATGCGCTTTCGGATCGGCCGCCACTGCCTTCAGGTCCTGTTTGGCGTACAGGTCGAACAGCGGCCCGTACTCGGCTTCGGCCTTTTTCAGTTCGGTCTGGTATTGGCCCGCCGACTTCCAGCCCAGTTTGCCGGCGTAGCTGCCCAGCCCTGGATACAGCGCCAGGTAGGCCAGCGCGAACACGATGGTCATGTAGAACAGCCACATCCACCAGCGCGGCATCGGCGTATTCAGCTCGGCGAGGTCCTCGTCCCACACGTGGCCGGTGGTGCCGTCGCCGGCGGATCCGTCGGCGGCCAGCTTGACGCGGTGCTTCGACTGCGACCATAGCAGCAGCCCGCAGCCGGCGATCGACAGCAGCGTGATGATCGCGATGTAGTAGTCCCAGAAGCCATTGGTGAAATCAGCCATGTTCGTGCTCCTCGTCGTCGGCGAACGGCAGTGCCGCCGCGTCGGCGAAGTCGGCGCCGCGCTTGACCACGAAGGTCCACACCAGGATGCCGACGAACGTGACGAAGCTGATGACCGTCATCACGCTGCTCGCGCTGTCAAAAATATGTTCGATTCCCATCTCAGTTCCTTGTCTTGATCAGGATGCCCAGTCCCTGCAGGTAGGCGATCAGCGCATCCTGTTCGGTCTTCTCGGCCAGCGCGGCCGGTGCATCCTTGATTTCCTGTTCCGTGTACGGCACCGACAGGCGCTTGAGCGCGCGCATCTTCGGCACCACGTCTTCCGGCACCAGCCTGGTTTTGGCCAGCCACGGATAGTTCGGCATGTTCGATTCCGGCACCAGGTCGCGCGGATTGTCGAGGTGGGTCCGGTGCCACTCGTCGCTGTAGCGCCCGCCGACGCGCGCCAGGTCGGGACCGGTGCGCTTCGAGCCCCACTGGAACGGCCGGTCGTAGACGAATTCGCCAGCCACCGAATAGTGGCCATAGCGCTCGGTCTCGGCGCGGAACGGCCGGATCATCTGCGAATGGCAGTTGTAGCAGCCTTCGCGCACGTAGATGTCGCGCCCGACCAGGCGCAGTGGCGAATACGGCTTCAGGCCGGCGATCGGCTCGGTGGTCGACTTCTGGAAGAACAGCGGCACGATTTCAACCAGCCCGCCGACCGAGACGACCAGCAGGACCAGCCCGATCAGCAGCCACGGATTCTTTTCGATCCATTCATGCGAAAACTTCATTGGCGGCTCCAGTGTGTGGGGTGGTAAGGGATGGGATGCGCGGATCGACGGCGACGGTGCCGCGCATCGTCATGAAGGTGTTGTAGGCCATCATCAGCATGCCCGACAGGTACAGCAGCCCGCCGCCGAAGCGGATCACGTAGTACGGATAGGTGGCCTTGACGCCTTCGACAAAGGTGTACGTCAGCGTGCCGTCGGCATTCACAGCGCGCCACATCAGGCCCTGCATCACGCCGGCGATCCACATCGAGGCGATGTACAGCACGATGCCGATGGTGGCGACCCAGAAGTGGGTGTCGATCAGGCGCGTGCTCCACATTTCCTTCTTGCCCGACATGCGCGGAATCAGGTAGTAGATCGAACCCATCGTGATGAAGCCGACCCAGCCCAGCGCGCCGGCGTGGACGTGGGCGATGCCCCAGTCGGTGTAATGCGACAGCGAGTTGATGGTCTTGATCGACATCATCGGCCCTTCGAAGGTGGCCATGCCGTAGAACGACAGCGAGACGATCAGGAATTTCAGGATCGGGTCCGAGCGCAGCTTGTGCCATGCGCCCGACAGCGTCATGATGCCGTTGATCATCCCGCCCCACGACGGCGCCAGCAGGATCAGCGAGAACACCATGCCGATCGACTGGGTCCAGTCGGGCAGCGCGGTGTAGTGCAGGTGGTGCGGGCCGGCCCACATGTAGGTGAAAATCAGCGCCCAGAAGTGGACGATCGACAAGCGGTACGAGTACACCGGCCGCTCGGCCTGTTTCGGGATGAAGTAGTAGACCATGCCGAGGTAGCCGGCGGTAAGGATGAAGCCGACCGCGTTATGGCCGTACCACCACTGGATCATCGCGTCCTGCACGCCCGAATAGGCGGAGTAGGATTTCATCGGCGAGGCCGGCATGCTGGCGCCGTTGACGATGTGCAGCAGCGCGACGGCGATGATGTAGCCGCCGAAGAACCAGTTGGCAACGTAGATGTGTTCGACCTTGCGCTTGATGATGGTGCCGAAGAAGACGATCGCGTAGACCACCCACACCACCGCGATCAGGATCGAGATCGGCCATTCCAGCTCGGCGTACTCTTTGCCGCGCGTGAAGCCCATCGGCAGCGAGATCACCGCCGACACCAGCACCGCCTGCCAGCCCCAGAAGGTGAAGGCGGCCAGCTTGTCGGAGAACAGCCGCACCTGGCAGGTGCGCTGCACGACGTAATACGACGTGGCGAACAGGCCGCAGATGCCGAAAGCGAAGATGACGGCGTTGGTGTGCAGCGGGCGCAGGCGCCCATAGGTCAGCCAGGGCACGTCGAAATTGAGTGCCGGCCACGCCAGCTGCGCGGCGATGAAGACGCCGACCAGCATCCCGATCACCCCCCATACGATGGTGGCGATCGTAAACTGCTTGACGATCCTGTAGTTGTAATTCAAACCTGTGTCCACAAACGCTCTCCTGAGTTTCCTACGATGACAGAAGAGTAAATTTCCACAGGTCAAAAATCTTTGATGTGAATCAAATTGGCCCAGATCAAACGCATTCGCCTAACTTCTCTGCCAATCCGTGGTCTGACCTATATAGGTCAGACACGCACACGCAGTGCTAGCCGGCGCGATCGTCGTCCTGCAGCACGTGATGTGCCGGCCCTTCGAGGTCGTCGAACTGGCCGCTGTCGGAAGCGCCGAAAAATATCCACACCGCGAACACCACCAAGCCTACGCTGAGGGGAATCAGCAGGAACAAAGCCTCCATTACTTGCCTCCCCGGCGAAGGCGCAGCGCATTGACCACCACGACGGCGGAACTGAGCGACATGCCGACGCCCGACATCCACGGATTGAGCAAGCCGAATGCCGCCGCGGGTATCGCACACAGGTTGTACAGCGTGGCCCAGGCCAGGTTCTGGCGTATCACCGCCAGCGTGCGCGATGCCGTGCTGGCGCAGTCGGCGAGCGACTCGAGGCGGTTCGACAGCAGCACGCAATCGGCATGCATGCGCGCCAGGTCGCTGCCGCCGCCCATTGCGAACGAGACGTCGGCCGCGCGCAGCACCGCGGCGTCGTTGACGCCGTCGCCGACCATCGCCACCACCGCGCCTTGCGCCTGCAGCGCCTGCACGAACGCCAGCTTCTGCTCCGGCATCTGCTCGCCGAGCGCCTGGGCGATGCCGAGGCGCCCGGCGACACGCTGCGTCACCGCCTGGCTGTCGCCGGACAGCAGGATCACGTGCGTGCCGCGCTGCTGGAACTGCCGTACGACGTCAAGTGCATCGTCGCGCAATGCGTCGACCAGTTCGAAGCACGCCAGCAGCGATCCCGGGCCTGCCAGGTACACCAGCGACGCCTCGTCACCCTCTCCCGCGCTGGCCGGATAGCCGGTGAAGGCGGCACTGCCCAGCCGGTAGCGCACGCTGCCGACAATACCCTCGATGCCCTGCCCGGCCACATGGCGCAGCTCGCGCGCCTGGCGCGGTTCAGCGCCGCCGGCCTGGCGCAGCGCAATGCCAAGCGGGTGGGTGCTCGACTCCTCCAGGGCGGCGGCGATCGCCAGGCAGTCCGCTTCGCTCATCGATGCGAGCGGAAGAACTGCGCGCAGCACCGGCTCGCCGCGCGTCAGCGTACCGGTCTTGTCGAACACGACATGGGTGGCGCGGTGCAGCGTTTCGAGCACGTGCGGCTGGACCACCAGCACGCCGCGCCGCACCAGCCGGTCGGTGGCGGCGGCCAGCGCGGTTGGCGTCGCCAGCGACAGCGCGCACGGGCACGACACCACCAGCACCGCGATCGCCACCTGCCATGCGCGCGCCGGGTCGGTGGCGTGCCAGGCCACGAACACAATCACCGTCAGCAGCAACAGCGCCAGCACGAACCAGGCCGCCACCTGGTCGGCCCACAGCGCGATGCGCGGCTTGCCCTGCCCGGCGCGCTCGACCAGCTTGACCAGCAGCGCCAGCGTGCTCTCCTGCGCCGCGCGCGTCACCCGCAGCACGACCGGCTGGCCGGCATTGACTGCGCCGCCGGGAAGCAGTTGGCCGACACCGCGCGGCTGGGCGCGGCTTTCGCCCGTCAGCAGCGCCAGGTCGACCTCGGTCGCGCCCTCGGCGATGACGCCGTCGGCCGCAACTGCTTCGCCCGGCCGCACCAGGATCATGTCGCCGACGGCCAGTTGGGCGGCGGCCACCATTTCGGTGTCGCGCGTGGCCGGGTAGCCTGCCATGCGCGCCGCCGCTGCCGGCAGCGCGTGGCGCAGCGCGTCGAGCGCGCGCGCCGCCGTGCGGCGGGCCGACAGCTCGAGGTAGCGGCTGGCCAGCAGCAGGAAGATAAACATCGTGATCGAATCGAAGTAGACGTCGCCGTGCCCGCGCACCAGCGCGGCGGCGCTGCCGCCGAAGGCNNGCCGTCATGTCGGCGTCCATGGTGCCGTCGTCGGCCAGGTAGACCGGCAGCGCGTACATCATCACCTGCATCATCGACAGGCCGGCGATGAACAGCTGGCGGAACAGCTTCTTGCGCTCGCGTTCGAGCTGTTCGCCCTGCCGCACCGGGTCGTACGGGTAGCCGGCGTAGCCGATCGCGCGCAGCGTGCCGAGGATGGCGCTGGGCCGGCACAGCGCGGGCGACCACTTCACGTGCAGGCGGCCGGTGGCCATGTTCATGGCGGCGCTGCGCACGCCGGGCAGGCCGCGCAGGCGCCGTTCGACCAGCCACACGCAGGCGGCGCAGCGGATGCCGTCCACCGAATACAGCGCCTCGTCGGCCTCGCCGCCGTCATACAGCGCCAGTTCCGGCGGCGCCAGCTGCGCCAGGTCGGCCGGCGCGGCGAACGCGGTGCGGCTGCTGTAATAGTCGGCGAAGCCGCTCGCGACGATGGACGACGCCACCGCCTCGCAGCCGGGACAGCACATCGGCCGCGCGCTGCCGTCGATCGTCACCGCCCAGCGGCTGGCGGCCGGCACCGGCAGGCCGCAGTGGAAGCAGGCTTGCGCCGCCAGCACCGCGCTCACGTCAGCGCTCCGCCGACGCACAGCGCGTCGATCCAGCCGTGGCTGATGCCGCCGGCGGCGCGCGCCATTCCNNATCCAGCCGCGCAGCTGCGCGCCGAGCATGCCCATCGACAGCAGCATCGGCAAGGTGCCGAGGCCGAACGCCAGCATCACGGCCGCGCCGGAGAGCGCCGACCCGGCCATCATCGCCGTCAGCAGCACGCTGTAGACCATCCCGCACGGCAGCCAGCCCCACAGCGCACCCATCGCGACCAGCTTGAGCGGCGTATCGAGCGGCAGCAGCAAAGCGGTGGCCGGCTCGATCCGCCGCCAGGCGCTGCGGCCAAGCTGTTCAAGGTGCGCCAGGCCGCGCCAGGCGTCCATCAGGTACAGTCCAAGCACCACCAGCATCAGGTTCGCCAGCCAGTAGCCGATCGACTCGATCACCGCCAGCCCGACCAGCGTGCGCGCGGCGCCGGCCAGGCCGCCGGCGAGCGCGCCGGCGGCGGCGTAGCTGGCGATCCGTCCGCTGTTATAGGCCAGTACCCGCATCAGTGCCGCGGACGGCGCGCTGCGCAGCGTGATCACCGCCACCGGGAAGCGGCGCACCGGCGCCACCGAGAACGCGCTGACGATGCCGCCGCACATGCCGGCGCAGTGGACGCTGCCGAGCAGGCCGACCATGAACACCGCGGCCAGGCTGATAAGGCTCATGGTCAGATCGTTTTCGAGAAGCGCGGCGCGGCAGGCTGCTCATGGAGGTAACGGTCGAACACCATGCAGATATTGCGGATCAGCAGGCGGCCCTTGAGCGTCACGCTCAGGTACTCGGGGCTGATCGTCAGCAGCCCTTCGGCGGCCAATGCTTCCAGCTTTTCCAGTTCGGGGGCGAAGTAATCGGCGAACACGATCGGGAAGGCCTGCTCCAGCGCGCCGACCGACAGCTCGAACTGGCACATCAGATTCTGGATCAGGCTGCGGCGCAGCGCGTCGTCCATGGTCAGTTCGATGCCGCGCTCGATCGGCAGTTCGTTGTTGTCGATCCGCTCGTAGTAGGCCTCGAGCGACTTGACGTTCTGGCTGTAGGTCGAGCCGACCGCGCCGATCGCCGACACGCCGCACGAGACCAGGTCGGCGTCGGCGTGCGTCGAATAGCCCTGGAAGTTGCGGTGCAGGCGGCCCTGGCGCTGGGCCACGGCCAGGTCGTCATCGGGCCTGGCGAAATGGTCCATGCCGATATAGACGTAGCCGGCCTCGGTGAGGCGGCGGATGCACAGCGCCAGCATGTCGAGCTTGGCGTCGGCCGTCGGCAGGTCGGCATCGGCAATGCGGCGCTGCGCCTTGAACAGGTGCGGCAGGTGGGCGTAGTTGTAGATCGCGATGCGGTCCGGATTCGCCTTGATCACCTTCGCCAGCGTCTGCGCGATGCTCATCACGGTCTGCTTCGGCAAGCCGTAGATCAGGTCGATGCTGACCGAGCGGAAGCCGGCTTCGCGCGCGGCGTCGATGATGGCCTGGGTTTCGGCCTCGGGCTGGATCCGGTTGACCGCCTTCTGCACCGCCTCGTCGTAGTCCTGCACGCCCAGGCTGATGCGGTTGAAACCCTGGCGGCGCAGGCTGAGCACACGCTCGCGCGAGACCGTGCGCGGGTCGACCTCGATCGAATATTCGCCGACGTCGTCGGCGGCGAAATGGAAGCGGCGGCGCAGGTGCGCCATCAGGTCCTCCATCTGGGCGTCCGACAGGTAGGTCGGGGTGCCGCCGCCGAAGTGCAGCTGCTCGACCTGGTTGCTGCCGGCGAACAGCGTCGCCTGCATGTCGATTTCGCGTTTCAGGTAGCTCAGGTAGACGGCTGCCTTGTCGCGGTTCTTGGTGACGATCTTGTTGCAGGCGCAGTAGTAGCAGACGGTGTCGCAGAACGGGATGTGCAGGTACAGCGACAGCGGCCGGGCGGCGCCGCGCGTGCGCAGGCCGGCCACCGCCTGCAGGTAGTCGCGGTAGCCGAAGGCGCCGCTGAAGCGGTCAGCGGTCGGGTACGAGGTGTAGCGCGGCCCCGGCTTGCTCAGTTTGCGCACGAGCTGGGCGTCGAACTGCACCATCGGGACGGTCGAAACGGGTATTGCGGATGACATGCGGCGAACTCCGGATGCAGGCAGGCCCGAAAATGGGCACAGTCCTGATGGGAGGCCAGTGTATTGATGAGGAGCTACAAAATCTTTGACATGCATCAAAAAGCGCGATGGGGGCGATTTGGCACGGTTGGGAAGCTGCCTGATCCGCAGGCGAGGCGCGATGTTGCGCTGTACCTGCGGCGTCGGGCAGGGACTACTTTAGAACGAGAAGCGCACGCCTGCCGACACGTGGCTCACTTTGAGCTTGCCGCCGCGTTGGTCGAGAACGTCGCCGAAGTCACCGTATTCGACGATGGCGCTGATTTTGCTGTTGAAGGCGTAGCTGGCGCCGATGCCGAACATGGCGTTGGTGACCGAATCGTCCTGCGAGTCTACGCGCCCCGTGCCTTCATCGTAGAACGAGTTGGCGTTGCTGCGGGCCGCGCCGGCCTTGGCGAAGATGCTGAACGCTGGGCTGACCGGGAACGTCGCGGTGCCGGCCAGGTAGAACGATTTCGGCTTGGCGCCGATGGTGACGCCGTTGCCCTTGACGGTTGCCTCGCCGAAGTTGACGTAGCCTGCCTCGGCACCGAACATTGGCGTGAACTGGTAGCCGGCGTTGATGCTGGCGGCAGTGCTGTCTTCCGACAGGCTGATGCCGGATTGGCTCAGCTTCTGGGTGGCGGAACCGACGCCGACGCCGACGTAGGCGTTACCAGCGAAAGCGGTCGAGCAGGACAGGGCCAGGGCGGCGATCAAGATTTTTTTCATGATTTAGGAACATCCGTTCTAATTGTTGGAGCGACCAGTATATCCGTACGGCAACAAAAAAATCCATGGTTATCTCGACCATATTGCAATGCGGATGTCTTATGTTGCCCTAAAACAACACTGGCACCACCTCTTAGACATGGCTCAACACCGGCCTGGCGTACGCCTCCAGCTTGAACACCGACAGTGCCTGCGCCAGCCCGACTGCCTGGTCGGCAACGCTGCCGGTGGCGCTTGCCGACTGCTGAACCAGCGCGGCATTCTTGCGCGTCAGCCCGTCGAGCTGCGCCAGCGCCTGGTTGACCTGGGAGAGCGCGCTGTCCTGTTCGGCGCCGGCGCGCACGATGTCGTGCATGATGGCGGCCGCTTCGCGCACCGCCCCCACCACTTGCGCCATGGTGGCGCCGGCATCGCCGACCAGCGCGTTGCCGGTGCCGACCTGGCGCGCCGAGGCGTCGATCAGGGTCTTGATCTCGCGCGCGGCCACCGCCGAGCGCTGCGCCAGGCCGCGCACCTCGGCGGCAACGACGGCGAAGCCGCGCCCGTGTTCGCCGGCGCGGGCCGCCTCCACCGCCGCGTTCAGCGCGAGGATATTGGTCTGGAACGCGATGCCGTCGATCAGGCCGGTGATGTCGGCAATGCGGCTGGCCGACGCACTGATCTGCTGCATCGTCGCGCCGACGCGCGCCACCGCCGTCCCGCCCTGCTCGGCGACCGCGGCCGCCGTCTCGACCAGCGCGTGGGCCCTCAGGGCGCCGGCGCTGTTGTCGCGCACGCTCGCGGCGAACTGCTCCATGCTGGCGGCGGTCTGTTCGAGGTTGGCCGCCTGCGAGCCGGTGCGGCCCGACAAGTCGGCGTTGCCTTCGGCCAGGCCGCTGCTCGACCGTTCGATCGAGCGCACGTTGCCGCGCACGTCGCCGATGATGGCGCGCAGGTTGACGGTGACCTGGCGCAAGGCGCGCAGCAGTTGGCCGCCGTCGCCGTCGCCGGTGGCGCCGATCTCGCGCGACAGGTCGCCGCCGGCGAGCGCACGCAGCGCCGCGGTCGCCTCGCGCATCGGTTGCACCACCGCGCAGCGCAGGACGTGCCAGCCGGCCAGCACCAGCGCTACGCCGGCGCCGGCGGCCAGCTTCGCCGCCGGCTGCGGGGCCGCCAGCGCCAGCGCGGCCAGCAGCAGCGCCAGCGGCGCCATCACCGCGCCGAGGCGGGCGTCGAGCGGCAGCGCGCGCAGCTGTGCCAGGCGCTGGCCCATTCCGCGCCGCACCGCCGCGCCCTGGCGGATCGTCAGCGGGCCGTCCGCCGCCTGGCGAATCTGCCGGTAGGCCGCTTCCGCCGCGTCGACCTGGTCGCGTTCGGGGCGGGTACGCACCGACATGTAGCCGACCGTGCGGCCGTCCTCCTGCACCGGGGTGACATTCGCCATCACCCAATAGAAGTCGCCGTTGCGGCGGCGGTTCTTGACCAGCCCGGTCCAGGGCAGCCCTGCCTGCAGCGTCAGCCAGAGGTCGGCGAAAGCGGCCGGCGGCATGTCGGGATGGCGCACGATGTTATGCGCCTTGCCGATCAGCTCGTCCTCGCTGAAGCCGCTCACTTCGACGAAGCACGGGTTGACGTAGGTGATCCTGCCCTTGACGTCGGTGGTGGAAACGATGGACTGGCCGTCGCGCATGAGATATTCGATGCCGGTAATCGGCAAATTGGTACGCACAGTGAATTCCTTTTATTTCTACACAGCAATCAAAATTGATGTGCGGAATTCTAAGGAAACGACCGGGCAATTACTTTGATCTGCATCAAAACGGCCAGCAAGGCTGGTCTTAATCGAGCGGCAGCAATTTGGCCGTCGAATTCAATGGTCTCTCCAGGCATGCGCGCGTCCAGCGCGAGAGCGCCGCCCTGTCAGCCAACAGCGGATTGATGTTCGAGCTCAATGATTTCGCCAATGTGGATCCCCAGTTCTCCCGCCAAGCCCGCGACTATTTCGGTGCGCAGCCTGCGCTTCCGTGCAACACATGACAAAAATCAACTGCTGTCTCGAGTTCAAGCGCAACAATTCCGTCTGGCATTTCGAGCATTCTTGAACCACAGGTTGCGCCACCCACCCCGCATCGCGCGGTTCCGTCGCAACACCCATGAGGAATTCCCATGACGTTCCACCAGCTTGCCGCCGTGCTCAAGGGTCTCAGTGGAGAGAACCGCCCCATCCGCCTGCGCCTGGCGACCGAAAAAGGGGCCGCAGATGACATATTGATGGTCAAATATGTAAAAGGAATCGAGTCGCTGTGCGGTGGCCTGGAATACCGTCTGCTATGCGTTGCGACGAAGGCTGGCTTGCCGCTTAAACAATTCACCGCCGCGCCGGTGGAGTTACAGTTCGTCACCGACACCGGCGGCTTGCGTTCGGTGTGCGGCATCGTCGCCCAGGTCCTCGAAGGTGAAAGCGATGGCGGCCTGGCCACCTATCAGTTGATCGTGCGTGACGCCCTGACGATCATGGAGAGACGCATCAACACGCGCGTCTTCCGCGATGCCAGCGAAATCGACATCAGCAGAACGATCCTGCGCGAATGGCAGCAAACCAATCCAGTATTGGCGCGCGCGTTCGACTTCGCATTCACGCATCGCAAATCCTACCCTGCCCGCGAGTTTACGATGCAGTACAACGA
>CXWL01015920.1_pt1 | contig 22714 bp, 14 predicted proteins | sample 590931 | NCBI WGS metagenome assembly CXWL01 (sample SAMEA3498368, study PRJEB10139) | groundwater metagenome | biome: water well; material: biofilm material | place: Germany | collected 2015-04-27
CCCTAGCAATGCGCAGTCCCCATCTTATCTTAGAGTTTGCTCTATTGTTGGTGGCGTAAGCGGTCCGCCTTGCGGCGTGCCCTCGACACGGTCGGCCACCACGCCGCCTCGCATGATGCCCGCGTTCAGGTAGACACGAATCAGCCGGATAATCCCGGCGTCGTCGATGCGTTTCCTGAGGCGATCCATCAGCACGTCGTGATTGACGCGATGGTGGGTAGAGACGGACCTTGAGGCTGCGCCTCTTGCATCCGTCCCCCCTCGCAGAACCCGCCGTGCGGATTTCCCGCAACGGGCTCCCCAGGTCGCACTCGCAAAGTGCGCGTCATACCGTCGCATGACGTGTCGATACCGCATAAGGTAATTCGAACCAGGAACGACTCCTCAGGTAGCTCCAGTACAGCCGGTGACGCTGGCTGCGCCGTCGCAGAATGCGAATCCATTGCAGTTGTACCTCCAGGCGAATGCCATCAAGTTTTGCTTTGCAATGGCGCAGCCCGAAGTACTGGTAGAAGCCTTGCAGCATCCGTCTCAATTGCCGCTGTTGGTCGCGCCGCTTCCCGCCCCGAAAAGGGGACGAGCCGCCCCACCGGGAATCGAGTCTTGGACTCATGAAGGTAACGACATGGGTTAAGCGTAGACAGAGCGACGGTCATTAACCTTCCCTGTCCCACCTGACTTTGCTTTGTCAGGTACCGCCGAAATCTCCCAGCTTCCGTGCAAAAGGCTTCCCGGCATGCGCAGGGTCTCCGACCGCGCGGGATCGGGACATGACTTGCGATTGTCCCCATGCCCCGTGTAGCCTTCCGGTAGTCCTACTCCGTCGGCATCCCAAATTGTTGATTTCGCGGCTCAATGGCTGGCCTGCCGGTTTCCCCTGTCAACGCTTCGCCCCACACCTCGCGGTGTGTAACGCATGACTCGGGGCCAGAGTCGTATTGGACTCACACCAACTACCTCTTGCCAGCTTTGCTGGCGCCCAGGACTTTCACCTCCTAGTAAGTGCGCCCTGCCGGGCGCACCAAAAAAGAAGCCGCTCCCGTGTTGCGGAGCGGCAAGGAGAGCTGTCGCCATGGGGGCTTGCGCCTATTTTCCGGTGCCCGTCGCCACCTCTTCCAAGATGTTGAGCGAGACGTCGGTCTCCTTCACGCCCTTCGGATTCGATTTCATGTTGGACGACCAGTTGGTGGCGTGGCCACGCTTGACGTCGATGATGTGGCCGACTACCGGCATGACGGCCTTGTAGCCATCGTCACCCACGTCCGGCCGATTCTGAAAGATGAACATTTTCCAGAACTCGCCCTTCTGGTCCAGCGCAAAGCCGAGGTAAGGCCGCGGGAAGTCAACTTCCATGTACACGACCTTCTTGCTGTACGGGTGTTCCGGCGGTGGCGTGCCTTCCACCACGTATACTTCGCGCGGTTCCCATTCGACGTTCTTATTAGGCAAGAAGTACGGCGCGTCGGCGATACCCTGGGTCGGGTATTCGGCAGCGATCGATTTGCCGACCTGGCTCTTGTCCACGCTTACTTCCGGGCTATGCGCGATGGCCAGGATCCAGCGTTTTTCAATCAGCTTGTTCGACACATACTTGGTCGGTGCGGCGTCCCAGATGTCCCAGTCGTCATACAGCTGGTCGGTGCCACCGATCGGGTCCATCCAGGCGCCGCCGGACAAGCGGCGCACGCGGCGCACCGATTTCAGGTAGGCATAGGCATCGTCCGGGCGTTTCGAGTCGGCCTGGTTATAGCGCACCGAGAACGTACCCAGGCCGCGGATGTCCTGCGGGCTGGTGGCAACGAAATAAGTCTTTTGCGAGATGCTGCCATCGCCCACGCTGACCGGGCCGCCGTCCAGGCGTCCTTCCATATAGTAGCGGCGCGACTGGAAGCGCTGTACCCGCTCATAGCCCTTTTTTGCATCGAGGAACACCCAGGCAATGTCGCGCAGGTCCATGGTGGCGCCGTAGGTGGCAGCGCGCAAGTTCCAGATCACCTTGTCGCCCGCGTTTGGATCGCTCATCTTGATCGTATCGGGCGGGAACAGCATGCCCGCCTTCCAGCCGCTGACGGTGCGGTCGGCCGCGTTGAACTTGACGTCCTTCGACCAGCTCTTGGTCGCTGCCACGTATTTCGGATCCATTTCGATCTTCTTCGAGTGGGCGATCTTGATGGTCAGATTGTAGTTGTTGATCATCCACTCCAGCTTTTCCGGCACCATGCTGCCGATGCCATGGCCTTCGAAGGTGTCGTTCTTGATGGCCTGGAAGTTGGCCTTGCTGATGACCGTGCCGGCCGGCACCTCGGCCGCTGCCACCACGTTCCACAGTCCCGCCAGCGCCAGGCCCAGTACCGCATTCAGGCCCCGCTGCAACGTTGGCGACTGCCGTTTTCCTGCTGTATATGCAAACATGATTCGTGCTCCCTTTTTATGATTAGAATTGCCGTGTCACGCGTAACACCAATTGATTGGCCTTGTCGAAATAGCCGAACAATTGCGATGATTGATTGCTGAATTGCGCCGTGTTGGAGTGGCGAGCCCAGAACAGGTCTGCCTCCAGCTTCGCGGTCCACTTGTCCGACAGCGTGGCGCTGACGCTGGGGATGGCGAAGCCGCCGCCGTGGGTCAGGTCGAAGCCGGCGGCAAAACCGGGATTGATGCTGTCGTTGCGGTAGTTGAGCGTAGTGAACACGGTCAGGATCGTGTTGTGCTTGGTAAGCGGCGTGCCATAGGCGAACAGCCGGACCAGGTCGTCGCTGTGGTTGAAGCCGATCACGTAGGTGTCAAACAGCTGGATCGACGAGAACGACGGCCGCGAGGTGCCGAGCCAGTTTTCCAGGTGCAGATTGCGGTCGATACGCAGCATGGTGGTCAGCGTATTCTTCTTCATCACGCCGCCCAGCCCCAGCCCGACGTTGCCGGGCACCGTGGGTGCGGCCAGGCTGCCGGTACCGACGTTGTAGGGCTGGCCCTTGGTGTAGGCAAATTCCGCGCTCAGGACCGAATCGATGGCGCCGTTGTAGCCGCTGAGCGTAGTGCCGAACACATTGATGTGCGGGTGGATCAGGTCAAACACCGATCCGGTCGGTGCCACCATGTAGGGATGGGCCGCCGAGTTGGCCACCGGATCGGCCGCGAAGGTGCGCAGAGCCGCCAGCGAGTAGTTCAGTCCAAGCGCCTCGCCCGACCAGCGCGCGCCGCCAGTCAGGTCCTTCTGGCGACCGTCCGGATGCTTGCAGTCCTTGTCGGTGATGGCGCTCAGGTCGAAGCCGCGGTAGGGCTGGAAGAACCAGCGCCCGCCTTGGACATCGTAAGTGTTGCCGATATCCTGGCAGCGGTCCAGGCCGGGCCGCGCGAACAGCGCCAGCATGCCGTCCGCTTCCGGCACCCGGATCTTGGCCGTGGCCATGATCAGCGGCTTGCGCCATTCTTCGTTCTCGCCTTCGAAGAACAGGCGCCAGCTCAGGTCATAGCCGTTGACCAGGTCCATGGCGTGGAAGAAGTCCGATTCGCCCCACACCAGCTGCTGCTTGCCCAGCTTGACGGTGATCCGTTCGCCGAGCGGAATCTCGACCCACAACTCGCGCAACTCAGCCTGGTTATAATTGTCCAGGATGTTGTGGCTGGCGCCGCCCACGGCGGTGCCGTTGGTGGCGCGCAGGTCCTGCAACTGCTGCAGGTAGCTGGTCTTGTATTCGCGGTCGGCGCGGCCGATCGCCTTCCACTTGATCGGGCCGGTGGTGACGTCGGCGTCCAGTTCCAGCGAGCCGCGTACCATCGACAGCTCGCCGCGGCTGCGCTTGCCCAGCGCCTGTAGCTCCGGCTGGTTCTGCAGGTTAGCCGAGGCCCAGCCGCGCGCGAAGCCGGACAGGTTGTAGCTGAAGCCCTCCTCGTTTTTGCCGGCCTCCTCGGCGGCCAGGGCGACGCCCGCATACAATCCCAGGCACAGCAACGCTAGCGCGCCCTGCACGGCGGCACGCGCCGGCCTACTTTTTATTATCATGACTTGATCTCCATTGTGGTGGCACTACTTCGGGGTAAATCGTGGCGGCCGCCGCCGCCGGGGTTCAGGTTGGAATGGCCGGATACATGTCGGGACGCGCCTGCGCGATCGGATGGCGCTTGCTGCCGATGATGAATTCGGGCCGGAACACATACACCAGCGCCGGCATCACGAACAGCGCGCTGAAGGCGGACACGAACAGCCACAGCGCAATCAGCACGCCCATGTCCGCTTGCAGCCGCAGCGACGAAAAATGCCACAGGCCGACGCTGGTGATCAGGGTCAGCGCCGTGATCAGCACCCCGCGTCCGGCGCTCGACAGCGACTTGACGATGGCCAGTTCGACATTCGGCGAATGGTGCAGCTCCTCGCGGATGGCATCGACGATGTAGAACGTGTAGTCCACGCCCAGGCCGATGCCCAGCGCCACGACCGGCAGCGTGTTGATGTTCATGCCGATGCCCTGCCACGCCATGAAGCTGAAGGTCAGCGCGTTCGACAGCAGCACCGGAATCATGAAGAACACCCCGGCCACGCTGGAGCGGTAGGTGATCGCGCAGCACACCACCAGCACCAGCAGCGCCAGCGCGATGGCCTCGATCTGGCCCGCCAGGATCACTTCGTTGACGGCCGCCAGCACGCCGACCAGGCCGCCGGCCAGCAGATAGTCCGCCTCCTTCATCGGGTGGTGGGCCACGTAGTCGCCGACCCGGGCCACGGCGGTGCGGATGGTCTCGCCCTGGTGGTCGCGAAAGAACAGCGTGACGGCGCCGTTCCTGGCGTCGGCATCGGCGTAGCGGTTCATGTCGCCCGGATCGGAGCCGGATACGAACATGAAGGCCAGTTCGCTGTTCTCGTTGCTGGTCATGCCGTTTTCCAGGTACATCGGATTACCTTCACGCAGCACGCGCTTGACCTGGGGCAGGATGTCGGCCAGCGAAACGCTGCCGCCCACTTCCGGCTGGGCCTCCATGTACTTCTGGAAGCGGCTCATGCTGTCCAGCACGGCAGGTTCACGCAGCGCGCCGTCCCGCTTGCCGGCCACCACCACGAACATCCGGTCCGAGCCTTGAAACTGCTGGTTGATGCGCCCCGCATCCCGGTTGTAGGGCGCGTCCGGCCACAGGATGGGCGACCCGGGATTGGCATCGCCGACTTTCAGGCCGGTGGCGTACAGGGCGGCCAGCACGAACGCCAGCCCGGCGCCGCCCAGCACCGCATAGCGCCAGCGGGTGGTGACGATCACGGCGCACAGGTGCAGGATGCGGTCCAGCACAGGCGTGATGTTGAACGGATGCAGATAGCGCTTCTCGGGCCGGAACCAGGACAGCATGACCGGCGTGAGCACCAGGGCGCTGACGAAGATGGTCAGGATCCACACGGTGCCGATGAAGGAAATTTTTTGCAGCAGCGGGATCGGCGTCAGCGCCACCACCAGCACGCAGCCGGCGTCGGCGATCACCGCCAGCGTGCTGGGCTTGAACAGATTGCGCGCGCTGGCGCGGGCCGCCTCGGCCGAACTGCTCACGCCGCGCGCCAACTCGTCGTCAAAGCGCGCCACCAACTGCACCGAGTTGGAGATCGCCTGCGCGGTGATCAGGAACGCCACCACCACCACCAGCGGATCGAGGTGGAAGCCCATCAGGCGCGCCGCGCCGATGGCCCAGACCGCGCTGATGACGCCGGCCAGCAGCGGCAGCACGGTGCCGTGCCAGGTGCGGCTGATCAGCAACAGCAGCAGCACCAGCGCAGCGATGGCCACCAGGAAGATCTGCAGCGTTTCGCCCAGGTAGTGGTTGACCCAGCCGTACAGGATGGGCTCGCCGACCACGTGCACCTGCACGCCGTCGCCGCGGGCCTGTTCGACCAACGCCATGATCTGTCCGAAGGCCTTGGTGTAATCGACGTTGCTGTCGTTGAAATCGAGCGTGACCAGCGTGGCCTTCATGTCCAGCGAGACGTAGGGACCGTACACCAGCGGGTTGTTCAACACCGCCTCCTTGAGCACGGCCAACTCGGCCGCATCGTGCGGCAGCTCGGGCCACATCAGCGGGTGCGACTCGACGCCCTCGCTGGAAGCGCGCACTTCCTTGATCTTCTTGGAGGCGATCGAGACGATCTGGTAGGTGTCGACGCCCTGCACCTTTTGCAGCGCCACGGTGAGCGCTTGCACCTTGGCCAGCACGCGGGTATTGAAGATGTCGCCCTGCTCGGTCTCGAGCATGATGGACACCATGTTCGAGCCGCCAAAGGTCTGCTGGAAGCGCTGGTTGACGGCGATGTAAGGATGGTCCTTGGGCAGCAGGTCGCTGAACACGGTCTTGATGCGGATCTGGCTGGCCTGGTAGCCCAGCAGCGCCGTGACCAGGGCGATGCACAGCACCACTGGCAGGCGCTGGCGGATCAGGAAACCGAAGCTGCGGTCGACTTTGCTGAATGTGAGGTTTTGCATGGCGTCTCCTTCAATGGGCCTGCTGGCCGGCTACGGTCAGCTGCTGGTCCTGCAGCACCGCCAGGTGCGCACCGGCCAGGTAGTAGCGCGGGCCGGACTGCTCGATCTGGGTATGCCAGGCCAGGTCCTTGCTGGAGATGCGCGCGGCAGTCCAGTGCGCCGCGTCGGCCTCGGCGCTGACCATCATTCCCTTGTCGCCGACCGCCATCCAGCGGCTGCCGTCCCAGATCACGCTGTACAGGTGTTCCTTGGTGACCGGGGCGGCGGCGGTCCAGCTGGCGCCGCCGTCGCTGCTGCGCAGTACCGTGCCCGACAGCCCGACTGCCACGCCATTGCTGGCGTCGCGGAAGGCCACCGCCATCAGGCTGTTCTTGCCGACTGCGGCCACCTCGGCCCAGTGGGTGCCGCCGTCGCTGGTACGCAGGATGCTGCCGAATTCCCCCACCAGCCAGCCCTGCTGGCCGCGCATGCAGATGTTGTTGAGCGCGGAGTCCTTCTCCGGCAGCATGCGGCTCCAGGTGGCGCCGCGGTCCTGCGAGCGCAGCAGCGTGTGGAACTCACCCACTGCCCAGGCAGTGCCGTCGAAGATGCGGACCCGGAACAGCTTGTTCGGATTGTCCGACGGCGCCGGCGCCGACGGCTGCCAGCTCTGGCCGCCGTCGGCGGTGGTGATGATGGTGCCTTTGTTGCCGACCGCCACGGCATGCTGGTCATCCCAGGCGGCCATTCCCTGCAGGCTGTTATCGGTCGGGGTGGGCTGGCGCTGCCACGTGCGGCCACCGTCGTCGCTCTTGACCACCTTGCCGCTGCTGCCGGCGGCCCACACTGTCTGCAGGGTCGGCGCGGCCAGGCTGTAAAACATGTCGCGCCGTTCGATCGCTTCCGGCTCGACCGAATGGGCCGGCACGGCGGCCTTGATGAAGAACACGGCGTACAGCAGGCTGCCGATGATGAGGAAGGGGGAGACCGAGGTTAGCGCGAGCACCAGGTGCCTGGCCTTGCGTCCGAATTTCTTGAATGTGCGCAGCATCATGTATGTCCTTTGGGCTGGCGGCAGCGCCAGCGAACGAGAGAGAAAGGGACCGGCGCGGGCCGGCAGTTTCGGTCGTGTGCGCCGCTAGAACGGGCGCAGGCTGCGGCGCCGCGATGGGATCGGGAAGTGCATGCAGGTCTCCTTGAAGGATGTGTTTTGTCCGGGGTGCTGCCGCTAGCTGTCGGCCTGCGCCGGGCGGTGAATGGGTTCGCCGCCCGGTACTCATCGCAAGAAGCAGGCCAGCGGCGCTGCGCCGGCCTGCGCTGCGGCGCAGCCCTATGAGGAAGCGGTTGGCGGTGACATCGCAGGCGCCCGCGGCGCCGACTGATTTTCGGTCTGTCCGAACGCTACAAGACGGAAATCGGACTGTGGCGCGGGCCGGCGGCTAGCGCGCCGCTGCCCCAACGGCAACGGGCACGCGCGCGGCGTGCCCGTAGTCGCCGCCGTGGCGGCTGCCGCCACGCTAGGCCTGCCCTTTACCCTTAAACATTTTTGGTCCAGTTTACCCATCGCGTAAGGTGAAGCCCTCGCACAGCGCTTGCAGATGCGCATAGCCATGCCACATGAGTTCGTGGCCGGGGGCCGGATCTCTGGCACGACCGATGTAGCCTCCGAGGCGAGCTACGAGGCGGACGGTATCGCCGAGCTGGGTTGGCTCGGCAATTCCTTTTTTTTAGCGTAGGCGGCGAGCACTTCGATCTCGAGATTTGAGAACAGAATTTCAGCCGGCAGCGCCGGGCATGCTCTGCCCAGGGGTCATCAGCATGATGCGCCAGGCAATCACTAGATTGATGGCGATTGCGCGCTTCAATCGGTCAGCGCTCTTGTGTTGCAATTCCTCAATGTTGCAGCCGCTCTTGAGAACGCGATGCCAGTCTTCAATTCTCCAACGCAAACAGTACCAACGCAGGCACTCCTCGGCCTGCTCAGCCGTGGTGATCTCGCGGGTCGTCAGCAAGAACCATTCAAGGGGTTCGGCATCGGCCGGAGGCGATGTTTCCATCACGTGCACTATCCATAAGGTGATCGGTTTTTTCCCCTTGTGGTCCGAGGGCGGACGCAGCGTGATTTTCTGATAGCGCAAGGCCACGTCGGCCTTGCGCTCCGCTTGCTTGGGGCGCGCCTTTTGCTTGCTTTTCTTGGCCCGGGCGCTTTGCCGTGGAACATGGATGTGAAGCTGGCCCTGCACTGGGGTCTGCCTGACCGACTCGAAGAGATTGAGATCCCCGTTCGTGCCGCGGTCGTGTTTTGCGCGCACCAGCAGATCGACGCAGTTGCTGGTGCGCTGTTCGTCAAACAACTCAAAGAAATCAGCCTCGCGGTCCATCACGCACACCTGTCGTGTATCGGGCAGCTGGGAGGCCAGCTTGACGCACGCGCGCAGCCCAACGATCCAGGCGAAATGTTTTCTTCTCCTCGATCGGCACGGGCGTGGCCGGTTTGCTGTCGTCTTTCACTTTGGACAGTGGCGCCGTACACTGTGCCCCCCAACACGCCGAGCGGCAAGCCCTCGGTGCTCACCACGAAGGTCGAATGCAGGTGCAGCCCGGTACTTTGGGCGCCGGTCTGATTGGTGCCGATGACTTCCAGGCCTTCGCACTGCACCAGTCTGGAGTAATTGAGGTCGGTGCCATCCTGGATGCACAGCACCGTTTTCTGCGTCGCCATCCGTTGCACGGTGCGACTATGGTGGGGGAGCCAGGATCGCCTCCGTGCTCACCTTTGATTCGGCCGGCTTGTCGATCATCCGGTAGTAGCCCTTGATCGCCGGACAGTCGCCTTGCGCCACAGCGCAGAACGCGCGCCCGGGCATCGCCCCCTGCGCGCGGGCACTGTCGATCAGGCGCCTGCTCAGATGCAGATTCTCCAGGGCGGCGCCGCCAAACTCGTTGTTCGCCCACTCGTCTCCATCAAGACCTTCTGTGATGTCGCGCGCCACCAGAGGGGGCGGCGCGATCGGCCGGCCTATCTTCATCCGGGCGCGGAAGTCCGGCTCCAGGAAATACACGTAGATTGCCTTGACCGTCATGTCCTTCATGCGCGCGCGGTCCTGGCGTCCCCGACCCCGGGTCTGCCCGATCTCCACCCAGTTCGCCGCCTGATAGCAGGTTCCGGCGAAATGGTCGGTCTCGACAAAGCTCTCGACCAGCCAGGGACGATACCCGTACTGGCTGTCGAAGTCCTGAGCCAGGCCGCGCAAGACCATCCCAAGGACGTGCGAGGCCAGATTGTGGCAGCGCACCGACGGACGGATCAGAAAGCGACTCATGCCCACCACACGGTTCAAGTGCTCCCGGCGCGTGGCCACGTCCCAGCCAATCCAGCGATCCCGCCAGTTGCAGCGCCGATGCCGCAAACCCGAAACCGCCCAGCCAGCCATGTTCGGAGCCGATCAGGTAGCGCATCTGCGCCCCCACCAAGGGTCCGGCGCCCTGCGGATGCTCGCAGAGCATCATCTCGTTCCATATCCGCATCTGATCGTCTGTCTCCACCCTGAGCAGGCTCAGCCCCCGTACATCGCCCGCTTTCTCAGGCACCTCGCGCGCAGCCGCGAGCGGTTCGTCAAGGCGTCTCGGGCTCTTGGGACGGGCTGTGGCTTGATGTCGCACGACGGACAGAACAAAGTGGCCGGCACGTTCCAACTCGCGCAGTGCTTTCACGCAGCCACCGGATTGCGCAAGCCCGCGCGCATTGAGAAAACCGAAATGCGTGCACACCGCACGGGCAAGCGAGGACCGCGTACCATGTGCATCGGAAGCAAGCAGCTGACGCACCGTTTCAATCGCATCCTGTCGCTTCAGCGTCTGTTTGATCTGGTTTTGTTTTCCATCTCGCCACGATAAGCGGTGAGCATGGCGTTGTCCCGCCATTTTTTACAGGGTAACGGGTAGCGCTAGGTGGCGGGCGCTTCCAGCGCGCGCAGCATGGTGCGCAGTTCCGACTTGAGCACCTTGCCGTTGTCACTGGTGGGCAGCGCCGCGACGAAGTGGTAGCGCTTGGGCCGCTTGAAGCGCGCGATCTGGCCCAGGCACAGGGCGTCGAGTTCGGCGGCGCAGTCGGGCGCGCCCGCTGCCAGCACCACCAGCGCCACCACTTGCTCGCCCCACTCGGCATCGACGGCGCCGATCACTGCCGCCTGCCGCACCGCGGGATGGCGCAGCAGTACCTCCTCCACTTCGCGCGGATAGATGTTGCTGCCGCCGCTGATCAGAACGTCCTTGGCGCGATCGATCAGCGTCAGGAAACCATCCGCATGCAGTTGCCCCAGGTCGCCCGTATGCAGCCAGCCACCGCGCAACGCCAAGGCGCTGGCCTCAGGATCGCGCCAGTAGCCGGCCATGACGACATCGCCGCGCACCACGATTTCACCGGTCTGGCCGGGCGCCAGCTGCGTGCCGTTGGCATCCACCACGCGCAGCTCGACGCCGGTGCGAGGGTAGCCGACCGAACCCAGTAGCGCCTCATGGAGCGGATGCTCACGTGCGGCGTGGTCGCGCTTGGACAATGCGCTGATCGTCATCGGACTTTCTCCCTGGCCGTAGATCTGCGCCAGGCGTGGCCCGACCAGTGCCAGCGCCAGTTCGAGATCGGCGCGGTACATTGGCGCGCCGCCGTAGATGATGGTCTTCAGGTGCGATAGCGCGGTATCGGTCAGGTCCGGGCTGTGAATCAGGCGCCGCACCATGGTGGGCGCGGCAAACAGCGTCGCGCCAGGGTAATGCGCCACCAGGCGCCAGATTTCGTCCGGATCGAAATGGCTGGCCGCCGGCAGCACCTGGTTGGCGCCGCGCGCAATGTGCGGCAGGCCATACAGGCCAGAGCCATGCGACATCGGCGCAGCATGGATGATGCAGTCGCCGGCGTCGACAGGATCGAGGTCGGCAAAATAGCTCAGCGTCATGGCCAGCAGATTGCGATGGGTCAAGATCGCCCCCTTCGGGCGGCCGGTCGTGCCGCTGGTGTAGAACAGCCAGGCCGCATCGTCCGGCGCCACCTCGGCCAGTTCGGCGCCGGGGCCGGCGGCCAATGCGTGCCAGGCCTCACTGCCGCTGGCAACAATCTGCACCAAGCCAGCCGGCGCCGGCGCCCACTGCCGCAGCGCCAGCGCCAGTTCGGCGCTGGCAAAGCACAGCCGCGCCTGCGCATGGCCGAGGATGTAGGCCATCTCGCGGGCATGCAGCTTGGCGTTAATCGGCACCGCCACCAGGCCGGCGTGCCAGATCGCAAACAGCGCCTCGTAGAATGCAGGGCAATTGCTCATCGCGATGGCGACCCGCTCGCCAGCACCCAAGCCGCGCTGCTGGCGCAGCCCGTGCGCCAGTGCCGCCACCTGGTGCGCCATGCTACCGTAACTGGCGTACAACTGCGTGCCCACGCTCAAGGCCGGGCGTGCTGCGTGCGCCTGCGCCGATTTTACTAACAGGGCTGCAATATTCATGTCTGATCCCGGGTCATCGGTTGGTACCAGGCTAGGCCATCAGGGTGGCGAGGTCGGATAGCTTCAAGTCACCACACGGCTTGCCGTCGTCGTTAAAGAATTCGACCAGGGTGTCGCCTTCGCCGCGATAGCTGACATGCAGGATCGCCCCTTCCGGGAACAGCTCGGCGTGGTTGTCGCCGTACGGCTGGTAGCAATAGTCGCCGGGACCGAATTCGCACTTCAGCGTGTCGTTGCAGACCCGACCCGCCAGCACGAAGATATGGGTCTCGCACACATGCCGGTGGCGCCCCGTGGCATATCCAGGCGCAATACGCAGTAGCACCTCGGCGCAATGGCGTTCCAGGTCGAGCGCCAGCACCTTGGTCTCGATCGCATCGGTACAGCGGCTCCACGGCTGCGCGCTGGCGCGGCCGCGCGCGGTGCGCACCATCGCTCGTGGACGCAACAAACTTGCTGTATTCATTACTGCATTCATTCGGTTCTCCTCACGTGCTTGCTTCGACGCGGCCGGCGCCGGCCCCTGCCCGGCGCCGGCCCGGCATTAGTTGGCTACTAGTTGGCTTTTTCCGGCAGCGGCAGATGCACCCAGTCGTTATAGAACGCTTCGATGTCCGGCTCGAATTCATGCATCACCGGATACCACGGCGTTGGAGCCTCGACGTCGTGCATGGTGCCGCAGCTCGGACAGTAATACTCGCGGTACACCTGCCAGTTGGTGTCGGGCGCCATCAGCGCCGGATATACTTCGTGCATTGCTTCCGGCGTGTCGCGCACGTAGATCAGGGCGTTGAGCTTCCAGTTCTTGCGGTAGTCGCCGAACTCGTGGCCGCAGCTGCACTTGGTCACCCACTGCTTGCTCTTCTTGTTCTGCGCGATGTAGAGGTGCAGGCTGATCGGCAGGATGATCTTGTCGTCCCACGGCAGCTTGGCTTGCAGCGCATTGATGTACATGCTGAAGCGGCCTTCGTCCTTCGGCATCGACAGCATGCGCATGGTGGTTTCCCAGTCCAGCTTGCCCTCGACCAGATAGTTCACTTGCTCTTGTGTATATACTGACATTTTGTCTCTCCATTTATCCAGGTAGGCGGCAGCCGGGGCGTGGCCCCGGCCCCCATGACGTTACTCTTCGACCAGCACCACGGTGCGCACGTCCGGCAGTTTCGACAGGTCCATGCGGTAGGTCGAGCCGAACGATGGCACGCCCAGTTCCGATTCCGGCAACTCCCAGTCGGCAGGCAAGTCCCAGAACGACTTGAACTCATCCTTGAACTTGGTGCTCAGGCCGAAGCTGGTAGCAAACATGTGGCGCACCTGGATGGAGGCGTGCTTGGTCATGATGCGGGCCCGCTCCTCCTTCATCCATTCGCGGGTCGGTACGGCGCGCGCGATGCGTTCCGCACGAATCGCCTTGCGCCGTTTGGCGGTCTTGGCCAGGTCAACGCTCCAGACCTGCTCGCGGTCCTGCGCGATCACCACGCCGTACACCTTCTCGGCGTATTCCGGCAGCACGAAGCGGCTGTTGATGTCGGTTTCCACCGATGCGCAGTCGCGGTCGAGCGGATCGCCGAAGCCCGGGCCACCGCGCATATAGTTCAGGTACAGGTCGTGGTTCTCGAAGATCGCCTCGGTGGTGGTGCACTGCTGGTCGCGCTTGACCTTGGCCGTGGCGCTGATGTGGCGCTCGTACTCGGCGTTTTCCGGATTGCGGTCGGCGCCCAGCGGCAGCGACAGGTTGTCGCGGATGCGGCTGGCCAGGTCGGTGTGGTGCGCCTCGAAGCGGTAGCCGGTGGCCGACGGGTAGCCGCCCATCAGGCCCCAGTCGCTGTTCATGTAGCCGTTGCCCATGAAGTACATGCTCCAGTCTTCCGCCTTCCAGACCATGCGCAGCGTCTCGAAGCCGCAGCCGCCGCGGAACTTGCCATAGCCGCCGGAGTTGGTTTTGACGTTGCGGCCCATGTACAGCAGTGGCTCGGCCATTTCCCAGATCTCGATGTCGCCCATGTCGCCTTCCGGGTTCCATACCGCGGCGGCGTGATTGAGGCCGTCCTTGATGGCGCAGGCGCCGGTGCCGCAGGCGGCCGGCTCGAAGCTGTTGACCGCGTGCGCTTCGCCGTCCTGGTTCATGCCGCCGCCCTGCAGCCAGTTGGAAGTGTTGGCATTGCCCGCGTTGACTTCTTCCAGGTAGCCGCGGGCGAAGTAGGACTGGCTCATGCCGCGCCAGATGCCGCTCCAGCCCGAGACCAGGAAGTGCCAAGCGTAGGCGTGCGCGGTGCGGCGGTCGTCCGGATTCATCCAGGTGCCCTTGGGCAGCTTGAACTCGGTGGCGTAATAGGCGCCGTCGTTGATGCGCGCGGTCGGCACCAGGGTCTGGGTCAGCATCACCCAGATGCCGCTGGTGAAGGCGACCTGGTTGGCGTTGAAGCTGTGCCAGCCCCAGCGGCTGGCCCCTTCGAAGTTCAGGCGCCAGGTGGCGTCCGGCCGGATCGTCATCTCGCACGGCGCATGCATGATGCTGTTCATCTTGCCGAATTCCGAGGCCAGGTGCATGTCCTCGTGATCGTAGGGAATGTCGACGAAGGCGACGCGGCGGTACACGCCTGGCACCGTCATCGCTTTCAGGCGCGCCTGCAGGCCACGCCGTCCTTCCTCGATGATCTCGTGCGCGAAGCGGGTGTAGTTCTCTATGCCTTCGGCCGCCAGCACTTCTTCCACCAGGGCGCGGATCATGTGGCAGCCGGCGATGCGGGTGCGCTCGTCCAGGATCCAGTACTTGGTGGTGCGCACGTTGCGCTGGCTTTCGTGCAGCCAGTCGCGCAGCGGCTCATCGTTGATGCCGGTCTTGCGGCAGGTCACTTGCAGGCCGTCGCCGAAGCGCGAGACCTGGCCGGTCGACATCGAACCCGGCGTCATCGCGCCCAGGTCGATCACGTGGGTGACGCCGCCGACCCAGCCGACCAGCTTGCCTTCCCAGAAGATCGGCACGATGGTGGCGATGTCGCACGGGTGCACGTTGCCGATCGAGCAGTCGTTATTGGTGAACATGTCACCCGGGTTGATGCCCGGATTGATTTCCCAGGCATTCTCGATCATGTACTTGATCGCCGCGCCCATGGTGCCGACGTGGATGATGATGCCGGTCGAGGTCAGGATGCAGTCGCCGCTGGCGTTGTACAGCGTGAAGCACAGTTCGCCTTCCTGCTCGACGATCGGCGAGGCGGCGATCTTCTTGGCCGTCTCGCGTGCATGGACCAGGCCGCCGCGGATGCGGGAGAACAGCTTTTCGTAGGTGATCGGGTCCGATTCCTTGAACTCGAGCTTTTCCAGTCCGTTGTAGTAGCCGCTCTTGGCGGTGCGTTCCAGCACCTCGTCGCGGTGCTGTTTCAGGGTCTTGCCGTTACCCAGCAGGTCAGGCAGGCCCATTTCTTTTCTCGATAGTTGATTCATGCTCGGTCTCCTTATTTGACTTCTTTCAGATGGAACAGACGGTGCGTGTCGCAGGTGGTTTCAAACCCGAGCGGCACGATGAAGGTGGTCGACGGCGATTCGACGATGGCAGGACCGACCACCCGGTTGCCTGCCTTGAGCGCTTCCATCGACCAGATCTGCGCGTCCTGCCATTGCTTGTGGCGATAGAAGGGACGACTTCCGATGTGGGCTTCCGGTGGCGGCACCGGGCCGGCGTCCGGTTCTTCCGGCAGCTCCGGCTTGGACGAGACCACGCTGCCGCGCATGATGGCGCCGGTCACGCCAAAGCCCAGTTCCGGCGAGCTGGCCGACGAGGCGTACACCCGGGCATAGGTGTCGTTGAAGGCCGCCACCATCTTGTTCCAGTCGGCCAGGGTGGTGGCATGGGTCACCGGCGAATTGATTTCCAAGTCGTTGAGCTGGCCCATGAACTGCATGCGATAACCCGGCACCAGCAGCACGTCTTCAGGCTTGAAGCCGTTGATGACGAATTCCTCGATCACCTTGGCCGCCAACTCCGACCACGCTTCGGTCAGCACTTCACAGGCCGCCACTTTTTCGGCGTCGCTCGCTTTCGGGCCGACACCGACGTCGACGCTTTTGTCGTAGCGGTATTCATATTCTGCACAGGCGCAGCCGAAGGCCGAGAAGCCAGCCGCCCATGCCGGCACCACCACATCCTTGAAGCCGAGTCCTTCGGTATAACCATAGGTGTGGACTGGCCCGGCGCCGCCGTACGAGAAGCAGACGAAGTCGGCGGGGTTGTAGCCCTTGGCGCTGATGGTCGAACGCATGTACTCGCGCAGGTTCAGGTCGAGCAGCTCGATCACGCCGGCGGCCGCATCTTCCACCGACAGGCCGAGCGGATCGGCGATCTGTTGCTTCAGGTATTTGCGGGCGCGCTCGACGTCGAGCTTGATGGCGCCGCCCAGGAAGTTATCCGGATTCAGGTAGCCCAGCACCACGTGGCAGTCCGATACCGACACCGTATCGAGGCCGCTCTCGGCCCAGCACATGCCGACCCGATAGCCGGCGCTGTCCGGACCGAGCTTGATGGCCTTGCTGTACGGATCGATGCGGATGAAGCTGCCGGCGCCGGCGCCCACCGAATCCATCGCCACCAGCGGCAACGACAGCACCAGGCGCGCCATGTCCGGATCGGACTGGATGGCAAAGTTGCCCTTGGTGATGATGGCCATGTCGAAGCTGGTGCCGCCGATGTCGCTGCAGGCGATATTGTCGTAGCCTAGCTTCTCGCCCAAGAACTTGGAGCCGATCACGCCGCCGATCGGACCGGAGACGATGGTGCGCGCCAGTTCCTTGGCCTTCCAGCCGATGGTGCCGCCGTGGGTGGCCATCACGCGCAGGTCGAACTTGGCGCCGTGTTTCTTGAAGCGGTCGCTGACTTTCTTGAGCGTGGCGCGCGAAGGTTCGGCCGCGTAGGCTTCCAGGATGGTGGTATTGGTACGGTGGGTTTCCTTGCGCGACGGGTAGTAGTCGACGGTGGCAAACACGGGAATGTCGGCGCCCAGCTTGACCAGTTCCTCGCGGCATAAGTCACGGGCCCGCAGCTCGCTGGTTTCGTTCTTGTGCGATTGCAGCAGGCTGATGACGATGGCCTTGGAGCCGCGCGCCACCAGTTCGCGGGTGGCGACCCGGACTTCCTCTTCGCGCAGCGGGATCACGATCTGGCCCTGCACATCCGTGCGTTCGGTCACGCCGCGGGTGCGCGCGAGCGGCACCAGCGGTTCGTCGTAGCGGTGGCAGTTGAGGTGGATCCGCTCTTCCAGCGCGTAGCCCAGGTAGCTCTGGATTGCGCGCCCCATCGAATGGATGTCTTCGAAGCCGCGGTTGCACATCAGGCCCACGTCCAGGCCCTTGCGCTGCACCACCCGGTTCAGCATGGCCGTGCCGGAGTAGACGCAGGTCAGCAGTTCGGGAAAGACGTCGTCCACCTTGCGCTGCCATTCGCTGAGCGCGTCGACCGATGATTCGTAGATCGCTTGCGACTCGTCGCCGGGATTGCTTTGTGCCTTGCCGACGACGAAGCTGCCGTCCTCCCGGACAAAAAAGGTATCGGTCATGGTGCCGCCGGCATCGATGCCCATCACCTGCACGGGCGATTGTTGAGCTTGCATGTATGTCTCCTCAAAAGATTATTTGTGTTTCCGAAACGCGTCCATCAAACATCGATACATCAGTCGATGGCCGCCTACTGAGCGATGGGATGTCATGAACCGCACAGCACATACCGCAAGGAGCGTGCCATCGCCTGAGAAGCACGGCGGGCAGCCTGCCGCGCCCTATGACAACGAGGCGCGGCACGGCGCGCACGGACGGCGCAGCGGCGACCCAATTTCGGATGGTGGGGCCGGCAGCGGCCGAAAATCGGACGGGGAGCCCGGCTTGGCAAGGGGCGCGCGGGTTGCGGCGATTGATTGAGGTGCGCAGGCGCTATCGTTTGCTGCCGGTGGCGATGCCCAAAGTTTTAGTCAAGTGGCATGTATCCGCGCGGCGTTTAGGCGTGTATAGTCAGCCGAAATCAAGTACAGAATCTCGGTCAGCAGGCACGGCACTTCGGCGGGGCGGCGACACGACTTCAGCCACCCGGCGCCCAGCGAACGGAGACAGCACCATGTTAGATACGCCCAACCAACGTCTTTCCAATCCGCACAATGAACGCACGGTCATGACCGCGTGGGACAATTTTCTCAGCGGCCAGGCGCCGGCGCCGAACGCGCTGCGGCGCCTGATCGACGATTCATGGCGCCGTTGCCTGGCCGAGCAAGTCGACCCCAGCCGCCACGGCGCGCTGCCGCCGGTTGGCGCAGACATGCTCAGTTCGCTGCAGCATGAACACCGCGAACTACTGACGGCCGGCAAGCAGGTGATGGCGATGGCCAGGGACTTCCTGGCCGAGACCGAGACGATCATGATCCTGACCGATCCCAACGGCATGATCCTGAGCGTCGAGGGCGATCCGCGCGCACTCGACGTAGCTGGCAACATCCATTTGATCCCGGGCAGCTGCTGGAGCGAACAGATGTGCGGCACCAATGCGATCGGCACCGCGCTGAGCGTGGGGCAGCCGGTGCAGATCCATGCGTCGGAACATTTTTGCGCCGGCGTCAAGCAGTGGACCTGCTCGGCCGCAGTGATCCGCGATCCCTACGACGGCAAGATGCGGGGCGTGATCGATGTGTCCGGCCTGGGCAAGACCTTCAGCCAGCAAAGTCTGGCGCTGGCGGTGAGCACGGCGGGTCGGATTGAAAGCCAGCTGACCCGCCTTGAACTGGACTTTCGCTATCAGTTGCTGGAACATGGCATGGCGCGCATGGCCAGCGTGACCGACGGCGTCATCATCTGTGACCGGCGCGGCTATCCGATCAAGGCCAACGAGCAGGCCGCGTCGGCACTGCTGGCGCGGGGCATCGATTTCGACCTGAAAAACAAGATCCAGATTCCCACCTTGAGCACCGGCGCATTTGCCGTCCCTGGCGGTGCGCGCACACCCGAGTGGCTGCGGGTCGACTGGCTCGAAGCCATCGTCGACGGCGGCGAACAGATCGGCACGCTGCTGACGATACCGGGCTCGCCGCACATCGGCGTGTCGTCGCGCGTGGCGCTGCGCGCGGTCAAGGGCGCTGCAGCCGACACGGGGCGCGGGTTTGACAGCATTATCGGCACCAGCGCCAATCTGCTGCAGGCAGTGCAAAAGGCGCGCCAGCTGGCGCGCACCAATGTGTCGGTGCTGCTGCTGGGTGAAACCGGCGTCGGCAAGGAGAATTTTGCCCAAGGCATCCATCTGGCCGACCAGAGTAGCGAGCGGCCGTTTGTCGCGCTCAATTGCGGCGGCCTGTCGGCCGACTTGCTGGCGAGCGAACTGTTCGGCCACGCCGAGGGCTCGTTCACCGGTTCGCGCCGCGGCGGTATGATGGGCAAGGTCGAAGCAGCCAACGGCGGCACCTTGTTCCTCGACGAGATCGGCGAAATACCGCTGGAGTTGCAACCGCACTTTCTGCGCGTACTGGAAGAAGGCGAGATCTATCGGATCGGCGAGAACACGCCGCGCAAGATCAGCTTCAAACTGATCGCCGCGACCAATCGCGAGCTGCGCCAGGAAGTGGCGGAAGGCCGCTTCCGGATGGATCTGTTCTACCGCGTTTCGGTCACGTCGATCCGCATCCCGCCGCTGCGCGAACGGCAGGACGACCTGGGTTTGCTGGTCGAGCACTTCCTGGACAAGCTGGCGCGCCAGCATGGCGGCACGCCCAAGCGCATCGCATCTGAGGTGATTGCGGCGCTGGCCGCGCATGCTTGGCCGGGCAATGTGCGCGAGCTGCGCAACGTGGTCGAGAGCATGTTCCTGATGGCGACCGCCGACACCCTGACGCTGCAGGACTTGCCGCTGGAGTTGGTGACGGCCGCCGCCGGCAGCGCGGGCAGCAGCGGTGTACCGCTGGCCGGCAAGCTGGAACAGGCCGAGCTGGAACTGATCCGCGCCACCGTAACCGCCGACCATGGCAATCTGACGCTGGTGGCCAAGCACTTGGGCATCGCCAAGAGCACGCTCTACCTCAAGCTCAAGAAATATGGTCTGGACCAGGCGCTTCAGGGCATGCGCGATACGGCGCGATAGCGTAACAGGATCAAGCCACTGACATCGACGCTGCCAAATCCGACCTTTGGTCAACAACTGGGAAAAATCTGTGATCGAAGACGCACTAAGACCCTCAAATGCTCGTCGAGAGTTGCTGGACGAGAATCGGTTGGCGGATGCGTTCCTCTACCGCGTTGCGCAAAGAGTCGAGCCCGCCGCAGTGTTCGCTCAATGCAAATTCGGCCAATGTCGACCGATTGCGGGCTATCGCAAAAAGCACGCTTCCTGACTACGGCTGGTGGGTAGAAGCCGCATCGCGCGGGAAGCCGAAATGGAGCGAATTCGACAAAATTTAGCGGCTAAATGACTCACGATGCCTATCCGATTGATGATGACGAGCGGGAACCGCACTATTCCCGATGCTCATGTCGTCAGGACGACAATCTTATACCGACTGATCGTACGAAGCGCAGGAGACTGCGTGGCGGTGCCCGCTGTTGGGCATGCGCTTGATGATCGCCGCAAGCCGTGCAATATACATCTCAATACCAGGTTGCCGGCAACAGCATAGCGGACGAACCTGGACGTCATATGCGAGCGCCAACGCGTGCGCTCCTTCCCTGCACAACCGCCGGATCTACGTTACTTCGCCTTGACCACAAGAGCTTCGCGGCCATCTGCCCGCTCGCCCTACTCGGTAACGCCTTCTATCCGGTTCTTGTTCATCGGCTCGCAGTTTCGCTTCACACTTCCTCCCCACGGTCGGTCGCCCTTCCGCAGTTGTGTTTCGCTTTGCTCGCTGTGGTCAGCTCGCAGCGGGACTTGCACCCGCAAGAGTGCGCCCATGCTGGGCGCACAAATTGGGTCCCCGCGTGCGCGAGGACGACGGAGTAAAGTTAACGAAGTGCTTGACGCTAACGTTGATTTTGCAGTTCAAGTTTGAACTTAGCGTATTCTCCGCAGCGCTACGGCATGGACTCCAACACTGCCCACGCGGCAGAATTAAGTGTTAACTCGTCGTTCGCGCGCAAACGGGAACCTATACTGAATATGCTTTAGCCCGTCGGTGCAGCCCAGCCGCGCGAGCGTTCCACCGCCCTCGCCCAGGTCGCCAGCAGGCTGTCGCGCCGGTCAGCGGGCATCGCTGGATCAAACTGCCGCTCCGCCTCCCACTGCGCCTCGATCTCCTCGCGCGATTCCCAGAACCCCAGCGCCAATCCGGCCAGCCACGCCGCGCCCAGCGCCGTCGTCTCGGTCACCTTCGGCCTTACCACCGACACCCCCAGCAAATCTGCCTGAAACTGCATCAGCAAATCGTTCCTCGCCGCGCCGCCGTCGGCCCTCACCTCGGTCACGGGAAAAGCAGCATCCTTCTGCATCGCCATCAGCAGCTCCGCACTCTGGTACGCAATCGCCTCCAGCGCCGCCCGCGCGATATGACCGCGCCCACTCCCGCGCGTCATCCCGATCAGCATCCCGCGCGCGTACGGATCCCAGTGCGGCGCCCCCAGTCCGGCAAACGCCGGCACCAGGTACACGCCGCCGTTATCCGGCACGCTCAGCGCGAGATCCTCGACGTCGCACGACTTCTCGATGATGCCCAAACCGTCGCGCAGCCACTGCACCGTCGCCCCGCCCATGAACACACTGCCTTCGAGCAGATAGTCGGTCTCGCCGTCGATCCGCCAGCCCACCGTCGTCAGCAGCCGGTTGTGCGACGCCACCGGATGCGCCCCCGCGTGCATCAGCATGAAGCAGCCGGTCCCATAGGTATTCTTGACCATCCCTTGCCGATGGCAGGCCTGCCCGAACGTGGCGGCCTGCTGGTCGCCCGCGATGCCGGCCACCGGAATCGGCTGCCCGAACCAGCTGGAATCGGAGTGGCCCACCACTTCCGAACTCGAAACGACCTGCGGCAGCACGCCCGCCGGAATATCGAACAGCCCTAACAGGCCGTCATCCCAGCGCATTCCGTTAATATTGAACAGCATCGTGCGCGACGCGTTGCTGACATCGGTGACGTGGCGGCCGGTGAGCTTGAACACCAGCCAGCTGTCGACCGTGCCGAACGCCAGTTCGCCGCGCATGGCACGCCCGCGGGCACCGGGGACCTTATCGAGCAGCCATTGCAGCTTGGTGGCGGAAAAATAGGCATCGAGCTCAAGCCCGGTCGCTTCCTGGATCAGGCCCGCCTTGCCTTCCGCGCGCAGCCGTTCGCACGCGTCGGCGGTGCGCCGGTCCTGCCAGACGATGGCCGGCGCGATCGGCTCGCCGCTGTTGCGGTCCCACACCACCGTCGTTTCGCGCTGGTTGGCGATGCCGATGCCGGCCACCTGGCCCGCGCTCACGCCGGACTCGCGCAGCACCTGGCGCGCGCAGGCGAGCTGGCTCTCCCATATATCGGTCGCGTCGTGCTCGACCCATCCGGGCGTGGGGAAATGCTGGGGGAATTCCTGCTGGGCGCTGCCGCACAGGCGGCCGCCATGGTCGAACAGGATGGCGCGCGAACTGGTGGTGCCCTGGTCGAGGGCGAGGATGTACTGTTTCATGAGCAGTTCCCCGGGGCGGCCCGCAAACGCAGTCGCGCCGGGGCCGGAAATTCAAGGTGAAGCAGGCCGATAGGCCGGATTTTGTTACGGCAGGCGCCCTTGCGAACGCCCGCTATGACAGCCATTCCTCTAGGCGCAGAATTACTCCTGCGCTCAAGCTCCCTACCCGCA
>CXWL01097127.1_pt2 | contig 22711 bp, 20 predicted proteins | sample 590931 | NCBI WGS metagenome assembly CXWL01 (sample SAMEA3498368, study PRJEB10139) | groundwater metagenome | biome: water well; material: biofilm material | place: Germany | collected 2015-04-27
AAGATGCGCGCGTCCATGGTCTTCAGGTTCGCGCTGACCTGCGGGCGGAACGCCATCTGCGCCATGATGTCGCGCTCGACGTCGATGCCCGGCGCGACCTCGATCAATTCAAGGCCACCCTGCACCAGCTGGAACACGCAGCGCTCCGTGATGTACAAAGCTTCCTGCCCGCGCGCGTGGGCGAATTCGCCGGAGTAGGTGCGGTGCTCGACCTCGTCGACGAACTTGCGCATCGTGCCTTCGTTGACGATGCGCAGGAGCCCATCGCCGACTGCGATCTTCAGCCCGCACGCGGTGAACGTCCCGGCGAATACCACCTTGCGCGCGTTCTGGCTGATGTTGATGAAGCCGCCCGCGCCGGCCAGGATCGCGCCGAATTTGCTGACGTTCAGGTTGCCGTGACGATCCGCCTGCGCCAGTCCGAGCACCGCCACATCGAGTCCGCCGCCATCGTAGAAATCGAACTGGTAAGGCTGGTCGATCACCGCCTCCGCGTTGGTCGCCACGCCGAAATCGAGTCCGCCGGCCGGCATCCCGCCGATCACGCCCGCTTCGGCGGTGAGCGTGATCGCCTCCAGCATGCCCTCCTCGGCCGCCACATGCGCGACGCCTTCCGGCATGCCGATGCCGAGGTTGACGACATCGCCTTCGGACAGCTCCATCAGGGCGCGCCGTGCGATGATCTTGCGCTCGCACAGCGCCATCGGCGCGATCGACGACAGCGGCACGCGCACCGCGCTGGCGTAGGCCTCGCTATAGCTGGTCGCGAACGTCTGCGTGTGATACTCCGGTTTCTCGGCCACGACGACGCAATCGACCAGGATCCCCGGCACCTTCACCTGGCGCGCATTCAGCGTGCCATTCGCGACTGCTTGCTCGACCTGCACGATCACGATGCCGCCCGAGTTATGCGCCGCCATCGCGATCGCCAGCGCCTCGAGTGTGAGCGCCTCTTTCTCCATCGTCACGTTGCCGGCACGGTCGGCCGTCGTGCCGCGGATGATCGCCACGTTGATCGGCCGCGCCTTGTAGAACAGGTACTCCCGGCCGTCGATCTCCATCAGCGACACCACGTCCTCGCGTGCCAGCGCATTGATCTTGCCGCCGCCGAAGCGCGGATCGACGAACGTGCCGAGGCCCACCGACGACAACAGTCCCGGCTTGCCCGCCGCAGTATCGCGAAACAGTTGGCTGATCACGCCCTGCGGCAGGTTGTACGCCTCGATCAGGTTGTCGATGGCGAGTTTTTGCAGCGCTGGCACCAGTCCCCAGTGCCCGCCGATGACGCGCTTGATCAGCCCCGCATGGCCGAAGTGGTTCAGACCACGCTGCTTGCCGTCGCCCTGCCCTGCGGCGTACACCAGCGTCAGGTCGCGCGGCAGCCCGGTCGACGTGAAGCGCTGTTCCAGCGCCACCGCGATGTTCTCCGCAAAGCCGACGCCGACAAAGCCGCCGGTGGCAACGGTATCGCCGTCGCGAATGCGCTGCACCGCCTCTGCCGCCGTAACAACCTTATCGCGCATCACTTCTCCCCTGGTGTCAGGTCTGACATTCGGACATTCCCGACACAATCGCTGGTGTCAGGTCTGACATTCGGACATTCATTTAACAGTCGCCAGCCCAACCCAGGCCACGCTAACAGTGTATGGTCGATTTCATCACAAAGATGTCTAAATATCGGGATAGCGCCCGTCATCTGTGAAAAAAATGTCCGAATGTCAGACCTGACACCAGCGATTGTGAACAAAATGTCCGAATGTCAGACCTGACACCGGCGGTTAGAGCAGCTCCGGATCGAGATCGGTGTCGGCGCTTTCCGTGCCGAGCATCAGTTCCGCCGTCTCGCTCGGCAGCGCTTCCACAGATTTTAGCTTGCGCGTCATCTGGCGGCTGCGCACTTCGGCGCTCTCGATGCTCTTGGCCGCTTGCTCGAGCGTCAGGCGCGTCTTGCTGAGCACCGCGCCGAACTTGCCGAACTCGGTCTTGACCGCGCCGAGCACCTGCCACACTTCGGACGAGCGCTTCTCCAGCGCCAGCGTGCGGAAGCCCATCTGCAGGCTGTTGAGGATCGCCGCCAGCGTCGACGGCCCGGCGATGCTGACGCGCAGGCTGCGCTGCAAATCATCGGCCAGCCCAGGGCGCCGCATCACTTCCGCATACAGCCCTTCGGTCGGCAGGAACAGGATCGCGAAATCGGTGGTGAGCGGCGGCGACAGGTATTTCTCGCAGATCGTCTTCGCCTCGCCGCGCACCGCCCGTTCGAGCTCGCGCCCCGCCGCCTGGACGCCGTCGGCATCGGCGCGGTCGGCCGCGTCGACCAGCCGCTCGTACTGCTCCTTCGGGAACTTGGCGTCGATCGGCAGCCACACCGGCGCGCCGCCGTCGACGCTGCCCGGCAGCTTGATGGCGAATTCGACCCGCGCGCCGGTGCCCGGAATCGTCTCGACATTTTTCGCGTACTGGTCCACCGTCAGCACCTGCTCGAGCAGCATCTCGAGCTGCACTTCGCCCCACGTGCCGCGCGTCTTGACGTTGGTGAGTACCCGCTTCAGGTCGCCCACGCCGATCGCCAGCTGCTGCATTTCACCGAGTCCCTGGTGGACTTTTTCGAGCCGCTCCGAGACCTGGCGGAACGACTCGGTCAGCCGCGTCTCGAGCGTCGCGTGCAGCTTCTCGTCGACCGTCTTGCGCATTTCTTCGAGCCGCGCCGCATTGTCGGCCTGCAGGTCCTTGATCTTCGTTTCGAGCGTGGCGCGCACTTCGAGCATGCGCTGGGCATTCGATTCGCTCAGGCTGGCCAGGCTTTGCACCAGCGAGTCGCCAAACCGCTTCAGCGTGACCGACTGCTCCTCGCGCCCGCTGGCGCCCTGCTGGTGGATGTGCTGGCGCATGCCGTCAAGCTGCTGGACGGACGCCGCATGGTTGTGTGCCAGGCTGGCCGAGAGTTCCTGGCGGGTCGCCTGCGCGCTCGCCTGCAGCTCATGGCGCAGTGCGCGTTCGACCCGTTCGAACTGGGCGTCCTGGTTGCCGCGCCCGCGCAGCAGCAGCACCAACTGCAGCGCCACTGCGATCAGCGCCAGCGCGCCGAGGATGAGGAATTCGGTGTGAGTCATCGTCAGTCGGCCTTGTTCCGCATCCAGTCGGCGGTTTGATAAAACGACTCCATCAGGCGCAGCCGCAGCGCTTCGTCGATGCCGATGTCTTCCATCGCCCACGCCATCGCGCGCAGCCATTGATCGCGCTCGCTGCTGCCGATCGCGAACGGCAGGTGGCGCGCGCGCAGGCGCGGGTGGCCGTGCTGCTCGACGAACAGGTCGGGCCCGCCCATCCAGCCGGACAGGAACATGAACAGCTTGTCGCGCGAGCCTTCCATCGACGGCGGATGCAGCGCGCGGATACCGGCAAACTCGGGCTCGAGCTCCATCAGGTCGTAGAAGCGGTCGACCAGCTCGCGCACCCGGGCTTCGCCGCCGAATACGTCATACAAAGTAGGTGATTGTGTCATGGGAGCATGATAGCGCACCGCGTGAACGGCGTCTCTGCCGGGCTCGCTCGGCAGATGGAACACCTTGTCAAACCGTCCGGCCGATGAGGTTGATTTGGATCAAACTGCAAATTGGCTTTGTGCGGGATCATGGCTTTGATAATTCTCAATTGCGCAAATACAATAACTTGATCCCATGCGGCTACCGATCTACCAGCACCCCAGCCTCACCGTGCTGGTCGGCGACAGCGAAGCCTTCCTGGCCAGGCTGCAGTTCGAACTCGGCGCAACCGTCGTCAGCAAGGCGTTCAGCGATCCGCGCGACGCCCTCGGCTGGCTGCGCCGGCAGGACGCGTCGGCGCCGCGCGAGCAGCTGTTGTCGGCCAGCGTCTGCGACGCCGCCTGCACGCACCAGCACTGCAGCGTCACGCTCGACGTCGACCGCATCTTCCGCATCGGCTTCCGGCCGCAGCGCTTCATGCTGCCGTCAGTGCTGGTGGTCGACTACCGCATGGCAAAAATGAACGGCGTGGAGTTCTGCGCCGCGCTCGCCGACCTGCCCTGCAAGAAGATCCTGCTGGTGGCCGCCGGCGACGAAAGCGCCGTGCTCGATGCGTTCAACCGTGGGCTGATCGACCGCGCCGTCAGGAAGGGGGACGATGATGCGCTCGGCCAGTTGACGGCGGCGATCGCTTCGCTGCAGCAGCAGTATTTCGCCGAGCTGTCGGACGCGTTGCGCGCGCTGCTGGTGCTGCACAGTTTCAGCTTCCTCGGCGATCCCGCCATCGCCAGCCTGGTGCGCGACGTCAGCCACGAACACGGCATCGTCGAGCATTACCTGTATCCGCAACCAAGCGGCCTGCTGCTGTTCGACGCCACCGGCCGCGCCACGCTGATGGCGATCGAAACGGCGCACGGCATGGACGTCCATCACGAGGTCGCGCGCGACAACGGCGCACCGCGCTCGCTGCTGGCGGCGATCGATGCACGCTGCATCATCCCGTTCTTTCGCGACGGCGACGGCATGTATGCCGACACGGTGGGCGAGCGCTGGTACCGCTACTGCGCGCCGGCCCAGGTCTGCCATGGCGCCCAGCCCTATTACTGGGCGCTGTTCGATCTCGGCGCCAGCGAACTGCCGGAACCGGCCGCGCCGTTCGCGCGCTTCCAGGCCGGCTTTCGCGGCGCCGCCTGATCAGCCTTCGCGCAGCGTCTGCAGCGGCGGCTGCTTGAGCACGTTGCGCAGCCCCAGCCAGCCGCCGGCGATGGCGCACGCCACCCCCACCGCCAGCCCGGCCAGCCAGACGCCGGGGCTAAACGTCCAGGCAAACTTGAACTGGTAGGTCGCCAGCGCCCAGCCCAGCGCCGCGGCGCCCGACGCGGCGAGCAGTCCTGACAGGCCGCCGACGAGCGAGAACTCGATCCACTGCGCCTGCGACAGCTGCTTGCGCGTGGCGCCGAGTGCGCGCAGCAGGCCCGATTCGCGCGTGCGCTCATCCTGCGATCCCATCAGCGCCGCGTATAGCACCAGCACGCCCGACGCGAGCGTGAACAGGAACAGGAATTCGACCGCGGTGACCACCTGGTCGAGCACTTCCTGCAGCTGGCCGATGATGCCGCTGACGTCGATCACGGTCAGGTTCGGGAATTCGCGCGTCAGCGAGTTGGTCAGCGCCGCCTCGGCCGGCGGCAGGTGGAACGCGGTCATGAAGGTCTGCGGCGTGTCTTTCATCGCCTGCGGGTTGATGATGACGAAAAAATTCGCCCGCATTGAGCCCCATTCCAGCTTGCGCAGGCTGGTTACGCGCGCCTGCACCACCTGGCCGGCGATATCGAAGCGCATCGTGTCGCCCAGCTTGATGCGCAGCGTCTTGGCGATGCCCTGCTCCACGGACGCTTCCGCTTCGCCCGGCTTGTCGGCATACCACTTGCCGGCGACGATCTGGTTCGACGACTGCATGTCCTTCATGGTCGACAGGTTAAATTCGCGTTCGGCCAGCCGCCGCGCGTCCTCGGCCGGATAAGTGTCGGCGGTGATCGGCTTGTCGTTCACCGCCGTCAGGCGCCCGCGGATCATCGGGTACAGCACCGCGTCCTGCACGTGCGCCGCGGCGATCCGCTGCGCCAGCGCCTCGGTCTGGTCGGGCTGGATGTTGATGATGAAGCGGTTCGGCGCGTCGGCCGGGGTGGCGCTGCGCCACGCTTCCAGCAGGTCGCCGCGCACCACCGTCAGCAGCAGCAGCGCCATCAGCCCGAGCGCCAGCGACACCACCTGGATGATGGTCGCGCCCGGCCGGCGCTGCAAGGCGCTCACGGCGAAGCGCCAGCTCTGGTGGTTGACCGCACCGCGCAGCCGCTTGAGCGACAGCAGGCCTAGCCAGCCGGCCAGCGCGAACAGGCCGAAGCCGCCGAGGAAGCCGAGCGCGGTGGTCATCGCCAGCTTGACGTCGCCGGCCTGCCACAGCAGCAGCGCGACGAACGCGCACACGCCGAAGCCGTAGGTGGCCAGCGCCATCGCGCGCGGCGGCGCCTGCTCGCGCCGGATCACCCGGTTGTGCGGCACGTTGCGCAGCTGGAGCACCGGCGGCAGCGCNNCATGCCGGTGGCGACGCCCTGCAGCGCCGGCAGCAGCGACACCGGCGGCAGGTCGGCGCTGATGAATTTCCCGATCAGTTCGAGCAGCACGTAATGGGCGCCGAAGCCGACCAGCACGCCGAGCACGCTGCCGGCCAGCCCGACCAGCACGAACTCGATGAGGTACAGCGCGCTGACCTGGTTCTGCGACAGGCCGAGGCAGCGCAGCATGGCGCAGGCGTCGAGGTGGCGCAGCATGAAGCGGCGCGCCGCCATGGCGACGGCGACTGCCGCCAGCATCGCCGAGAGCAGGCCGACCAGCGACAGGAAGCGGTCGGCGCGGTCCAGCGTGGCGCGCATCTCGGGACGCCCGTTCTCCAGCGATTCGATCCGCACGCCCTTCACCCGCTCGGCGGCGATGCGCTCCTTGAGCCATTGTTCGTACTGGTTGACGCGCGCGAGGTCGTTGTTCGACGGCGCCGCCACCTGCATCCGATAAGTCACGCGCGAGCCGTTGTCGACCAGGCCGGTGGCGCCCAGGTCGGCCATCGACAGCATCACGCGTGGCGCGAAGTTGGCGAACGACGGCCCGCGGTCCGGTTCGGCGGCGATCACCTGCGCGATCGTGAAGGACTTGTCACCCAGCTTGAGCGCGTCGCCGACTTTCATCTTCAGGCCGGTCAGCACGTTGGCGTCGACCCACACGGTGCCGGGCGCCGGCGTGAGGCTCGTCTTGGCGCCGCGCGCCGCACTCGCCTCTTCCGCATCGGTGCTGATCCGCATCTGGCCGCGCAGCGGGTAGCCTTGCGACACCGCCTTGACCGATGCCAGTTGCGCCACCGATTGCTCGCCCTCGCCCCCCTGCGCCATGCTTGGAAAGGTCACCGTATCGGCCAGCACCAATCCGCGCCGCTGCGCTTCCGCGCGCCAGTCGGCACGGATCGGCATGTCGGCATTGACCAGCAGGTCCGCGCCGAGCAACTGGTGGGCGTCGCGATTCAGGCTGCTGCGCATGCGGTCAATGAAAAAGCCGACCGCCGACAGCGAGGCCACCGCGACAATCAGCGCCACCAGCAGGAAGCGCAGTTCGCCGGCGCGCCAGTCGCGCGCCGTCATGCGGATCGATTGGGTCAGCATGGCCGCTTACAGCTTGGCGAAGCAGGCGTCCAGTTCATCGAGGAAGGCGCGCTTGGCCTCGGGCTCGAGGAACGACGCGGTGAAGCTGTTGCGCGCCAGCCGGTGCGCGTGCGACAGCCCGAGCGGCAGTGCTTCGAAAGCGGCCAGGAAGTTGGCGTTCATGTAGCCGCCGAAATACGCCGGGTCGTCCGAATTGACGGTGACGGCCAGGCCGGCGTCGAGCAGCTCGAGCAGGTTGTGCTGGCCCATGTGCTCGAACACGCGCAGCTTGATGTTCGACAGCGGGCACACCGTCAGCGCGATCTGCTCGCGCGCCAGGCGCGCCGTCAGCGTCGGATCCTCGAGGCAGCGCACGCCATGGTCGATGCGCTCGACGTTGAGCAGGTCGAGCGCCGCTTCGATGTAGGCCGGCGGGCCTTCCTCGCCGGCGTGCGCGACCAGGTGCAGGCCGAGCTGGCGGCAGCGTTCGAACACGCGGCAGAATTTTTCCGGCGGGTTGCCCAGCTCGGACGAATCGAGGCCGACGCCGATGATCTTGTCGCGGTGCGGCAGCGCTTCCTCCAGCGTGGCGAGGGCGTCGTCCTCGCTCAGGTGGCGCAGGAAGCACATGATCAGGCTGGCGCTGATCGGCCCGTCCTGGCAGGCGCGCCAGATGCCGTCGACCACGGTCTGGAACGGCACGCCGCGCGCGGTATGGGTCTGCGGGTCGAAAAAGATCTCGGCGTGGCGCACGTTGTCGGCCGCGGCGCGCTGCAGGTACGCCATCGTCATGTCGTAAAAATCCTGTTCCTTCAGCAGCACGCTGGCGCCGGCGTAATAAATATCGAGAAATGACTGCAAATTATCGAATGCATAAGCTTTGCGCAGGGATTCGACCGATTCGTAAGCCAGTTTGACCCCATTTCTTTGAGCCAACTCAAAGATTAGTTCGGGTTCGAGTGACCCTTCGATGTGTATGTGCAATTCTGCTTTAGGCATCTGCTGCAAAATCAATTGCAACTGTTCGTTAGGCATTTTTTTCTCCAGGAAAGCTGTTCGGTGCGGCGTCATGTGAACAGTGTAGCGCAAGGCGCCGGCAGGGTTCGCCGGTGGCCTAGATTCACAGCGGAAATTGTGTGACATCGCTACCGTTTTTTTCTTGCCGGCGAGGCGGCAGTTCCGGCAACATGAAGCGACGCGATGCACTTCTTTCAACAGGCCCCGAGTGGTCCATTTTGGTGCAAAAAAAAGTAAGCGGATGAGCCCGGAATGCGACAGGAAAATCGTGCCGCCATACGCATTTTTCCCTTCATAATCAATTGGTTACAATGGTTACAAACGGTCGCACGACATTGCTTTGACTTCCGCATCCATTAGGCACATAATAAATTTCATAGGCGTAAGAAGACGTTGTCAGAACGCGCAAAAATCCGGAAGCATCCGGTACGAAAAAATCATATCGGCAGCCGTTTTTTGTTTCAGAAGTTTGAATCAGGAAACGTTCTTGTCGATCAAAAAAGGAGTACGCCAGCGACCAGGGCCTCGGCAGCAATTGCCTGCCAGCGACAGTGATCAGTGCAAGCACATTAAAGGACATTCAAATGACCATTTTTGACAACTACGCAGCTCGCTACGAGCGTACCCGGGAAGAGGAATTTTCCCTCTCTGAGTATCTGGCACTGTGCAAGAAGGATCACCTGACGTATGCCACGGCGCCCGAACGCATGCTGGCCGCCATCGGCGAGCCGACCCTGGTGGACACGCGCAACGACACGCGCCTGTCGCGCATCTTCGCCAACAAGGTCATCAAGCTGTATCCGGCCTTCAAGGATTTCTACGGCACCGAGGAAGTGATCGAACAGGTCGTCTCGTATTTCCGCCACGCCGCCCAGGGACTCGAGGAGCGCAAGCAGATCCTCTACCTGCTCGGCCCGGTGGGCGGCGGCAAGTCGTCGATCGCCGAAAAGCTCAAGTCGCTGATGGAGCAGGTGCCGTTCTACTGCCTGAAGGGTTCGCCCGTCAACGAGTCGCCGCTCGGCCTGTTCAACGAGGACGAAGACGGCGTCATCCTCGAGGAAGACTACGGCATCCCGCGGCGCTACCTGCGCACCATTCCTTCCCCGTGGGCGGTCAAGCGATTGCACGAATTTAACGGCGACATCAACAAGTTCCGCGTCGTCAAGCGCTACCCGTCGATGCTCAAGCAGATCGCCATCTCCAAGACCGAGCCGGGCGACGAGAACAACCAGGACATTTCCTCGCTGGTCGGCAAGGTCGACATCCGCAAGCTCGAAGACTACGCCCAGGATGACCCGGACGCCTACAGCTACTCGGGCGGCCTGTGCCTCGGCAACCAGGGCCTGATGGAATTCGTCGAGATGTTCAAGGCGCCGATCAAGGTGCTGCACCCGCTGCTGACCGCCACCCAGGAAGGCAACTACAAGGGCACNNTACTGCCTGCGCGTGTCCGACGAGATCAAGATCTACGACAAGCTGATCCGCAACTCCTCGCTCGAGCAAGCCCCGTGCGCGCCGGGCACGATGAAGATGATGGCGCAGTTCGCGATCCTGTCGCGCCTGAAGGACCCGGAGAACTCGTCCATCTTCAGCAAGATGCTGGTGTACGACGGCGAGAACCTGAAGGACACCGACCCGAAAGCGAAGTCGATGCACGAGTATGTCGACTACGCCGGCGTCGACGAGGGCATGAACGGGCTCTCCACCCGCTTCGCGTTCAAGATCCTGTCGAAGGTCTTCAACTTCGACAACACCGAAGTGGCGGCCAATCCGGTGCACCTCTTATATGTACTGGAGCAGCAGATCGAGCGCGAGCAGTTCGCGCCGGAAACCGAGCAGCGCTACCTGTCCTATATAAAAGAGCACCTGGCGCAGCGCTACGTCGATTTCATCGGCAAGGAAATCCAGACCGCCTACCTGGAAAGCTATTCGGAATACGGCCAGAACATCTTCGACCGCTACGTCACGTTCGCCGACTTCTGGATCCAGGACCAGGAGTTCCGCGATCCCGACACCGGCGAATCGTTCGACCGCGACTCGCTCAACAGCGAACTCGAGAAGATCGAGAAGCCGGCCGGCATCTCGAATCCGAAGGATTTCCGCAACGAGATCGTCAACTTCGGGCTGCGCGCCCGCGCCACCAACGGCGGCAAGAACCCGGCCTGGACCAGCTACGAGAAATTCCGCACCGTGATCGAGAAGAAGATGTTCTCGAACACCGAGGAATTGCTGCCGGTGATCTCGTTCAACGCCAAGGCCTCGGCCGAGGACGCCAACAAGCACGCCGACTTCGTCGCGCGCATGGTGGAAAAAGGCTATACCGCCAAGCAGGTGCGCCTGCTGTGCGAATGGTATCTGCGTGTGCGGAAGTCTTCTTAGCGGCGAAGGTTTAAGATAGAGGGGTCGGCGGGTTGTTCGCCGGCCCGCCGCGATTTTCAGCAGGAGGCACGTTTTGACTTATCTCATCGACCGACGCTTGCAGGGCAAGAACAAGTCAGCGATCAACCGAGAGCGCTTCCTGCGGCGGTACAAGAGCCAGATCAAGGACGCTGTCGGGCGGGCCATCAAGGGCCGCTCGATCACCGATATCGAAAATGGCGAGAAGGTGTCGATTCCCGTCAAGGATGTCAACGAACCGAATTTCGGCCACGCCCACGGTGGCGTGTGGGAAACGGTTAATCCGGGCAACAAGGAATACCAGAAGGGCGACCAGTTCAACCGCCCGCGCAGCGGCGGCGGCTCCGGCCGCGGCAAGGCCGGCAACAGCGACCAGACCAACGAGGACGACTTCATCTTCGAGCTGTCGCGCGAAGAATTCATGAATTACTTCTTCGAGGATCTTGAACTGCCGAACATGGTCAAGACCCAGCTGACCGCCACCACCGAATTCAAGAACCAGCGCGCCGGCTACAACATGTCGGGCACGCCATCCAACATCCACGTGCTGCGCTCCTTGCGCGGCGCCCTCGGCCGCCGCATCGCCGTCGGCGGCTCGTCGCGCCGCGCGCTCACCATCGCCGAACGCGAACTGGTCAAGCTGCTCGAGGAAGGGGTGCCGCTCGACGACCCGCGCGTCGTCGAACTTAAAAAACTGGTGCATCACCTGCACACCAAGCTGATCGCCATCCCCTTCATCGACCCGTTCGACCTGCGCTACAGCAACCGCATCAAGGTGCCGAAGCCGACCACCCAGGCGGTGATGTTCTGCATCATGGACGTGTCCGGCTCGATGGACGAGAGCCGCAAGGACACCGCCAAGCGCTTCTTCATCTTGCTGTACCTGTTTCTCAAGCGCGCCTACGACAAGATCGAGGTGGTCTTCATCCGCCACCACACCGCAGCCGCCGAGGTCGACGAGAACGAATTTTTCCATTCGCGCGAGTCGGGCGGCACGGTGGTGTCGTCGGCGCTGCACCTGCTGCAGAAGATCATCGGCGAGCGTTACGGCAGCGGCGAGTGGAACAGCTATGTCGCCCAGGCCTCCGACGGCGACAACTGGGACAACGACTCGGTGCTGTGCAAGCAGCTCCTGATTAATACCATCATGCCGGCGGTGCAGTATTACACCTACGTGGAAATTACCGACGGCCCGCAGCAAAACCTGTGGGAACAGTACGCCGAAGTGGGCGACCACCATCCGAATTTCGCGATGCAGAAGATCGTCACGCCGGCCGACATCTATCCGGTCTTCCGCGAACTGTTCAAGAAGCAGCCGAAGTGAGAACTGAGGTGACAACATCATGCCAAGAGATCCGAAAAACCCCCGTGCCCTGCCCGAACAGTCGGAGTGGACCTTCGACCTGATCGAGCACGCGCACGAAGAAATCCGCCGCGTNNGCCTACACCTCGGTCGGCATGCCGGTCTCGTACAACCACTGGTCGTTCGGCAAGCACTTCCTGTCGACCGAGAAGAGCTACAAGCGCGGCCAGATGGGCCTGGCCTACGAGATCGTCATCAACTCGAATCCGTGCATCGCCTACTTAATGGAGGAGAACAGCCTGACCATGCAGGCGCTGGTGATCGCCCACGCCGCCTACGGCCACAACTCTTTCTTCAAGGGCAACTACCTGTTCCGCACCTGGACCGATGCCGAGGCGATCGTCGACTACATGGTGTTCGCCAAGAACTACATCGCCGAATGCGAACAGCGCCACGGCATCGATGCGGTCGAAGCCCTGCTCGACTCCTGCCACGCCCTGCAGAACTATGGCGTCGACCGCTACAAGCGGCCGGCCAAGCTGTCGCTGGCGCAGGAGAACGCGCGCCAGAAAGAGCGCGAGGAATACGCCCAGTCGCAGGTCAACGCCCTGTGGCGCACCGTACCGCGCCGCGACGAAGAGGAAGCCGACGTGCCGGTGGTGCGCTTCCCGCCCGAGCCGGAGGAAAACCTGCTGTACTTCATCGAGAAGTACGCGCCGCTGCTCGAACCGTGGCAGCGCGAGATGGTGCGCATCACGCGCAAGATCTCGCAGTACTTCTATCCGCAGCGCCAGACCCAGGTCATGAACGAAGGCTGGGCCACGTTCTGGCACTACACGATCCTGCATGAACTATATAAAGAGGGCATCGTCGGCGACGGCTTCATGATGGAGTTCCTGCAAAGCCATACCAACGTCGTGTTCCAGCCGTCCGCCACCAGCCAGTACTACAACGGCATCAACCCGTACGCGCTGGGGTTCGCCATGATGAGCGACATCCGCCGCATCTGCGAGGACCCGACGCCGGAAGACCGCGAGTGGTTCCCGGCGATCGCCGGCACCGACTGGCGCAAGGCGCTCGATTTCGCCATGCGCAATTTCAAGGACGAGAGCTTCATCGCGCAGTACCTCTCGCCCAAGCTGATCCGCGACTTCCATTTCTTCGCCGTCCTCGATGACGACCGCAAGGAGAAGCTGACCATCTCGGCGATCCACGACGAGCGCGGCTACCGGTATGTACGCCAGCAACTGGCCGAGCAGTACAACCTCGGCAACCGCGAGCCGAACATCCAGGTCTGGCAGGTAAATACACGCGACGACCGCGCCCTCACGCTGCGCCACACGCAGTTCCAGCGGCGCCCGCTGAACCAGCAGGCGCAGGAGGTGCTCAAGCACGTGGCGCGCCTGTGGGGCTTCGACGTCCACCTCGACACCGTCGACCCGCAGGGCAACGTCGTCAGCAGCCTCGAGTGCCGCCGCGAAAAACGCAACCGCAACTAGCAGGCAGCGGCCGCCGCCCCGCGCGGCGGCCGTGATCCATATCAAGCAACCTACGTAGCATTACTTGCCGCTATGGCACGGGCGCGCGCGCTTTTCAACCGAACGCCACGGTTCCGCGAACCGGTCTATAGTTAGCATAATCGCCACGCACAACCGAACGCAATTTGCCAGAAAGCACATCGGCTTGGCGATTGTTCTGGCAAGCCCCCCTCAAAAATGCCTGATGTTCCGCACGCACCAAAGGAGCCGCCAAACGCGTGCAGCCGGGAAGCATTTGCACCAATTCGAACCGCGCGCAGTTGCCCGCGAAATATGGTCTTGACAGCATCATTTTCGCTATGAAATAGCCGACGTTCGCAGCATTAAAAATGTATGTGCAAAAAAGAATTCGTAGGTATAATTCGCCGATGTCCCGGATGCGGCCCTAGCTTTTGTCGTGTTTTGTGGGTTTAGTAGCTACAAAAAGAGTTGGTATTGGAGAAAGCAGGCATGAATTTTTCGCATGATAAACCGGCCGGGAAGAATGTCACCGGCATCACCATTGTCATCATCTTGCACGTGCTAGTCGCCTATGGGATCGTCACCGGTCTCGGCAAGCGCATGGTCACCAAGATGGCTGAAGCAGTGGAGACCAAGATCATCGAGGAGAAGGCACCTCCTCCACCGAAGGAAATTCCGCCTCCGCCGCCACCGCCGGAAATGAAGGCACCGCCGCCACCGTTCATCCCGCCAGTCGAGGTCAACGTGCAGCAGCCGCCTCCGCCGCAAAGCGCCATCGCGGTATCGTCTTCGGCGAAACCGGTGTCGAACGAACTGGCGCGTCCGCAGGCTCCCGCCCCGGCCGCTCCGTCGACCAACCCGAATCCAGTCCGCGTCGCCGCGGTCGCCGATTTCAACACTTGCGCAAAACCAGAGTGGCCGAAAGCCTCCCTGCGCAACGAAGAAACCGGTGTCGTGACGCTGTCGTTCCTGATTGGCGAAGATGGTCGCGTTGCCGACTCGAAGATTGTCAAGTCGAGCGGTTTCCGTGACCTGGACAAGGCAGCCGTTACCGGTATCAGTAAGTGCCGCTTCAAACCTGGCATGACTGACGGCAAACCGGAAAAAGCGTGGATGCAAATGCAATACGTCTGGACGCTGGAATAAACCCGGGACAGTCTCACCGTCCCAACTTGTGATTTTTCGTTGTCATTATTTTCAGCGAACTGATTATTTTATATATTTGGAGGAAGCATGTTTAAGAATACCCGTTTGTCCGCTGTCCTGGCGGCTGTCCTGTTCTCGGTCACCGCCGCTTCGGCGCTGGTCTCCGCACCAGCCTTCGCTGACGCTCCTGCATCGGCGTCCGCCGCCGCAGCAGCAGCCGCTCCAGCGGCCAGCGCACCAGCCGACGCCGCAGCACCAGCTGCCGCACCTGCAGCCGACGCAGCAGCGCCTGCCGCAGCAGCGCCTGCCGGCGCCAAGGAAGAAGTCGAAAACCCGTTCGGTATCCAGGCTGTCTGGGCCGGTGGTTTCGTCCCACGCGCAACCCTGATCATCCTGTCGCTGATGTCGATGGGTTCGTGGTACATCATCATCACCAAGCTGATCGATCAGATGAAGATCATGAAGCAAGCCAAAGAGACCTCGGCTAAATTCTGGAAAGCCAACTCGATCGCTGCTGGTTCGGCCGCCCTGAAAGAAGGCAGCCCATTCCGCTTCATCGCTGAATCCGGCACCAAGGCGACCCAGCACCACGACGGCGCCCTGCTCGAGCAGATCGACCTGTCGACCTGGGTAACGATGTCGATCCAGCGCGCTGTTGAGAAAGTCCAATCGCGTCTGCAAGATGGCCTGTCGTTCCTGGCAACCGTCGGTTCGACCGCACCGTTCATCGGTCTGTTCGGCACCGTGTGGGGTATCTACGGCGCGCTGACCAACATCGGCATGACCGGTAACGCATCGATCGACAAGGTCGCTGGCCCAGTCGGCGAAGCACTGATCATGACCGCGTTCGGCCTGTTCGTCGCGGTTCCTGCTGTTCTGGGTTACAACTGGCTGGTTCGCCGCAACAAGTCGGCAATGGAAGATGTCCGTTCGTTCTCGGCTGACGTTCACTCGGTGCTGATCTCCGGTGCGATGTCGACTTCCGAAGCTGGCCGCCTGGCCGGCGCCAAGAAGATTGGATAAATCATGTCGATGAGCGTCGGCTCCGATAGCGGAGAAGAAGATGCAGTCATGTCAGAAATCAACACGACGCCGCTTGTCGACATCATGTTGGTTCTGCTGATCATCTTCCTGATTACCAGCCCGGTCGTGTTGAAGTTGCAGAAGATTCAGCTGCCAACCGAAACCAACCAGGCTGCCAAGACCAAACCGGAAGACGTCAATATCGTGGTCAACAAAGACGGCGATATGTACTTCAACCAGAAGAAACTGGCGAACACGGACGAACTGTTCGAGTTCCTGAAAAAAGAGTCGGTGAAGCTGCCGCAGCCGGAAGTGCATGTTCGTGGCGATCAAGAAACGAAATATGAGTACATCGGCAAGGTGATTTACACGGCACAACGTGCTGGGGTTCAGAAGGTCGGTTTCATCACCGAACCGCCTGACAAGGGCTAATCCCCTTCCCGCACCGGCCTTGGCAACAAGGCCGGCGCGGGCCCAACATTTGAAAAGGAAACACCATGAGTATGAACGTCGGTTCAGGTGCTGGCAGCAAGAATGCTGATCCAGAACCAATGATGGAAATGAACATGACACCCTTGATCGACGTTATGTTGGTCTTGATCATCATGTTGATTATCACGATTCCGAAGCAAAACCATTCGGTCAATCTGAATATGCCGGTCGGCAATCCACCGCCACCGACCTCCGAGCCTGTCGTCGTCACGATCGACGTCGACTTCGACGGCACGATCCTGTGGGACAACGTCGCGGTGCCTGATCGCGCCGCGCTCGAAGCGAAGCTGGCCAACGTGGCAGCCCAGGCGGACCAGCCGGAAGTGCATTTGCGTCCGAACAAGCTGGTGTCGTACAAGTATGTTGCTGGCGTGATGGCGTCGGCCCAGCGTCTTGGCGTGACCAAGATCGGCATGGTCGGCAACGAGCAGTTCCAGTAATCGTTGTTAGTTTGACGAACACGGCAGGTATCCCCTGCCGTTTCTCTTTTTGAAGAAAGAATTCCACACATGTCAAAACTCCGTCTCGCACACCTCGGCTTCGTCATGGCCGCTCTCGGCTTCACCGCAGCAACTCCGGTTCTCGGCCTGTCCACCGCGTACGCGGCTGAGACGATGCGTCCGGAAATCGGCACCCCGCTGCAGGCAGCCCAGCAGCTGATGAAGCAGGGCAAGAACAGGGAAGCACTCGCCAAAGTCAACGAAGCGGACCGCGTCAGCGGCAAGAGCGCCAATGAAAGCTACCTGATCGAGCGCGTGCGCGCCGCCGCCGCCTCGGCCGCGGGCGACAACGATGCCGCAGCGAAGTCGTTCGAGGCGCTGATCGCCTCCGGCAAGCTGTCGGCCGGCGAGCGCGAGAAATTCACCGAAGGCCTGGTCGGCATCCACATGCGCGCGCGCGATTTCGGCAAGGCCAACGCCGTCATCAACCGCCTGCTGAAAGACCACAACGATCCGAAGCTGCGCGCCTACCTGGTGCAGAACTACTATAGCCAGGGCAACTACGCGGCGGCGGAATCGGAACTGAAACAGATGGGCACGCTGAACGAAGACCAGCTCGGCCTGATGGCCAACATCTACCTGAAAAAAGGCGACAAGGTCGGCTACGTCAACACCATCGAGAAGCTGGCGGCGTCGTACCCGAAGACCTCGTACTGGACCGACCTGCTGAACCGCGTGGTCACCAAGCCGGGTTACTCGAACCGCCTGACGGTCGACATCTACCGCCTCAAGCTGGCCAATGGCCTGCTGAAGAAGCCGAGCGAATTCGTCGAGATGGCCCAACTGGTGCTGCAGGCCAAGGCGCCGGCGGAGGCGCTGAAAGTCATCGACAAGGGTTACAAGGCCGGCGTGCTGGGTGTGGGCGCCGATGCGCCGCGCCACCAGCGCCTGAAGGACCTGGCCGAGAAGACCCTGGCCGACAACAACAAGACCCTGGCAACCGACGAAGCAGCCCTGGTCAAGGCCAAGGATAACGACGGCCTGCTGGCGATGGGCTACGGACTGGTGCAAGCCGGCCAGGCCGACAAGGGCCTGACGATGATGAACGATGCGATCAAGGCCGGCGGCCTGCGCAATCCGGAAGACGCCAAGCTGCACCTGGGCGAAGCCTACGCAGTGGCCGGCAAGAAGGACAAGGCCATTTCGACGCTGAAATCGGTCGGCGGCAAGGACGGCACCGCCGACCTGGCGCGCTACTGGATCATGGCGATCAACCATCCGATGATCTGATCGTACCGATCCCCGCTCGACGCTGAAAAGCGCCGCCTGCACCGCAGGCGGCGCTTTTTTTCTTGTGGGCACCAGATCTCGGGGCCGCCGCGGTGTGAAAGGCCGCACTTGACCGTATAATCCTCTATTTCGTACCTAGTTTACGCTCCACACCCTATGAAGGTATTTCGCGGACTTCCCAACGACAGGGCGCGCGCGCCCTGCGCGCTCACGATCGGCAACTTTGACGGTGTCCACCGCGGCCACCAGGCATTGTTGGCGCGCGTGCGCGCCAGCGCGTCCGCGCTCGGCCTCGAAGCGGCGGTGATGACGTTCGAGCCGCATCCGCGCGAGTTCTTCGCCGCCCGCGCCGGCGACCTGTCGCGCGCGCCGAGCCGCATCGCCAACCTGCGCGACAAGCTCGAATCGCTGGCCGACGCCGGCATCGACCGCGTCATCGTCGAACACTTCAACGCCCACTTCGCCGCCATGCCGCCGGAAGAATTCACCAGCCGCGTGCTGGTCGAGGGCCTGCACGTCAAGTGGCTGATGGTGGGCGACGACTTCTGCTACGGCGCCAGGCGCGCCGGCACCGTCGCCATGCTGGTCGAAGCGGGCCAGCGCCACGGCTTCCACGTCGAGACGCTGCCGACCGTGATGCAGGGCGCCCAGCGCATCTCCTCGTCGGCGGTGCGCGCCGCGCTGGCGGCGGGCGACTTCGGCCAGGCCAGCGAACTGCTCGGCCACCAGTACAGCATCTCCGGCCACGTGATCCACGGCCAGAAGCTCGGCCGCACGCTCGGCTTCCCGACCCTGAACCTGCGCGTCGCGCACCGCCCTGCCCTGTCCGGCATCTTTGTCGTCGCCGTCCACGGCCTCGGCCCGCAGCCCTTGCCGGCCGTGGCCAGCGTCGGCGTGCGCCCGACCGTCGACGACAGCGGCCGCGTGCTGCTCGAAGTGCACCTGTTCGACTACGCCGCCTCCTGCTACGGCAAACTGGTGCGCGTCGAGTTCCTCGAAAAACTGCGCGACGAAGAAAAATACGACGACCTGGCGACCCTCACCGCCGCCATCGAGCGCGACGCCAGCCAGGCGCGCGGCTACTTCGCCCAGCGCTCCGGCGCCCTCACCGCGACCGACCGAATTTGATTTGGATGCACCGGCCCGCACGGCCAGCTCCGTCCCAAACCATCACCTTTGAAGAAGAATATGTCCGATACCAGCAAACCAGCAGCGCCGAAAGCAGCCAAGAAACCCGACAGCAAATACCCGGTCAACATGACCGACACCCCGTTCCCGATGCGCGGCGACCTCGCCAAGCGCGAACCGGGTTGGGTCAAGCAATGGCAGGACAAGAAGATCTACGAGCGCGTGCGCAAGGCCGCCGCCGGCCGTCCGAAATTCATCCTGCACGACGGCCCGCCGTACGCCAACGGCGACATCCACCTCGGCCACGCCGTCAACAAGATCCTCAAGGACATGGTCGTCAAAGCGCGCACCCTGGCCGGCTTCGATGCGCCGTACGTGCCGGGCTGGGATTGCCACGGCATGCCGATCGAGATCCAGATCGAAAAACAGTACGGCAAAAACCTGCCGACCGCCGACGTGCTGACCAAGGCGCGGGCGTATGCGCTCGAGCAGGTCGATCGCCAGCGCGCCGGCTTCATCCGCCTCGGCGTGCTCGGTGAATGGGACAACCCGTACATGACGATGGCCTACGAGAACGAGGCCGACGAGCTGCGCGCGCTCGGCACCCTGCTTGAAAAAGGCTACGTCTACCGCGGCCTGAAGCCNNCAACCTGAAAAGCTGGCCGCCGCCTTCGGCCTGGCGCAGCTGCCGGCCGGCGACGGCTTCATCGTCATCTGGACCACCACGCCGTGGACCATCCCGTCGAACCAGGCGCTCAACGTCAATCCTGAAATCACCTACGCGCTGGTCGAGACCTCACGCGACGGCAAGCCGCTGCTGCTGATCCTGGCCGCCGACCTGGTCGAAGCCTGCCTGCAGCGCTACAAGCTCGAAGGCAAGATCGTTGCCACCTGCCTCGGCGAAGCGCTGGGCGGCATCTCCTTCAAGCACCCGCTGCACGCGCAGGACGCGTTCTACGACCGCCTCTCGCCGATGTACCTGGCCGACTACGTCACCACCGAAAGCGGCACCGGCGTGGTCCACTCGGCGCCGGCCTATGGCCAGGACGACTTCGTCTCGTGCAAGNNACCGCCGCCGGCGCGCTGTTCGAGCTGAAGATGTTCGACCACAGCTACATGCACTGCTGGCGCCACAAGACCCCGATCGTCTACCGCGCCACCTCGCAGTGGTTCGCCGGCATGGACCTGACGCCGAAAGACGGCGGCGCAACGCTGCGCGAGACCGCCCTGAAAGCGATTTCCGAAACCGAGTTCTTCCCGGACTGGGGCCAGGCGCGCCTGCACGGCATGATCGCCAACCGGCCTGACTGGACCCTGTCGCGCCAGCGCCAGTGGGGCGTGCCGATGGCCTTCTTCCTGCACAAGGAAACCGGCGCGCTGCACCCGCGCACGCCCGAGCTGATCGAGCAGGTCGCCAAGCTGTTCGAACAGCACGGCATCGACGCCTGGCTGACGCTCGAGCCGAAGGACCTGCTCGGCGACGACGCCGACATGTACGTCAAGAACAAGGACACGCTCGACGTCTGGTTCGACTCCGGCTCGACCCACCAGACCGTGCTGCGCGGCTCGCACAAGGAGCAGTCCGCGTTCCCGGCCGACCTGTACCTCGAAGGCTCCGACCAGCACCGCGGTTGGTTCCATTCGTCGCTGCTGACGTCCTCGATGCTGAACGGGCGCGCACCCTACAAGGCGCTGCTGACGCACGGCTTCACGGTCGACGCCGAAGGCAAGAAGATGTCGAAGTCGCTCGGCAACACGCTGGCGCCGCAGAAGATCTCCGACACGCTCGGCGCCGACATCCTGCGCCTGTGGGTCGCTTCGACCGACTACACCGGCGAGCTGTCGATCTCCGACGAGATCCTCAAGCGCGTCACCGAATCGTACCGCCGCATCCGCAACACGCTGCGCTTCCTGCTGGCGAACACCTCCGACTTCAATCCAAAGACGGACGCGGTGCCGGTCGCCGAGCTGCTCGAGATCGACCGTTACGCGATCGCCTCGATGGCCGCGCTGCAGTCCGACATCCTGGCGCACTACGAGCGCTACGAATTCCACCCGGTGATCGCGCGCCTGCAGAACTACTGCTCGGAAGACCTGGGCGGCTTCTACCTCGACATCCTCAAGGACCGCCTGTACACCACCGCCGTGGGCTCGCAGGCGCGCCGCTCGGCCCAGACCGCGCTGTGGCACATCGCGCAAAGCCTGCTGCGCGTGATGGCGCCGACGCTGTCGTTCACCGCCGAGGAAGCGTGGGCGATATTCGCCGGCGCCGAGGCCTATGCCGCCAGCGACGAGACCATCTTCACCCAGACCTACTGGCAGCTGCCGGTGGTGGCCGATGCGCAAGCGCTGCTGGAGAAGTACACGGCGCTGCGCGCGGTGCGCACCGACGTCGCCAAGGAGCTCGAGGAACTGCGCGGCTCCGGCGCCATCGGCTCGTCGCTGCAGGCCGAGCTGACCATCAAGGCCGCGCCGGAAAAGTACAAGCTGCTCGCCAGCCTGGACGACGACCTGCGCTTCCTGTTCATCACCTCGCAGGCCAAGCCGGTGGAAGTGGCGGCCGAGGCCGACGAGTCGATCGCCGTCACCGCGTCAAGCGCGCCGAAATGCGAGCGCTGCTGGCACTACCGCGCCGACGTCGGCACCCACGCCGGCCATGAAGGCCTGTGCGGGCGCTGCGTGAGCAACCTGTTCGGCGCCGGCGAAAAGCGCGCGTTCGTTTAACTTCAACCAGACCACGAATCCATGGCAACCAAAAAGACCAATACGTTTTCCACCGCCTCGAAAAACCGCGCCAGCCTGGCGCCATGGCTGGGCATCGCGGCCATCGTCATCCTGTGCGACCAGCTCTCGAAGATCGCCATCACCAAGATGTTCTCGCTCGGCGACGAACGGCCGGTGACGTCGTTCTTCAACCTGGTGCTGGCGTACAACCGCGGTGCCGCCTTCAGCTTCCTCGGCAACCAGAGCGGCTGGCAGCGCTACTTCTTCACCGCCATCGGCGTCGCCGCNNCTGGCGCTGATCATGGGCGGCGCCATCGGCAACGTCATCGACCGCCTGCTGTACGGCCATGTGATCGACTTCCTCGATTTCCACCACGCGTCGTTCGGCCACTTCCCGGCCTTTAACGTCGCCGACAGCGCCATCACGCTCGGCGCCGCGTTGTTCATCTTCGACGAGCTGCGGCGCGTTAACAAGAACTGACCACCAGGAGAGCGCCATGCCAATGGATTTGAAGGGCAAGAAAATCGTCCTCGGCCTGTCCGGCGGGGTAGCCTGCTACAAGGCGGCAGACCTGTGCCGCTCGCTGGTCAAGGAAGGCGCCTCGGTGCAGGTAGTGATGACCGAGGCGGCAACCCACTTCATTGGCACCGTGACGATGCAGGCGCTGTCTGGCGACACGGTCCATACCGACCAGTGGGATCCGCGCATCGCCAACAACATGGCGCACATCGACCTGACGCGCGGCGCCGATGCCATTTTGGTGGCGCCCTGCTCGGCCGACTTCATTCGCAAGCTGGCGCACGGCGCCTGCGACGACCTGCTGTCGACCCTGTGCCTGGCGCGCCCGCGCCACGTCCCGCTGCACATCGCCCCGGCGATGAACGTCGAGATGTGGGACAACCCGGCCACCAGGCGCAACATCGCGCAGCTGCGCGCCGACGGCCTGTGCATCTTCGGCCCCGCGGCCGGTGACCAGGCCTGCGGCGAGACCGGCTTCGGCCGCATGCTCGAGCCGGACGAGCTGCTGGAAGAGCTGGTGGCGTCGTTCCAGCCGAAGGTGTTGGCCGGCAAGCGCGT
>CXWL01122218.1_pt1 | contig 22705 bp, 21 predicted proteins | sample 590931 | NCBI WGS metagenome assembly CXWL01 (sample SAMEA3498368, study PRJEB10139) | groundwater metagenome | biome: water well; material: biofilm material | place: Germany | collected 2015-04-27
TGGGTCAATTTTCGATCAGCAGAACACTTCCAAATGGGTCAATTTTCGGTCAGCAACAACACCACGATCCACCAAATAGTGGATGACACGCATGCGCAGGCTTTTCAGACCCAGCCGCTCTTGGGCCGCCCGTTGCCGACGGAGGCTACGGGAAAGCATGGCGATCCATTCCATAGCAAAATTTGGATTATTGGACAAACAATCGCGCAGGACTGTAATGGGCAAGAGTAGGCAACGCCCGGAGCGAGTGCAGATCGCATCACAATGGTAATGTGTGCCGAACAGACTGGCCTCGGCAAGGAAATCACTTTCACGGGCTCGATACAGGACAACCTCGCCACCTGCAGGCGAAAAACGTGTCAGGCACACTTCACCTTTGATTATGTGATAAACGGCATTTACTTCGTCACCGAAGCGGAAGATACGCTGCCCCTTACTGATATCCATGGGGCGCGCTGCGAGTCGAAGCTGATCCGGGAATTGTTCTATCCAATCTTCCATTAATATTGCTCCGTTAGATGCGGTGGAGAAGATGCGCCAGTTACTGATGGCTCGAAGTGCCTTTACGACCGGATGCGGGGAGTTGATTGCGTGGTCAGGCAGCGCAAGCAACACCCGAAAAAAAGCCCACCGAGGGTGGCGGGCCAGGGAGAGACTTTTATTTCCGGTTTGTTGTTACATCTTCCAGCCGTAGGCGATGCCTAGGGAGTTTTGGTACATTTTAATTTTCTCTATTCCGCTGGTATTGCCGGTCCATGTATTAAACAAGCTACTACCCGTTACACTGTTTTCTTTGGCATGCATGTAAGCCATGGTTATCTCAGACTTGTTGGCCAATGTATAAGTGAAGCCAAGCGTGTAATGGGTCGTTATCACGCCCGGCGCTATGATATTGAAAGTCACGTCACGGGATGTGATCGGGTTGTTGCTCTGGCTATAACCTGCACGCAATGTCAGCGCATTGCTGTAATTGTATTCCGCGCCCAATTTCACAATTTTTGTATCATCCCAGCCAAAGCCGCGGCCATTGCTTGGTCCCAAGGTAGATGCAATAGCAGCGCCTAAGCTGGTGCTAGGGTTGCCAACAGAATTTATGCCGCCATAATTGATCTGCTGGTAATCAACTGCTAGCAATATCTCAGGGGTTGCCTTGATCGCAATGCCCAGATTCCAGTTTACCGGGGTGTCGAAGCCGCCCTGATCGGCAAAAAGCCCTTTGTACTTGTCAAACTTGCCATATTTTATTTTTGTCGAATAAGCGGCACCCAAGGTAACCATGTCATTCATTTTGCCTTGCCAGCCGACACGCACACCATAACCAGTTGCGCTGTCATAGCCTCTATTGGTCAGATTATTTGCGTCTGCGGAGAAGCCAGAAAATGCTTGCAAACCCTCAGCCTTGAATCGTTGATAACCCAGCAGAGGGGAAACTCCAATAGAGTTGGTTTCGTTGATCTTGTAAGAAACGGTCGGTGCGATAATTAACTGCATCAGATCGACACCCAGCCTTCCATCGCCGCACAGCAGGTTATAGGTTCCTCCTGCTACTTGTACCGGGTTAAAACCAGTGCCACCGCCATTGGCGCACGTCCCGCCGAATGGAAGCTGCCCACCCGCATAATTGGTGTTCATGCCGCCGTTGCCATAAACGGTCATGCCAAGCGACATGTTGGGATTGATCATCCTGTTGTAGCCAAATTCAGGTATGACAAAATCGTTGCTATCGCTATTGGCAGCGCCATTCATAGTTGGGTCGCCTGCGCCGGAGCGCTCGCTGCTGCGGGTCGGCTTAAACCAGTCCACCCCGATGTCGACGCGTGAGCCTACCCACACCATGCTTGCAGGGTTGTTCGCGCCGCCGAACGTATCAATCGCCATCGCAGTTGCTGCGCCGCCCATCCCTTTGGCTTTCATGCCGTAGCCGTGAGAAAAATAGCCGTTGGTGGCATGCGCCACCGGCGAAACAAGACCGCCTGCAACCAGCAACGAAACAATAATTTTCAGCTTGCTCATGAAACTCTCCCTTTTAGATTTAAAGTGGTGAATCGGTTGCGGCAGTTAAACAAAAAGACAAATGTCGGTTTCCCCGGCAAATTCCAGGAACGTGGCAGCGCCGCCGTACTCGATGCCGTCAATGAAGTCGCTCTTGTCGAAATCGAAGAGGTCAACCGTCATCTGGCAGGCGATGAACTTGACATCGGCTTCCTGGCACAGGGAACGCAATTCTTCCAGCGAGGCCACGCCTTTTTTCTTGAGCTTGTCTTTCATCATCATGGTGGCCATTGACTCCATACCGGGCAGTATCTGCACCATTACCGGCATCGGCACCGGCATCGGCATTGCCGGGTTGGCCAGCGGGCTGATCTTCACGTCGGACAAATCCTTGCGCAGCAATTGCAGCCCGTAGAAGGTAAAAAATATCTGGACATCATAGCCCAACGCGGCGGCTGTGGATGCCAGGATGAATGGCGGATAAGCCATATCCAGCGTGCCCTTGGTTGCGATAATCGCCATTTTCTTCATAGGTTCTTTCTTCTAAGCGTGATGTTATTTCTTCTGCATGAGGAAAACATATTCCCCATTTTCCTGGGTGGAAGACACCAATGTGTTTCCGGTCTGGCTCGCGAAAGCCTGCATATCCTTGATCGAGCCGGCATCGGTGGAGACAACCTTGAGCACTTGCCCCGGCGCCATGTCGGCCAGCGATTTTTTGGTTTTCAGGATAGGCAAGGGGCAATTGAGACCCCGTGCATCCAGTTCTTTATCAACGTTCATAATTAGGTCTCCGTGAAATTTTAACGCTCGTTTGCAGGTATCAACCGGCACAAAAACCAGTTGTTATCTGGGCACTGCTATTAAGTAGAATCGGGGCTTTGCTGTCTATAACCCATATGGGTAGTGCGGTGTAACCCACATGGGCTATGATCCCCGTGCCGACTACAAATCAGCCAGGCGAGCCAGGGAAATGGCCTGCTGCCGTAACCCGAATGTTTCATTTTCGCGTCCGTTATAATGGCGCTCAATTCACTCCCTCTACCCGCCATGCCCGCCATCCGCCTGTTGCCCGATCTGCTCATCAGCCAAATCGCAGCCGGCGAGGTGATCGAGCGCCCCGCTTCCGCGCTCAAGGAGTTGATGGAAAACAGCCTCGATGCGGGTGCGACGGAGATATCCGTGCAGCTGGAAGGCGGCGGCGTTAAAGTATTGCGGGTTCGGGATAATGGCGGCGGCATTGCGCCGGAGGAATTACCCTTCGCGCTGTTGCGCCACGCCACCAGCAAGATCGCCTCGCTGGACGACTTGCAGCATGTCGCCAGCATGGGGTTTCGCGGTGAGGCGCTGGCCAGCATGGCGGCGGTGGCGCAAGTCACCCTCACCAGCCGCAATGCCGAAACCGCACACGCATGGAAGATCGAGGCGGTGGACGGCACGCAGAGCGCCGCCTCTCCCGCCGCCCACGCGCACGGCACCAGCGCCGAGATGCGCGAGCTGTATTTCAACACCCCCGCGCGGCGCAAATTTCTCAAGTCCGAAGCCACCGAGTTCGCCTACTGCGAGGAAGCCTTCAAGCGCATCGCCCTGTCGCGCCCGGATGTTTCGTTCAGCCTGCAACACAACGCCCGCATGGTATGGCAACTGCCCGCACTATCCCTGCAACAGCGCATCGCCGCGCTGCTTGGCGGCGAATTCGCGTTAAGCGCCATAACCGTTGATCGCCGGGCGGCAAACCTGCGGCTGTGCGGCATGGCCTCGCTGCCGGCCTATTCGCGCGCCACGCGCGATGCACAGTATTTTTTTGTGAACGGGCGCTTCGTGCGCGACAAGGTGCTGGCCCACGCCGTCCGCCAGGCCTATCAGGACATCCTGCACCACCAGCGCCATCCCGCCTTCGTGCTGTTCCTCGACATGCCGCCGGAAGGAGTGGACGTGAACGTGCATCCGGCCAAGAGCGAAGTGCGTTTCCGCGAGAGCCAAGCCATCCACCAGTTCGTGTTTCACACCTTGCAGCAGGCGTTAAGCGTGCCGATGGCGGGCCCAGAATTGAAAGAAACCTCCGAAACAGACTCGCCATTCACGCGAAAGCGGGAATCCAGTGGTTTTATAAATTCGCCGGATTCACGCTTCCAGCAACAAAACATGCCGCTGGGCGCCGCGCAACAGCAGGCAGCCTACCGCCTGTGGGAAGCGCAAACAGGTAAGGAAGAAAGGGGGAAGGGAAACACCGAACCTGGGCCTGCCCCTTCACCCTTCACCCTTCACTTTTCCCGTGATGAGGCCCCTCTAGGTTACGCCCTCGCCCAGCTTTCCGGCGTCTACATCCTCGCGCAGAACAAACAGGGGCTGATCGTGGTGGACATGCACGCCGCGCACGAACGCATCGTCTATGAAAAACTCAAGGCCGCACTTGACGGGCAACGCATCCCCACCCAGCCGCTGCTGATCCCGGTGAGCTTCGCAGCCGATGCGCTGGATGTAGCCACCGCCGAAGAAGAACAGGAAGCGCTGGCGCGACTCGGTTTCGACCTCGCCCCGCTCTCGCCCGCCACGCTCGCGGTGCGCGCCATGCCCGCCCTGCTCAAGCAGGCGCACGCCGAGGCCGCCGCGCGCGACGTGTTGCACGAGCTGCGCGAGTTCGGCGCCACGCGCGCGCTGACCGAGCGGCGCAACGAGCTGCTCGCCACTCTGGCCTGCCACTCGGCCGTGCGCGCCAACCAGCAACTGACCATCCCGGAGATGAACGGCATCCTGCGCGAAATGGAGCGCACCGAACGCTCCGGCCAATGCAACCACGGGCGCCCGACGTGGTTCCAGATCACACTCGCCGAATTCGACGCGATGTTCATGCGCGGGCAGTAACCATTCAATGGATCACCCCGATAACTCTGCTTTTCCCTCGAAGAACAGCCACCCTCTGCACCCCCCTTTGGCGAAGCGGGGATGGGGAGGATTTTTGCGGGCCGATGTAAACCAGCCCCCCCCCGCCATCTTCCTCATGGGCCCCACCGCCAGCGGCAAGACCAGCGTCGCGGTAGAACTGGCGCAACGCCTGCCGGTGGAAATCATCAGCGTGGATTCGGCGCTGGTCTACCGCGACATGAACATCGGCACCGCCAAGCCCGACGCCGCCACCCTCGCCCGCGCACCGCACCACCTCATCAACATCATCGCCCCCACCGAAGCCTACTCCGCCGCCGCGTTCCGCCACGATGCGCTGCGGTTGATGCATGACATCACTTCGAGAAACAGAATCCCGTTGCTGGTGGGCGGCACGATGCTGTACTTCAAGGCGCTGCGCGAAGGGCTCAGCGACCTGCCGCAAGCCGACCCCGGAGTGCGCGCCGCGCTCGATGCCGAAATCGCGCGACATGGCATCGAACATCTGCACCGACAACTCGCGCAAGTGGATGCGGCAACCGCCGCTCGCCTGAAGCCGGGCGACACGCAGCGCATCCAGCGCGCAATGGAAATCTACCGCATCACCGGCCAGCCCATGTCCGCGCTGATCGCCCGGCAGCAAAGCGCCGAACTGCCCTACCGCATCCTCCCCATCGCCCTCGCCCCATCCGACCGCGCACAACTCCACGCCCGCATTGCCATGCGCTTCGCCGCCATGCTCAAACTCGGACTGGTGGATGAACTGCGCGCGCTCCGCGAAAAATATCCGCTGCACGCAAACATGACCTCGATGCGCTGCGTCGGCTACCGCCAGGCATGGCAGTTCATGGAGGGAGAAATCAGCGAAGCGCAACTGATGGAAACCGGCATTGCCGCCACGCGGCAACTCGCCAAACGGCAGCTCACCTGGCTGCGTTCCATGCCGGACAATATCGAACTGGACTGCCTTGCGCCCGGCTTGGCGCAGGCGGCGCTGGATAAAATCCTTTAACCGTTGCCCAATTCAAATATCCGCGTCGGGGTGCCCTTTAATGCAGGCCGTCCTTGCGCTGCGCGAACAACATCCTGACAAAACGGTGCCGATCATTTAGCCCGCGCTCCATTTGTGCGGGTGTGGGCGTGTAATCCTCGCGCTCGGCAAAGGTGTATCTGACGCAGCTCTGCGCATCGGTCAAGCCGCGTTCTATTTGCACCGGTGTCGGCAAGTAGTCCTTGCGGTCCGCAAATCTCGCCCTGACCTCGCTGCTTTCATCCATCAAGCCGCGCTCTATTTGCGCGGCTGTCGGCGTGTAATCCCTGCGCTCGGCAAATGCCTGTCTGACGAGGGCATCTTTATCCGTCAGGCCGAGCTCTATTTGTTCCGGTGTGAGTTTTTGCGTATTCATCTGGTTCCTGTAGGTTTCGTGATGGCCTGTCCGCGCGGGACGCTATGTTAAACTGAGCATCTTACTTGCGCATCTTTTTGATGGGGTTGGCCATGTCTGGAAATACATTCGGCACGTTGTTCACGATGACTTCGTTCGGCGAATCGCACGGTGCGGCAATCGGCTGCATAGTGGATGGATGCCCGCCGGGGATGGCGTTAAGCGAAGCCGACATCCAGCATGATCTCGACCGGCGCAAGCCCGGCACCTCGCGCCACGTCACGCAAAGGCGCGAATCGGACACGGTGGAGATTTTGTCCGGCGTGTTCGAGGGCAAGACCACCGGCACGCCCATCGCGCTGCTGATCCGCAACGAAGACCAGCGCAGCAAGGATTACGGCAACATCGCCGAAACTTTCCGCCCCGGCCACGCCGACTACACCTACTGGCAGAAATACGGCATCCNNCGGCATCCGCGACCATCGCGGCGGCGGGCGCGCCTCGGCGCGCGAAACGGCGGGGCGCGTGGCGGCGGGGGCGATTGCGAAGAAGTGGCTGAACGAACGCTACGGCGTGACAGTGCGCGGCTACCTGGCGCAACTCGGCGAGATCGCCATCCCGTTCAAGAGTTGGGAAGATGTGAATAACAACCCGTTCTTCGCGCCTGACGCCAGCGTGGTGCAAGCACTGGAAGATTACATGGATGCGCTGCGCAAGTCCGGCGACTCCATCGGCGCGAAGCTCGCGGTGGTAGCGCACAATGTGCCGGTCGGCTGGGGCGAGCCGGTGTTCGATAGATTAGATGCCGAGATCGCCTACGCGCTGATGGGCATCAACGCGGTGAAGGCCGTGGAAATCGGCGCGGGCTTCGGCTGCGTGACGCAGAAGGGCAGCGAGCACGGCGATGAGATGACCCCGCAAGGTTTCCTGTCGAACAACGCGGGCGGCATCCTCGGCGGAATCTCCACCGGGCAAGACATCGTCGCGCACTACGCCGTCAAACCGACCTCCAGCATCCGCATCCCGCGCCGCTCGATCAACAAGGCGGGTGAAGCGGCGATGGTCTCCACCGAAGGCCGCCACGATCCTTGCGTCGGGATTCGTGCCACTCCCATCGCTGAAGCCATGCTCGCGCTGGTGTTGATGGATCATGCCTTGCGGCAACGGGCGCAGAATGCGGATGTGGTGTGCGGGACGCCGAAGATACGTTGAACTCATCAACCATGTACACCCCAACCCGCGTAAGGCGCACACCGTAGGGCGTCAATAAGCGAAGCGCATTGCGCCGTATGAAACTGTCACTATGCCTGATTACCGTTGCGCCTGGCATCCGGGCGGCACTTACTTCTTCACCGCCAATCTGCTGCAACGGCAGCGAGCGTAGATGCGGTGAGGAACGAACCGCATCAATCGCGAACGATGCGGTTGTCACCGCATCCTACAAAACTCTCTGTTTCGCGTTTTACTTGAACCGCGTGGCGGCGAATCACTCTTCCCTCTTCACAAATCGGTGTATCCCTTTTCTCCCGGCGTGTAGAAGGTGCTGAAATCTGGCGCAGCCAAGGCGCTGCCATTGCGCAGTTTTTCCACCAGATCCGGATTGGAGATGAACGGGCGACCGAATGCGACGAGATCCCCGCGTTGCGCGTCGAGGTCTGCATTCGCGCGGGCAAGGTCATAGCCGCCTGACAGGATGTACTTCCCTTTGAACGAGGCACGTATTTTTCCTTTCAATGCCGGGCTGACTTCCGGCGCCCCCATCGAGCTGTGGTCAACGATGTGGATATACGCCAGGCCGATGGTGTTCAGCTCGGCAATCAGGCGTTCATACAGCGCATCCATTTCGGTATCGGGCGTCATGCCGTTGAACACGCCATAAGGCGAGATGCGCATGCCGATACGCTCCGCGCCGATAGAGGCTGCTGAAGCCTTGGCGATTTCCACGGCGAAGCGGATGCGGTTCCCGATGCCGCCGCCCCAGCGGTCGGTGCGCTGGTTGGATGCGGCATTGAAGAATTGATCTATCAGGTAACCGTTCGCCGCATGCAGTTCGATGCCGTCGAATCCCGCTTCGAGCGCCCGCTGGGCGGCGGCAGCGTATTCGGCGATGGCCTGCGCGATGTCGGCTTCGCTCATCGCGGCGGGGACGGGATGCGGTTGCTGGCCGTTGCTGTCCGTCCACATCTCGCCCGGCGCGGCAATGGCGGAAGGCGCGAGCACCCTGGTTCCGGCTTGCATGTTCGCGGGGTGGCTGACGCGCCCGGTGTGCATCAGTTGCACGAAAATTTTCCCGCCCGCCTGATGCACGCCATCCGTAACGCGCTTCCAGCCTTGCACTTGTTCGCCGCTGAAAATGCCGGGTATCCGCGCATAACCCAGCCCGTCCGGTGATGGCGATGTGCCTTCGGTGATGATGAGCCCGGCCCCGGCACGCAACTGGTAATACTTCTCCATCAGCTTGTTCGGCACGTTGCCGATGGCGCGGGAGCGGGTCATCGGCGCCATGACAATGCGGTTTTTGAGCGATAAATTGCCCAGCGTAGCGGGGGTAAACAGGGTATTGGCCATGTTGTTTTTCCTTTATGAAGTAAGCGCTACAGGGTGCATTCCATGCACTAATGATTCTGGTGCGTGAAACGAGCCCCAAGCAGTTGTGTGGATGTTGGATACACGCCTGACGGCGCCTTGCAATTAAACACCGGGATCAATCGTAAATGATGCGCACATTCTGCGCGCCGAGCAAGGCGCGCAAATCGTTGAGCAACCCTTCCGGCAAAGTGATGCGCCACGCTTCACCCAGGCGCAACTGCGCGCTGCCGGTTTGATTGCGATAATAAATTACTACCGGACATTGCCCGCCGCAATAAGGCTTGAACAGCTCGGCCAATTGCGCCACGCGCACCGCGTTTCCCGGCGTGCAGGCAATGTTCAGTTGCCTGGCGAAAATGGAGCGCGCCGAGGCAAAATCGAACAACTCGTCCGCGGTGACGCGCATGTTGCCGGAATATTCGTCGAGGCTGGCCTTGCCGCGCACCACCAGCAATTCGTCCTCGCGTATCCACGGGCGGCTGGCCTCGAATATCTCATTGAATACGGTCATCTCGACCTGCGCGCTGCCATCGTCCAGCGTGACCACACCCATGCGCCCGCGCCGCGTCTGCTGGATGCGCACGCCGGAGACCATGCCGGCCAGCACCAGCGAAACGCTGCTGCGCCGCCCGCTTCCACCGCTTCCCGCATTGCCGTTTCCACCTTGCCCGACGAGTTGCGGCGTCAGATCGGCGAGCTTGTACTTGACGAAGTTTGCCAGTTCCGCCGCGTATTCCTGATAGGGATGCCCGCTGATGTAAAAACCCAGCGCGAGCTTTTCATTCTGCAATTGCTCGCGCATGCCCCAGCGCGGCACATCGGCCAGCATGACAGGCATCGCCACGCTTTCGTCGTCACCGAACAGATTGTTCTGGTTGGCCGCGCGCGCCAGTTGTTCGGCGCTGCCCAGCGCGGCATCGAGCGATGCCAGCAATTGATGGCGATGATCCGAAAGCGCATCGAACGCCCCGCCGCGGATCAGCGCCTCGATGGCGCGGCGGTTGACGATGCGCTTATCCACACGGCGGCAGAAGTCGAACAGGTCGCGGAATGCTCCGCCAGCCCCGCGCGCCGCGACGATGTTTCCTATCGCCGCCTCGCCCGTGCCCTTGATCGCGCCCATGCCGTAAGCAATGGTCTTCTCATCCACCGGCCCGAAGCGGTAGCCGGACGAATTGATGTCCGGCGGCAGGATGCGCAAACCTTGTTGCAGCGTGTCCTGGTAGAAGAAGCTGACCTTGTCGGTGTTGTCCATTTCCGAGGTCAGGGTTGAGGCCATGAAGGCGGCGGGATGGTGGCACTTGAGATACGCGGTCTGATAGGCGACGAGCGAATAGGCGGCGGCATGCGACTTGTTGAAGCCGTAGCCGGCAAATTTTTCCATCATGTCGAAGATTTCGTTCGCCTGATTGGCGCCGATGTTGTTCCCGGCTGCGCCCGCAACGAAAATCTCGCGCTGCTGCGCCATTTCTTCGGCCTTCTTCTTGCCCATCGCGCGGCGCAGCAAGTCGGCGCCACCCAGGCTGTAGCCCGCCACTACCTGCGCCGCCTGCATTACCTGTTCCTGATACACCATGATGCCGTAGGTGGTGGCGAGAACTTTCTCCAGGCTGGGGTGGGGCATGATCACGCTCTCGCGGCCATGCTTGCGGTTGATGAAGTTGGGGATGAAATCCATCGGGCCGGGCCGGTAAAGCGCATTCAACGCGATCAGGTCTTCCAGGCAGTCCGGCTTGGCCTTCACCAGGGAATCCTTCATTCCGCGCGACTCGAACTGGAACACCGCCGTGGTGTTCGCGGGCTTGAAGATACGGTCGTAGGTGGCCTGGTCGTCGAGGGGAACGGTTTCGATCGAGAAGGGGGAAACCTCCGCGCTGCCTTCCCCCTTCCCCCTTCCCCCTTCTCCAGCAAGTTCACATACTTCACCGCCCAATCAATGATGGTCAGCGTGCGCAGCCCCAGGAAGTCGAACTTCACCAGGCCGACCGCTTCCACGTCGTCCTTGTCGAGCTGGCTTACCACGTTATCGCTGCCCTCGGCGCAATACAGCGGGCAGAAATCGGTGAGTTTGCGCGGCGCGATCAGCACGCCGCCCGCGTGCATGCCGACGTTGCGCGTCAAATCCTCCAGCCGCCCGCCAAGTTCGAGCAACTCTTCCACGCCTTCTTCGTCGCTGATAATGGCATTGAATTCCGGCTCCATCTCGCGCGCTTTTTTCAGCGATACCGGCTTCACGCCCTCAAGCGGCACCAGCTTGGACAGGCGGTCGCACAGGCCGTAAGGGAAATCCAGCACGCGCCCGACATCGCGGATCACCGCCTTGGACGCCATGGTGCCGAAAGTGGCANNGTCCGGCATGGAGACGCGCTCCGGGTTGAGGAAACGCTCGAACAGCAGCGCGTAACGCAACGGGTCGAGGTCGGTGATGCCGAGGCTGTAAGCCACCAGAGAACCGGCGCCGGAGCCGCGCCCGGGCCCGACCGGAACGCCATTCAATTTGGCCCAGCGGATAAAGTCGGCCACGATCAGAAAATAACCGGGGAAGCCCATCTTGATAATGGTTCCGATTTCAAATGCGAGGCGCTCGGTGTATTCCCGCATCTTCGCCGCGCGCTCTGTCTCGCCCGGAAATAGTTGCACCATGCGAGTTTGCAGGCCGCGCTCGGATTCCGTGCGCAGAAAATCGTCCAGGCTTTCACCGTTGGGCGTGGGAAAGTTGGGCAGGTACGGCTTGCCCAGCTCCAGTGTGAGGTTGCAGCGCCTGGCGATCTCCACGCTGTTCCGCAACGCCTCCGGCAGGTCGGCGAACAGCGCCGACATCTCGGCCTGTGTCTTGAAATATTGTTGTGCGGTAAACCGGCGCGCACGGCGCTTGTCATTCAGCACATAGCCTTCGGCGATGCACACGCGCGCTTCATGCGCCTTGAAATCGTCCAGATTGAGGAATTGCACCGGATGCGTGGCCACCACCGGCAACCCCAGTTCCGCCGCAAGCTGCACGGTGTCGCGCAGGTGCGCTTCCTCGCGCGCAAAACCGGTGCGCTGAACTTCCAGATAAAAACGTGCAGGAAACAGACCGGCATATTCCTGGGCAATCTGGTGTGCCGCAGCCCGGTTGCCGTTCAGAAGCGCGACACCCGCTTCGCCCAGATGCGCACCGGACAAGGCGATCAGCCCTTCCGTCCCCTCGCGCAACCAGTGCTTGCGCATTTCCGGGCGGCCACGATACTGGTTTTCCCGGTAGGCGCGCGTAAGCAAGTCGCACAGCCGCAGATAACCCGCATGGGACTGGCACAGCAGCAGCAAGCGGAACGGCTGCTCGCGCTCGGATTCGTTGCTGATGAATACGTCGCAACCGATGATGGGTTTGATGCCTTTCGAGCGCGCCGCCTGGTAGAACTTGACCAGTCCGAATACGTTGGATAGGTCGGTCAACGCTACTGCCGGCATCCCATCTGCACGCGCCGCTTCCACCGGCGGGCAAACATGGATTTTAATTGGCTTGCCTTCCTTGCCATCCAGAGAAAGCGAGCCATCTGCCTCAGTTTTGTATACCTCCAAATCGAGACGCACAATCCCATCTACAATGGAATATTCGCTGTGCAGGCGCAGATGGATAAATGAAGGTTGTGGCATGGCGGAGGGCTGGCGGTTTCATCCGGGATTTTACCACTGCCGCCACCCTGACCATCCCAAAAATTCCTACCCGTTGATGCGGTTCAGGAAAGCACGAAAAAACAGCACTGCTCGACCGGCAATAAGGCTGCGGCGGGGCTGATAACCGTATTTTGCCACGCCCGGAAAAATTATTCGGCGCGCAAACAAGAACTCCCGCACGCGGCGGGAGTTTTGATTTTCAGCATTTGCAGGCAGGCCGGAACCTTTGCTGGGGCATTCCATAGAAATTCAAGAATCCGGCGGAGCCGCTAAACGATATCCTTGAGATCAACCCCCAAGCCTGCCGCCACACCCTTCCCGTAATCAGCATCGGCCTTGTGGAAGTGCTTCAGTTGGCGCACCTGAATGAACCTGGGCACGTCTTTCATCGCACCGGCCAGATTGTCGATCAATTGACGCTTTTGATCGGCACTCATCAAGCGGAACAAGTTACCGGCCTGCGTGTAGTCATCGTTGCCGGCACGGTGGTCATAGCGATCCGCATCACCGGAAATTTTCAGCGGCGGCTCTTTGAACCTCGCGTCTTCCATCGGCCCCTCGAAGCTGTTGGGCTGGTAGTTGACCGCACTGCCGAAGTTGCCGTCGAAGCGCGTTTGCCCATCGCGGTGGTAATGATGCACGGGACAACGTGGCTTGTTTACGTCTAAAGCGGCGTAGTTCACCCCGATACGATAGCGGTGAGCGTCCGGGTAGGACAACAGACGCGCTTGCAACACCTTGTCCGGCGAAGCGCCCATGCCGCGCGGCATATTGCCGGGCTCGAACGCCGCCTGCTCGACTTCGGCAAAATAATTTTGCGGGTTGCGGTTCAGTTCCAATACGCCCACTTCCACCAGCGGATAGTCTTTGTGTGGCCACACCTTGGTCAAGTCGAACGGGTTGATCGCGTAGGTTTCCGCCTCCTGTTCCGGCATGATTTGCACCATCACGCGCCACTTCGGGAAGTCGCCTTTTTCAATCGCGGCGAACAAATCGCGGCGGTGATAATCGAGGTCTTCACCGGCTATTTTATTGGCTTCCCCCTGGGTCAGCGTCTTGATGCCCTGCGTGGTTTTGAAGTGCCATTTCACCCAGTAACGCTCTCCCCGGCCATTCCACAGGCTGAAGGTATGCGAAGAATAGCCGTTCATGTTGCGCAAGGTGGCCGGGATGCCGCGATCCGAGAACAGCGTGGTGATCTGGTGCAACGACTCCGGCGAGAGGCTCCAGTAGTCCCATTGCATGGTGTTGTCGCGCATCCCGGTTTGCGGGTCGCGCTTTTGCGAATGGATGAAATCCGAAAACTTGAGCGGATCGCGGATGAAAAACACCGGCGTGTTGTTGCCCACCATGTCCCAGTTGCCTTCTTCGGTATAAAACTTCACCGCAAAACCTCGCGGGTCGCGGGCGGTATCCGGCGAGCCCAGTTCTCCCGCCACGGTGGAAAAGCGTGCAAAGGTCTCGCAACTATTGCCCACCCTGGCAAAAATCTTCGCGCAGGTGTACCTGGAAATATCGCCGGTAACCGTGAATTTTCCGTAAGCTCCCGCACCTTTGGCGTGAACGACGCGTTCCGGCACACGTTCACGGTTGAAATGCGCCATCTTCTCCATCAACTGATAATCGGCCATCAGCACCGGACCGCGCGGCCCGGCGGTGAGGCTGTTCTGGTTGTCGCCAACGGGGTTGCCCGCGGCGGTCGTCATAACGGGACATTGGTTCATGATGCGCTCCTTGAAATATGTTGTGTGGTTCGTTGCCCACGAGCGCAATTTAGGCGGCATCCACGAATTTATCCAATTGATTGTTTTAACCGAGGTGATTTATTATATAAATCACAGGAGCACTTGCCATGACCTTGAACGAACTGCGATACATCGTCGCCGTGGCGCGGGAACGCAACTTCCGCCGCGCGGCTGAAAAAGCCTTCATCAGCCAGCCCGCGCTGTCTCTGGCGATACAAAAACTGGAAGATGAGCTGGCGCTCAAGTTATTCGAGCGCGGCAAAAATGGGATCACTATCACGCCGACTGGCCTGCAAATCATCGAGCAGGCACAACGCGCACTGGAAGAAGTCGAGCGCATCCGCGAAATCGCCGCACAGGGACAGAACCAGCTCGCCACGCCGTTGCGTATCGGCATCATCCATACTGTCGGCCCGTATTTGCTGCCCGACCTGATCCCCGCGCTCAATAAAATTGCTCCTGACATGCCGCTGAAAGTGGAAGAAAACGTCACCGCGAACCTGGATGCCTCGCTGCGCAACGGCAGGCTTGATGTCATCATCGTTGCGCTGCCGTTTGGCGATGCCGGCATCCTCACCCGCACGCTGTATGACGAACCGTTCGAGGTGGTGGTCAGCAACTCCCATCCTTGGTCGGCGCGACGCAGCATCCGGGCACAGGAACTTGCAACCGAAAAAGTGTTGCTGCTGGACTCCGGGCACTGCTTCAGCAACCAGGTCGCCGAAGCCTGCCCGGAACTCAACCGCAAAAGAGCAGAGATACAGCAAGGCACTTCGCTGGAAACCATCCGCAATATGGTCGCCTCCGGATTGGGCATCACCGTACTGCCCGCCTCCGCCAACAGCAAACGTTATCGCAGCCGGTTGCTGAAGGTTATACCCTTTACCCGGCCTGCGCCCTCGCGGCGCATCGCACTGGCCTGGCGCAAAAGCTTTGCCCGCAGCCAGGCAATAGATGCGCTGGCACGCGCCATCACCCAAGCCAACATTACCGGCATAGTGTTACAAGCGGCCATTGATAGTAGGGGGCCTCTATAAATTCAAAATCCTAAGCGAGGCAAGGCGCGAAAGAAATTTTAGTGCGNNAAGCGTTAAAATTTCTTGAGCAACGCAGCATCGCGACGGAGTTTGGATTTATAGAGGTCCCCAGTAAGTATCCCCCGGCATAGCCGGGGGTTTACCCCATCAACCCGGAAAACGTAGTTGGTGGTTTTGCAGGTACAAATTTATTCGCACCTGCAAGTACGGCACAACATTATTAAGCCATAGAATATTTTCAACCAACTGCGTTTTCCAGGATCGTCACAAGAGGCTATATTGACTTCCACCCAGAGCGTCCTGGCTGCATTCGCCATCATCCTGATTGACCTTCTTGGGCGAGCGGGGCTGGACAAGGTATTGGCGTTGTCTGGCGGCCCTGACACGGTAGCGCTGTGGGCTCAATTGCAATCGGTGGCGGAATTGGTCAGCACCGTTGCGCTGGCAGGCGTACTGCAGGGGTTGACGGTGATGACCACCCAGACGCGCGAGTTGCGCGATGAGCGCAAACTGCTGCGCAACGCACTCAAGCTGGGGCTGGGCATATCACTGGTGGTGGCGCTGTTCGCGCCCGCACTGGCTGCCCGGCTCACCCAGGGGAAGGTCGAAACGGTTTTGTTTTTGCTGGCCGCATTGGCCGGCTGGATCAGTATCCTCCCCGCCACGCTCAACGCTTATTGGCTGGGCAAACACCGGCAGCAACGCATGCTGGGCCTTGCCCTGCTGACCAGCGTCATATTGCTTCTGGTGGCGCTGGGTGCATGGCAGGGGTTGTCGTTGCGCGGGCTGATGCTCGTGCAATGCCTCGTTCTGCTGGTTATCGGCAGCGTGATCTGGCGCTATTTGCACAAGCTGTCGCAGGCGCGCGATGACCGGGAAGAACGGGCAGAATATTTCCGCAAGCTGGCGAGATTCGTGCCGGTCGGCCTGGCGATCGGCATCATGAGCCCGGCTTCGATGTTGCTGATGCGCGGAATGCTGTCCGGCATGCTTTCCTGGAACGATGTGGGATTCGTGCAGGCGTTGTGGCGTTCCACCGAATGGGTGACTGCCACGGCAGCCGGTGTGTTGTCGCTGATTTTCCTGCCGCGCTTCAGCGCGACATATGGCTCGGCGCGATTCAGGCAAGAGATGATGCGTGCGGGCGTGATGGTGCTGGTTCCTGCGGCATGCCTGCTGGTCCTGATATACCTCAACCAGCGCGCCATACTGGCCACGCTGTACGATGCGCGCTTTGTGGTAAGCGATGAGACCGCCGCGTTATTCATGCTGGGCAGTTGGCTGCGCATCTTCTCGTGGCTGTTCCTGTTCGGCCTTTTCGCCGCACACCGCACGTGGCTGATCGTCGCGGGAGAATTGCTATCGCTTCCGCTTTACGCGCTGCTGCTGCGGTTGTTTGCCGATGGCATGACGCTGGAGCGGACAGCACTGCTTTATCTTGTCAGCTATCTGGTTTATCTCGGTTTCAATGTTGCCAGCCTGCTGCATACGCCGCGCAATTCAACCCAAACTTGAATTTTGCATGTCCCTTGAGGGCATCAAGGTTTGGCGTCATGCACTGCCGATACAGGCAACGACGGTGGACTGCTGCCCACTATCTGGAAAAATACTTCGTCGCGCTTGACCATGCCCAGCTCGCTGCGCGCGCGTTCCTCGATTGCCTCGGTTCCCTGTTTGAGATCGCGCACCTCCGCATCCAGCACCGCATTGCGCGCTTGAGCCTGCCGGTTGGCTTGTTTCTGCACCTCAACTTGCCGGTCGAGGTTCCATACCTTTAACCACCCGCCCTTGCCCAGCCAGAGAGGATACTGCAACAGCAGGATCAGGATGATGAGTATCAGCTTGACCCAGCGCATCTGCTCAGGGGCGCATGCTTACGAGATTTGGTAATACGCGTTACGCCCCGGGTAAGACGCGCAGTCGCCCAGGTCTTCTTCGATGCGCAACAGTTGGTTGTATTTCGCGATGCGGTCTGAACGCGACAGCGAGCCGGTCTTGATTTGCAGCGCATTGGTGGCAACGGCAAGGTCGGCGATGGTGGAATCTTCCGTCTCGCCGGAGCGGTGGGAAATGACTGCGGTATATCCCGCGCGCTTGGCCATTTCTATCGCCGCGAAAGTTTCGGTCAGGGTGCCGATCTGGTTTACCTTGATCAGGATGGAATTGCCGACGCCCTGTTTGATGCCTTCGCGCAGGATTTTGGTGTTGGTCACGAATACGTCATCGCCGACGAGCTGGACGGATTTGCCGAGGCGCGCGGTGAGCAATTTCCAACCCTCCCAGTCGTGCTCGCTCATGCCGTCTTCGATGGTGATGATGGGATATTTATCCGCCCAGGTCGCGTACAGGTCAATAATCTGGGCGGAGTTGAGTGTCAGTCCATCCGCTTTCAGGTGATACTGTCCATCCTTGTAAAACTCGGAGGCGGCTGCATCTATGCCGATCGCCACATCCGCACCGGGCACATAACCGGCCGCCTCGATGGCTTCCACAATAACTTTCAGGGCGGCCTCGTTGGAGCCCAGGGCAGGCGCAAAACCGCCTTCGTCGCCCACCGTGGTACTCAAGCCGCGGTGGTGCAGGATGTTTTTCAGGTTGTGGAATACTTCCGCGCCGCAACGCAAAGCCTCGCGGAAACTCTGGCTGCCCACCGGGATCACCATGAATTCCTGAATATCCGCTCCGCCAGTGGCGTGCGCCCCACCGTTGATGATGTTCATCATCGGCACCGGCATTTCCATGCGCGCCGCGCCGCCCAGGTAGCGGTACAACGGCAGGCCGGACTCCTCTGCTGCGGCCTTGGCCACGGCGATGGAGACGGCGAGAATGGCGTTCGCGCCGAGGCGCGATTTATTTTCGGTTCCGTCCAGGTCTATCATGGTCTGGTCTATGAAGGCCTGCTCCGCAGCATCCAGCCCGACAATCGCCTCGGCGATTTCGGTGTTCACATATTCAACCGCGCGCAGCACACCCTTGCCAAGGTAACGCTGCTTATCGCCATCGCGCAGCTCCACGGCCTCCTTGGTGCCGGTGGATGCGCCGGACGGCACGGCGGCGCGTCCCATCACTCCCGACTCCAGCAATACATCCGCTTCAACCGTGGGGTTGCCACGGGAATCCAAAATCTCACGCGCTATTACATCAACAATTGCACTCATCTCTTCTTCCTTAGTTCGCTAAACACTACGTAAATTTACGTCCTCTTCAATCAACCCTTGCTGCTTCACCGTTGCATCCAGCACCTGCAATGTCTGCAACAGTTCCTTCAAATGTTCCAACGGAAAGGCGTTCGGCCCATCCGACAAAGCCAGGGCCGGATTGGGATGCGTTTCCATGAACAGCCCGGAAATGCCCGCCGCCACTGCCGCGCGCGCCAGCACCGGCACAAATTCGCGCTGTCCGCCGGAGCTGCTGCCTTGCCCTCCCGGCAATTGCACCGAATGCGTGGCATCGAACACCACCGGGCATCCCGTGTCACGCATCACGGACAGTGAGCGCATGTCCGACACCAGGTTGTTATAACCGAATGATGCACCGCGCTCACACACCATGATGTTGTCCTGCCCGCTGGCGGCACGCGCCTTTTCCACCACGTTCCGCATATCCCACGGCGACAGAAACTGCCCCTTCTTGATATTTACCGGACGCCCAGCCTTGGCTACGGCATGGATAAAATCAGTCTGGCGGCAAAGGAAAGCCGGGGTTTGCAGCACATCCACTACGGCGGCAACGGGCGCAATTTCCTCGATACTGTGCACATCTGTCAACACCGGCACACCGATTTGCGCTTTCACATTACTCAATATTTTCAGGCCCGCATCTATGCCAAACCCGCGAAACGATTTACCGGAACTGCGGTTTGCTTTGTCGTAAGATGACTTGTAGATGAAGTTTATCTGCAACGCAGTGCAAATCTCCTGCAACTGCCCCGCCGTATCCAGCGCCATCTGCTCTGACTCGATCACGCATGGCCCGGCAATCAGAAACAGGGGGTGATTAAGGCCTGCTTCAAAACCGCAAAGTTTCAAGTCGCCACCTTCTGTGCGGTTTGCGCGGCCTGCTTGTGTTGCACTGCCGCCTCGACATAGGATCTGAACAAGGGGTGCCCATCGCGCGGCGTGGAAGTGAACTCCGGATGGAACTGCACGCCGACAAACCACGGATGCATCGTTTGCGGAAGCTCCATCATTTCAGGCAATTCTTCGCTCGGTGTGCGCGCTGAAATTACCATCCCGGTTTTTTCCAGTACCGGCACATAATAATTGTTGACCTCATAGCGATGACGATGGCGCTCGTTTACTTCTGCGCCATAGATGCGCGCTGCCAGCGTGCCCGCCTTGATAGGGCAACGCTGCGCGCCCAGTCGCATGGTGCCGCCCAAGTCAGAATCGGCGCTACGTATCGCTACCCGGCCATCACGGTCCAGCCATTCGGTAATCAGCGCCACAACAGGGTGCTCTGTGGCTGAATTAAACTCTGTGCTGTTCGCGTCGGCCATACCCGCAACATGGCGCGCATACTCAATCACCGCCAACTGCATACCGAGGCAGATACCCAGATAAGGGATTTTATTTTCGCGCGCATAACAAACTGCGGCAATCTTGCCTTCGGTGCCACGCACGCCAAAACCTCCCGGCACTAAAATTGCGTCGTACCGGCTCAACTCCTCAACGCCCGTGCTTTCCAATATTTCAGAATCAATATACTCAATATTAACGCGCGTGGAAGTGTGGATACCCGCATGGCGCAACGCCTCAATCAGCGACTTGTATGATTCCGTCAGGTCAACATACTTGCCCACCATGCCGACGGTAATTTCATTCCGCGGATGATCCAGTGCCTCGACCAGCTTTCTCCATACGGACAAGTCAGCGGGTTGCGGGTCAATACCCAGTTCCTCGCAAACAATTCGATCCAGCCCCTGTTCGTTAAGGATCATCGGGATCTTGTAGATGCTGTCTACATCCCATACCGAAATTACCGCTTCTTCGCGCACGTTCGAGAATAGCGAAATTTTTGCGCGCTCATCATCCGGAATGGGGCGGTCGGCACGGCACAGCAATGCGGTGGGAAAAATACCGATTTCGCGCAATTTCTGTACGCTGTGCTGAGTCGGCTTGGTCTTTAGCTCACCCGCGCTTGCGATATAGGGAACCAGGGTCAGATGCACAAATGCGGCGCTATGACGCCCGCGACGCAAGGCCATCTGGCGCGCCGCCTCAAGAAATGGCAATGATTCTATATCGCCTACCGTGCCACCAATTTCGACGATTGCCACATCGGCCTGCCCATCATACGAAGCCGCCGCACCGCGCTCGATAAACGCCTGAATCTCGTTAGTGATATGCGGAATCACCTGCACCGTCTTGCCCAGATATTCGCCGCGGCGTTCCTTGCGGATAACGCTGTCGTAAATCTGCCCGGTAGTGAAATTGTTCGCTTTGCGCATCTTGGCCGAAACGAAGCGCTCGTAGTGGCCCAGATCCAGATCGGTCTCCGCGCCGTCTTCCGTCACGAAAACTTCGCCGTGCTGGAACGGGCTCATGGTGCCCGGATCAACATTAATGTAAGGATCCAGTTTGAGCAATGTTACCTTTAGGCCGCGTGATTCAAGGATCGCCGCGAGGGATGCGGCGGCGATTCCTTTGCCCAGCGAGGATACTACGCCGCCGGTAATAAAAATGTATTTTGTCATGGCGCGCAATAATACCGTAAAACGGTGCCCCTCTCAAAAATAACTGCCCGAAAACACAGCAAACCATCAGCCATTACAAACCGTCACGCTGTGTGATGTCGGAATCACAAGCAGGCCACTTTGTGAACGTCTTGCCCGGATATCAAGCCGTTCGCAGATCCGGCCCACAAAGTAAAAACCCCTCACCGGTTTCCCGGGAGGGGTTTCACTTTGTAAGGAGTCTGACGATGACCTACTTTGGCTATGGCCGCCCCGCAGGGGCTTAACATTCAAAAGCGAATGTTAGCCAACGCCGCAACAAGCCGCTGCGCGGCGTGTTGTCAGAGCCTCAAGTAGGTCTTCTTTCAAATCTACAAAGTAAAAAACCCCGCCTTTGGGGCGGGGTCTTTCACTTTGTAAGGAGTCTGGCGATGAGGGTTTAAGTCTCTATGGACTATACGACACCGTGGTGGCAAAGGATTGAAGGGACAGTTATCCCCTTCTGGGGACCTCTATAAATCCAAACTCCGTCGCGATGCTGCGTTGCTCAAGAAATTTTAACACTTACATATCAAACATATGCTGCGCACTAAAATTTCTTTCGCGCCTTGCCTCGCTTAGGATTTTGAATTTATAGAGACCCCCTACTTTCAGGCCGGCAGTGCGAGTGCGCTCAACTGGCAACCGCACGGCCAGGCTGTTGCCCCATCTCGATACTTGCAGTTTCATGGCGCGTCTCCGCTTTGTATATCCGTGTAGATACACTATAGCCACAGAAAGCCCATGTCATGAATCCAAAGTATAGGCGGATGGGCGCGGCCTGCCCGTCGGCGAGCCTTCAAATTCATTTCATGCCGGAAGAGGCCATGATTGAGTTTTATGCAACCTGCGCGCAGAATGTCGTCCTGCAAGCCGACATTCCGGCCGGGCGATATACGTTGAGCCCGATAACCACTGCGGAGATATCCGATGCGAATCATTCCATGTTCAGTTCTTCTCATGCTTGCCGCAGCCATGCCTGCAAACGCGCAGGAGGGCACATTCCAGTCCAAGTCGCTCACGCCCGAAACCGCTCTCACTGCCGCACGCGCCGCCCTCGAATCCTGCCGAAACCAGGGATTCCAGGTAGCCGTTGCGGTGACTGACAGATCGGGCATCACGCAAGTGTTGCTCCGCGACCGCTTTGCGGGACCGCACACGGTCGAAGTTGCCTCGAACAAGGCGTGGACCGCCGTGAGTTTCCGAACACCTACCAGCGCGCTCGCAGAACAATCCCAGCCCGGTCGCCCAATGAGCGGGCTGCGGAGTCATCCGCGGTTTCTCGCCGCAGGCGGCGGGCTGGTGATCGAAGCCGCAGGAAGCGTCTTGGGTGCAATCGGTGTTTCGGGGGCTCCCGGAGGCGAAGCCGACGACAGTTGCGCGCTGGCGGGAATCAAGGCAATCGTTGATGCGATCGAGTTCTAACCCGGATATTTCATGAGTTCGTGTGATGATCGCGCAGGATCTTGTTTGATAGGCAGATTTTGTGAAGGATCGGTGTAGTTATTCATACACCCGACGGAACAAAATCTTGCATAGCAAACAAAAGACTAGCGAGGGCGCACGTTAACTCATGAAATATCCGGGCTCTTAAGAAACACCCCCCAACTCCCTGATTGTAAAAAGCGGAATTAAACAGGTTGTTCATTGGCGACGAGTTTCATTCCCATTTTTTCAGCGCGCTGTGCCAGTTGCCGCAACACT
>CXWL01011757.1_pt1 | contig 22703 bp, 21 predicted proteins | sample 590931 | NCBI WGS metagenome assembly CXWL01 (sample SAMEA3498368, study PRJEB10139) | groundwater metagenome | biome: water well; material: biofilm material | place: Germany | collected 2015-04-27
ACCCGGCGAAGTGAGCTTGGCGCATCTCGGCGTCCTCTTCCTCGACGAACTGCCGGAGTTCCAGCGCCAAGTTTTGGACTCGCTTCGCCAACCGCTCGAAACCGGTGAGACTCTTGTCGCCCGCGCCAACGCGCACATTCGCTACCCAAGCCGCGTCCAACTCGTCGCCGCGATGAACCCGTGCCGTTGCGGCTTCCTCTCCGATCCCGAACGCGCCTGTTCCCGCGCGCCGAAATGCGCAAGCGAATACCAATCGAAACTCTCAGGTCCCCTGATCGACCGCATCGATCTGCACGTGGAGGTGAGCGCGGTCAGCGCGCAAGACCTAACGCTTCCACCTCCCGCCGAAGGCACCGCCGAAGTCGCATCGCGCGTCGCCGCCGCGCGCGATATCCAACGGAAACGCTACGAAGCTACGCCCATCCGCACGAACGCGGAAGCCGACGGCGAGTTCTTGGAGTCCGTCGCGCGCCCCGACGAGGCAGGTCTGGCATTACTTACGAAGGCGGTCGACGCACTCAAACTCTCCGCCCGCGGCTATCACCGCGTCCTGCGCGTCGCCCGCACATTGGCCGATTTGGAGAACCAAGACGGTGTGAGGCGTCCCCACATCGCCGAAGCGCTCAGCTATCGCCGCCTGCAAATAACCAACTAGCGCTCGACTAACGGCTGTTTTCTGCCCGAACGGACAACCGTCACAAGCCCACCAAAAGCTGGCTCCCTGCGTCCGCCGCGCATCACCCCTCGTGCTAGAATCCGCGCAAATCAGAAGCCAAGGGGAATCACATGCTTCGCTATCTGCAATACCTCATCCAGCCGGGCGTCGTGTCGACGGGTCTTATGGGCACGATCCTGCAAGTCGGTCTCGCGTTCGCGAACACGATGAACATCGGCGGCGCCGCTGACATGCTCACGAACTACGGCTTGAGCGCCCAACTCGCTTCGGGCGGTCTGATCGCGGCTTTGACCGGTGCCTACTATTCGATGACGCAACGCAAGACCGCGAGCACGATGGCGACAGGCGCTGGCGCAGTCGCAGGCGGTATCTCCGGCACGCTCGGCACGGCGATCACGCAGGCGATGGGTTGGACGGCGATTGCTGAAGGCACGACGCAGATCATCAACTTCACGTCGCTCGGCACGCAATTCCTCGGCCTGATCGGCATGGCCGACGCATCGACTGTCACCGATCCGATGTTCGACCCGGCCGTACTCACGCAAGTGTTCGGCTCGACCGCCGCAGGCGGCGGCATCGGCGCGTTGCTCGGCCGCACCATGTTCGGCACCGAGAAAGCGCACGCCCGCCACCGTTGAGATCTGAAGCAAAGCCCGCGCTGCACACTTGCCGCGCGGGAATCGGGCCGCACCGATCCCCGGCGTTTTTGCCGGGCATCGCGCGGTAACGATGAAAGTTTAAGCAATCTTAAGACGATCCCTGCGAGTTTACGGACCTTGGCATAATGCTTGGGTTTAGAGGCCCGTGTGAACGCTCCGGATCTCGCACGTCTGTTCGTCGTCATCTTGCTCGCTGCGGTTGTCATCACCGGCGCGGCGATGGCGATATTTCCAGCGAGCACGATGGGCCCGACGCCTGTCGGCATCGGCCTCGTCGCGCTGGCAGGCTTGGCAATCCTCATTCTCGCACTCATGGACGCGCGCAAACGCGTCGACGCGTTGGACCAGCGTTCGGGCGAACTTGGCCGCGTGAAGCTCGAGTTGGAAACGACCGTCCGCGCGCTGCAACAACGTCACCGCGAACTGCAAGTCAGCGAAGCGCGCTATCGCGGCCTCGTCGAGCAGCAAGGCGACGTCATCCTGCGCAAAATGCCCGACGGCCGCTTGACGTTCGCCAATGACGCATTCTGCCAAACATTCGGTTTGGTTCGCGAACGCGCGCTCGGCCGTCAATTCGCGCCCGAGCTTCACCCGGACGAAAAGATCGACCATCCGCCCACGCTGACCGGCCAATCGGCGGGCCGCGTGCGCTACGATCAGCGCCTGAAGACGAACCAGGGTTGGCGTTGGTTTGCCTGGGAAGACTATGCAATCCGCAACGATATCGGCCACGTGACCGAAATCCAAAGCGTCGCGCGCGACATCACGGAACAGAAAGAACTCGAAGCGGCGCTACGCGAAGCTCGCGACAAAGCGGAAGACGCAAATCGCGCGAAGTCGATGTTCCTGGCAACCATGAGCCACGAAATCCGCACGCCCATGAACGGCGTGATCGGCATGGCGGGCCTCCTGCTCGATACCCAGATGACGGCGGAGCAGCGTTCCTACGCGAACGCCGTGCGCGAGTCGGGCGAAGCGCTACTCGACATCATCAACGACATTCTTGATTTCTCGAAGATCGAATCCGGCGCGATGCCGATGGAAGAAACCGCGTTCTCGCCGCGCACGCTGATCGAAAGTGTGGCCGAGCTGTTGGGCCACCGCTGCTTCGAAAAGGGTATCGATATTGCAACCTACGCGCATCCGCGTCTCGCCGGCCAAATGCTGGCCGACGAAGGCCGCGTGCGCCAGGTTCTGCTCAACCTCGCGGGCAACGCCGTCAAGTTCACCGACGTCGGCGCTGTACGCATCACCGCAACGCCCGACGCTGATGCGCGCTTCATCCGTTTCGAAGTTGCCGACAGCGGCATCGGAATCTCGGACGATGCGCTGCCGAAGATCTTCCAAGAATTCACGCAGGCCGATTCCTCCTTCGCGCGCCGCTACGGCGGCACGGGGTTGGGCCTTGCGATCACACAGCGCCTCGTGAACGCGCTCGGCGGCGAGGTCGGCGCGGCCAGCCAAATCGGCAAGGGCAGTCGTTTCTGGTTTACGCTGCCGATGAAGCGCGCGCCCGGCGTAGAGGTGCAAGAATCCGCGTTGACCGGCGCGAAGGTGTTGGTCCTGACGGCGTTTCCGGGTCTCGCCGAATCGCTCGTGCGTCAGCTTTGCGAAGCGGGCGCCGACGCGTTTGCCGCGAAGGGCACGGCTGCGGCCGAGACCGCGCTCGCGAGCGGCTCGTTCAACGTGCTGTTGATAGACAACCGCGCGGGCAGCGCGCCCGCCACCGAACTTCTGGTGCGCCTGAAAGCCCGCCTCCAAGGCGTGAAGACGATCGTGCTGTTGCCGGCCAGCGAACGCGCCGCGCTGCCCACGTTCCAGTCGGCGGGTTTCAACGGCTATCTCATCAAACCGATCCGCCGCGCATCGCTCATTCAGCGCGTCGCCGCGGTACTAAACGGCCAAGACACCGTCGCCAGCGATCCCGCACTGGCCGACGACCACGCACCCACCGCCCTCTCGAACGATGGCGTCAGCATGCGCATCCTGGTGGCCGAGGACAATCGCATCAACGTCATGCTAGCGACCGCGCTGCTCGGCAAGATGGGCCACCGTGTCGACACGGTGGCAAATGGCCGTGAAGCCGTTGAGGCACTTGCCGCGGCCCCCTACGACCTCGTGCTCATGGACGTCCACATGCCGGAGATGGATGGCCTCGAGGCGACGCACCGCATTCGCGCACAGGAAAAAGCGGGCCGCCGCCGTGGCCGCCTGCCGATCGTGGCCCTAACCGCATCGACGCTCGAAGGCGACCGTCAAATCTGCGTCGATGCCGGCATGGACGACTTCCTGGCGAAGCCGCTGAACCTGGATGCCTTGCGGGCGGTACTCAGGCGATTCTCGCCCGCCGTAAGCACGGTCGCCAAAACCGCTTAGTGCGCAGCTCCATTCCGCGCCTGCCGCCACCACTCAAGCAGGCAGGCGACAACCGCAATGCCGCCCAACCACATTGTGAACACGAACACCGACGCGTAACCGTCGGTCTTGATCATCTCGCCCAGTGCGCCGCGCCCCAGCGTACCGATCAGCATGGTCAGCGAACTGAACACGGCAAACTGCACTGCGCCGTGCATTTTATTGGCAAGCGACGAGACATAGGCGACGAACACGGCGCCGGCGAAGCCGGCGGCAATGTTTTCACCCGCGATCGCGGTGATCAGCCATAGCAGACGCTCGCTGACGCCCATGCTCGTGAACAGAGGGCCGATGCCGGTCGTATTGACGAACGAGCTGATGACCGGGCTGCCGTTCGCGAGATCGACATACAGTAGGTTCGTGATCGCAGCGACGATCGCACCGATCACCATCGACAACATCCGTCCCAGTTGCACAAGCGCCCATGCGGCCGCCACAATGCCGATAAGCAGCATCGCAACGCCGATCATCTTCGATGCCAACGCGACTTCGGAATTCGTGTACTTGAGTTCGCCCAGATAGAACGGATAGGCGAACGGACCCCAAATCGAATCCGTGATGCGGTAGCTCAAAATCACGACCAGAACCAAGATCGCGGCCCACTTCAGACGCGTCATCAGTTCCACGAACGGTTCGACGATCACGGCATAGAACCGCTCGGCGATGCCGGCCAAGAAACCCGGCACCGGCGCTCGAATGTCGGTACCGAAGCCGCGCTGCGCCATCCAAGCCGCAAGCGCGCTCGGAAAGATCACGGTGGCGACCACGATCAACGGCCCATAGGTCGCCGTAAACGCCTTAGCGTCGGGCGGCGTCGCCGAAGTCACTGCTGTGATCATGAAAGATATCAGCACAAAACCGGCCCAGCCCCACGCCAGCAGGATCGCGCCGACCACATACGCGCGAAGCACCGGCGTCTTCGCCGCCTTCTGCACTTCATCGGCTGGAATTGGTCTGATCTCGGGCTCGGGCGCGGCCAACGTGCCCAGCATCGCTGCCGCCATGACGAATGCAGCGACCACGAACACACCGTTCCAAGGCAACTGGTCGGCAAGCAGCAGCGCGCCGGCGCCGCCGACGAATGCGGCAATGCGATAGCCGAACTGATAAACCGCCGACAGCAAGTCGAGCGGCGTCATCTCGTCGGCGACCTCAAGCCGCCACGTATCGATCGACATGTCTTGCGTCGCCGATGCGAACGCGCCGACCGCCGCGGCAACGGCCATCACACCCAACCCGGCGCCGGGATCCTGCGCCGCGATCACCAGAATCGCGAGCGTGATGACCCCTTGGCAAATCAACATCCAACCGCGCCGGCGCCCGAACGCCTGCAGCGGGGCGACGTTGACGATCGGCGACCACAGGAATTTGAACGCATAGGCGAGGCCGATCCAGGACAGCACGCCGATCGTCGCAAGATCGACTTTGGCCGCGCTGAACCAGGCGTTGATCGTACCGGTCAACAAAGCAAACGGCAGTCCTGACGCAAACCCCAGGGCGAGCATCGAAACGGTCTTACGGTTACCCAGCACGCGCGCAGCATGGGCGAGCCAATCCGAGCGTCGCTTGGCGCTTTCATCCGCTGGAGTCATGGGGGCCTCGACGCAGAATAAGGGAGATTCGAGGCATGCCTGCTAGAGCCCGCTAAGTCCAGCACAGCGTTTGCAACGACCCCCGTAAGTCCCCTAAATTGCCGCCGAAGCAACGCTAAGCGGGCTAGTTCGTGCCTGCGGAAACTCGAATGACCGGCACCACGCCGCAAAACGCGCGCAGCGAACCCATCCTCGACAGCTCGGGCTCCCTTGAGGTGCGTCTGGCGACGACACCGGCTGAAGTCGAGGCTGCACAGCGTCTGCGCTACGACGTCTTCTACCGTGAAATGAGTGCGAAGCCCTCGCCCGAAATGGCGGCGGCCGGGCGCGACTTCGACGCATATGATCCGCTCTGCAAGCATCTGCTTGTCGTCGACCGCGACGACAACCGCGTTGTGGCGACTTACCGGCTGATGCGGGAGGACGCGGCGGCGCGCTCGCCGACGGGCTTCTATACCGCCGGCGAATACGACATCACGGCAATGCTGAAAGCGCGCGCCGGTCAGCGCATGCTGGAACTCGGCCGCTCCTGCGTCGAGAAGGAGTTTCGCACCGGCCCCACGATGCAGCTGCTCTGGCGTGGGCTTCTGGTTTATCTGATCCGGCACGACGTTGCGTTCATGTTTGGCTGCGCCTCGCTGCCGGGCACCGACCCGAAGGCGTTGGCGCTGCAACTGTCCTATCTGCACCATTTCCACGGCACGAAAGAGGCGGCGAGCGTGCGCGCGCTGCCGGAGCGCTACGTGTCCATGAATCTGATGCCGAAGGAGGCCATTGACGCGGCCGAAGCGCTACGTTCCCTCCCGCCGCTGGTGAAGGGCTACTGCCGCTCGGGCGCACAAATCGGGGATGGCGCGGTGATCGACCATCAGTTCGGCACGACGGACGTGTTCATCTACTTCCCCATCGCCAACATCGATCCGCGCTGGGTCAGACATCTAAAGAAGAAGACCGCGTCTGAGGCCACTGGTTGACCGGCCCCGCCATGCATCTCGACGCGGGCGAACTTCAAGCGTTCTACGACCGTGAGCTGGGCCAAATCGCGCGCCGCTACATCCGCACGCGCTTGCGCGAAGTTTGGCCGAACGTCAAAGGCCTGTCGGTGTTGGGTCTTGGTTACGCCACACCCTATCTGCGTCCGTTCCAAGGTGAGGCCGCGCGAGTCATTGCGCTGATGCCGGCGCAGCAAGGTGTCGTCTATTGGCCTACGCAAACGGGAAATCTGACCGCGCTCACCGATGAAAGCACACTGCCGCTTCCCGACGCCTCCATCGACCGCGTCGTGGTCGCCCATCTGCTCGAGACGACGGAATCGCTGCGGCCCTTGCTCCGCCAAATCTGGCGCGTGCTCACGCCTTCCGGCCGCGTCGTCGTCATCGCGCCGAACCGCACCAGCCTTTGGGCCCAAGTCGAGACGACGCCGTTTGGCCACGGCCGCCCGTTCTCGCGCGCGCAGCTGAACCGCTTGCTGACCGACGCGATGTTCACGCCGACCGCCGTGACGACGTGCCTGCATATGCCGCCGTTCGGCGCGGGCTTCCTCGTACGCTCGGGCCAGCGTTGGGAGCGCTGGGGCCGCCGCATCTGGCCGCAACTTGCGGGCGTTCACTTGATGGAAGTGACGAAGGAAGTGGTCGCGCTCGCCCCCGACCGCGGCTTGCGCCAGCGCGTGCCGGCAAGACCGGTGCTTATAACTAAGCGCGCCGCGCCAGTAGGAAGATCGCGCCCTCGGCGGTCAAGTTATCCCAATAGCCGGGCTCGCTAAGCTCGCGTACGTCGCCGCTTTCGCTGACCGCCAGCGACTGCTCGATTGTCGTATCGATCTCGCGCGTCAAAGCGACGAAATCCGCGATCGTGCAGAGGTGGATGTTCGGCGTCTCGTGCCAGGCGTAGTTGAGCACGCCCGTGCGCGGCATGCGCCCGGTCAGCGCCAGCTTCAAACGCACTTTCCAAAACCCGAAATTCGGAAACGAAACGATCACGCGCTTGCCGATGCGCAGCAATTGCTCCAACACTTCCTTCGGCTTGTGCGTCGCCTGAATCGTTTGGCTCAAAATCGCAAAGTCGAACGAGTGCGCGGGATAGTCGCGAAGGTCGGTGTCGGCGTCGCCTTGAATGACAGGCAAACCCTTCGCGACGCACGCATTCACGCCCGCTTGGCTAAGCTCGATCCCGCGCGCGTCGACGGCTTTCGTTCGTGCGAGATAATCGATCAACTCCCCGCCGCCGCAGCCGATGTCGAGCACGCGCGCCGACGGCGTCACCATGTCGGCGATCCGCAGCAGTTCGGGGCGTAGCGCTGGCGGTTTGGCGAGCATTCGTCACAAGCCTCTTGCAGCCGCTGCCGCGTCGATAAACCCGCGCAGCGTCTGAAACATCTCCGGCACCTCCAACAGAAACGCATCGTGCCCCTTGTCGGTCGCGAACTCGACGAAGCTGACATTCGCGCCGGCCGCATTCAACGCATGCACGACCTTCTTCGACTCGGCCGTCGGGAACAGCCAATCCGACGTGAACGAGGCGATGCAAAATCGCGTCGCCGCCCCTTTGAACGCACTCGCCAGCACGCCGTCGTAGTCCGCCGCCAGATCGAAATAGTCCATCGCCCGCGTGATGTAGAGATAGGCGTTCGCGTCGAACCGGTCGACGAACGTCAACCCTTGATGGCGCAAATAGCTTTCGACCTGAAAATCCGCATCGAACGCGTAAGACACGGCCTCGCGGTTCTGCAGGTTCCGCCCGAACTTGCGATGCAATGCCGCTTCCGACAAATACGTGATGTGCGCGGCCATCCGAGCAACGGCGAGCCCCTTCTTCGGGTTCGTGCCCTTCGCGATGTAGTCGCCGCCCGCCCAATCGGGGTCGGCCATGATCGCCTGGCGACCAACTTCGTGGAACGCGATGTTCTGCGCCGAATGTCGCGCGGCGGTCGCGAGCGGTAGCGCCGCGAACACGCGTTGAGGATAACTCGCCGCCCACTGCAGAACCTGCATCCCGCCCATGGAACCGCCGGCCGCACAGAACAAGCTGTCGATGCCCAGATGATCGAGCAGCATCGCTTGCGCGCGCACCATGTCGCGAATGGTGATGACGGGAAAACTCAAACCATAGGGCGCACCCGTCGCGGGGTTCACAGCGTGCGGCCCCGACGATCCCATGCACCCGCCGATCACGTTGACGCAGATCACGTGAAAGCGGTTCGTGTCGATCGGAAGCCCCGGCCCTACCATCGAAGCCCACCACCCGGGCTTACCCGTAACCGGGTGCGTGCCCGCCGCATACTGATCGCCGGTGAGCGCATGACAGAGCAGAAACGCATTCGACTTCGAAGCGTTCAGCGCGCCGAACGTCTTCCATGCGATCGTGACCGGCGACAGCGTCTCGCCGGAGTCGAGCTTCAGCGCCGCAAACGTGTGCGTCTCACCCGCGTCGCCGGTCGCGTCCGAAAGGGGTTGAAACAGCTGTGACATAGGTGGGCCTGAGTCGCTCGGTCTGCAAAAAGCGGGCGATTGAGGGTCCGCCGCTGCCCCAAGTCAACGTTTTCTTTAACGCAACCGATGTTCTAAAGAGGGTGAATGAAACCCGTTCCCGGCATCTTGGACATTGCCCCTTACGTCGGCGGCCGCGCGACCGCCCAAGGCAGCGCGCGCGTCTTCAAGATGTCGTCGAACGAGTCGCCAATGGGTCCAAGCCCGGCCGCCGTCGAAGCCTACAAGGCCGCCGCAGCCAGCATGCACCTCTACCCCGAAAGCAGCGCCGGCGACCTCCGCCGTGCGATCGGCGAAGCGTTCGGGCTAAACCCCGACCGCATCGTCTGCGGCAACGGCTCCGACGAGTTGCTTCACCTGCTGCCGCAAATCTACTGCGCGCCGGGCGATGAAGTTCTCTACAGCGCCCACGGTTTCATCGTCTATCCGATCGTGGCACGCGCAGCCGGCGCCACACCCGTCACGGTCCCCGAACCGGCGTTGCGTACGGACATCGACGCCATGCTCGCCCGCGCGACGGACAAAACGAAGGTCGTCTTCGTCACGAACCCGAACAACCCGACCGGCAGCTACAACACCGCCGCCGAACTGCGCCGCCTGCGCTCAGGCCTGCCGAAGGACTGCCTGCTCGTCATCGACGCGGCCTACGCCGATTATGTCGAGCGCAACGACTTCGAAAGCGGCATCGAACTCGTGGCCACCACCGATAACACGGTGATGACCCGTACGTTCTCGAAGATCCACGGCCTCGCGGCGCTCCGCGTCGGCTGGGCCTACGCACCGGCCAGCGTCGTCGACATGCTGAACCGCGTCCGCGGCCCCTTCAACGTCTCGACCGCCGCCCAAGCTGCCGCCGTCGCCGCAATTCGCGACAAGGCGCATGCAGCGAAAGCGAAAGCCCACAATGCAAAGTGGTTGGCCTGGCTCACGGAGAATATCGCCGCAGCCGGACTCAAAGTGAGCCCAAGCGTCGGCAACTTCCTGCTGATCGAGTTTCCGGCAGCCGGCGCCAAGACCGCAGCCGAAGCGGACAAGTTCCTGATGAGCCGCGGCGTCATCTTGCGCGCTGTCGGCGCCTACGGCCTACCGAACTGCCTGCGCCTCTCCGTCGGAACCGAAGACGGCAACAAAGCGGCCGTCGCCGCGCTTCAAGGGTTCATGTCATGACCACGCGCACCGGCCCTATCTTCACGAAAGTAGCGCTCCTCGGCGTCGGCCTGATCGGCGCCTCGATGGCTCACGCGATGCGCCGTGGCAGCCTCGCCGCCCACATCGCAGGCCACGCGAACACGGAAGCCACACGCAAACGCGCAGGCGAACTCGGCTTCTGCGACGCAATCCACGCCGACCCGAAAGACGCTGCGCGCGACGCCGACCTCGTCGTCCTCTGCACACCCGTTGGTGCGTTCGGTCAAGTTGCCGAAGCTATCGCACCCGCGCTGAAAGCCGGCGCTATCGTCACCGACGTCGGCTCCGTCAAGATGGCGGCAGTTCGCGACATCGGCCCGCACGTGCCCGCAGGTGTCCACTTCATTCCGGGTCATCCGATCGCCGGCACAGAACACTCCGGCCCCGACGCAGGCTTTGCGGAACTGTTCGACGGCCGCTGGTGCATCCTGACCCCGCCCACCGGCACCGACGAAGCGGCCGTGCAAAAGCTCGGCGACTTCTGGCGCGGCCTCGGTTCGCGCGTCGAGGTGATGGACGCGAAGCACCACGACATCGTGCTCGCCATCACCAGCCACGTGCCGCACTTGATCGCCTACAACATCGTGGGCACGGCAAGCGACCTCGAGCAGGTGACGCAAAGTGAAGTGATCAAATTCTCGGCCGGCGGCTTTCGCGACTTCACCCGCATCGCCGCCTCCGATCCCACGATGTGGCGCGACGTGTTCTTGAACAACCGCGAAGCTGTGCTCGAAGTCTTGGGGCGCTTCTCGGAAGACCTCTCGCGCCTGCAACGGGCGATCCGCTGGGGCGAAGGCGACATGCTGTTCGATCTCTTCACCAAGACCCGCGCGATCCGCCGCGGCGTCGTCGATGCCGGCCAAGACACGCCAGCCTCGAACTTCGGTCGCGACACGAAAAAGCGTTAAGGTGCGCTCGCTTCCACGGGCGCGATCCGCACCTCGGCGGTCGGCGCCGGCATCAGCGTCGCGATCTTCACGGGCCCCACATAGATGTCGCCCTTGTCGATTCGAAGCGGCACGGTGACCCGCCGCTGTTTATCGCCACTCATGAACGCTAGCACGTCGAGCACCTTCTTCGCCGTCGCGCGCTTTTCCGCATTGATCCAGCCGTAAGCCTCGAGAAGCTCCAGGATGCGGGGATGATTGCCGAGTGTCAGCTTGAACCGCCCCTGCGGAAGCGCGTTTGCGTCCAGCGTAAACGTACCCGACGCGCCGATGCTGACCCCGCCCCATTCGAGGGTGAAACGGCGAACGTCGATCGGCGTGCCGGTCTGCCGCCAGGCGGCGACAAGCGCGCCGAGCGAAGGGTCCGGCATCCGCGCGGGCAACTCGAGCCCGGCATCGACGTCGATCAACTGAATCGCCGAGCCGAGCGGAAGGTCGAACGTGCCTTGCAGCGCCACGTTCTCGAGCCGCGCCGTCGCCTCGACGCGCGGTAGCCCCTCGTTCGCCTTGGCGACACTGAAGCCACCCACAGCCGCATCGACGATGAAATTGAAATCCGTCTCGTCGAACTTCGCCTTGCCGGTCAACCGCTCGATGTCGAGCTTGACGAGCTCACGCCCGTCGCCCGCGCTCTTGACGGTTAGCAACGCCTTGTCCGCGCGCGCGTTCGTTTCGATCCAGCGTTCGCGCGCGTAGAAATAATGCTGCTGCCCCTCGAACGAAACCGCGACGCGCCCAAGCGCCAGCGGCGGCACGCGCACGACGACGCGCTCGCCGTCCCACGCGCTGCCGTGATCGGGCGCCGTAAAGTGCAGCGTGTTCAGCGTCGCTTCGAGACGATAGGGAAACCCGTCGATTGCAAACGAGTCCCACGTGACGTCGCGCCCGAGCGTGCGCTGCAGTGCTTGGTACTCCACGACTTGCTCGCGCACGCCGTCGGCGACAGTACGCCACCACAAGCCGTAACCCCCGAACGCAACTACGATGAGCGCGATCGGTGCAAAGACAGCGATCAACGCGAAGCGCGCGCGCACCGCCGCCCCCAACGTCTGGAATATGTTCTTAATCGTCTCCACGAGGATCGAGACTACGACGCCTTTGCGCAGACGTCATCTCAGCTACAACGCGAGTAGCCGCAGTTCATACACGTGTCGCAACCCTCGATCCGGGTCAGGCTGGGGCTGGAACAACGCGGGCAGAACTTGAACGATTGCCCGGTCCCGGTAGGCGCTGTCCCGGCGCCGGGGACACTATCAGTAGAGGCATCCAGCCCCCCGGACACACGCTCGCCGATGCTGGCGACCTTGGGCTGGCTGGGGTAGGGCGAGGGTGTTGCGCGCCCCAGGAAGCCGATCGCGATCATATGCTCCTCGATTACCCCGCCGATGGCGGCCAGAAGCGAGGGGACATATTGCCGGTTCATCCATTGCCCGCCGCGCGGATCGAACACGGCCTTCAGCTCTTCGACCACGAACGACACGTCGCCGCCGCGCCGGAACACGGCCGAAATCATCCGCGTCAGCGCCACGGTCCAGGCGTAGTGCTCCATGTTCTTCGAGTTGATGAAAATCTCGAATGGCCGCCTGCGCCCGCCTTCGACCGTGTCGTTGATCGTGATGTAAATCGCGTGATCGGACTCGGGCCAACGCACCTTGTAAGTCGTGCCTGGCAACGCTTCCGGCCGGTCGAGCGGTCGCGAGATATAAACGACCCCGCCGTCCTTCGTCTTGGCCGTCGGCGCAAACACCTCGGAAGGCGCCGTCGAAACCGCCTCAAGCTTCGGCGCCGGCGCGGCAGTGCGCGGCTCATCCACGCTCAACACCGATCCCGTGATGTCGTTCGGCCGCCACGTCGTGCAGCCTTTGCACCCGCTCTCATAGGCGTTCAGATACACGTCCTTGAACGCCTCGAACGAAATGTCCGCGGGGCAGTTCACGGTCTTCGAGATCGAACTGTCGACATATTTCTGCGCGGCAGCCTGCACCGCGATATGCGAATCCGGCGAAAGCTCCTGCGCATTGACGAAATAGTCGGGCAGGTCTTCGTTGCCCCTCAACTGCCGAAACAGCCGGTGCGCATAATCCTCGACCGCCTCTTCGCTCCGCGTCCCATCCGCCCGCGTGATCTTGCGCTTGTACGTATAGGCGAACACCGGCTCGATCCCGCTCGACACGTTCTCCGCCAGCAGTGAAATCGTCCCGGTCGGCGCAATCGAAGTGAGCAGCGCATTGCGAACACCGTGCGCGTTGATCAACGCCTTCAACTCCGCATCGAGCTCGGCCACCGTCTGTCCGGCCAAAAACTTCGCCCGGTCGAACAATGGGAACGAGCCCTTTTCGGACGCCAGCTCGCACGATGCCGAATAGGCTGCCCGCCGCAGCACCTTGAACCAGCGCTCGATCAACGCGATGGATTCCGCGCTGCCGTACCGAACTTGGGCCATGATCAGCGCGTCGGCCAAACCGGTGACGCCAAGCCCGATCCGCCGCTTCGCCTTCGCCTCGCGCTCTTGGTTCGGCAGCGGGTAATTCGAAACGTCGATCACGTTGTCGAGGAACCGCACGGCGACCCGCGTCAGGCGGTCGAGTTCAACCTCGTCGAGCTTCGCTTCCGCTGTGAACGGCGACTTGATCAGCTTCGTCAGATTGATCGAACCCAGCAGGCATGCGCCATAAGGCGGCAATGGTTGCTCCCCGCACGGGTTCGTCGCCGAAATCGTCTCGGCATACCAAAGATTGTTCCGCTGATTGATCCGGTCGATGAAGACGACGCCCGGCTCGGCGTACGCATAGGTCGACGCCATGATGCGGTCCCAAAGCCCGCGCGCCGACACAGTGCGATAGATTTTGCCGTCGAACACCAAGTCCCACGGCTGGTCGCGCTCGACCGCCGTCATGAACGCGTCGGTGACAAGGACGGAGAGATTGAAGTTTCGCAGCCGCTCCTTGTCGCGCTTGGCCTCGATGAAAGCCTCGATGTCCGGATGGTCGCAGCGCAAGGTCGCCATCATCGCGCCGCGCCGCGAACCGGCGGACATGATCGTGCGGCACATCGCGTCCCACACATCCATGAACGACACCGGCCCCGACGCATCCGCGCCGACGCCCTTCACCGCCGCGCCGGCGGGGCGAATGGTCGAGAAGTCGTGTCCGATGCCGCCGCCTTGCTGCATGGTCAGCGCGGCTTCGCGCAGATTGTCGAAGATGCCCGTCATGTCGTCGCCGATCGCGCCCATGACGAAGCAATTGAAAAGCGTGACTGTCCGCCCGGAGCCCGCGCCCGCGATCACCCGCCCGGCCGGCAAGAACCGGAAGTCGGCCAGCGCCTTTTGAAATTCACCCGTCCAGAACGCCCGGTTCTCCGGTCGCTCGGCGAGCGCCACCGCGCCCGCAACCCGCGCCCAAGTCTCCTCGATCGAAGCATCCGCATGCACAACACCCGGCCCCTGAAGCCGGTACTTCAGCTGCCAAATCTGCTCAGAAATCGGGGCAAGCTCAGCCATCGCGCCGGCACGTTCCTACAGGGTCGGGGACGGAAAAATATAGCGCAATCCCAAGCCAAAAGCAAGAATTTGTTCTTGTTATGTTCGACAGTGCGCGGCAATCGTGCTATTCATGAAAAACGAGACCTGCAAAGGCGTTAGGGATGTGCGGCCCCGCTTTAGATATCGCCGCAATTCTGCACGCCGACCTCGACGCGTTCTATGCCTCGGTCGAGCAGCTTTTGGATCCGTCACTGCGCGGTAAGCCGATTGCGGTCGGCGGTGGCGTTGTGCTCGCCGCATCCTATGAGGCGCGCGCCTTCGGCGTTCGCAGCGGAATGCCGGGACGACGAGCCCGCGAACTCTGTCCCGGTATCAGTTTCGTTGGCGGACATTTCAGCGAGTACCAAAGGCTAGGCGACGCCGCGATCGGGATTTTGAGCGACTACACGCCGGACATCGAGCGGATCTCCATCGACGAGGCCTTCGCGGACGTTGCCGGTTCGGCGCGGCTGTTCGGCCCGCCGTCTGCGATCGCCAAGATCGTGCGCGCGCGCGTGCGCACGGAACTGGGCTTGCCGATTTCCATCGGCGTCGCGCGCACGAAGCACCTGGCCAAGATCGCCTCACAGGTCGCCAAGCCCGACGGCTTGGTGATCGTCGACCCCGCCGGGGAAATCGATTTCCTGCACGCTCTACCGGTCGATCTGATGTGGGGCGTTGGTCCGGCCACGAACGAGCGGCTGGCCAAGGCGGGCATCGCGACGATCGGACAATTGGCGGCGAGTTCCCCCGGCGCCATGGAACGCCTGCTGGGACGCGCCAACGGTCGCAAGCTCACAGCGCTCAGTTGGAATCGCGACGCGCGCGCGGTTCAAACGCGCGCACGTTCGCATTCCGCAGGCGCGCAATCGGCGCTGGGCAAGAGGCCCGCCGTCGAACGTGTGTTCCGGCCGGTGCTCGCCCACCTTGCCGAACGCATCGCGCGCCGCCTGCGTGCCAAGGATCGCCCGTGCCGGACGGTGACCGTCCGCGTGCGCTTCGCCGACCTGCGTTCCGTCACCCGTGCGATCACGCTACCGGCGCCGATTTCAGCGACAACGGCGCTGACCGAGATTGCTGTCGACTTGGTGAGTGGCGTGCTGAGCGATCATCCAGATGAAAAGACGATCTCGCTACTCGGTGTGTCCGCCTCGCATCTGGGCCGCGTGACGCTTCAGTTGGAGTTGCCGTACGGATTGGAGAGCGACGGGCGCCGTCCCGGAACGCGCAAGGGCCTTGCACTCACACGAGCCGACACGGCCGTCGATGCGATCCGCGACCGCTTCGGCTGGGACGCGATCGGTTACGCGCAGGCACGCCGCGCCGGCGACGCAAGCGTACCCGACGACTTCCGGAGCCTGGCCGAGAAAGACCTTTGATCGGCGGGTAGTCGCGCGGCTGAAGCCCGCGTCACACTCACGATCGCTTCAACTCAACCTCCAATTCCGCAATCCGGGCCTTGAGCGCTTCCACAGCCGGCTCGAGTTGCTCCACCGTGTAGCGCGGCGTGATGTGTTGCGAGCAATTCCAATCGAATGCTTCGACGTCCACGATCAGCCCACGTTCTGGCAGCGCTCTGTAGCCTGGCACGATCAACGCGTTGGCGAGCGACTGGTCCGCCCCGAGATCGACCGCGCGAACCCGGCCAAGCACTTTCAACCGCGCCCGGTTCGCATAGTCCATGAAGAAGAACGCTGCGCGATTGTCGACGGCCAAGTTTCCGACGGTCACATACTGCCGGTTACCGCGAAAGTCGGCGAAGCCGAACGCGCGCTCCGACAGCACCTTGACGAACCCTGCGGGCCCGCCGCGATGCTGCATGTAAGGCCAGCCATCATGCCCGACCGTCGCCATATAGAAACTGTCGCGCACCGCGATGAACTCGGCCTCGCGCTCGCTGAGCAGATCGGGCTCGGGCGAGGCCGCATCATGGCGTGCCTGCGCAGCGCGGCTGCCATTCGCTTCTTGAGCCGCCTTGACGGCGGGTGAGGCCAACACGTTCAGAAAATGTGAGGTCATGTGTGTCTCCTTCAGGCGCGCGCAAGCAGTTGGGCGCCGCCCTGAATCATCGCTTTGAGCTCGCGTTTCGAAATGCCGGCCCTCGAACGCACCGCGAGACTGAACAGCAGACTCGCCGCCAATTGCGCGAGCACAGCCACATCCGCGGACGACTTGATCTCGCGCTTGCGCTGCGCCAATTCGAACCGCGCACGCAAGGCGGCATCCGAGCCCTCGATCACGGCCTTCAGCACCTTGCGGATGCTCTCGTCGCGCGCCGCTTCCGCCGGTAACGTGCAGATCGCAAGGCACCCCCGCGGAGCTTTGCCGGAGAGATAGACCTGCAGCGCGCCCTCGTAAAACGCGGTCAACTCCTCGCGCAAAGGCTTCGCACCGCTAAGCACCGCCCGCGCTGCAATCCCAAACTGCGCCACGAAGTTCTCGACCGACGCCAAATAGAGGTCGCGTTTCGACCCGAACGCGGCCGCAAGGCTCGGCCNNCGCCACGCCCGTCGCCGCGGTTAGATCGTCCAGCGAAACACCGGCAAATCCGTTCGTCCAGAACGCTTCCAACGCGGCGGCCTTGACCGCCGCCTCGTCGAAAGCTCGCGGGCGGCCGCGTGGTCGTTGCTCATTTTTATGCGGCATCGCAAATTAATCCTTGACGCTGTATGCGGTCGCCTATATTTATGCGCGATCGCATAAAAATCAAGAGAACCGAAATGGATCTTTATTTCGCACCGCTGTCCTGCTCGCTGGCGAGCCGCATCGCGCTTTACGAGGCGGGCATTCCCGCGAACTTCCATCAAGTCACGCTGATGACGAAGAAACTCGCCGATGGCCGCGACTACCTCGCGATCAACCCAAAGGGGCAGGTCCCGGCATTGCGCCTCGACGACGGCGAAATCCTGACCGAAGGTCCGGCCGTGCTTCAGTACATCGCCGATCAAGCCCCGGCCGGAAAACTTGCGCCGGTTGCAGGTACGCCCGCGCGCTACAAACTTCAGCAGTGGCTGAACTACGTTTCGACCGAAGTGCACAAGGGGCTGTTCTTCACGATTTTCAACCCCGCAAGCCCGCCCGATGCAAAAGCCTTCGCACGCGATGTGTTGCTGCCGCAGCGTTACGCGTTCTTGAGCGCACACCTCAAAGATCGCGACTTCCTGCTCGACCAGTTCTCCGTGGCCGACGCCTATCTCGTCACCACGCTGAACTGGGCGAAACCCGCGGGAGTCGACCTCGCCAACTGGCCCGTGCTCGCCGCCTATCACCAACGCCTCGCCACCCGTCCGGCGATCGCAAAGGCGATGGGTGAAGAACTCGCACTGCGCGCGGCGTAAAACTCACGTGGCGCGGTAACCGCCTTCGGCCAACAACCGCGCCACCGCATCCTCCGTGCGCTTCTCGAGCTCCGCCATGAACTGGGCGCGCTTCAGCCCCGGCATGATCGCAGGCAGGAACTCGACGATGACCTTGCCAGGCTTGCGCAAGAACCCGCGGCGCGGCCAGAACAGGCTCGAATTGTGCGCCATCGGAACGCAGGGAATGTCGAGCATCGAATAGAGCGCGGCGACCCCGGGCTTGAAGTCGGTCGGCGCGCCGATTTCGCGCCGCGTACCCTCGGGAAAGATCACGATCGGCCGCCCCTCGCTCAGCCGCGCTTTCGCGTCGGCAATCATGGAGCGGATCGCGCTCGGTCCCGACGCGCGGTCGATGACGATCATCTTCGTCTTGCGCGCGTACCAACCGTAGCCCGGAATCTGCAGCAGCTGGCGCTTCATCACGGTCGCCGGATGATGCACAAGCACGTGCATCGCCATCGTCTCCCACATCGACAGATGCTTGCTCGCGACCATGTAGGGGCCTGGCGGCAAGTTCTCGCGGCCCCGAACTTCGTAGTCGAGCCCCGCGATCCACTTGAGCCCCCACAAGCTCACTCGCGCCCAAATCTCCTGCCCGTTGAGCGCGACCTTGCGGTCCATCAACAGCGCCGGGATGTAGGCGAGATTGATCAGCGTCGACCACGTCCAGAAGAAGGCTTGAAACAGAAACGAGCGGAGGGCGAGCAACGTGCGTCTCGACGGCAGTTTTGATCTGGCTGAGTTGTGCGCGATCGGAAGCCGCTCACGCAAGGGCGCTCAGGTCGGCGTCCCCACAAGCTGCTCGTTTCCGCCGGTCGCCCGCTCGATCGTGGCCGGGCCGGGCAGGGCGGCAGGCTGGCTCCACAACCGGGTCGCAGCCGCCAACCGAACCGTCGAACCCAAGAACTTCACGTATTCCCAGGCCAACACGCCGGTCGTTTCCGGATCACGCCACCAGTCTTCAAGTTGAACGCCGTCCGGGAACACGGGGTAGGGAATGAACTCCGTGTGCGGCGAGGCCGCGCGAACTTCCATCAAACTGCGCGGCATGTGGTAGCTCGCAGTGACCAGGATGATGGAGCGATAATTGCGCTCGGCGACCCACGAAGCCGTCTCCCCGGCGTTGCCGATCGTGCTCTCCGCACTGCGGCCGAGGTCGACACAGCATGCCGCGTGCGGCGACACTTGCCCGCCCACGGCCACGAACAACTCTTCGCGCGTCGTATCGGCGTGCACGCCGGAGATCAAAAGCCGCTGGCCCTTGCCTTGATCGAGCAAACCGAGACCGGCCTGCAGACGGCCTTCGCCGCCGGTGAGGGCAACAATGGCATCCGCAGTCCCCGGATCTGCCGAGGTGCGCGCAAGCGACCACACGAAGATCGGGAACCCCAGCGCCGCGATCACGAAGATGAGCGCGGCGACGCGAAACGCGAAGCCGATCATTGCCCGTTCTCCATGACGCCAATGCCGCGCAAGCTACTCGCTCCAGGGACACCGTCAGCGGCCCGAAAGCAAAGCCTCGACCGCTGAAGTTAGGGAAGCATAAACCCGGACTCTTAAAATGTCCTGTGCCAGCCCTTTGGCAAGGAGTTCCGCGCCTTTTCCGGTCCGGACCAGCACCGGTTCGACGCCCGCCGCCAGCGCCGCCCGCAAATCCGTGACCTGATCGCCGATCATCACGGCTTCGTGTGGCGCCACCCGAAAATGCGCCAGCGCCTCACGCAACATCCCGGGCGCAGGCTTGCGTCGCTCGCTACGCGAATCCGGCGTATCCGTGCAAGTGAGAAGCAGATCCAACCGCGCACCCGCCGCGTCCGCGAGTTCCGTGCGCAGCTTCGCATGAATGCGCTCAAGCATCTCGGCCGAGATGATCCCGCGCCCCACGACCGATTGATTGCTGACAAGCGCCGTCTTGATGCCGGCTGCATTCAACTGCGCGACGGCGCCAGCCGCCCCTTCAATCAGTTTCAGTTCGCCCGGATGCTTGACGGAGCCGTCGCGCTCCTCGGTGAGCACGCCGTCACGGTCCAGCATCACAAGCTTCATGGCATCCGGCCGAGCACGCGCAAGACCGTGAACCGCGCGGTCCACATGGCGATCAAGCCCATCATCACCGGCACGAAGAGCAGCCACGTATAATGCAGCGGCGAACTCACGAATTGCGGCAGGTATTGCGCGCCGACCGGCGCTTCGCGGCTATCCATCAGAAAGCTGCTGCCGACCAGTGTCACGGCCGCAAGTATCAGCCCGATGATCCCGCCCCGCACGCCCAGCCACAAAAAATGCCGCTGAAACTCGTTCGCGATGAAGACGTCCCGCGCGCCGATCATGTGCACAACTTCGACGATCTCGCGATGCGCCTGCAAGCCCGCTTGCGTCGCAAAGATCACGATCGCAAGCGTCGCCAAGGTGATGAGCAATAACACCGACCAGCCGACCGCCTCCGACGACGTCGCAAACGCAGCGAGTTCCGCGTTCCACCGCTTGTGGTCGTCGAGCTGCGCCCCGGGGACGCCGTCGGAAAGCGCACGTCCCAAACCTTCCAACTCCACCGGCCCCGGCTGCAGCGTCACTTCGATCAGCTGCGGCACGGGCAAATCCTGCAGCACGTTCCCCTCGCCGAGCCACGGCTCCAGCATCTTCTCGGATTCCGCGCGGCTGAGCGCACGGGCGGCAAAGACGCCGGGCCAATTCTTGACCAGCCGAAGCGCCTCTTTCACCTGATCGTCCTGCGAGATCTGCGCCGACGGCAACAATTGCACCGTCACCGATCCCGAAAGCCCTTCCGTCCAATCCGATGCGAGCCGCCCCAGCGTCAACACGAAGCCGAGCGCCAAGCACGCAAGAAAACTCATGACCGCAACGATCGTGTGCAGCGTCGCGCCGGATGCACTTTCGGCAGGCATCAAGCCCGATGACCGAGATGGGTTCACGCGCGCTTCGCCTCCGCCATAAATTCGTGCGGCTTGGCGACCGTCAGCCGGCCCTCCGCCAGCCTATAGATCCGCGAGGCCGGCACGCGCTCCATAATGCGCGTGTCGTGCGTGGCGATCATCACGCACGTGCCGAGCTTATTGAGTTCGATGAAGAGCCGCATGATCCGCCCGCCGATCTCGGGGTCTACGTTGCCGGTCGGTTCGTCCGCGAGCAGAAGCTCCGGCTTCGCGACGACCGCACGCGCGATCGCCACCCGCTGCTTCTCACCACCCGACAACGTCGCCGGTTTCGCGTTCAGCCGGTTTCCCAAGCCAACCCACGACAGCAGCTCTTCCACATCCGCACGATAGTGTCCTTCGCTTTCGCCCATCACGCGACGCGGCAGCGACACGTTCTCGAACACCGTCAAATGGTCGAGCAACCGGAATTCCTGAAACACGACTCCGATCCGCCGTCTGAGCGCCGGCAACTCGTCCCGCGGCGTTGTGGCGATGTCCCGTCCGAACATCGAGATCGCCCCCCGGCACGGCCTTTCCGCCAGGTAGATCAGCTTGAGCAGCGACGTCTTGCCCGCCCCGGACGGTCCCGTGAGCAGGTGGAACGACCCCGCATCGAGCGAAAACGAAACGTCACGGAGGATTTCCGGCCCAAGTCCGTACCGCATCCCGACATTCTCGAAGCGGACCACCGATTATTCCTTCTGGGTTAATGGCTTAGGCGGAAACCCTGTGAGTGTCGCTTGCTTGCAGGTGCGAAGAGGTTGTGCAAAGTGTTGGAGAATCGACACGGGCTCAAGCCTGGAATGATAATTACCTGCCCCCGCTGCGCAACTCGCTATCTATTGGAAGCTGGCGTCGTCCGACCGCCTGGCCGGCAAGTGCGTTGCGCGCGCTGTCAGCACGGCTGGTTCCAAGACGCCGCACCCGAGCTGCCGCCGCAGCCTGCGCCGATCCCGATTCCGATCCCTGTGGAAGACCCGATGGGTCCTGTGGGCCCGGTAACGGACCGCGCCCGCATGCTGCCAGCGCCTTCGGCTCTGCAACCGCCGCCGCGCTTCGAGATTCCGCACCCGCAGCCCATGTCGACGATGCCCCCGCCCGGTGCGGTGGCACCCTCTAATCGCCAGCGCGCCCGCTCGCGCTCGATGATGATGATGATGGTGGGCGGCGCCGTCTTCGTTGGCGCGCTGCTTCTCTTCTTCTCGCTGCCGAACGATATCGCGCGCATTTGGCCAGCCTCCGCCAGCGTCTATGAAGCGCTCGGCATGGACGTCAACATTCGCGGCTTCAAGATCATCGCAAGCCACAGCCAAGAGCTGAACAACTCCGTCCCCGTGATCGTCATCAACGGTCAGATCATCAACGAAACCGACCGCGAGCTCGACGTGCCGAAAGTGCGCCTCGCGGTCCGCGATCAAGGCGGTAAGGAAATCTATCACTGGACCGTGCTTGCCGATCAGTCGCGCCTCGGTCCGCGCGAACACGGCACGTTCAAGGCGCGGTTGGAAAGTCCGCCGGCCGACGCCGCCGACCTCGAAGTCCGCTTCGCGAAAACGGACGAATAGCGTGGCTGACTTTCAGCCGCTTTTCACTTCGAATGCCATCGCCGAACGCCTTGAAACGCTGGCGGGCGACATTGCCCGCGCGATGCCCAAAGATTTTGCAGCGGTTGCGATCCTGAAGGGCAGCTTCGTCTTCGCGGCCGATCTGATCCGCAGCCTCATCGCCCACGACGTGAACCCCGAGGTCGACTTCATGACCTTGGCGAGCTACGGCACGGGCACCGTGTCGTCGGGAAACGTGAGGCTCCTGCGCGATGTCGAAATCCCAGTCGCCGGCCGCGAAGTGCTGCTGATCGACGACATCCTGGATTCGGGCAGGACGGTCGCCTACGCCCGCGCCCACATGCTGGAGCGCGGC
>CXWL01017103.1_pt1 | contig 22694 bp, 22 predicted proteins | sample 590931 | NCBI WGS metagenome assembly CXWL01 (sample SAMEA3498368, study PRJEB10139) | groundwater metagenome | biome: water well; material: biofilm material | place: Germany | collected 2015-04-27
ACTTGCTTGACCGCTTGCTCCTTGAACTCGATCGTGTATTCCTGCTTCGGTATCTTCTTCATCGTCTTCCTCTCAATAGTAACGTTAATTGTACGTCATCCTTGGAAGACTATTTTTCGGGGGAAGCTCAAATGGGCAACGTCAAGCAAAAGAAATCGTTAGCAAATATATTGAAGCTGGTAATGAACGTCCGCATAAGTGGTTACGAGAAATCACAGAGCCGGGGCAAAATGGCTGAGTATCTTTGCTAGATTGTGCTGTAAATCAGAAAAATGAAGCGAGCCTAAGATTGATCGAAATTTCAGGTATTGGGCGGATCGTAATCGGTGAATCCAGACGCATGGTTGTAATTTCTACTTTCGCAAAATCATTGGCTGAAAGCTTGGCAAAACAGTGGTTGTCCCTGTATGTTACGCTAGCAGACAAAAACCCTGATTATTACTATTTAGATTCATACGCTACATAACCGCGCATATAGACAGATAAAATGATCGAAACGAATAGCTCTTCTACAATTGGCTACCTTGTTCTTACACAAACTGGGCAGATTTCTGAAATAAATCCAGTCGCTTCTCAGCTTCTTGGAATGGAACGCGACAAGCTATTGCAGAGAGATTTCTCCGCTTTTGTGGCGCGTGAAGATATGGATCGCTGGAGTTTGTGTACTAATAAACACAACGAGCAAGGGAATTTACAATTGCTATTGCAACGTCACGATAGCACCGTTTTTCAGGTGCAGATGCAATACAAGCACCAGAGCGATGAGATGGGTAGTCCGATAATTGGCATTTTTCTGATCAACAGTATGCAGCACAAGCAACCGGAAGCTGCCCCGAATGCACGCAATAGTCGGGAGGATTATTTATTTTTATTCTCTCCGGTAATTGTTTATACCTGCGATGTCTTCTCGCCCTATACAGCGAAATTTATCAGTACGAATCTGACTAAAATTCTTGGTTATACCGTGGAGGAGTTTCTCACCACGCCAAACTTCTGGGTTGATCATTTACATCCAGAGGATCGCGACTGTGTGTTGGCCAATTTTTCCTTTTTATATTTCTCCGGTATGCAGTTGCATGAGTACCGGTTCCAACACCAAGACGGTAGCTGGAAATGGATCAGAGACGAGCTGTATATGATTCCGGGAATAAATGGTACTTGCATAGAAGTGATCGGCTATCGAAGTGATATAACGGAGAGCCGGGAAAAGGCAGTTGCGCTGTCCGAATCACGTAACTTGCTTAAAACTATTGTTGATACAGTACCGGCAGGTATTTTCTGGAAAGATAAGGAGCTGCATTATCTGGGTTGTAATCCTAAATTCGCCAAAGATGCTGGTGTGGAATCACCTCGGGAAATTATCGGTAAAGTTGACTACGATTTAGGTTGGACAAATGAGCAAGCGGAGCTTTATCGTCATGATGACCGGCAGGTGATCGATTCCGGTATCCCCAAACTTAACTATGAAGAGTCACTGAATACGCCAGATGGGAAAACTATTTGGCTGCAAACTTCCAAAATACCGTTGCGTAACATGCAACAGGAAGTCATCGGTGTGCTCGGTATCTATCAAGATATTACGGAACAAAAGCAAGCAAACGATTCTATGCGTTTGGCATCGGCAATTTACCAATTTGGAAACGAAGCGATCATGGTTACGGATGAAAATAATCTGATCATGGCAGTTAATCCGGCCTTTACTCGTATCACGGGCTATGAATTGGCAGATGTGATCGGCAAGGACCCGAATATTTTCCAATCTGGTCGCCACAAAAAAGCTTTTTATCAGAAAATGTGGCAAAAGCTGCTTAACGAAGATCACTGGCAGGGTGAGATTTGGGATATGCACAGAAATGGCAGCATTCAAGCAAAATGGCTGAACATCAGTGTTATTCGCCAATCCGATGAACGCATTTATTGCTATGTTGCACAATTTTCTGATATTACCGAAAAGAAAAGATTGGATGAATTGTATTTGGCGCAAGCGAATTACGATGAACTGACTCGTTTACCCAATCGAAATTTATTCAAGTATCAGTTGAATAAGGAAATCAGAAAGTCACGCCGCAATGGTTCTTTGTTGTCATTACTGTTTCTCGACTTGGATCATTTCAAGGATATCAATGACACGCTTGGCCATGCGATTGGGGATAAGCTGCTTAAGGAAGTTTCCCTGCGTATTACAAAATGTGTGCGTGAGACCGATACCGTGGCCCGTTTGGGTGGGGATGAATTTGCTGTGATTTTGCCTGATGTTAGCAGATCACGCATTGAGACGATCGCGCAAAATATTATTAATGTGCTCAATCAAGCATTTATTCTGGATCAAAATCAGGTCGAACAGTACATTTCAACCAGTATCGGTATCGTTCTTTATCCGCAGGATGGCGTTGACATAGAGAGCTTAATGAAGCACGCGGATCAAGCAATGTACAAGGCAAAAATGGAAGGACGCGGCCGTTTTTGTTATTTCACGCGCTCCATGCAATATGAAGCTTTTGAAAAAATGATACTGACACATCACCTCAGGAGTGCGTTGGTGAATAATGAGTTGCAAGTCTACTATCAGCCGATCCTGGATTTGTTTTGTAAACGCATTATCAAGGCGGAAGCCTTATTACGCTGGAAACACCCTGAACGTGGCATGATTGAGCCGTCAATCTTTATTCCGCTTGCAGAAGAAAGCGGTTTAATTCAGGAAATTGGCGAATGGGTGTTTCAGCAAGTTTGTTTTGACATTAAACAGTGGCTCAACCTATTCGGTTATCTCATCCAAGTGAGTGTCAATGTATCACCCATTCAGTTTAAGTTTTTTAGTAACCATTCTTGGTCTGCAAGTCTTGCTAAGATAGGATTGCCCGGAAATAGTATCAATGTAGAAATTACCGAAGGGTTGTTGTTAAAAGATGCGAGCAATGTTAAGGATCGATTATTGGAGTACCGAAATGCAGGAATAGAAGTTTCTATCGATGACTTTGGCACTGGTTTTTCCTCACTTTCCTATCTCAAGAAATTTGACATCGATTATCTTAAGATAGATCGTTCTTTCATTAGCAATTTGATTAACAATGAAACGGATCGTGCACTGGTTGAAGCGATTATTGTCATGGCGCATAAATTGGATATTAACACGATCGCTGAAGGTGTTGAAACGATGGAACAGCAAGATCTACTGATTCAATTTGGCTGTGACTATGCGCAAGGTTTTTATTATTCAGAGGCTATCTCAATGGAAGAGTTTGAGAAATTACTCGTTAATCAACAGAATTAGAATCATGGATGACCCTGTTTAGTGTCAATCAGAAGCACCACATTTTGATAATAATACTGCTGTTGCTCAATAAACGTGTATTGCTACGCAAGGAATCTTTTCACTTCTACAGGTTTTTAAATATGGATTACAAAATATTATTGACGGTTTTTGCCACTGTTTTTATTGCGGAGCTGGGAGATAAAACGCAATTGGCAACGATGTTGTTTGCTGCCGACAAAGAGGTCAGCAAGTGGACGATATTTTTCGGTGCATCATTGGCATTGATAGCGACTTCCGCTATTGGTGTTCTGGCGGGCAGTGTTATCTCCGACTATATCAGCGAAAAACACTTGCACTATATTGCGGGTGCTGGATTTATCATTATCGGCACATGGACGCTGATAAAAGCTTGAGAATGAATTGCGGATTGTTCAGATTCGAACTAAACCATTTAGGATTACTTGTTTTTCTTTAAGCGCAAGGTAACGCAGAGACCGCCGGCTGGATTATTTTCAATCGCCAGTTCCCCTCCGTAAACCTGAATGATGTCGCGCACAATGGCCAAGCCAATACCGTGACCGGGCGTAGATTGGTCGGCGCGCACACCGCGTTCCAGAATTCTGACGATTTCATGCGGCTGTATGCCTGAGCCATCATCTTTGACCTGGATAACCACTTGGTTTTCCTGATATTCGGCGGATAAATGGATGTTGTGGCGGCACCATTTAAAAGCGTTGTCGACCAGATTGCCGAGCAATTCCATTAGATCGCCTTCGTCGATACGCAGACTGATAGCTTCATCAATTTCGATGGTTATTTCCGGATGCTTGTTGCGATAAGCCTTTGCAACGGTAGTCACAATTCTGTCGACCATTGGGCGTAAGGTGATTAACCCCATGCCTGGGGAGCTGCCGGCGGTTGCAGCACGGCGCAACTGATACTGGATGATGTTATCCATGCGGTCAATTTGTTCTTGAATCGTTTTGCGCCGGTTTTGCTCGTCTTCTTCGCCATGGACCGCACCCTGGAGTACGGCCAGTGGTGTTTTGAGGCTGTGCGCTAAATCGGCCAAACCATTACGGTAGCGTTTTTGCTGTTTGTGTTCGTGGTTGATCAAAGAGTTGATACTGTCGGTTAACAGCTTTAATTCGCTGGGATAAACACCTTTCAGGTTTTCCTGCTGGCCGGATTCGATCGCGGCAAGCTCGGTGGAAACCTTGCGCATCGGTTGTAAACCCCAGCGTAATACCAGCATTTGCGTAACCAGCAGCAACACAGTCATGACACTGAGCCATCCCCATAGGTCTTCGCGATAACGTTCGATTTGCGCTTCAAACAACACGGTGTCTATGATGACATTGAAAGTCAGCGGATAGCTGCCCGATTGCGTCGCCCATGCGACGCCGAAGCTGTATATAAAATGTGGTTCGCCGTCGATTATGATTTGCGCAAATTCGTTTTTTCCTTTTTCAAGCAAAGGTACTTCCGGTATTAGTTTGTTGAGCGAGGAGGTGGATTGCCAGGCAATGGTATTGGTATGATCAATGACGAATGCATAAGCGCCTGAGTTCAGATGGCCAAATTCAGCGTCGAGCAGATTGGTTGGAATATCCAGTGCGCCGGAATCTTCAACTTCCGCATCACCCATTAGCATGAGCAGCTTTGTCAGCAGACGGTCTTGAACGCCTAAACGGGCGCTGTCATAAAAGGCGCGATCCAACGCCAACGCAATTCCGACGATAAAAATCAGTAAAACCAGGGTTGCGCTGAGCAAAATGCGCTGATTTAAGGACATCATGAAGATTTGTTGCACTCCAGGGTAAAGCGATATCCCCGTCCACGCATGGTTTCTATCGGATTTAGAGTGCCCTTCGGATCCAGTTTGCGGCGCAAACGCCCGACCATGACTTCGAGAACATTGCTGTCACGGTCTTCATCGTGCGGATAAAGATAGTCGGCCAGTGTGTGTTTGGAGAGAATCTCACCATGGTGGCGCACCAATTCTTCCAGCAGGCGGTATTCAAATGATGTCAGTTCGATGGTTTCTCCGTTGACAGTGACCGACTGGGCTGTAACATCCAGTGTAATGGGGCCGCATTTTAATAATGCTTGCGGTATGCCGGTCGCACGGCGCAGCAGCGCTTTGACTCTGGCTTGCAGTTCCTCCATTTGAAACGGTTTGGTGAGGTAATCATCAGCCCCCATTTCCAGACCTTGAACTTTGTCTTGCCAGCCGCTTCTGGCGGTTAGGATCAGAATGGGCAACAGACTGCCTTGCTCACGTAGCGCCTTGATAATTTCCAATCCGGATTTGCCGGGCAATCCGATGTCAATTATGGCGGCATCCAAAGGGTATTCCGTGGCAAAAAATAATCCTTCCTCGCCATCACTGCAGGTGTCAACCATATAACCCACGGATTCCAGTTGCTGGCGAATCTGGTTTTGTAATTTGATTTCATCTTCGATGACTAGGACGCGCATTTCATTATTTTTGAAAGAAAGAGAAAAAGGTTTGAATTAGTGAATGGATATTACCGATCCATCCGTCGCGTTGATCAGGATAGTGTGCACGGTGCCTTGATTGCTGAGTATTTTAATTCGATAAACATTGTCATCATGATTGATTGCGAGCACACGGCCTTTGAAATGGTGTTGTGCAATCGCAATCGCTTTTTGCTCGGTGATGCCAGTGAGCGGGTTGCTGCTAGTGCGATAATAGTTTGAGGCACTACTTTGCCACCCGGCCATTGCTTGAGTGATTGGGCCAGTCATTAACATCACAAGCACTAAAATTTCCTGCCATCTATTCATAACTCAACAGTCCTGCGTACTGAGGGTAGAAGCCGAACGATAATAGGTACTGCAACCGTGCCTATTACCATTTATTCGTTTCAGAAGCGTAACATAAAGCTCGCATTTCCGGTATCAATGCCCATCATTCCATGAGGAGGAGCGCCATAAACCGGTGCTGGATAGTAATAGTTATACCGTGGTTGCGGGTAGTATGGCCGGTTATAGCCACGAGGTTGACTATAAACATAATTGTATCCATTCAAATGGTTGTGGTGTTTTTGGTGGTGATGGCCGTGACGGTGGTGGCCATGATGACCTCTGCCCGCTTGTGCTAATGTGGGCGCTGCTAACGTAAATGCTAATAGCACAATGATTAAAAGTCTGGGCAACATTGTTTTTTTGGTTTTCATTTTATGTCTCCTTTTAGCTAATCGGCTTAGATTCGTTCTTGTTGGTGTTAATTTACACAGGCGGATATGAATGGAAACTGAATAAAGTGGGCCTCTAAAAAAAGATGCCGGGATATTGCAAAAGAGCGCGAAAAAAAATTGAGAGAACAGATTTTCTAAAATTTTGTAATGCAGGAAGATTGATGATGATCAAAACAACAATTGATGCACATCAACCATTTTGGACATTTATACGAAAAAATAAAGTTTGGGTATATACTGAGAATAGGCTGAACTGATTAGCCTCGGAGGAGTGGGTCGCAGGTTTTTCCTCGAAGTTGCAGTCCGGCTGCTGGGATCTGCCCAGAAGTATTCATGTTATTAATGTGTTGTTAAAGAAAGGAGTAATTGTCATGCGAGCTATATCAACAACGATTGCAGCGGGAACATTGGTCTTTTTCATGAGCGCCCAGGTTTGGGCATCTGATGCAGGGCATACCTCGGAAGCGATGGAACATGCAGGTAAGGCCCAAGCACATGGAGAAATGGGGCATGCCAAAGACGCGCTCCAGCATGCTAAAGACAGCTTGGCACATGCTAAGGCGTCAAGAGATGACCATGCAGCATCGCATAAGCATATGGATGAAGCGATCAAGCATTTAGAAGAAGCAATTAAGCATGCTGATATGGGGCATGGACCTGAATCTGCCAAGCACACTGAAGAAGCCATGAAACATATGCGCCAATCCGGTCATTGATTATTCAGGATCAATAATTCCCTCGGCTTTGCCGAGGGATAAAGTCTCTAGTCTTTCGCACCCATTTCTAATGCCAATTTTCTGGATAATTGCGCTGCTTCCTCGGTAACCTCCATATCCAGCCATCCTTGTAGGTGCGTGCAGGTAATATCGGCCAACGCCTGGATCCAGTCGCTACGTTCATTGAGACAGGGAATGTAATGAAATTCCTTGCCGCCTGCCTGTATAAAAATATTTTTCGCTTCTATGGCAATTTCTTCCAAAGTTTCCAGGCAATCGGATACAAAACCAGGACATATCACATCAACACGTTGTGTTTGTTCCTTGCCCATTTGCTCCAGGGTTGCCGCGGTATATGGTGTCAGCCATTTGGCTTTGCCAAAGCGCGATTGAAAGCAAACGGAATATTGGCTTGATTCTAAAGCCAATGCTTCAGCCAGTAATCGCCCTGTATTTTGGCAAGCACAGTGATAGGGATCGCCTTTATCCAGGCTTGCGCGTGGCGTGCCGTGAAAGCTAATAATCAGCTTGTCAGGACGGCCATGTATGCCCCAGTAATCCTGAACATTCTGCGCCAGCGCTGCGATATAGCCCGGATGATCATGATATTGCTTAACGGTACGAATGGAGGGTAAATTGCGCATTCGGTTTAATACCGAAAAAACATTATCCATCGCAGCAGCAGTACTGCTGGCAGCATATTGAGGAAAGAGTGGAATGACGAGAATGCGCTCGCAACCCTGTTCCTGCATTTTTGCCATAACTGTCGCAACAGAGGGTTTGCCAATATTCATTGCGTATTCAACAATGGGCGGGTTCTGCAACCGCGTTTGTAATGCTTCCCGTAATAATTTTGTTTGCCGTTCGGTATGAACCTTGAGCGGTGATCCTTCCGGCATCCAGATTTTGGCATATTTTTCAGCCGAAGCTTTAGGTCTGAAAGGTAAAATAAAACCGTGCAGGATAGGCCACCAGATCAATCTGGGTACTTCAATCACCCGAGGATTGCTCAGGAATTCTTTAAGATAAGGACGCAGTGCCTGGGCAGTAGGTGCATCAGGCGTACCCAAATTAATGAGTAATACACCGGTTCGATTCGGTGATCCGTGTTGATAGATGGATTTGGAGGTCATAGAAATAAGAGTTTGGTCTGTTTAAGATAATGGAATTTTGTGTGGCAACGGTTGTTACAATACTGTTAGCGGCAAGCGCATCGCTAAAACCGCTTAGATTAATGTTGCGATAAGCTGCTGGAAAGAAGTTTTGCGGTAATTTCTACAATCGGAATAATACGTTCATAAGCCATGCGTCGAGGGCCGATTACACCGACTGTACCAACTATTTCTCCTTCTATTTCATACGGTGCCGTGACCACGCTGAATTCTTCCAGCGAAGCCACATCGGATTCGCCGCCAATAAAAATCTTTACGCCATGGGCTTGCCGGCTTAACTCGAGTAACTGTAATAGCTTGGTTTTGCGTTCGAACAATTCAAATAATTTTTTAAGGCTAATCAGATTATCCGACAAATCTTCGACCTGAAGCAGATTGCGCTCACCAGCTAGGACCACGGTTTCACTGCTTTCATTGACGGCATCACCGCCCGCTTCAATGGCTGCGCTCATCAGGCTGATCATTTCGCCGCGCAATTGTTTGAGTTCGTTATCCAGACGCCCGCGAATTTCATCCAGAGTAAAACCTGCATAGTGTTGATTAATAAAATTGCCTGCTTCGATCAGATCCGACTGGCTGTAGGGTGTATTGGTAAAGATAATGCGATTTTGCACATCCCCTTCAGGCGTTACGATGATTAGCAAGATGCGCTTTTCTGATAAAGCCATAAACTCGATATAGCGGAATACGGCGCCTTTTCGTTTGGGCGTTACGACAACGCCGGCAAAACGGGTCAGTTCGGATAGCAGTTGCGAGGCGACATTGATCACGCGCGAAGGATTATCAGGGTGTAATTGATTCTCCAGGTGACTCAGCTCAATCTTATCCAGTGTTTTGACCACCAGTAATGTGTCGACAAAAAGACGATAACCTTGCGCTGTTGGAATCCTTCCGGCTGAAGTATGCGGACTGGTCACCAACCCCATTTCTTCAAGATCAGCCATGACATTACGGATGGTTGCTGGACTTAAATCTAATCCGGAGAACTTTGAAAGAGCGCGGGAACCTACAGGTTGACCTTCGTGGATATATCGTTCTACCAGTGTTTTTAATAATATTTGGGCGCGTTCATTTAACATGGTGTAATTCTACACGAATCAACAGGTTTCATTGTTTGGATGTAAGCAGTAATTTTGTCTCATCTCATCTATGCTAAACTTTCCCGATACCAGCATATCCGTTATGGATTTGAGTTTCAGCGAGAGCTTAGGTATTTCTTAGGTAATTTAATTATTCAGGCTAGATATGTGCAAAAAGCTTATTTACAACTCTGTTCAGGTGACATGTGGACCAGCCTGTTTTGTTTTTAACGGTAATTCTGGCGTTTAGACTTAATTTTGTACTCTAATCACAATCAATATTAGCTAAATAACTCAAGTAATGAATTCCCCATTTACAACTATTGCGTTGATCGGTAAACATAAGAATCCAGAAATTGCGATACCGCTTCTCAATCTCGCCGAGTATCTGACGGGGAAGAATTATAAGATTTTGCTTGATCATCTCACAGCGTCGCATATTTGCAGTGACAAATATCCAGTATTGTCTCTGGAAGAGATTGGTGGACAGGCCGATCTCGCTGTTGTTGTGGGTGGCGATGGAACGATGCTAAATATCGCACGCATGCTGGTTTCATATGATGTGCCGTTAATCGGTATCAATCAGGGAAGGCTCGGTTTTCTCACTGATTTATCCGTGGATACCATGTTTGAAACACTCGATGAAATGCTGGCAGGGAAATACACCACGGAACGTCGAATGCTACTATTTGCTGAAATCATTCGTGACGGTGTCAGTGTTTTTGGCAGCTTGGCGCTCAACGACGTGGTGTTGTATCGCGGAATGAGCAGTGGCATGATTGAGTTTGAAGTGAGAGTCAATAACGAGTATGTGAATACGTTACGCTCTGATGGATTGATTGTAACCACACCGACTGGTTCAACAGCCTATGCATTATCATCTGGCGGTCCCATCCTGCATCCCAGTCTGGATCTGATTGCGCTGGTACCGGTTTGTCCGCATACGCTCAGCAACCGTCCTATTGTCATCGGGCCGGATGCCAGTGTTGAAATCCAGATGCACAGTGCGGCCAATGTGCGCATTAATTGTGACAGCCATTCTTGTTATGATCTGGAACAGACGGATAACATTATTGTGCGGCGCTTTCCTAAAACAGTGCGATTGTTACATTCAGTGAATCACAGTTATTACCGCATGCTAAGAGAAAAACTGGGTTGGAGCGAATTTCCCTGATGACTCCGCAGAATGCGCAATTATGCTAAAACACCTGAGTATCAAAGATTTTGTCATTGTAAACCGGATTGAGCTGGATTTTATGCCCGGTTTCACGGTGTTGACCGGAGAAACGGGGGCGGGTAAATCCATTCTGATTGATGCGCTGATGCTTGCGCTGGGAGAGCGCGGCGATGCCAGTCAAATACGGCTTGGTTGTGAGCGTGCAGAAATCAATGTGACATTTGATATCTGCCGCTTGCCGGGGGTATTGCATTGGCTGGATGAAAATGACTTGCAGGGTGATCCAGATAGTTGTCTGATGCGCCGTATTATTGAAGCCAATGGCCGCTCGCGCGGCTATATCAATGGACATACGGTTACCTTGCAGCAATTGCGCAGTGCAGGGGAGTATTTGCTAGCCATTCACAGTCAACATGCACACCAATCCCTGCTGCTAAAAGACGCGCAACGTGAATTACTGGATGCCTTTTCCGGTTGCGGTGATTTGGCGCGTGCGGTCAAGACGGCTTATCAAAACTGGCAAGATTGCTATCAACAAAGAATTGCAATGGAACGACATGCGGCGGAATCACGCGACAAGCGCGAACAGCTTGAATGGCAACTGCAAGAGCTATCAGCGCTAAACTTTTCGCTGGAAGAATGGCAGGCATTGCAGGCCGACCATAGCCGGTTATCGCATGTGGCTGCGTTACTGACGGCGGCCGAAATGGGGGTGGATGTATTATCCGAAGGTGAAAATGCGGTACTGGCACAGATCAATACCGTGAATGGGCAACTGCAAAATTTGCTCGAATACGATAGTCAGCTCAAAACAATCACCGATTTGCTGGATTCGGCACAGATCCAGTTACAGGAAAGCATTTACGAACTGAGACATTATCGCCAGCGCCTGGATTTGGATCCCCAGGTATTACAGGAGATTGAACAACGGATGACAGCGATTCATACAACGGCAAGAAAATTTCGTGTGACGCCGGAAGAACTGCCGCAATTGCTCGAGACGGTCATGCATCAACTGGAAATGTTGTGTTCGAGTTCAGATATTGGTCATTTACAAACACGTGAGGTTGCTGCACAGGGTGAATATTACAAACAGGCTAAACAATTAAGCGCTGCACGTCAAAAAGCCAGTGAAGAATTTTCCCGGCAGGTGAGTGCAGCGATGCAGATGATTGCAATGGTTGGGGGAGAATTCTCTGTTGCGTTGATACCAATCGAACACGGTAACGCGAATGGATTGGAACAAATCGAGTTTCAGGTTGCAGCACATAAGGGGTTGCCGCTGCGGCCTCTGGCCAAGGTAGCCTCGGGCGGTGAATTGTCGCGCATCAGTCTGGCGATACAAGTTATTACCAGCAAAGTCGGTGTGGTGCCGACGCTCATTTTTGATGAAGTCGATGTCGGGATTGGCGGACAAGTTGCTGAGATTGTCGGTAATTTATTAAAAAAACTGGGAAAAGAACGCCAAGTATTGTGTATTACACATTTGCCGCAAGTCGCCGCAACGGGCGATCAGCAATGGCAAGTCGTTAAATCTGCGAATAAAACAGAGAGTCAGCAGATTATTAGTCAAATAAATATCTTAGACCAGCAGGAGCGTGTGGAAGAAATCGCCCGTATGCTGGGCGGTGTCAACATTACCGAAACAACACGCCAGCATGCGGCAGAGATGCTGAACAGTGGACTAGTTGATTAGAGCTACTACGAACGCACTTTATTCTTTAGCGGATAAAGTGACTGGTTCCCACTAAATCAATGATCATTCGTCGATAGTGCTCGGATTTACGGATCTGCAAGCGTTCGAGCGAACTGAGATTATCGGTCAGCATCATGCCCTGAGATTGATCAATATTCACGAGCCGCTGTTTTAACCAAGCGCGATGGGTATCAGGAAATGATTCATCGTTTAGATTCACTGCATGATTGGTGGCGAGAAAAATAAAATCATTGAAATCGGTATCCGGATCGGCAATAAATACTTGTTGATACGGAAAGACTTGGGCCAGTGTTTTTGCCACGGAAGCCAGCGCTGCATTTTGACCATTATCCCGGAATGAAACAAAATTAAGTGCAAGTATCCCTTGATTAGTCAGTAAGCCATGTAATTGAGCCAAAGCTTCAACAGTCATTAAATGTGTTGGTTCTGAGCCGCCCGTAAAAACATCCAGAATGATTAAATCATAGGGGCCTTTAAGCTGACGAATTTCATAGCGTGCATCACCAATAATTGTTTTACCTGTCGGTACAAAACCAAAAAATTTACTGGCTGCTTCGGCCACGGCAGGGTCTATTTCCAGTGTATCAGTCACTATGCCATACTCTTTCAAGGTCATCGCCATATGTCCCGCTCCTTGGCCAATCAAAAGAGCGTGTTTCATCTTGGGCGCTAAAGCGGGTAGTAGGGTCACAATTTTTTGATAGGCTAAAAGGTTCTCGCCGTGACTGATGCTGGCTGCGCCGATCGTTGAAGCATCTACAGTCAATAAGCGTACATTTTCCTTAGGCTTATCTATTACCCGAACCCAACCGTATAGGCTTTCGCGTTCAAATCGGGTTTGAAAAGATTCATTAAATTCCGCTTGATTCGAATTGGCGATTTGTGGATATAAACCAATACCAATTAGAACTAATAAGGCGGTAGGTATTGTGAACACCGCTGCTTTTAAATACCGGTGCTCAATATAGGCAACGATTATAGCCAGTAGAAGCAATGCAGCACCCAGACCAATAAAAATTTCACGCGAACCGATCACCGGAAATAAATAAAAGCCGAGGAATAATGTTCCTATTACACTGCCTACAGTACTGACCGCATAGATGGAACCTGTGCTCGCGCCAACATTTGCTAAGGTGGCTGTTGATAACTTGACCGCGAAAGGTCCGATCATGCCGAGCATGATCAAGCTGGGTGAGAACAATATTAATGTGCTCACAAAACTACCTAAACGAAGCCCCAAAGGATCGGTAGCGAGTAAAATCGGCCCCGTTAGCCAAGGAATAATGATTGTCAGCAATCCCGCTATTGCGATAATGAGTGACAGTCCTGATCGGGCTCGATCTGCCCAGATGCCGCCCCAATAGTAGCCTAGAGCCAAAGCAATCAGTGTTACAGAAATCAGAGAAGTCCAAACGTACAGGCTAGCCCCATAAAAAGGTGCTATCAAACGTGTGCCCAGGAGCTCTATCACCATGACAGCAGCGCCGGTCAGAAACACGGTGCAGTATAGCCAGGCTTTTCCCAGGATATTTGAAGCGGGTTGGTTCATGTTTTACCTTCAGTGGTTTTCTTTATTCTTCTTAAAATTATTTACAATGATGTGCCCGCCTGAGATAACCATGTCCGGATATTCCAGCAATTTAAACCGTAGGAATGGATTGCCTCGCACGGCGATAATGTCAGCCGGTGCATCCTTCAACAATGTTCCCAATAACGGGTTGCCCAGGTTTTTTCCAGCCTCAGAAGTCGCGGCCTTAAATACATTCAGAACATCCATAAAGTCGATGGCATCTCCGCTGGTTAAATGCAGCATAAGAGCCATCTCCTCTCCATTAATACCCCAGGGCACATTATCATGGCCAATTTCTGAGCCGTAGATAAATTTTGCGCCTTTGTTTGCTAAACTCATCGTGTTGGAATGAATACCCTTGTGTGTAGCAGTATCCACACATGAAGAAAGCGTATCAATTGTCGTTACAAAAATAACGCCTTGATCTACTGCGCGCTGCAACAAGCCTTCACTGATTTCGGCGCATGGAATATGGGCGAGTTCATCGACCCCTGCATTTAGCGCTCTTTCGAAGCCGGTATTTTCACCCACATGCGCAATGACTCGTTTACCTAGCGAATGCGCTTTAGCTACAATCGCACTTGTAGTATCCAGAGAAAGCATGGGCCACGGAGTAGGTGGCACGGGGCCATCGTGAGGTTGCATCCACGGCGCGCCGGTTTCGCCGCCTGGTTCCAGTGCTATCTTGATGGCCGTTGCGCCTCTTGTAACAAGATCAGTGACGACTTTCTCGGCTTCGGTAGTTGATGCAACGTGAATGCCAATCTTGTCATATCCCCCATCATCACCGCCGAATATGTTAAGCGGATAGCCATCAACTGCCTGGATGATAGGTCCGGTACTCAATAAGCGCAGCTTACCAGTGCCGCCTATTGGTGCTAGTAATGGGCCGCCGGTATCTCTAACTGTTGTTATGCCATGTTTTAATACTATTTCGCTCGAAACATTCTGAAAGGTTAAATGTGCGTGAGATTCAATAAATCCAGGCAAAATGGTTGCATCACCTAAATCCATCGTGTGGTTGCATATTCCATTGAATTGATTCTGTTCACCGACTTCGATGATCTTGTTCCCTTTAAATAATACCGCCGCATTTTCATGCAAATTAAAGCCATCAAAGACGCGATCAGCGATTAGTACTTGGCAGTGTTTTTTATTGTCTTCAGCAGAAGCATTAAAACTCAATCCCTGCGCCAAGACCAAGATAGTTACTAGTATTTTTACATGAAATACAAAGTTCTTATCTGTCATAGTACTCCTGAAATTTCTGTGCATATATTTCAATAAGCGTTTTTCAATAAATATTTTTTGTTGCTGAGATCAGCTAGAGAAGAGGAATGTTATTCAATCTTCGAAGCAAGCCAGAGCTTTCTATTTAGCTACTTTGATTGAAGCTGTGGGATTGTATGCAAGAAAAACTGTTTTGGTAATGCGGCAAATTGTCGCAGCATGCCCGAATGTCGCATCACTTGGTTTGAATGCTTAACAATCAAATCTTTATTAATTAATATGTTATGGAATATTTGTAATGACTAGTGGTACGCGTTATATGGACTGCGACATTTTGTCACATTGTTTTTCCAATAATTGGGAAATATGATCCGCCCCTGAAAGAAATTCCTTTCTCCGAATGAGTATTCCCGGTATGACCTCGCCAGGAATATGAGAAAAGAACGATTTTGGTTTCTTTTTGAGCAATCGAGGTGCGCGCAATGGTTGATCACAAAAGAACACGCTAATTGAGAAATATAAATCAATCAAAAAAGGGTCAATAATCATGACAGAATTTAAACAATTTCCTATTCAATCCGCACTGGCTATTGCTTTGTTGCTGGGTGTTTCACAAAGTGCATTTTCTCATACACGTCTGGATATTCCGACGGTCGTTGAGGGGATAAGGATTGCCAATAATGTTGTTATCGGACATAGCTGCGGCGAAGGGTTTACTACCATCGCTAATTCAACGGTGTTTCCGGATGGAGTCGACTCCATTGTTAAAGTTGATGGAGTACTATCCACGAACGTGGTTGCTGATTTTCTTTCGAACTGGGGTAATCTGAACCAGAAAATATTGGATCACAGTGTTTTTCCGAATGAAAATGAAAAAACCGATGCTAACGGTAATGTAGTGGGATTCTGGGTAGAAGGTGGCAAAGGAATGCCTGACCATTACAGTGTATTTCTTCCATTCAGAGCCGGTGCTGCACTGTTTGAGCCGGAATCATGTGCTGCGAGTGTAAAAGTTGCTATAGCAATCGCCGATATTTGCAAGATTACAGATATTGCCGGTTTTGGAGAGGGCATACTCAATCTATGGACACCGGCAGTGGGATCAGATTATGACGGCCCTGGTCTGCATGGCTACAATTCACCTGCCACACTGACCTATATGCGTGATCTGGCTATAAACCCGCTACCAGAGTCTTGTGGTGGTACGGGTGTTGCCGTTGAAGTGATTCCATCCGCTGCTCAGATTAATCGTGATATGCCTATTGTTAATAGCAAGGGTAAAAAAATCTGGCCTAAGGGCGGTGGCCACCATTAAGTGTAGCTAGCATGCAAGCTCTAGCTATTTTTTAATAGAGAATGAGCGGGAACGGGAACTCCCTGCTCATTTTCTCTTTTTAATCTATAAGGTGTAACTATGTTGAAATTTCAAAACCAAAAAATGCTGTTGATTATTTCTTCGCTTGTTGGAATGGGGCTTGTCAACAATGTTTCAGCGGACAACTTGACCAGCAATTCTGATGCCAAGGTGGTTTTTAATAGTCTGGAATCCTTTCAGGTCAATTGTTTTTCGAGTGACGGCGCTGTTCTAATAGAGCCGGACCCAGAATTTACAGTAGACAAAATAATCAATTTAGCCGCATCGGGTAATCCTGAAGAACGTATCAGTGCCTTATCTCATTTAGCTGAGAAAAGACCGATTGATGCCGGAATTGTTCAAAAAATCTTACAAGCCGCCATTTTGGATAAAGATTCGAATGTGAGAGGGCAAGCTGTCTATGCCATCGCGAAACAAGGTTGTGAGGACTTGCCACTTGTGCTTGAGCAAGCCATGCAAGACAGTGAACTTTCTGTACGACTCATGGCAGTGGACAGTCTTGGCGCCGATGACAAAAGCATCGTTTTGCTTGAACAAGCAAAGGATGATGAAGAGGAGGCTATTCGAGATCTGGTTGGCATGAAGCTTGAATCTTTATCCGCTACTCATAAGACTCAGGGTAGTGGTATTTAAGTCTTGTTAGTGCATTGCACATGATTGAATGTTTAATGGTGTAGAGCCATTTATTAATTTATAGAGGTATATTATGAAACTTACAACACTAAAAGTCGCACTCATTACGATTATTATGGGGTTTATGACAAGTCAGGCAGGCACAGCGTTAGCGCATAACCAGGGCGGCAGTTTTACTACCGGACTAGCTGCAGCTATTGATTACTATCAAGTTACTTGCTCCGATGATGGAAATGGAGCGCCTTCGTATCTCGAGGCTCAAGTTAAAGATATGACAGCCAACACATCGAAAGTGAATATTGTGATCCACAAAGGCACGAGTTGTACGACGAATAAGTGCGCGCAATTCAGCATGGATACTACCGATAGTGATGCAGTATACAGTCCCCTGGTTAGAGTAACCCAGGGTGCTGGTGTCTATAATTTGTTTGTTCAACATACGGCTGCTGGGACGGATAGTTACGATGTGTTAGTGCACTGTAAAACTGTGGGTGGTGTTCATACTGGTACAAGTGCTTTATCCAGGCAACAGCAATAGTTTTAAAACAGGACGAAAGCATTTTCAATCAATAGCTCAAAAAAACTATTGATCACCAAAGTTCTGTATAAAAATTCAGTTATTCACTGCGGGTTTAATTGCTCATGCTCTTTTTGGGAGGAGAGAGAATCAGTAGTGCGGAGTATCAAAGAACCCCGTAGCTTTTGTTGCGGGGTTTTTTTGTCTATAAAAAAAGCATTGTCCGCCAACAGTCGAATAAATAGACTCTTCCACTTCTCAAGGTAGGAGCTGTTTCTCATTGGATTGTTGTGAGAAATTGGTATGCAACTTTATTTTTCTCTCAAGCATGTGAAAACTGTAATTTTTTTTGATCTTGTGAAGGCGGATGGCAAAGTTGATGATGCCTATTGGTATAGGCACGCGCAACGGTCAGCAAATAATCTAGACGGACAACAAGCGGTCTTTAGGATAGACCGCTTGCGGGAGAGTGTAATAAGAAATAAGAGATGCTGGCCAACTGAGTGTTACTGCTGATGATTTAATGTGGTGTAAACGTTTGCTTCTTGCGCCTAGCCGAGACGCCAAGCAAACCGAGGCCAACCAGTAGCATGGCGTAGGTTTCTGGTTCTGGTACCGCTAGCGTTACCATCGCAGTCTGCATGCGATCAAAGTAAATGCCATCGTCAGCGATTGAACCGTGGAAGGTTATCGTAGTGAATTCGGTGTCATCTATCACGCCAACGAAAACCTGTCCGGAGCTGGAGCCCGTATACTCAGTGAGGAATGTGATCTCGTTACCATTTGAAAGGGTAGCGCTAAAATCTGTAGCGCCTCTAGTTCCAAGGTCACCGACATCGATAGCGAATGCAGTGATGGGTGTGGCGAACGTAAAGGTGATGCTATCCGGGGTGGCGAAGTACACGCCTTGTGAATCATCAGTAGGCATCAAGGAGGAAACACCGAAAAAGCTCGAGCACCACGTTGATCCGTCACAGGACAAATCAGCAGTGGGGAATGCAAGTGAAGTTGTGCTGTCGCCGGTAGGCGCCGACTCAAAGCTTTCTAAAGTAACCGCCGCGGCGCCTACATCCGTGATAAAAGTAGCTTCATCCGTGTAAACGGTGGTTGCGAATCCATTACACGACATGAATGTCACAGATGCAGCAAATGCATATTGTGAAAGTTTGTTTTTCATCATTTATCCTTAAAATCATGGCTGTGGCCAAACTTGAGTGCCATTGTAAATAATCGGCATGTCGCGATCGACTTGAGCAGCGGATGGTTTTACAAAAACTTCCGAGCCATCTCCACATGTTTCAGGCAGTGGGTTTGCTTCAAGATCACGATTTATGGTAAAAAATGCAGGAGAATCATAGGCGTGACTGCCTGGTGTCCCGTCATACTTTGAACCGACCGCAGGTGTCCAGAAGCTGACGGAATCTTCAGTAAAATCATTAATGCTGGTTAGTTTACAAATATCGACTATCGCCACAGCAAATCTCACACTTTTCGCACAGGATTCCGGTTCAATCACAATTGCGCCCATCGCGAATGGGATATGAGCGTTGAGATTGGCTGCTAGACTTCGGCCGCCACCGGACCAGAATCCGACTACATTGCCATTGGGATCATTTTTTTCATCTTGTTCGCTGAAAACTGAGCGATTCTGCAGCAATTGAAACACATTACCCCAATTCTGCACAAAATCAGTAAGCGTGCCGCTATATGGATCAGCACCCACGGTAATAATTGAGCTTTCTCCATCCGGGAAAACTACGCTGGTGCCAATGACCGATGCACTTCCGCAACCGTGTCCAATGACAACATTGTTAGCAGTTTTCTTCAGTTCAGTGGCTTGAGGCACTTCAAATACGGTATGAGCCAATGCGTGTTGAGCGGCACCTGTCATTACAATCAATCCTAAGTAACATTGGATGATTGTTCTTAATAAAATTTTCATTTGCATTACAAACTCCTTCAGTGAATCATGATTGCGATTAATTGCAGATCTGGGCATAGTAGAATTCAATATCACATCGATCGTTAAAGTTTGATATTAGATATCTAATAAACAATTTCTTAATCAGATAAGCCAGAAACTTTGTCTATATGCCAGACTAAATATTTTGAACAATCTAGGTAATGAAAAACGATGCAATATCGATTTTTAATACTTAAACTGAGACGGCATTATCATTAATGGTTCTGGGCTTGGCAATGTGACAAAATGTCGCACCCTAGTAAGGATCAAGGTAATACTGCAAGTTGTTGTGCTGCGGATTAGGAAGTTATTTCATTAGCAGATTGGGTTCTTTCCTTACGATTCGACAGGTTGGCTGTCCATTTTCTAATCTGCTTGATATTAGCTGCCAGAGTACTTTTGAGCACTGCAATCAGAGATTGATACCGATCAGGTGCGACAATTTGTCGCATTGTAATTCTGATAATTGAGAGATATGCTCGTGCACAGAAAATAGTTCTTTTTCCATAACAGATGTTTTAGGAAATTTAATTTCGTCATCAAGCATAGAAAAAGGAAGTTTTTCAATTTTATTTTGCGTGAAGGCATTTGAAGAATGCTTTATTCAATATATATAAACGAATAGTTATTTGATTGTTCGAGAACTTCACTCTTTTCTCTGCTTTGTCTTTGTATTGGGTGAGATTCTCTAGAGAAAGTAAATAAAAAATAGAAATTAAATTATCATGGGGACTCTACATGTACAAAGCTACAAAATTTAAAACTCGTACTTTAATTTTAATAACTGCTGTTGGATTGGTGGGAGCATGGCAGTCTGCGTTTGCGCACACACGATTAAAAACACCGGAAATCAGTGAGAATTCGGCCAGTCATGGTAGCGATTATAATGCCGTTGTTATTGGACATGGTTGTCATAATCATTTGACGGAACAAAATGATGCCAATACGATTGGAACAGTTGTGGTATTTCCAGATGGCAAGGATTCGATCATAACGGTCGATGGCGCGCCGCACACCGGATCTCTGTCTGATTTTGTAACCAATTGGGGCAATCCTGTCACCAAAGTTCAGGATCGCAGTATCTTTGCCTATGAAGGATATATAAAGGATTCTTTGGGTAATAAGCTTGGCTTTTGGACAGGCGGCGGTAGTGGTTTAACGGGTGGCTTTAGAGCGGTGATTCCGTTCGCGACTGCGGGTGTTATTATCAACGAAGCTTCTTGCGCAAAAAGCGTAACGTTTAAAGTTGGAATTGCGGATATTTGTCAAATTACTAATGCGGCAGGGTTTAATGATGAAACGGTTCAAATGTGGACACCTGCAGTCGGTTCGATTTATGATGGCGCAGGGCTTCATGGTTTCGACTCACCTGCTACATTGAAAGTTACCCGCAGTATCACTCCCTTACCTGAATCGTGCGGCGCAGGGGTTGACGTTGTGGTTACACCATCAGCTACTCAGTTAAATCGTGATCTGCGGATTAACATTGATGGTAACCAGATATGGCCTCAATAATTTAGATATTGTTTTGAACATTGGCATAGATGGCGGACACGAATGAGTTATCCTGGCATGCGTGTCCGATTATCATTAGTAAAAGGACCGTAGTATTCTTAATACTCAACAGAATAGGCATTTCACTTAAGGGCTACACAATCATGCAGCATATGTTTTTCGATAAAATAGTAAAGATTATTTTTTTTGTAGTTTCGCTCGGTTATGTTGCTGTAAGTAGTGCGCATGATGCTGGTGCTACCATGGATCCCAATGGTAATGTCGCGAACTTTACCGGATATGCGTTGGTTACTTGTTTTAATGATGGTAATGGTGATGCAGATCACCTGACTGCCAGTATTAAAGATTCTTCGCCGCAGCAAGATAACTTACTGGTTAATTTGCAAATAATAAAAGGAAGTCATGCAAATAGTACTACCGATCCGGTTTCAGGTGATGGTAATTCCAGTCCTGCGGTCAGTGTGCATGGCGGGAACGGTGTCTATTTTTTGCTGGTTAACAAAACTGCTGCGGGTGCGCGATCTTTTCTTGTATCGTATCATTGTATGACGGCGAGTGAAGTACACACGGGGACGGACATTGTTGTTCAACAATTTGAGTAATGTCCCTATTGTTTGAATTACACAATTTTTCTTTAAGATCGTTTAGGTAGCTATGCAATGAAAAAAATAAAATTATTATTTTTGATATCTTCAATGTGGTGTCTGTTTGCAACCGCATCATTTGCGGAGCACCTGGATCAGGTATCCCCTTCCTGTACATTGACGACATTGGATGGTAGTCCTGCGCACAATTTACAAGAACTGAAGGGAGAAGTTGTCTATGTGGATTTCTGGGCATCGTGGTGCCCGCCCTGCGTAAAATCTTTTTCTTTTCTGAATCAACTGGATCATGATTTGAAGGATAAGGGTTTGCATGTAATCGGTGTCAATCTGGATGAAAAAATTAAAGATGCTCAGGAATTTCTTGTTAAGTATCCGGCTAATTTTTCCATTGTTGTAGATCCCAGTAAACAGTGTGCCAAGGTTTTTGAAGTAATGGCTATGCCAACATCCTATGTCATAGACCGGAAAGGAACCATTCGCCATATTCATCAAGGATTCCGCCCTGGCGAAACTGAAGAATTGCGTGCTTTAATTACGCAACTCGTGATGGAACATCCCTAGGAATGACAGAGATTTTCTTAACCGACATGAAAAGAAATCAGCATGTTGTAGTTAAATTGGTCCTTTTAATTTGTGTCGGGCTGTCGACAGGTTGTGTCCATGTGAATGCCTGGGAACGAGGAAATCTGGCAAAACCGCAGATGGAATTGGATCCACACCCGCTGCAAAGTGAAATACAGTCACACAATTACAGTAGCCGCGAAGCGGCGCCAAGCCATAAATCTTCTGCAGGTGGTGGCGGTTGCGGTTGTTATTAAACTGATTCCTGCTAGAATTCGTTTTCTTTAGGTCAATAAAATTTGCAACGGAATAGTATGCCCCAACGCCCGGGCAGCAATCATCAATTAAAAAATCCGGAAGTACAGTCTGCAAAGCCAAGAAATACTA
>CXWL01012236.1_pt1 | contig 22693 bp, 17 predicted proteins | sample 590931 | NCBI WGS metagenome assembly CXWL01 (sample SAMEA3498368, study PRJEB10139) | groundwater metagenome | biome: water well; material: biofilm material | place: Germany | collected 2015-04-27
GGTCAGCGCAACCTCGCTGCGCGTGTCGTCGGTGTAGATCTCGATGTCGTCGTCGTTGATGCTGTTGGCCGGCAGCAGGGAGATCACGCCGCTGGCAGTCAGCCAGCGACCTTCGATGATTTTCTTGAGCAGGGCCTGGCCTTCTTCGAATACCTTAGCCGCGGCTTCGCCCACCACCGGGTCGGTCAGGATGGCGGGGAAGGGACCGGCCAGGTCCCAGGTCTGGAAGAACGGGCCCCAGTCGATGTACTGCGCCAGCGTGGCCAGGTCGACGTTCTTGATGACGCGCCGGCCGATGAATTTCGGCTTCACCGGTGCGAACGGCAGCACGGCCTTGTTGGCGCGCGCCGCGGCCAGCGGCAGGATCGGCAGCGCCTTCTTGTTGGCGTGCTGCTCGCGAATCCGGACGTAATCCTGGGCGATGTCGTCGATGTACTGGTCGCGCGTCTCCGGCGTCAGCAGCGCCTGCGCCACCGACACCGAACGCGAGGCGTCCGGCACGTACACCACCGGGCCTTCGTAGTTGTGCGCGATCTTGACCGCGGTGTGCGCGCGGCTGGTGGTCGCGCCGCCGATCAGCAGCGGGATCTTCAGCATGCGGAAGTGCGGGTCGCGCTGCATTTCCTTGGCCACGTGCGCCATCTCTTCGAGCGACGGCGTGATCAGGCCGGAGAGCCCGACCATGTCGGCATTCTCCACCTTGGCGCGCGCCAGGATCTCGGAGCAGGGCACCATCACGCCCATGTTCACGACTTCGAAGTTATTACATTGCAGGACCACCGAAACGATGTTCTTGCCGATGTCGTGCACGTCGCCCTTGACGGTGGCGATGACGATCTTGCCCTTCGGCTTGGCGACGATGCCGGTGCGCTTTTCCTCGAGCTGCTTCTCTTCTTCGATGAAGGGGATCAGGTGGGCCACCGCCTGCTTCATCACGCGCGCCGACTTGACCACCTGCGGCAGGAACATCTTGCCCTGGCCGAACAGGTCGCCGACCACGTTCATGCCGTCCATCAGCGGGCCTTCGATCACGTGGATCGGCCGTCCGCCGGAAGCGAGCAGCTCCTGGCGCGCTTCTTCGGTGTCCTCCACGATCCATTGCGTGATGCCGTGCACCAGCGCGTGCGACAGGCGTTTCTGCACCGTGCCTTCGCGCCATTCGAGGTTCTGCGCGTCCTGCCTGTCGCCGGCCTTGAGGGTTCCGGCGATTTCGATCATGCGCTCGGTGGCGTCGTCGCGCCGGTTCAGCACGACGTCCTCGGTGCGCTCGCGCAGTTCGGGCGACAGGTCGTCATACACGCCCATCATGCCGGCGTTGACGATCCCCATCGTCATGCCGGCCTTGATCGCGTGGTACAGGAACACGGTGTGGATCGCTTCGCGCGCCGGGTCGTTACCGCGGAACGAGAACGAGACGTTCGATACGCCCCCCGACACGCCCGCATGCGGCAGGTTTTCCTTGATCCAGCGGGTGGCGTTGATGAAGTCGACCGCGTAGTTGTTGTGCTCTTCGATGCCGGTGGCGATCGCGAAGATGTTCGGGTCGAAGATGATGTCTTCGGGCGGGAAGCCGACCTGCTGGGTCAGCACGTCGTAGGCGCGCTGGCAGATTTCGGTCTTGCGCGCGAAGGTGTCGGCCTGGCCCTGTTCGTCGAACGCCATGACGATCACCGCCGCGCCGTAGCGCCGGCACAGGCGCGCCTGGCGGATGAATTCTTCTTCGCCTTCCTTCATGGAGATCGAGTTGACGATCGATTTGCCCTGCACGCATTTGAGGCCGGCCTCGATTACCGACCATTTCGACGAGTCGATCATGATCGGCACGCGCGAGATGTCCGGCTCGGACGCGATCAGGTGCAGGAAGCGGGTCATCGCGGCGACCGAATCGAGCATCGCTTCGTCCATGTTGATGTCGATGACCTGGGCGCCGTTCTCGACCTGCTGGCGGGCCACCGACAGCGCTTCGTCGAACTGCTCGTTGAGGATCATGCGCGCGAACGCTTTCGAGCCGGTCACGTTGGTGCGTTCGCCGACGTTGACGAACAGCGAATCGGCGTCCACCGTGAACGGCTCGAGGCCCGACAGGCGCAGCGCGACCGGCGCCTCGGGCACCTTGCGCGGCGGCGTATCGGCCAGCATTTCGCCGATCGCGGCGATGTGCTCGGGCGTGGTGCCGCAGCAGCCGCCGGCGATGTTGATGAAGCCGCTGTCGGCGAATTCGCGCAGCAGCGACGAGGTGTCGGCCGGCAGTTCGTCGAAGCCGGTGTCGCTCATCGGGTTGGGCAGGCCGGCGTTCGGGTAGATGCAGACAAAGGTGTCGGCGATCTGCGCCAGTTCTTCGGCATAGGGACGCATCAGCGCCGCGCCCAGCGCGCAATTGAGGCCGATGGTCAGCGGCTTGGCGTGGCGCACCGAGTTCCAGAACGCGGGCACGGTCTGGCCCGACAGGATGCGGCCGGAGGCGTCGGTCACGGTACCGGAGATCATCAGCGGCAGACGGGCGACTTCGGGATGCTGTTCGAAATACAGGTCGATCGCGAACAGCGCGGCCTTGCAGTTGAGGGTGTCGAAGATGGTCTCGACCAGCAGCACGTCGGCGCCGCCGTCGACCAGTCCGCGCACCTGCTCGTGGTAGGCCTCGACCAGCTGGTCGAACGTGACGTTGCGCGCGGCCGGGTCGTTGACGTCGGGCGAAATCGAGGCGGTCTTCGGCGTCGGTCCGAGCGCGCCGGCCACGAAGCGCGGCTTGTCCGCGCTGCTGTACTTGGCGCAGGCGGCGCGCGCCAGCCTGGCCGCTTCGACGTTCATCTCATAGGCCAGGTGGGCCATGTGATAGTCGTCCTGCGCGATGCTGGTGGCGCCGAAAGTGTTGGTTTCGATCAGGTCGGCGCCGGCCGCGAGATAGCGTTCGTGGATTTCCTGGATGATGTGCGGCTGGGTCAGGGTGAGCAGCTCGTTATTGCCTTTGACGAAAAGCTCGCGCGCTCCGCTGCCGGCGGGCGCAGCAAAGCTGGCGAAGCGGCCGTCAGGGCCGCCGCGGTATTCCTGCTCGCCCAGCTTGTACTGCTGAATGATGGTGCCCATCGCGCCGTCCAGGATCATGATCCTGCGCGACAGGATCTCGCGCAGCAGGATATCGGTCTGGGAAACAGCGGTGGCGGGGGTGGTCATCAGCGTACTTTCTATGGGCGCAGCGAGGGGATCCGGCGGGGGCGGGCATTCGTAAAATTATACGTCATCGCGCCTGTTTGGTTTTTGACCGAGGCCATCCGGCCGGGGCCGCGGGCGCGGGGCTCTTGGCGGGTCGCGTTTGTAACATAATGTATCAACNNTAATGTATCAACTGAGCAATTGTTACATAACGATACAATTAGCCCCCGTCTCGCAATCTTTACGATACATGTCAGGACGAAAATCTTTTCTGGGGTGGCCGTAGTCGCCGCCTGACTCTTACTATCAGATGTACGTACCGGAAGGCCACATGAACAAAGAATTCGCACAGGAATGGGACGCGCCAAGTGCTGGCGCCAATGGATCGGCCGCGCCGAAGAGCAACGTCGTGGCCTTGAAGCAGATCGTGACTATCCGTCTCGACACCGACATGCTGGAGTGGTTCAAGGGCGCCGGACCTGGCTACCAGACCCGGATCAACCAGATCCTGCGCCGGTACATGGCCGACCACCGCGCCGATGACGGCGGGCAGCCTAACTAATTAATCGAAACAGAGTTCCGCGAGCGGGAAACCCTTGAGGAACTCGGCAGCGGGGAGCCGCTTGCCGCCAGGCTTTTGCAGTTCGGTCAGGCGCAAGGTGCCGCTCTTGCATGCAATCACGATGCCGTGCATGGCATCGGCCGCCAGCACCTGGCCGGCCAATGCACGGCTGTCGGCCTCCAGCGCCTCGGCGCCCCAGATCTTGATGGTCACGCCGTTCACTTGCGCGTGCGCTCCCGGAAACGGGTTGAAGGCGCGGATCTTGCGGCTCAGTTCCAGCGCCGACTGTCCAAAGTCGAGCCGCGCTTCTTCCTTGCCGATCTTGGCGGCGTAGGTGACGCCGTCCAGCGGCTGCTCCACCGCTTCGAGCGGACCCTGTTCCATCTTGCGCAGCGCGGCGACGATCATCCGGGCGCCCAGCGCGGCCAGCTTGTCGTGCAGCGCGGCGGTGGTGTCGTCCGGCGCGATCGCGATCCGTTCGATCATCAGCATCGGGCCGGTATCGAGCCCTTCTTCCATCTGCATGATGGTGACGCCGGTTTGCTGGTCGCCCGCTTCGATCGCGCGATGGATCGGGGCGGCGCCGCGCCAGCGCGGCAGCAGCGAGCCGTGGATGTTGATGCAGGGCTTGATGTCGAGCGTGCTGCGCGGCAGGATCAGGCCGTAGGCGGCCACCACCATCACGTCGTAATCGGTCGCCAGCAGGCGGGCATGGGCGGCGCGCGCCTGCTCGGCCCGCACCGGATCAGTGCTGTCCTGGCGCAGCGACAGCGGCTGCAGCACGTCGATCCCGTGCGCCAACGCGAATTGCTTGACGGCCGAGGCGTGCAACTGCAGGCCGCGCCCGGCCGGGCGGTCGGGCTGGGTCAGCACCAGGGGAATCTCGAAGCCGGCCGCATGCAGCGCGGCGAGCGCTTGCGCGGCGAATTCCGGCGTGCCGGCAAAAATGACTTTCATCGATTCCCTTGGTTGCGAACGGTCAGTGGCGGCGGCCGGAAGCCTTGAGCGCGGCTTCGCGCTCGAGTCCGCGCTCTTCCTTGAGCATCTTGGCCTTGATCCGGTTGCGCTTGAGCGGGGATAGGTATTGCACGAAGACCTTGCCCAGCAGGTGGTCCATCTCGTGCTGGATGCATACCGCGAGCAGGCCGTCGGCCTCGAGCTCGAACGGCTTGCCCTGCAGGTCGAGCGCGCGCACCTTGATCCGCGCGGGGCGCTCGACGCCGTCGTAAATGCCCGGCACCGACAGGCAGCCTTCGTCGTAGACCTGCTTCTCGTCGCTGGACCAGGTGATCTCGGGATTGATGAATACCTTTAGGTCGTCCTTGGTGTCGGAGGTATCGACCAGGATCAGCTGCTCGTGCACGTCGACCTGGCTGGCGGCAAGGCCAACGCCGGGCGCGTCGTACATCGTCTCAGCCATGTCGGCGACCAGCTTGCTCAGGCGATCGCCGAATTCCGTGACCGGCTTGGCAACTTTGTGCAGGCGGGCATCGGGGTAGCGCAGAATATTCAGTAGGGCCATAGGGGTGGACAACTCAGTAACAATTGAATAATGGTTTCACACAAGCACGACAAATAATGCCCTAAATCAACAAAAACGCAACAGCTGGACGGGGTGTCAGGGCGCGGTTTGTCTTGCTAGTTCAAGGATTTATGTGCAGAATTTGATCCAGTTCGGCAACCTTTATCATCCGTCTGCCGGGTGGAGGGCCAGGCTTGTGCCGTTCCTTGCGCCTGAAGGGCCAGGGGGATGAGCGCAGCCAGCAATGCCGTTTTCATGCCGCACTTTACGGACACCTCAATGAAAAATTTTATCACAGTCGGCACCCGCTTTGCAGTTGCGGCGCTATTTGCGTGTGCCTTGGCCGGTCCTGTCCAGGCCGCTACATGTGAGTTCCGTCCGAATGCGCCCGACCAGCACCTGGTGGTGCGCGGCGACACCTTGTGGGATATTTCCGGAAAGTTCCTCGAGCATCCATGGTGCTGGCCGCAGGTCTGGGGCATGAACAAGGACCAGATCCGCAATCCGCACTGGATCTATCCGGGCCAGATCGTGTACTTCGACCGCGTCAACCGGCGCCTGAGCCTGACCAGGCCTGGTACCGAGGGCGCCGACGGCATTTCCGGCACCACCCGGCTGTCGCCGCAGATCCGCACCGAAGGCCTGGGCGTGGGTGCGGTGCAGTCGATTCCGGCCGGCGTGATCGAGCCCTTCCTGTCGAGTCCGCTGATCGTCGAAGAGGACGAGCTGCAGGGCGCGCCGCGCATCGCGGCGATGGCGGAAGGCCACGTTTACCTCGGCAAGGACGAGAAGGCCTACGTGCGCGGCGAGCTGAACGGCGGCAGTTCGTTCCAGGTATTCCGGCCAGGCAATCCACTGAAGGATCCGGACAGCGGCCGCGTGCTGGCCTACGAGGCGGTATATCTCGGTACGGTCAAGCTGCAGGCCGAAGCCAAGCCCGGCGTCGATGTGCATACCTTCACCGTGTCCAGCTCCAAGCAGGAGATGGGCGTGGGCGACCGCCTGATGCCGGCGCCGCCTACGCCGATGCGCAACTACGTGCCGCACCAGCCGGAGCGCCAGATCGCCGCGCGCGTGCTGTCGATCTATTCGGGCGTGACCTACGCCGGCCAGAACCAGGTGGTCAGCGTCAATCGCGGTTCGGTTGACGGACTCGATGTCGGCGCGGTGCTGCAGCTTTATCATTTCGGGAAGACTATCGCCGACCCGGGCGCCAGCAAGGGAGTGTTCGGCCTGGGCAAGACGATGATCAAGCTGCCCGACGAACAGGTCGGGACCCTGTTCATTTTCCGCGTGTTCAAGAACGTTTCCTACGGCTTGATCATGCAGGTGACGCAGCCGGTGGAAGTCGGCGACGTGGCCAGATCACCGGAGTAATCGCGCCGTGCAGGACACGGACCTTCGCCCCCCTCCCGACCCGGCCGCAGTGGCCGGCTGGATCCGCCTGGAGCAGACCCCGGGCGCCGGGGGCGCGACGGTCCGCCAGTTGCTTGCCGAGTTCGGCTCGCCGCAGCGCATCTTCAACGCCGGCTACCAGGCGCTGAAGGCGCGCATCCCGGCGCCGCTGGCGCGCGCGCTGTGCGAACCGCCATCCGACGCAATCGCCCGCCAGGTCGAGCTGACCATGGAATGGCTGCAAGCGCCCGGCAACTCCCTGCTGACCCTGCTCGACCCGGCCTATCCGGCGGCGCTCGCGCAGATCCCCGACCCACCTGCGCTGCTGTACCTCAAGGGCCGGCCCGAACTGCTGGCGGCGCCGGCGCTGGCGGTGGTCGGCAGCCGCAACGCGACCTTGCAGGGCAAGGCCAACGCCGAGGTGTTCGCCCAGGCGCTCAGCTGCGCCGGCCTGACCATCGTGTCGGGGCTGGCGCTGGGGATCGACGCGGCGGCCCACCATGGCGCGCTGGGAGGGGCCGGTTCGACAGTGGCGGTGATCGGCACCGGCGTCGATATTTTCTATCCCGCGCGCAACCGTGGGTTGGCGCAGCGCATCGCGCTTGAGGGCTGCATCGTCAGCGAATACGCGCTCGGCACGCCGCCGCTGCCGTCCAACTTCCCGCGCCGCAATCGGATCATCAGCGGCCTGGCGGCCGGCGTGCTGGTGGTCGAGGCGGCCGCGCAGTCCGGCTCGCTGATCACGGCGCGCCTGGCGGCGGACCAGGGCCGCGAGGTGTTCGCCATCCCCGGCTCGATCCATGCTGCGCTCTCGAAAGGCTGCCACAAGCTCATCAAGGAGGGCGCCAGGCTGGTCGAGTCGGCGGCCGAGGTGCTGGGCGAACTGCGCATCTCGCCGCTGGCGGCAATGGGCCAGGCGCCGGCGCCCGCCGCCTTGCCAGGCGCCTCGCCGGCCGGCAATGCGGTGCTGGCCGCGATGGCCCACGAGCCGGTCGACCCCGACGCGCTGGCGCTGCTGTGCGCCACCGCGCCTGGCCAGCTCAGCCTCATATTATTGGAGCTGGAACTGGCCGGCCGGGTCGAACGGTTGCCGGGCGGATTGTTCCAGCGCCTGAATGGCTGATCGCCCCGTGCGGCACTTGTGCCTAAGCCAACTTAACTGATAGAGTAGAGCCATGTTCGATATCCTGGTCTACCTCTACGAAACCTACTACCGGCCGGACGCCTGTCCCGAGCCGGAGGCGCTGGCGCGCAAGCTGTCGGCGGTCGGTTTCGACGACGTCGAGATTTCCGAAGCGCTGGTGTGGCTGACCGACCTGACCGAGATGGCCGGCGCCGAGCCGGGTGCGGCGGCCTCGACCGGCACCCGGTTCTACGTGGAGCAGGAATCCGAGGTGCTCGGCACCGGCGCGATCGGCTTCATCCAGTTCCTCGAAAGCGCCAATGTCATCAGCGCGCTGCAGCGCGAGATCGTCATCGAGCGCGCGCTGGCGCTGGGCGAATCGCCGGTCGGCCTGGGCAAGCTGAAGATCATCGTGCTGATGCTGCTGTGGAGCCAGGGCAAGGAGCCGGACGCCCTGATGTTCGACGACCTGTTCGGCTCCGACGACGAGCAAACCCCGCGCCTGCTGCACTAGGCCGGCCGCCGCGCCCCCATTTCCTCCCGCCAGATCGTTGCATGCATGCCGGTGTTGTTGCCGCGCCGCCGCGGCGGCCATCCTGCTGCACAGGCTACTTGCGAATTTGCGCGCAACCCGCTTATCATTGGCCGCACCTTTTCACAGTGAGCAATCGGGCATCGGGACGGCAAAATGCCTGTCCTCCGGCCAAGCCATGTATCATGCGGCTGCCAAACCACTTTATGAGTACGACGAGAAACCATATGACAAAAACCCTCATCATCGCCGAGAAGCCCTCTGTCGCGAACGATATCGCCAAGACGCTGGGCGGCTTCACCAAGCACGATGAGTACTTCGAGTCGGACGAATACGTGTTGTCGTCGGCGGTCGGCCACCTGCTCGAAATCGCCGTGCCGGAAGAGCACGACGTCAAGCGCGGCAAATGGAGCTTCGCCAACCTGCCGATGATTCCGCCTTACTTCGCGCTCAATCCGATCGCCAAGACCGAGGCGCGGCTGAAGGTGCTCAACAAGCTGATCAAGCGCAAGGACGTGACGTCCCTGATCAACGCCTGCGACGCCGGGCGCGAAGGCGAGCTGATTTTCCGCCTGATCCAGCAGAACGCCAAGGCCAAGCAGCCGGTCAAGCGCCTGTGGCTGCAGTCGATGACGGCCGGCGCGATCCGCGAAGGTTTCACCAAGCTGCGCAGCGACGAAGAGATGCTGCCGCTGGCCGACGCGGCGCGCTGCCGCTCGGAAGCGGACTGGCTGATCGGCATCAACGGCACCCGCGCGATGACCGCGTTCAACTCGAAAGAGGGCGGCTTCTACCTGACCACCGTCGGCCGGGTGCAGACCCCGACCTTGTCGATCGTGGTCGAGCGCGAAGAGAAGATCAAGAAATTCGTTTCGCGCGACTTCTGGGAAGTGCGCGCCGAGTTCGTCTGCGCCGCCGGCATCTACGAAGGCCGCTGGCTCGACCAGTCGTTCAAGAAGGACGAGAGCGATCCCGAGAAGCGTCCCGAGCGCCTGTGGAGCAAGGCCGCGGCCGACACCATCGCGATGGCCTGCAAGGGCCGCCAGGGCAATGTCACCGAAGAATCGAAGCCGACCACCTCGATGGCGCCGGCCCTGTTCGACCTGACCAGCCTGCAGCGCGAGGCCAACGGCCGCTTCGGCTTCTCGGCCAAGAACACGCTCGGCCTGGCCCAGGCGCTGTACGAAAAGCACAAGGTATTGACCTACCCGCGTACCGATTCGCGCCACCTGCCGGAAGACTACATCGACACCGTCAAGGACACCATGGTGAGCCTGGCGGAGAACAACAATTACCACCAGTTCGCCAAGCAGATCAGCGCCAAGGGCTGGGTCAAGCCGAACAAGCGCATCTTCGACAACACCAAGATCTCGGATCACTTCGCGATCATCCCGACCAACGTCGCGCCGAAGAACCTGTCCGAGCCGGAACAGAAGCTGTACGACCTGGTCACGCGCCGCTTCATGGCAGTGTTCTTCCCGCCCGCCGAGTTCCAGGTCACCACCCGTTTCACCGAAGTGTCGGGCCATCAGTTCAAGACTGAAGGCAAGGTCATGACCAATCCGGGCTGGCTGGCGATCTACGGCAAGGAAGCGTCGACCGACGAGGACAAGGACGGCAGCACCGGCGGCAACCTGGTGCCGGTGGCCAAGGGCGAGAAAGTGCTGACCGAAAAAGTCACCGCCAACGGCCTGGTCACCAAGCCGCCGGCGCGCTACACCGAGGCGACCTTGCTGTCGGCGATGGAAGGCGCGGGCAAGCTGATCGACGACGACGAGCTGCGCGACGCGATGGCCGGCAAGGGCCTGGGCACGCCGGCCACGCGCGCCGCCATCATCGAGGGCCTGCTGGGCGAGCGCTACCTGCTGCGCGAAGGGCGCGAGCTGATGCCGACCGCGAAGGCGGCACAGCTGATGACCTTGCTGCGCGGGCTGGGCGTGAACGAGCTGACCGCGCCGGAACTGACCGGCGAGTGGGAATACAAGCTGTCGCAGATGGAGAAGGGCAAGATTTCGCGCGAGGAGTTCATGCGCGAGATCGCCCAGATGACCCAGATCATCGTCAAGCGCGCCAAGGAATACAACAACGACACGATCCCGGGCGACTATGCGACCCTGACCACGCCGTGCCCGAACTGCGGCGGCGTGGTCAAGGAAAACTACCGCCGTTTCGCCTGCACCAAGTGCGAGTTCAACATGAGCAAGACGCCGGGCAGCCGCCAGTTCGAGATCGCCGAAGTCGAAGAACTGCTGAAGAACCGCACGATCGGCCCGATGCAGGGCTTCCGCTCGAAGATGGGGCGCCCGTTCGCGGCGATCCTGCGCATCGTGCGCGACGAGGACATCAACAACTGCAAGCTCGAATTCGATTTCGGCCAGAACGACGAAGAAGGCGAAAACGGCGAGGGCGTCGATTTCACCGGCCAGACCGCGCTCGGACCGTGCCCGAAATGCGCCGGCGGCGTCTACGAGATGGGCCTGGCGTACGTGTGCGAGCACAGCGTGGCCAAGCCGAAGACCTGCGACTTCCGCAGCGGGCGCATCATCTTGCAGCAGGAGATCCTGCCGGAACAGATGGTCAAGCTGCTCAACGACGGCAAGACCGACCTGATGCCGGGCTTCGTGTCGCAGCGCACGCGCCGTCCGTTCAAGGCCTTCCTGGTCAAGGGCAAGGACGGCAAGATCAGCTTCGAGTTCGAGGAGCGCAAGGCCAAGGCGCCGGCCAAGGGCAAGGTCGCGAAGGTAGCGGCCGAAGGCGACCAGGCGGCCGTGGAAACCGTGGCGCTCAAGCCGGCGGCGAAGAAAGCGGCGGCCAAGAAGGTGGCGGCCAAGAAGGCGCCAGCCAAGAAGCCTGCGGTGAAAGCGGCGGCCAAGAAGGCGCCGGTCAAACGCGCCGCGGCGGCGAAGTAGCAGGCAGCCACAGCGGGGTCTGACCCAAAAAAGGGCCAGGCCCCATAAAAAAAACCGCGTGCCCGTTAAGGGACGCGGTTTTTTGTCTATGCAGGCCGGGTAAGTTCCCCGGCCGCCGTCAATCCAGCCTTATTCCTGCCACTCTTCCTGCAAGGCCCTGATCGCAGCTTCGCCGTTGCGAATCGCCTTTACCCGGTGCACGATCTCGTTGCGCCAGGCTTCGTCGGCGTCCGGATCGACCGCGCCATCGATGTCCAGCAGCAGCAGGCGCAGCAGGTCATTTTTTTCGGCACTGCTCAAAAGCTGGACCTTTTCAGCTATTTCTGCAACGAGTGTGGACATCGACTGTACTCCTCTAATATTTCAATATTGTGAAATCTTTCCTAAGTCTAACGCATTTCCACGTCAATCAGGTTATCCGAGGGCTTCCGATCGATTAATTTGTTGTCCGGATCGATTCCGGCCTTGCCGGGGCGGGCCGCGACCACCATCGTCACGGTCAGCTCCTTGCGCTCGACCAGGCGGCGTTCGCGCAGCAGCGGATTGCCGTCCTTGTCGTCGACGCCGAACTCGATCATGTCCTTCAGCGCCACTTCCTTCTCGTCGCCCAGTTCTCCGGCCCGCACCTTGCCGGCGCCGGCCGTCAAGGTCACCTCGTAGCGGCCGTCGGCACGCTTGCTGGCGGTGGCCAGCGTGGCGCGGTTCTCGTACAGCACGATCGATTCGAACAGGTCGTCGAGCAGGTAGGCCAGGTCGGGCGGCGTGACCTTGCGCAGCGCCTCGGTCAGCGCCGTCACGTTGGGGTAGGGCGCGGCGTGGAAAGCGTAGCGCACCAGCAGTTCATGCAGCACGCCGTTGATCTTGTCCTCGCCCACCAGGTCCTGCAGCAGGAACATCGCCAGGCTGCCCTTGCGGTAATGGATGTAACCCTGGTCCTCGTTCTGCGCCAGCGGCAGCTCGCGGTGGTTCTCCGTCGCGCGCCCGATCAGGTAGCGCTCCAGGTCGTAGCGCAGGAAGCGCCGCATCTTGCCCGGGCCGACGGCCTGCTTCATCACCATCAGGGCCGAGTATTCGGCCAGCGTCTCGCTCAATACCGTGCCGCCGCGGGTGTTCGCCCCGACCAACTGGTGGCCCCACCACTGGTGCGCCACTTCATGCGCGGTGACGAACAAGGGGTAGTCGATGTCCTTCGGGTTCTTGTCCTCGACCCTGGCGATGAAGCCGAGGCTTTCCGAAAACGGGATGGTGTTCGGGTAGGACTGGGCGAACTTGGCGTAGCGCGGGAATTCGACGATGCGCAGCACCTTGTGCTGGTACGGGCTGAAATTGGCCGAGTAATAATCGAGCGAGGCGCGGGCGCCCCTGACGATCCGGTCGAGGTTGAAATCGTGGCCCGGATGGTAGTAGACGTCGATCGTGACGTCCTGCCAGCGCTCGTGCCGCACTTCGTAGCGGGCCGACTGGAACGCGTAGAAATTGAGGATCGGCTTGTCCATCTTGTAGTGGAAGTAGCGCCGGCCCTGGGCGATCCATTCGCGTTCGAGGGTGCCGGGCGCGATCGCGATCTGGTCTGGGCTGGTGCTGACCACGGCGTCGAAATTGATCCAGTCGGCGTCGTTGCCGACAAAGTTGCGCTGCGCGCCTTGCGGGTCGTCGCGCGCCAGCATCGGCGCGCGCGGCGCCAGGCCGTGGCGCTTGCGGTCGCGGTCGTCGCGCAGTTCGGGGCCGGCCTGGTAGCCGATGTGCGGCAGTTCGTCCTGGTTGAAGAAGGTGCCGTTGGCCAGCACCGGGGTGTCCATGCCCAGTCCCAGGATGCCCTTCGGCGCATGGGTCAGGTCGAATTCGAGCGCCATCCGCTGGCCCGGCTGCAGCGGAGTGGCCAGCCGGTAGGCGTAGAAGCCGCGCGCCTGGTCGGCCAGCAGCACCCGCGCGCCCGGCGAAAAGCGCAGCTGCAGCGCGCCCTTGCGCGGGCGCTGCACGAACACTTCGCTGATCGGCGCGGCGCTGCGGTTTTCCAGCTGGTAGGCGCCCCTGATGCGCAGGCTGCGCTGCTCCGGCACGATGTCGACCTGGAGCTTGACGTCGGTGATGCGCGGCTGCGGCAGCGCGGCGTACCGCTTGTAGCGCAGTTCGTATTCGGCGCGCGCGCGGTCCTCCTGGTAGGCGGTCTGGAAGTCGTTGGCGATGTGCAGGTTGTAATACAGCAGGGCGCCGCTGCCGGCGAAGATCGCCAGGCCGATCGCAAACGTCGCCAGCACCGGCAGGCTCAGGTTGCGGCGCGCCAGCTGGAGCCGGCTGCCGAATTCGGCGTTGTAGCCGCGCGGCCAGAACACCAGCGCCAGCACCATCAGCATCAGCGCGGCGCCGCCCCAGTACAGCTGGAACCAGCGTTCGCGCGCGAGGAAATGGCCGTAGCCGTTCATCGCCGAATAGATGAAGTCGGGCGCGGTGCCGTACAGGATCATCGGGTGGTCCAGCCCGAACGAGGCGAAGGTGAGGGTCGCCGCGTAGTACAGGATCATCGCGAAGTAGGCCAGGTATTTCTGGTTGATCAGCACTTGCAGTGCGATCGCCAGCACCGCCACCAGCGCGTACTTGGGCAGTTCGATCAGGAACAGGGTCTGCAGGTAGAGCCCCGGCTCGAGCGCGAAGTAACCCTTGAACAGCTGCATCAGCATGCCGCACGCCATCGCCACCAGCAGCATCACGACCTGCAGGCCGACCAGGCTGAGCGTCTTGGCCAGCAGCGGCAGCCAGCTCGGCACCGGCAGCGCGTCGAGCATCTGGGCGACCCGCGCCTCGCGCTCGCGCCAGATCAGTTCGCCCGCGTAGAAGGTGGTGACGATCAGCATGAACAGCGGGAACGTTTCGCCGATCAGTTCGAGCACCTGGTAGGTCACCGGGTAGGTGTTGGTGCCGTAGATCGAGCCGAGGTTGATCGAACTGGCGAACAGGGCCAGCACGCCGGCCAGCGCGATCACCACGAAGTAGACATTCTTGAGCGACTCGCGCAGGTTCAGCCACGCCGACTTGAGCAGCAACAGGGCCAGGCTGCGGGCGGCGAAGTCGGGCCGCTCGCGGGTGTCGGCAGCGACGCAGGACAGGACCTGCGCGCTCTCGCCTTCGGGGCGGTGCGCGGCGCGGCTGTCGACCGAGCTGACGAAATGGAAGCGCCAGTAGCCGAGCAGCAGCACCGCCAGCGCGAAGCCGGACCAGGTCAGCCGGTTGATCAGGTAGACCCCTTCGAAGCCGATGGCGCGCGAATTTTTCTCGGCGATGGTCCAGTATTCGGTCATCCGGATCAGCGCGGTGGTGCCGAACGGGTCCATCAGCGCGGCCAGGGTCTTGTAGTCGAGGTCGCGCGCCAGCGACGGCGCCACGATGTAGCCGATCATCATCACCACGCTGGCGACGTACACCGGCAGCATGCGCCGCGTCAGCGCGGCCAGCACGAAGAACAGGGCGCCGAAGATGAACAGGTTCGGCAGCAGGGTAAACAGGTAGGGGCGCAGATACATCGACAGCGCGGCGGGCCCGACCCGGCCCGGCTCGATGCCGGGGATGAAGGTGCCCAGCCAGGCGCCCAGCACGATGCTCGAAAACACCACCGCCAGGGTCAGGTAGGCGCCCAGGAAGCGCCCGAACACGTACGCGTGCTTGCCGATCGGCGCGCTGAAGAAGAAGTGGTGCATATCGTATTCGAAGTCCTGCTGGACCGAACGGCCCATCATCGCCGCCACCACGATCACGCCGAGGCAGCCGAGCAGGGCGACGGTCAGCTCGATCGAGCGCGGCGCGTTGATGAACACCTTGCCGCCGAACGAGACGATGGCTTCCTTGAACACGCCGCCGGCCGCCGCCATCCACAGCATGGCCAGGCCGAGGAACATCAGGAAATAGACCCAGGTCGAGAGCAGCTTGAGCCGCTGCCGGGCTTCGAACAATGCAATTGCCAGCATGAGCGGGTCCTAGCAGTTGCTGGCGCCGGTGTGGCGCCCTGCGATGGTGGCGAAGTACACGTCTTCGAGGTCGCCGCGGGCCGGCTCGAAGCCGTTGAACGGGTCCTGGTCGGCGTACACGTGGATCAGCGTGCGGCCGGTCATCAGGCGGGTCGAGATGACGGCGTACTGCTTCTGGAAGGTGGCCAGCTCGTGCTTGGCGACGAAGCGGCTCCAGATCTTGCCGGCGATCGCGTCGATCAGCTTTTGCGGTTCGCCGCACAGCAGCACGTGGCCCTTGTTGATGATCGCCATGTTGGCGCACAGGTCGGCCACGTCGGACACGATGTGGGTCGACAGCAGCACCGTCTTGTCGTCGCCGATGTCGGACAGCAGGTTGTGGAAGCGCACCCGTTCCTGCGGGTCGAGGCCGGCGGTCGGCTCGTCGACGATGATCAGGCGCGGATCGCCCAACAAGGCCTGGGCGATCCCGAAGCGCTGGCGCATGCCGCCCGAGAAACCGCCGAGGCGCTGGTGGCGCACTTCGAACAGGTTGGTTTGCTGCAGCAGGCCGTCCACCACTTCGCGCCGGCGCGCCTTGTTCGACAAGCCCTTGAGGACGGCAAAATGGTCGAGCAATTCATAGGCGGTCACTTTCGGGTAGACCCCGAAATCCTGCGGCAGGTAGCCGAGCAGGCGGCGCACCTCGTCTTTTTCGTCGAGCACGTCGATATCGTCCAGGAACACCGAGCCGGAATCGCACTCCTGCAAGGTGGCAAGGGTCCGCATCAGGGTCGATTTGCCGGCGCCGTTCGGGCCCAGCAAGCCAAACATCCCGGCCGGGATGGTGAGGTTGACCTTGTCCAGCGCCACCACGCCATTGGCGTAGGTCTTGGACAGATTGCGGATGCGTAATTCCATGCCTGACTCCTGATCCATATTGCGTGCGAAGGCGCGCCGGGGCTACCGGCGTGCCCTCTCGATAATTGCATTGTATTAAATTTATGGCGTGCCGGGCGGTGCCTTGCGACAGTCGGCCGATTGGCGGTCCCAGATTGCGCATTCGGGGGAGCGGGACGCAAAATCCCCACGCAGGGCGATCCTACGCCAGTGACGCCTGTTCCGTCCAGTTCGCCCGACGGTTGCGGGGCGGCGTGCGCCGCCGCCCGCCCCGGTTCAGGTGTTGGCGACGTCGGGGTCGACCCCGATCAGCAGGCGGTCGCCCACAAAGCTGTACGGCGGCACCTCGAGGTTGCGCGGGGCCGGCATGTTGCGGTACACGCGCCCGGCCAGGTCGAAGCGCGAGCCGTGGCAGGGGCAGAAAAAGCCGCCGTTCCAGTTCGGCCCCAGGTCGGGCGGCGCCACGTCGGGCCGGAAGCTCGGGATGCAGCCGAGGTGGGAGCACACCGCGGTCGCCACCAGAAATTCCGGCCGCGCCGAACGGGTCGGGTTGTGGGCGTAGTAAGGCTGCTGGTCTTCGTCCGATGCGGGGTCGACCAGCTCGGCGTCGTGCTTGGCGAGCGAAGCGAGCATGTCCGGGGTGCGGTGCAGCACCCAGACCGGGCGGCCGCGCCACTCGACCGTGGTCAGCGAGCCGGGCGGGATGCTCGCCAGGTCGACTTCGGCCGGGCCGCCGGCGGCGCGCGCGCGTTCGCTCGGGGTCATGCTCTTGCCGAAAGGGATGGCCAGCGCGACCAGGCCAAGCGTGCCCATGGCGCTGGTGGCGACGCCGAGCAACTGGCGGCGCTTGTTGGGAGGGAGGGGAGGGTCCATGATGCTTCCTCAGAAAGATAAAACGGCGGCCAGCACTGCGCCGCAGTTCATTTTACCGCCGAAACCCCGCACCAGTTTGGGCGGCGCGTCCGATTGGTCGCCACGGGCGCCGGAAATGTGGATAATGTCCACATGGATAGTGTCATTCAAGAAAAAGTACTGGGTGTGGCGCGTGCCGCGCACAACCGCGCCGAGTCGCTGGCCTGGTTCCGCGTCACGCTCGGGCTGTATTACCTGGCCGGCCTGATGACGCCGGACACCATCGATTTCAAGCAGGTCGACCGGGCCTACAACCGCTTCATCTACCACGCGATCGGCAAGGGCCACAGCATTGCCAGCGTGCTGCAATTCATGAGCGGGGCAAAAGTGGTGGAGGTGGTCGATTCGAAGCGCTTCATCGGCGTGTTTGCCGAGCATTGCCCGGAGGTGCCGGTCGACACCATCGGCTTCCTGCTCTCGCTCAACCTCGGGGTGGCCAAGACCATCTCGAAGATCGATATCGGCGGCCCGCTGCTGGACTGGATCGAGCGTCAGAAAGAACTGGCCCAAGGCGGCGACCCGGCCGCCGCCGGCACCGTATAATGGCGCTTTCCTCGCTATTTTCCTACACGCCATGGCCGCCAAGCTTTCCAATCATCCTCTCGACAAGCTGATCGCCGGCTTCGACAAGGCGCTGCGCGTGATCTCCGGCGTGGCCACCGCGGTGCGCCCGAACCCGGGGGCGCACGCCGCCGACGCCACCCTCGAGCCGGCCGACCAGCGCCGCAGCGCCGGCCTGATGCGGGTGAACCATGTGGGGGAAGTGTGCGCCCAGGCCCTGTACGACGCCCAGGCGCGCTTCGCCACGAGCGACGCCATGCGCGCGCAGTTCGAGCAGGCCGGCCGCGAGGAAGAGGACCACCTGGCCTGGACCGCCCAGCGGCTGGCCGAACTCGGTTCGCAACCGAGCGTGTTCAATCCGCTCTGGTATGCCGGCGCCTACGCGCTCGGCACCATCGCGGCCCAGCTGGGCGACGCCCGCAGCCTGGGATTCGTGGTGGAGACCGAACGCCAGGTCGAAGCCCACCTCGACAGCCATCTGGTCGAATTGCCGCCGCACGACGCCAAGTCGCGCGCGATCGTCGAGCAGATGCGCACCGACGAAGCCGCGCATGGCGCCGCCGCGCGCGCGCTGGGCGCGATCGAAGTGCCGTTGCCGGTCAGGGCCGGGATGACGGCGATGGCCAAACTCATGACCAGCACCGCCTACTATATATAGGCGCTAGGCTTCGACGATTTCGAACGAGTGGGTGATTTCGGCGCTCTTGGCCAACATGATCGAGGCCGAGCAGTACTTGTCGTGCGACAGGCTGACCGCGCGCTCGACGCTGCCGGGCTTGAGCTTGCTGCCGGTGACGATGAAGTGGAAGTGAATCCTGGTAAACACCTTCGGATCGGCCTCGGCCCGTTCCGCCTTGAGCGTGACGTCGCAGCCGCGCACGTCTTCGCGCCCGCGCTTGAGGATCAGCACCACATCGTAGGCGGTGCAGCCGCCGGTGCCCAGCAACACCATTTCCATCGGCCGCGGCGCCAGGTTATGGCCGCCGCCTTCTGGCGCGCCGTCCATGCTGACCATGTGGCCCGATCCGGTCTCGGCCCGAAAACTCATGCCCGACGGCCCGTTCCAGCTCACTTTCACTTCCATCGCATTCTTTCGTAAGTAGAGGTCTGGTTATTGTACGGCCTACACCGCCAGCACGTAGCGCTCGCTCTTCATGCGCCAGCTGGCGAAGGCGACGGCGGCGATGGCCGGCAGCATCGAGCTCAGGAAGGTCAGCACGAACGGCAGCGCGCCGATGTCCTCGCCCTTGGCGATTTCGCGCAGCAAGGTCTGGTTCGACAGCATCGGCACCCAATACATCCACAGCGTGGTCTTCAGTTCCAGCATCGACACCGCGATGCCGGGCACCATCGGCACCAGCAGCACGAAGCTGAGCACGCTTTGCGCTTCCTTGAACGATTTCGCGTTCATCGCCACCGCGATCTGCATCGACGCGGCGAACAGCGACAGCGGAATCGAGGCGAGGCACACCAGCGCCAGGTCGGCCGTGGTGACGCGCCAGGACATGCCGATTTCCTCCAGCGGCAGCCAGGACAGGATCGCGTGCGCCAGGATCAGTTCGAGCGTAATGCCGATCACCGCCAGGCTGCCGGCGGCCAGCCATTTGCCGACCACCAGTTCCCAGGCGCGCGCCGGCTGCGACATCAGCACTTCGAGCGAGCGCCGTTCGCGTTCGCCGGCGGTGCTGTCGACCGCGGCCGACAAGCCGCAGATGAAGGCCGGGAAGAACAGGAAGCCGAGGATGCTGCCGATCAGGCCGGCCGAGCGCGAGGCGTTGGTGCCGGTGTCGTAGCGCTGCAGTTTGACCGGCGCCACGGTGGCCGGCGAGACCCCGTGCGCCAGCAGGCGCGCGCTGGCCACGCTCGCGCTGTAGCTACTGAGCACATCCTCGATGTCGCGCTGGCGCGCGCGGTTGTCGGAGGCCGAATCGAACCACAGCTCGACCTGGGCCGGGCGCATCGCCTGGTAGTTCTCGGCGAACTTGTCGCTGATGCGCAGCAGCGCCACCACCTTGCGCGTGCGCAGCAGTTCGGTGATGGCCTCCTCGTCCATCGGGCCCAGCGGCTGGACCGTGACGTTTTTCTGCTTGAGCTGCGCCATCAGGTTCGGCGCCTGGGCCGCGTTGATCACGGCCAGTTCGATGCCTTCGCGCTCGGGCTTGGTGGCGCGCTTGATCTGCTGGTTCAGGATCACCCCGAGCATCACCGGGTACATCAGCGTAAACAACGCCAGCAGGCCGAGCGAGCGCTTGTCGCGCAAGGTTTCGCGGAACTCCTTGAGGAACACGATGATCCATTTTGCCTTCATGCGACGATCCCTTCTTCGGTGCCGACCAGGCTGACGAAGGCGTCTTCCAGGTTGGCGATGCCGGTGCGCTCGCACAGTTGGCGGGGCGAGCCCTGCGCCACGGTGTGGCCCTTGGCGATGACGATCACGTCGTCGCACAAATGGGTCACTTCCTGCATCACGTGGGTGGCCATGATCACGCAGCAGCCTTCCTTGCGCAGCTCGGTCAGGGCGGCGCGCAGCGCGCGCGTGCTCATCACGTCCAGACCGCGGCTCGGTTCGTCGAGCAGCAGGTGGCGCGGGCGGTGCAGCAAGGTGCGCGCCAGCGCGACCTTGATGCGCTGGCCCTGCGAGAAGCCCTTGTTGCGCCGCTCGAGGATGTCGTTCATTCCCAGCAAATCGGAGACCTGGTCGATGCGGGCCTGCAGGGTGGGACCGGCCATGCCGTTCAGTTCGCCGAAATAGACCAGGTATTCGCGCGTGCTGAGGCGGTCGTACAGGCCGAACTGGTCGGTCAGGAAGCCGATGTTCTTGCGCACCGCCATCGGGTCGCGCTCGGGGTCGACGCCGTCGATGCTGATGCTGCCGTGGTCGCGCTTGAGCAGGCCGACCAGCAGGCGCAGCAAGGTGGTCTTGCCGGCGCCGTTCGGCCCCAGCAGCGCCGTGATCTGGCCGTCGAGCGCCTTGAAGCTGACTCCGCCCAGCGCCTTTACCGCGCCGAACTGTTTGCGCACATCTGTCGTTTCAATCATTGTCGATCCCGGCGGTTACGGTTGCGGTCCCGCGCTGCCGAGCTGGAAGCCGGGCACCGGAATGTCTTTCAGGCAGTCGGCCCTGACCGGCTGGTCGGGGGTGTCGAGGAATTCGCGCAGCAGGCGCGGCATGCAGCCGAGCTGCGAAATGCCGTGGCCGGCGTTGGCCACCACCAGGTGCTGGGCCCTGGCCATGTGCTTGCCGGCGGCTTCGGCGCGGCGCGGCGGCGTCACCGGGTCCAGTTTCCCGGACAGCATCAGGACAGGCGCCGCGATCATGGCCGGCGCGGTCAGCGGCACCGGCGCCACCTTCATCGCCCTGCACAGGCCGGGCAGCCGTTCGAGCATCGGCGCGGTCAGCGGCGAGGCGTCCGCGGCGCGCAGGGCCGGGGTCAGGCGCGGGAGGTCTTCGGCGCAGATCACCGCCAGGTGCAGCACCAATGCGTTCGAGCCTTCGGCCGAGAAATCGGCGGCCAGGTTGCGGCGCGCCACGAACGGTTCCCAGCGGCCGCGCGCGGCGCTGTGGATCAGGAACGGCAGGCGCCGGCTGTCGGCCGGCGAATACAGGATGCTGTGCACGGTGCCGAGGAAGCGCGCGCTGGTCATCGCCAGCCGGACCGGCTCGGCGGTGCGCGGGTCGGCCAGCGCGAGCGTCACCTTGCCGGCCGCGATCCGGTCGACCAGGCCGGCGAATTCGGCGCGCAGGGCGGGAAAGGCGCGCTGGCAGGCGGCGTCCTCGGCGCACTGGCGGAACAGCGCGTCGAGCGCGGCCTGGCTGTCGCGCCCGCCGGCCGGGATTACCTGGTCGGGCGCGGCCACGCCGTCGAGCACCATCGCGCGCAGCCGGGACGGGAAGGCGCGCGCGTAGGCCTGGCCGAGGCGGGTGCCGTACGAGCCGCCCCACACGTTGATCCTGGCGTAGCCGAGCGCGAGGCGGACTTGCTCGATGTCGCGCGCGGCGTTGGCGGTGGTGTAGGCCGAGAAATTGGTGCGCATGCGGCCGATGCAGGCGCGGATCTCGGCTTCGAGCTGTTCCTCGGTCATCGCTTCCTGGCCCGGCGGGCTGTCGCAATCGAGCTTTCCCGACAGGCCGGTGCCGCGCTGGTCGATGAACACGATGTCGCGCGTGGCGCGGGTGCGGCGGAAGGTATTGAGCAGGGGCAGCACGTCGGAGCCGGCCTGGCCCGGGCCGCCGGCCAGCACGAACAGCGGGTCGGGGCGGGCCGACTCGCGAAACGCCGGCGCCACCGTCACGTGCAAGGCCAGCTTCGCGCCGGCCGGCCTGGCGTAGTCGAGCGCGACCGGCACGCCGACGCAGCGCAGCGCCTCCTCGGAGCCGGGCAGGTGGCAGGAACGGGCCGGTACGCCTGCCGGCGCGGACAGGCTGGCGGCGCCGGCCGCGGCCGGCAGCAACAGCAGGCCGATCAGCGGCCAGCCCATGCAAATGCGAAATTTCACGGAAGACTCCCTGCGGTGGATGCCAGCCATCCTAAATTGGCACTGTTTCATCGGTCAATCAATTGTTTTGGTTTACGATAAATGATTTTCGGCAACTTCGATGCGATGCAGGGCAAACTGCGCGAATCCCGCGGCGGCGGCTTGAGCGGTTGACTTGGCGGGCCGAAGTGCGCTATGATTGCCGGCTTTCCGTTTGCTCAGGAAAGACAATAAGGCAGAGTCCGCGGGCAGCAAGAGCGGAACCACCATTTGAGCGATTTACCTATTAGGAAGTCAACATGAAAACTTTTTCCGCTAAAGGACATGAAGTCCAGCGCGATTGGTTAGTGATTGACGCGACGGACTTGATCCTCGGACGTGTTGCCAGCGAAGTGGCACTCCGACTGCGCGGCAAACACAAACCTGAATTCACTCCGCACGTCGACACCGGCGATTTCATCGTCGTGATCAATGCAGGCAAACTGCGCGTGACCGGTACCAAGGCAACCGAGAAGACGTACTACCGTCACTCGGGTTACCCAGGTGGTATCTACGAAACCAATTTCAAGAAAATGCAAGAGCGTTTTCCTGGTCGCGCGCTGGAAAAAGCGGTCAAGGGCATGCTGCCTAAGGGCCCGCTCGGCTACGCAATGATCAAGAAGCTCAAAGTGTATGCGGAAGGTTCCCACCCGCACGCGGCCCAGCAACCTAAA
>CXWL01010903.1_pt1 | contig 22691 bp, 19 predicted proteins | sample 590931 | NCBI WGS metagenome assembly CXWL01 (sample SAMEA3498368, study PRJEB10139) | groundwater metagenome | biome: water well; material: biofilm material | place: Germany | collected 2015-04-27
CAGGCCGACAAAGTGGGGCGAATCATCTCCGGCCTTATCAAATACCTGCGCACCAAACAAACCTCTTCAACCAAACAAACCAAATGAACCAAACAAACCAAACCAACAATCTTCGTTGGTATGCATTACGGACGAAGTCGCGGCATGAAAAGATTGTGCGCGACCAGCTGGCGAATCAGGGTCTTGAACCGTTATTGCCGACGGTCAAGCGACTGAGCCAGTGGAAGGATCGGAAGAAAGAAATCGAAGTCCCGCTTTTTTCAGGCTATTGCTTCGTCCGATTTGCGCTGGATCAAAAGTTGCCGGTCCTCAAGACGATCGGTGTGGTCGATATCGTTGGGGCCGGCCATTGCCCGGAGCCGATTGCGGATGAGGAGATCGGGGCGATTAAGACGTTGATGATGAGCGTGCTGCCCTATGATTCCCATCCGTATCTGCACGAAGGTATGGCGGTCGAGGTGATTCGCGGGCCGCTCCAAGGCGTGCGTGGGATTCTCTTGCGCAAAGAAAAGCGCCACCGCCTGGTGCTGGGCGTTCGTCTCGTTCAACAAGCCGCAGCCGTGGAGATCGATGTAAACGATGTGGCGCCGGTGTAGCTAGCCCTTGTTTATTTGTAACTACTCAGGTTGATAGGCTGAAGGGGTTCAGGCTGAAGGGTTCGGAACTTTGACCTTCGGCCTTCAGCCTATCAACCTGAGTAGTTATGAAGACAGACCAAACAAACGAAACAAACGAAATGAACCAGACAGACCAGACCAACGGTTTTCACCGGTGTGCACTTCACCCAGCAGACCGCAGCGGTGGGGATTGATGTCGCCGACGTTATTCCGGCTCAGGTGGTTGCACAAACTCGCGCTCCTCTTTGACACCATCCCTCCTTGTCAAAATGAACTCATTTGCAGTGGGATCGGACATGAATGCCGAAAGTATCCCCGAGCTAGGAAGCGGCTTAGTGAGCACAATAAAATAATTGGGCTCCACTTCGGTGTTACTGCTACCCAATCCAGTATCAGAAGCCCATCAGCATGAGGATAAAAGAAAACTTATTGGCAGGGCTCGCAAATTCGATTTGGTCTGCGCTCGTCAACATTATCGCTGTTCCCCTATATCTTAAGTACCTCGGAATCGAAGCCTACGGCTTAATTGGTTTCTTTGTGACAACACAGGCCTTGCTCCAACTTCTTGATATGGGTCTAGCTCCAACGATTAACCGCGAGGTGGCGCGTTGCTCGGCATCCGGGAATTTGAAGGAAGCTGGGAAGTTACTGCACACGCTTGCAGTTGTCTATTGGAGTGTGGCAGGTGGAATTGCCTTACTGATCATGGTGCTGGCACCGTTGATCGCAGAATACTGGCTACAATCCGCTCAGCTCCCACGGCAAACCGTTGAACATGCCGTAATGTTGATGGCACTGGTTATGGCTTGTCGCTGGCCGATTGGGTTGTACCAGGGTGCTTTGATTGGGGCGCAAAGAATAACTGTATTGAGTAGCGTCAGTATCGCGATGGTGACTTTCGGGAACTTGGGTGCGGTGGTAGTCCTCATCTTTGTGTCACCGACGATTGAGGCTTTCTTCATTTGGCAGGCCTGCTCAGGTCTGCTTTATGCGGCGATCATGCGGTGGGCAGCATGGGGCGTCATAGGCCGATTAAAGGAGATACGATTTGATGTTGATGAGCTGAAACGGATATGGCGATTCTCCGCAGGCATGAGTGGCATTGCTTTATCGGGACTAGTGATCACCCAATTGGATAAAGTAATTCTTAGCAAGATGATAGAGCTGAAAGAATTTGGCCACTATATGCTTGCTACGGCTGTGGTGAGCGGGTTGTATTTTCTGATAACGCCTATGTTTAACGTGGTATATCCGCGCTTGTCCGCGCTTGTCGTTACCGGCGATATGGAAAAATTGACCGAATTGTATCGGTTGGGAACACGTCTGCTTGCAACGGTACTGTTCCCTATTGCGATGCTGCTTGTCGTTTTTCCTCAAGACCTAGTTTATGTGTGGACAGGTAATCAAGCTATTGCCGCAAGCGTGGCACCGGTTATTGCGTTGTTGGCAATAGGTACTGCCTTACACGGCGTTATGCATTTTCCTTATGCCCTGCAATTGGCTTTTGGAGTTACACGATTGCCCCTCACAATTATTGCCATATTGATAGTTGTTTGGGTCCCGTTGATTATTTATTTTGCATTGAAATATGGTGCATTAGGTGGAGCTATGGCGTGGCTCGTACTTCATGTGTTGTATGTGATGCTTGGAACGTGGTTAACGCATCGCCATTTGCTTAAAGGCGTGGGAAGAAGGTGGCTGTTCCAAGATGTTGGCATTCCGTTGGGATTGTCGATCCTAGTCGGGATGGTAGGGCATTATGGGATCCAAGGAGCAGAGTATTCTGCTTACGTGAAATTGGTGTGTGGGGGGGCGTTGGGTTTGGTAGTCGTCTTGCTTTCGCTTTCGATATCACCCCAATTCGGCATGGCCGTATTGAATGGGCTTGGATGGAAGAAAAATACAGCAACCACCGTAATTAGCTAAATCTTTAGTGGAAAAAATGATTAAAAGAATCAAAAACTATTTATTTGACATGAGGGATCGCCAACGAATTGGCATCGCCCTGAGCAAGGGGGGGGCAATGATGCAAGCAAGAAAGGTCGATTTGTCAAAGCCTGCAACCTGGGAATTTTCAGGGTTCAGCCAGAATGGCGAGGACGGCATTCTCGATGTCTTGCGAAGCCAGCTTTTGAGTGCCAACCGTTACTTTATAGAGGTTGGTACATCTGATGGGATCGAAAATAACTCCGCTTGGCTCGTTGTGGCGGGAAAATACAATGGCATAATGATCGAAGGTAATCCAATGCTGGTGGAGCGCGCTCGCCGGATGATCGAAGGATATAGCATCGGAGTCGAATGCAAGAACATGTTCGTGACGCTTGAGAGCGTGAATCAACTGAAGCAAATGGCGTTTTATAACGATCCCGACATTTTTTCATTGGATATCGACGGCAACGACTATTACATAGCGCAAGCCATTCTGAACGGCGGAATCCGTCCGAAAATATTCGTTGTCGAGTACAATTCGGTCTACGGGCCTGAGCAAAGCATGACAGTAAAATATCAGGAAGATTTCGTTTTCACAAAAGCACACCCGACACATCTTTATTATGGCGTATCCATAGCGGGGTGGAGGAAATTCTTTGAGTCACAAGGCTATCGCTTCGTCACGGTGGATCAAAATGGAGTCAATGCATTCTTTGTCGACCCCGATTGCTTCGATATTAATTTCCTGAACGGGGTCAACTCGCTCAAATTCGCCGAGAATATAAGCCAGTACAAACGATTCAAAATGCCGAATGAAGAACAGTTTGTTCTCATCGCGGATCAAAAGTTTGTTGCCATATGAAATGGTCAACCGTTTTGATGTGGAGAAAATGAATGTCAATATTACCTGGGTCTCTGAAGCGATTCTTCAGACGCTCGAAAACGCTGGTCTCCTTTGTTGTCAAGATGAATTGGCAATTATATCTGTTTAAGGATTGGTGGGGGACAATAGTATGGACAAAAACTACCGAAGTAATGACGCCGTTGGGATTCAAACTGAATTCCGGTTTCCATCCGGCCTATGAATTGATGCGTACCGGGCAATTTGAAGTCGAGGAGACTGCACATCTTGGCAAGATGCTTACAGTAGTAGATTGTTTTGTCGATATCGGGGCGAACCTCGGCTACTACACCTGCCTCGCGCTCAGCTGCGGCAAATCTGTGATAGCCTTTGAGCCGCAGAAGCAGAACCTGCAGTGTTTGTTCCAGAATCTGATTGCCAATGAGTGGCAAGATGGTGTGGAAATATATCCAGTCGCATTGAGCGCAAAACCCGGGTTGCTGACGCTGTATGGTGCTTCGGGGCCTTCGGCCTCTTTGATTAAGAATTGGGCCGGGTATTCCACGCGTCATCATCAACTCGTGCCCGTCTCAACGCTCGACAACGTCTTGGGCGGCCGCCTCTTGGATCAGCGTTTACTCATTAAGATCGATGTTGAAGGTGCCGAATACCAGGTTCTTTCTGGTGCCCACGCTACCCTTGCACGCAACTTGAAGCCGATGTGGTTACTGGAAGTATGCCTGCATGAATTTCATCCGGAAGGCATGAATCCAGACTACCTGAAAATATTCCAGTTGTTTTGGGATAACGGATATCAGGCATTTACCGCCACCAAAAGGCCGACTCTGGTGACGCTCTGCGATGTTGATCGCTGGGTGAACAACAAGTTCTGCGATTCTGGTACGTTCAATTACCTGTTCGTCGGTCAGGAAGATGCAGGAAAGTGGCTGAGTAAATGAGCGAATCTTAAGAATCTGACAAGCGCGTGATACCGAAACTGTCCATCTGCATTGCAACTTACAACAGAGGTCAATTTATTGGTGAGACCCTGGATTCCATCCTCCGCCAGATTGAGCCCGGAGTCGAATTATTAGTCGTGGATGGCGCTTCCCCAGACAATACGCCTGACGTGATGAAGTATTACCTGTCACGCCATCCCGAAATCCGCTATTACCGTGAGCTGGAAAATTCTGGCGTCGATGGTGACTACGACAAGGCTGTTGGCTACGCCAAGGGTGAATATTGTTGGCTGATGTCCGACGACGATATATTGAAACCTGGCGCTGTTCAGCGTGTATTGTCGGCGATCGACGGCACGAGTAATCTGATCGTTGTCAATACGGAAATTTGGAACGCCACTTTTTCAGACAAGTTGCTAGATCGGAGACTCAACATTACGGCCGATGTTGAATACGGAAAGGAAGATCGAGAGCGATTTTTCATCGAAACAGCAAACCAGCTTGGCTTTATCGGCTGCGTGGTAATCCGTCGCAGCTTTTGGCTTTCGCGTGATCGCACTAGTTTCTACGGAACATTGTTCATCCACGTGGGGGTGATTTTTCAGCATGCCGCGATCGAGACTGCCAAGGTGATCGCCGAGCCGCTTATTGCCATTCGAGATGGCAATGCCACTTGGACAGCTCGTACGTTTGAAGTATGGGCGATAAAATGGCCGGATTTGATCTGGTCATTCCCTGATTTTCCTGACACTGCCAAGCAGGCAGTGTGCTTTCGAGAGCAATGGCGGGGATTCAAGTTTCTGTTTGGTCATCGGGCAATGGGAACCTACTCGCTTACCGAATTTCATAAATATCTCTCGTCGAGGGCCAAGGGACTGGTTCGAGCCAAGGCGTATGTGGCGGCCGTATTTCCAGGGAAAGTTGCAAATCTAATTGTTGTGTTTTACTACCTTCTGTTTAAGAGGTCGTCTCGTTTGGCATTATTTGACGTTCTGTGTAGCCGTTATGCGACTGTGGCAGCCCGGTCATTTGCGCGCACCCTTGGGGCGAAAGCTTCCTGGCAAAAATGACGACGGCACTTATTACCGGGATTACGGGTCAGGATGGCTCATACATGGCCGAGTTGCTGTTGACCAATGGATACCGCGTGATAGGGACGACCCGCGATGTGCCGAAGGCTGCACAATCGCTCCCGCTCTCTTTGCGCAGCAAGGTCGAACTAGTTGGCTGGGATATGCTGGATCAGGACGGGATAGTAAAGATTTTGTCGCGTTACCGACCTGCGGAAATGTATAACTTTGCCTCACACTCGTCCGGCTCGGGCATGTACGATGACCCGGTTGGAATTGGAGAAGTAAACGGTTTAGCAGTTGCACGGATTTTGGAAGCCATTTGCGGCCAAGATAAGAACATTCGCCTTTGTCAGGCCTCAAGTAGAGAAATATTCGGGGAAGCGAGGGAAAGTCCTCAGTCAGAGGAAACATTGGTCAACCCGAGAAGTCCCTATGGGGCTGCTAAGCTATATGCCGATTCGATGATCAGAATGTACCGTCACCGTTATGGACTGTTTGCATGCTCTGCAATCCTCTTCAATCACGAGAGTCCGCGTCGTGGTCTGGAGTTCGTGACGAGAAAAATTACGCATGAGGCTGCGAAAATTAAGCTTGGGCTGGCAAATGAGATCCGACTCGGCAACCTCGATGCACGACGGGACTGGGGGTTTGCGGGAGATTATGTTCGCGCCATGTGGCTGATGTTACGGCTGCAGCAGGCAGGGGATTATGTAGTGGCGACGGGCGAGACACACTCGGTACGTGAACTTTGTGAGCTTGCTTTAGGGCATTTGGGGTTGGATTATCGTGACTATGTGCGTGAGGATGCCGCCGTGTATCGGCCTATTGAAACAGTTCAGTTGGTGGGAAATTCTACGAAAGCAAGAAAGCAATTGGGGTGGGCGCCAGCGGTAGGATTTCGCGAGATGGTACGCATGATGGTAGATGCTGACCTGCAAATGCTCACCAACCAATGAAGATAAACTGAGAGGGTATATGACAGTGTGCTCAAAGGTCGAGAAGTGCAGAATTTGCGGCAACACGAAGCTGGAATGCGTTCTTGATTTAGGGGAACAGATGCTCACGGGAGTTTTTCCTCGCGAGAAAGGGGCAAAGATCACCACTGGTCCACTGCGCCTGGTGAAATGCATGGGAGGCGATGAGGTCTGCGGGCTATTGCAGCTTGAGCATTCCTATGATTTAGGCGAAATGTATGGCGAGAATTATGGCTATCGCTCCGGCCTTAATGCCAGCATGGTGGCACACCTCCATAGTAAGGTGAAAAAAATCCTTGAGCGGGTGGAGTTGCACGAAGGCGATCTTGTTATTGACATTGGCAGTAACGACAGTACGACGCTACAAGCGTATCCATCTTCCGGCCCGATCTTGGTGGGCGTCGATCCGACCGGCATCAAGTTTCACAACTATTACCCGCCGCACATCCAATTGATTTCAGATTTCTTTTCTTCCGCCCTATTGAAAGAGCGTTTCCCTCAACAGAAGGCAAAGGTGATTACGTCGTTTGCGATGTTTTACGACCTGGAAGATCCGATGGCTTTTATGCGTGAGATTTATGACGTTCTTGCGGATGATGGCGTGTGGGTGTTCGAGCAAAGTTATATGCCGACAATGCTAGAGATGAATGCATACGACACGGTTTGTCATGAGCATCTGGAGTTTTATGCGCTGCATCAAATCAAATGGATGACTGACCGGGTGGGCTTCAAGATTGTTGATGTCGAGCTCAATGATGTTAATGGAGGTAGTTTCTCGATAATGGTAGCAAAGTTACATGGAGATGTAACGCTTGGGTCTTCGGTTCAGAAGATTCTGGACCAAGAACGGGCAAAGGCCCTGGATAGCCTTGCCCCATATCAAGCTTTTGCAGAGCACGCAGCGCAGCTGAAGGGCGATTTGCGGGCCTTCATCGAAGCCGCTCATGCCGAAGGCAAAACAGTGGCGGCGCTTGGCGCTTCTACAAAGGGCAATGTTCTGCTTCAGTATTGTGATCTGACGGAAAATGAAATTTTCGCCGTGGGCGATGTAAATGCTGATAAGTTTGGATGCTTTATGCCGGGAACGTGGATACCAATTATTCCGGAAGAAGATCTGCTTGCGAAAAACCCAGACTATTTGATCGTCCTACCCTGGCACTTTAGAAAGTTTTTTAGAGGAAATCCAAAATTTGCAGGGAGGAATCTGGTTTTCCCATTACCGAAAGTAGAATTCATGTGAGCTTTCTCATTTATCCGCTCCACCAAAGCATTGTGGCCTTGCATGGCCACAGCCACGGAATGCATCAGCCATAGACTCTTGATACCCCGAATTAGTTCAAAATCTTCATTTTCCTCCTTGCATAGAATGCCGATGGACTCGGGAAAGTTATGCCTGTCAGGGGTGAACTGGCCTTGATTTCTTGGAGGTCGAGTTCATTGATCGACGCAAGATCCAACTATTGAATGGATCACATTTAGTGCTTCAGACAAACGAAAACCGCCCTGTATTGCTGCCCAGAATTTCCGTTATCACTGTTGTCAGGAATGGAAAGCGGTTTGTCGGACAGACCATAAAAAGTGTTTTGGGGCAAAGTTACGATAACATCGAATATATTGTGATTGACGGGGGATCGACTGACGGGACAGTCGATATCATCAGATCATATGAAACAGGAATAGCGAAGTGGGTCAGTGAAAAGGATGGCGGGATCGCGGATGCTTTCAATAAAGGATTTTCATTTTCGACTGGGAGTTATCTGCTTTTTTTGAATGCCGACGACGCTCTGGCCAATCCGGAGGTTATAAAGGTTGCCGCCAAACAAATTGTCGAGAATGATTTCCCCGCTTTTCTTTACGGCGATTGTGATGTTTTAGATCGTAACTCTGACAGAGTTCTGTATCGTGCCTCCATTAATACTTCTCGAAAAAAAATATTGCAGGGCCACATGATTCCACAGCCGAGTTTGTTTGTGCGGCGCTTCTATTTCGAGAAACATGGTGTATTTGATCTCCATTTCAAAATCGCAATGGATTACGAATGGTTAATCAGGGGAGGGCTTACGGAGCGGATTGTCCATGTGCCAATGCTGGTGACGAACGTCCGTGACGGCGGTATCAGCACCATCGACCGACAGCGTGTGGTGGAGGAAGTTATTTCAGCATTGAAGAAGAACGGATATATCTCTTCCGCATGGGCGGAGCTCCAAATGCGCGGGCATTATGCGATGCGCTCCTTGGCCAGATCCGTACTGGAAAACATCGGCCTGTACAAGGTCTTCCTGGATTTGAAAAACAAACCAACAAAGTAGTATTGACGATAATGTTACTGGACGCCTTAAAGTTTCGGTTCCTGCCACAGCTGAGGCGGTTGAGGCGCAACCGCTCTGAAAATTCCAAGGTCTCATACTCCCAGTGCGGGGAAGATCTGATTCTCCAGCAACTCTTCAGGGCGCTTAGGATTGGCAACGTTAGTTATCTGGATGTGGGGGCTCACCATCCCACCTACCTGAGCAATACTTATTTATTTTATGAAAGTGGGGGCCATGGCGTATGCATCGAACCTGACCCCTCCTTGTTCGAAGAATTCAGGGAAAAGCGCCCGCGTGATGTCAATTTGAATTGCGGTGTGGGGGTTTCCTCAGAAATGGCCGACTTTTTTATGATGAGCGAGAATACGCTTAACACATTTTCGAAAGCGGAGGCGGAGCGCTATCAATCTTACGGCCAGCAGCGTATTGCCAAAATAATCAAGGTGGAACTGAAAACAATAAATGACATTCTCGAAACGAACTTCGTGGACTGCCCCAATCTTGTTTCACTCGATGTCGAGGGGATGGATTACCCGGTACTTCAGAGTTTCGATTTTAGGAAATATAGACCGAAAGTGTTTTGCCTGGAAACGCTAACTTACACCGAAGACAAATCGGAACGAAAGTTGACCGAAATTATTAGCTTGATGCATGCCAATGGTTATCTTACCTACGCGGACACTTACATCAATACAATTTTCGTCGATTCTGCTGCGTGGAGAGATAGACCGTAAATGAAAGGGCGACTCAGAGCGCTTGCCAGGAATTGGGCGACGGCGTTGCTTTACCCAAGGCCTGTAGTTGGTCTGTTGTATCTACCGCGTTTCATCGGCCACTGGATCAAATATGCGCGAACGGCAGGGGCGCAAAAAATTGGAGTGTTGGATTCACACCCTTGCCTGTGCGATTGGACAATGCATACGCCGTTCGACGCCCATTACTTTTATCAAGGCGCTTGGTTAGCGAGGAGGCTCGGCGAATCAAAGCTACGTCAGCACGTGGATGTCGGGTCCAGTGTATTGACCATGAGCGTGCTGAGCGCGTGGGTCGATACCGTTTTCGTGGACTATCGACCATTGAAAGTTTCCTTGCCAGGGTTGAGTTCAGTGGCGGGCGATATTCTCCGACTGCCGTTTACGGATAATTCCCTCTATTCGCTGTCCTGTTTGCATGTGATCGAACACATCGGTCTGGGCCGCTACGGCGACCCAATCGATCCGCAAGGCAGCATCAAGGCCGCATACGAATTGCAGCGGATCATGCGCCCCGGAGGCAAGCTTTTTCTTTCCCTTCCGATTGGACGCGAGAGGGTTTGTTACAATGCTCACAGAGTACACGCACCGGACTCTGTGATAAGAATATTTGAGAAATTGAAGCTGGTCGAGTTCTCCTATGTAGATGATGCAGGGGAATTGAGGGAACGCCGGATGCCCTCGTCGGCAAGTGAATTGCAGTATGGTTGTGGTCTGTTCGAGTTCGAGAAGCCGTGAAGATCCTCTGCGTTTTTGGAGAGCACAATTATGGTGACTCTTCACGGGGCGAATGTTACGAGCACGCCAACTTCTTGCCTGCACTGTCCGCCCTGGGCCATCAAGTTGTTTTCTTTGAATCCTTCAGCCGCGCAGCCTACCTCGATTTCGCAGATTTGAACCAGCGGTTTCTAAATAAAGTACAAGCTGAAAATCCGGACATCATTCTTTGCGTGCTACTCGGCTACGAAATCTGGCTGGAAACGCTCGAACTAGTGCGGGAGGGCTGCAACGCCACCATCATCAATTGGTCCACAGACGATTCCTGGAAATACGAACAGTTTTCGAAGTTCGTCGCGCCGATATTCGACGTCTATGCCACCACCTCTTCCGATGCCATCGCTAAATCGGAAAGAGACGGGTATGCCAATTTTGTTCTGACGCAATGGGCGGCGAGCACCAGGAATCTCTCCGAGCCTCTGACATCGGAGAAATGTCAGTATCGGATATCCTTTATCGGCACTGCATACGGTAACAGATCTAAATGGATATCCGGGCTCGAGGATCGCGGGATCAGAGTTGAATGCTTTGGTCACGGATGGAAAAATGGCCCGGTGCGTTCTGAGGAGATACCTCGGATTATGCGGGAGTCTGTAATCAGCTTGAATTTTGGGGATTCCGGGATGGTGATGCGGGGAATGGTTCCTAGAAGAAGCCGCCAGATCAAGGCACGGGTATTTGAGGTGCCTGGCGCGGGCGGGTTCCTCATGACCGAAAGCGCTGAATGTCTGGATCAGTATTATCGAGCTGGTAAGGAGATTGTTGTGTACGAAGGGATTTCAGACCTTGTGGATAAGATCACTTATTACCTTAGCCACGTGGAGGAACGGGATCGAATTGCCATGGCGGGTCATGTTCGGACGAAGGAAGAGCATACCTATGAATTGCGGTTTCAGAATTTGTTTAAAATTGCTTCACGGATTAGGACGGCGCGGGGGGCTGGGCAATGTGCAGTCGACTTTGGAAAGTTCGGCGCGATCCTAAGAAAACACGAAACGGGTTTTCTCTTAAGGCTGGTAAGGTTTGTGTTGTTGGTTCCCTTCATGGCGGTATGGGGGCGTAAGAGGGGGGCGCGAGCCGCACGAAGATTCCTATATGAGATCAGCTGGCGGATGGTCGGAAAGAAAACTTATTCTGTCTCCGGCTGGCCAGGTAGGCTTTTTTACCGTGAAAGTTGATGCGAGCCCCAGTTAGTGTGGTCGTCCCCTGTTATCGTTGCTCTGAGACGATTGAGCGAGCGGTCGCCTCGATCGCCCAGCAGACGCTTCCGCCGGAGGAAGTCTTCCTGATCGAGGACTGTAGCGATGACGAAGGTAAAACCCTCGATTCTCTTTACCGTTTGCAGGAGGAATACCGGGGCAAGGTTGCTCTGAAGATTATTCCCCTTGAAGTAAATGGCGGTCCGTCTGTTGCGAGAAACGCAGGATGGGAAGCGACGACCGCGCCCTACATCGCATTTCTGGATGCAGACGATGCCTGGCATCCCAGAAAACTTGAAATCCAGTTGGCATGGATGGAATCTCATCCAGAAGCTGCAGTGACCGGCACTCAGTCGAAGGTTATAAACAGGTTACAGGACGTACCTGACTTACCCGAGGTGTACGGGGTTAAAGAGGTCAAGTTTATCCATATGCTAGTTGCAAACATGCTCCTCACGCGGTCTGTCATCATTCGCGCGAGTGTGCCGCATCGGTTTCTTGCCGGGAGAAGATACGGCGAGGATTATCTCCTCTGGGTCTCCACCATTGCGGATGGTAATCGGGCATTTCTGCTGGAGGCACCACTTTCTTATTCTTTTAAACGTGATTTTGGGGTAGCGGGTTTGAGCTCTCAGCTATGGCTAATGCATCTCGGTGTACTCGATACCTACCGCCGCCTTTATCAGGCTGGCCATATCAGCGGCGCCATGCGCATTCTCCTCTGTGCGTATTCGTTTCTAAAGTTTATCCGCCTGAGAGCCCTCAGTTCTTAGAGGAAGTACATCTTACTATACCTCACCGCTTTGAGATGAACACAGTTCTGAAGCCTGACAACATTGACGTTAAGACGGTCAAAGGATTTGGGGATGAGTGGACGCGGTTTGACCAAAAAGGGTTAGCTGATGGTGAACGAGCGCAGTTGTTCGATCGGTACTTCAGTATTTTTCCATGGCATCTCCTGCCGGACGAGGCTCAGGGATTTGATCTTGGTTGCGGCAGTGGCCGTTGGGCGGCGTTGGTCGCACCGCGCGTTCATCGGCTTCACTGTATCGATGCCAGCGAATCGGCTCTGACGGTTGCGCGTCAGAATCTTGCAGAGCATTCCAACTGCGAGTTTCATGTGGCGTCGGTGGATCAGATGCCTCCGGCTGTGAACTCAATGGATTTCGGGTACTCGCTGGGAGTTCTGCACCATGTTCCCGATACCGAGGCTGGCTTGAAAGCCTGTGTAGGGCGGCTGAAACCAGGGGCTCCCTTTCTTCTCTATCTCTATTATGCATTCGACAATCGGCCCTGGTGGTTCCGCCTACTCTGGCGGGCAAGCGATGTCGCTCGTCGGGCGGTCTCACGGGCGCCGATGGGAGTGAGGTATGTGCTGAGTCAAGTGATTGCCGCGACGATCTATTTTCCGCTGGCGCGGATGTCGTGGCTTCTGGAGCGAGTGGGGGTGAAGGTCGATGCTCTTCCCTTGTCGGCCTATCGTGGGCAATCTTTTTATGTCATGCGGACCGACGCACTCGACCGTTTTGGCACCAAGCTTGAACAGCGGTTCACCGCGGATCAGATTCGGCAGATGATGGAACGGGCGGGCCTCAATCGAATTACTTTCAGTAACTCTGTCCCGTTTTGGTGCGCGGTCGGTTTCAAGAAGTAATCCTTATGTGTGGCATTGCCGGCGTATTGAATTCACGGGCTGCTGATCCGACCCATCTCGTCTCCGAGATGATCGGCGTCATGCGGTATCGTGGGCCGGATGACTCGGGAGCTTGGGGTGATGCCTCCGTTGGGCTGGGGCTTGGCCATGCCCGTTTGTCGATTCTCGATCTGTCCCCCGAGGGGCATCAACCGATGGTCTCGGCCAGCGGTCGCTATGCCATCACGTTCAATGGGGAGGTGTACAACTTTGCCGAATTGCGGTGCGAGTTGGAGGCTGCGGGGGATCGATTCCGCGGACATTCCGATACGGAAATAATGCTGGCGGCGATTGAACGGTGGGGGCTTATCGAAGCGGTATCTCGATTCGTCGGCATGTTCGCGTTTGGGCTGTGGGATCGTGAGACGAGGCAGCTGAGTCTGGTGCGAGACCGGCTGGGTATTAAGCCTCTGTATTTCGGTTGGGCCGGGCAGGCGTTTGTGTTTGCCTCTGAGTTAAAGGGGATTCGATGCGTCAAGGAGTTCGATCCTCAGCTCAACCGTGGGGCACTGGCGCTGTTCTTGCGCCTTGCCTATGTGCCTGCCCCACTTTCGATCTTCCAAGATGCCTACAAGCTGATGCCCGGTTGTATCCTTACTGTGACTCCGGAGTTGGCGCGCTCGAGAGAAGGGTTTTCTCCATCTCCGGATGACGCACCGGCACGATGGAAGCCGGTGCATTATTGGTCTGCTCGGGATGTGGCCGAACATGGAGCAGGATCGCCGTTTCAGGGGACGGAAATCGAGGCGGTGGAGCATCTCGACGCGCTTCTCCGCCAGGCCATTAAGCTTCGGATGATTGCGGACGTTCCCTTGGGCGCGTTCTTATCCGGCGGGATCGATTCATCCGTTGTCGTGGCGTTGATGCAAGCGCAAAGTCGTGCGCCGGTGAAGACCTTCTCGATCGGTTTCCAAGAAGCTGATTACAATGAAGCAGGCTATGCCAGGAAGGTCGCCGAACATCTTGGGACCGATCATACGGAACTCTATGTCACCCCGGAGGAGGCGCGTGCGGTCATTCCTAAGCTGCCGTCGATGTTCGATGAGCCGTTCGGTGATTCATCTCAGATTCCCACCTATCTTGTCTCTGAGTTAGCCCGCAAACATGTGACCGTTGCGATCTCAGGTGATGGCGGCGACGAGTTGTTTGCCGGGTACAACCGGTATTTCTGGAGCCGTCGATTGTGGCGTCGCCTCGCTCCAATTCCGCAGTCTGTGAGGGCGGGGCTTGGCTCGATGGTACAGGCCTTGTCCCCGGACACGTGGGGGAGCGTCTATCGAGGCCTTTCCTTCGCCCTCCCGGCGGTCCAGCATCCGGGGGATCGGATGCACAAGCTTGCCGGGCTGTTTGCCGCGAAGGATCCGGATGCGATGTACCTGGACATGGTGTCTCTGTGGAAGCAGCCGACGGAGACGGTCATTGGCACGGTCGAACCGCAGACCCTCTTAACTGACCGGTCCTCATGGGCCACACTCTCCGAGTTCACGATGCGCATGATGTATCTCGACCTGGTGACCTATTTACCGGACGATATCTTGACGAAGGTGGATCGGGCGAGCATGGCGGTGAGTCTTGAGGCTCGCGTGCCTCTCTTGGATCATCGGGTCGTGGAGTTTGCCTGGACGCTGCCGCTCTCGATGAAAATCAAGACGGAGGGAGAGGGAAAATGGCTGTTGCGGCAAGTGCTCGATCGGTATGTTCCACGGAGCTTGATCGAGCGGCCGAAGATGGGCTTCGGCATCCCGCTCGACTCCTGGCTCCGTGGCCCCTTGCGGGAATGGGCCGAGTCGCTGTTGGATGCCCACCGGTTGGAACAGGAGGGGTATTTTCATCCCGGCCCGATCCGGCAACGATGGGCTGAGCACTTGTCCGGGAAGCGCAATTGGCACTATGCGCTCTGGAATGTCTTGATGTTTCAGGCCTGGCTTGAACGTGAATGAGCACTCGCCCCCGTCTTTTCCTTCTGATCACTGAAGATTGGTATTTCTGGTCCCACCGCCTCGATGTCGCTCGTGTTGCACGGGATGCGGGATTCGATGTCATGATTGCGACCAGAGTGACCGACCATGGTGAACGAATTCAGCGCGAAGGGTTCAGGCTTTTCCCGATCAGCCTGGTTCGCCAGAGCAGAAATCCTTTCGTGGAACTTGCTGCGGTTCTGGAGTTGGTCAGGTTGTATCGTCGTGAGCGGCCTGCGATCGTCCACCATGTGGCGTTGAAACCGATCCTGTACGGATCGCTGGCTGCATGGATTTCAGGAGTTCCGGTGGTCGTCAATGCCTTCGCAGGGCTTGGATACGCCTTCACCGATGAGACGAGGCGAAAGTCTATGGCGCATACGTTTCTTTGCAGAGCGCTTTCGACTCTATTGCGGTTGAGTAAGTCGGTCGTCATTTTCCAGAACAAGGACGATCGGGAGTTACTCTTGGAAGAGGGCGTGGTTGAGACTCAACAGACCAGGATTATTCCCGGCTCCGGAGTCGATACGAAGCGTTTCGATGTTCGCCCATCGGCTGAAGACTGTCCCATTGTCATGCTCGCATCCCGGATGCTGTGGGACAAGGGGGTCGGTGAGTTTGTCGAGGCCTCCCGGCACCTCAAACAGAACGGGCTGGCGGCCCGTTTTGTGCTTGTTGGGCGGTGCGATGAGCACAATCCCGCTGCCATTGAACCGGCTCAGCTCCGCCGATGGGTTGAGGACGGTGTGGTTGAATGGTGGGAACATCGTGACGAGATGTCTCAGACGCTCGCATCGGCAACCATCGTCGTGTTGCCGTCCTATCGGGAAGGGCTCCCCAAGGTGTTGTTAGAAGCGGCTGCTTGCGGGAAACCGCTGATTGCCACGGACGTTCCAGGATGTCGCGATATTGTCACGCACGGAGTCAACGGCCTCTTGGTGCCGGCTCGCGATTCAGTCGCGCTGGCCGCTGCGATCGATTCTTTGCTCGGTGACTCCTCACTCAGAGCGGCGATGGGAATGGCCGGACGCGAAGCGGTCATGCTCGCTTTTTCTGTGGAGAAGGTGGCGGGTCAAGTCGTCGATCTCTATCGAGAGCTTCTGGCTGGGCGAGAGCTAGTGTAGTGCGTCTGACACTTCTTGATATATTCCGTTCGCCCTGAGCCCATCGACTTCGCTCAGGACAGGCTTGTCGAAGGGGGCATGGTTTCATCGACTTCTGTTCATGCTTCGACAGGCTCAGCACGAACGGCGTGTAAGGCCACTTGTGACGCACTACACTAGGCAACAATCGACGGGACCGGCATGACCTCTGTGCTCGTGACCGGGGCGAACGGTTTTCTCGGCAGCGTCTTGGTAAACGATCTGCTCGAATCGGGCTATGACATTCGCGCGCTCGTCCGAAATCCTGCGCTTCCGTCCTATCGTAAGGCGGTTGAAGTTATCGTCGGAGATATTCGTGATCCACAATGCACGAAGCAAGCCTCTGCCGGATGCGACACGATTGTGCATCTCGCAGGACAAGCGCATGCGCTGGATGACGATCATGTCAGTGACCAGGATTATCAGTCCATCAATGTCGATGGGACGAAACACCTCTTGGACGGCGCGGTGGCCGGCGGCGTTCGTCAGTTCATCTTTGCGAGCTCGGTGAAGGTGTTCGGTGAAACAACCATAGGCGCAGTCGATGAGTCAGAACCACCCGCCCCCCAATCTCCTTATGCGCAATCAAAATGGATGGCGGAGCAGCTCGTCGCGTCCTATGGGAAGGGGAGCCTTTCCACTCTCTCGTTTCGCCTCCCCCTTGTCTATGGTCCGACTGAGAAGGGCAATCTTTATCGCATGATCGCGGCGATCGATCGGGGGAAATTTCCCCCGCTGCCTCATGTCCAAGCTGTTCGGAGCATGTTGCACGTAAAGAACTTTGTGCTCGCGGTTCGTGCAGTTTTGCAATCGGCCGGATTTCTCAAGCCCATGTATGTGGTCACGGACACCAAGCCCTATTCCATTACAGAGGTGTATGATCTCCTGCGAAAGGGGTTGGGCCTGCCACCGCCATTTTCGAGAGTGCCTTTATGGGCACTCACAGCAGGAGGACAATGTGGAGATATTGTGCAGGCTCTCTTCGGAACAACCGCGCCTCTTTCTTCCGCCACATTGGAAAAGCTGATCGGACAGGCCTGGTACAGTCCTGAGGCGCTGATCCGTGACATGGGCTATCAGCCTCGCTATACGTTCGAAGATGCTGTCCCGGAACTCATCCGGCATTATCGGAGCTCACAATCGTGATGTGGCTGTTGCTCGCCGGCGGGGTTGTGGCGCTTTCCTGGTGGATCACTGGTTTGCTAGTGAGCAAGGCGTCGCTGCTTCGTTCGATCGATCACCCGAATGATCGGTCTCTGCACAGCAAGCCGACGCCACGGTCAGGAGGAGTGGCGATTTTTTTCAGCGCTCTGATCGGGTTGGGGGTTGCGGCACTTGGCTATGCGGTCGTGGCGCCTTCGACGGGCTTTCTGCCGAACGGTTTCGCGTCAGCCAGTGTTTGGATCGTCGGCTCAATGGCCCTGGTCGCCACCGTCTCTTTTCTTGATGACAGAAGAGGGCTCCCCATTTGGCTTCGCTTCGCAGTACAGGTCATCGCTGCGAGTATTGTAGTATGGGGGGTCGGATTGACTCTTCCGTCCATCCCAATCCCGGGCATCACGACCATCGAGCTTGGCTGGTTTGCCGCGCCGGTGTCGGTGTTGTTCTTGCTGTGGATGACCAATCTGTACAACTTCATGGACGGCATGGATGGTTTTGCCGGCGGAATGACCGTTCTGGGATTTGGATTTCTCGCGTATTTTGGTTGGAGAGCAGAACATCCCTTCATGCTCTTGACGGCAATGGTCGTGTCCATGAGTGCACTCGGTTTCCTGGTTCACAATTTTCCTCCTGCCCGTATCTTCATGGGCGATGTCGGCAGTATTCCGTTGGGTTTCACGGGTGGCGCGCTCATGCTTGTCGGTCTGCGAGATGGACTGTTTGAGCTCTGGGTTCCGATGATGATTTTCTCCCCATTTATCATGGACGCAACCGTCACAGTGCTTCGTCGCGCATGGCAACGGCAGAAGATATGGGAAGCCCACCGAGACCATTATTATCAGCGATTGGTGTTGCTCGGATGGGGTCATCGAAAGACTGTGCTTGTCGAGTATGGTCTGATGGCGCTCTGTGGTCTGCTGGCCTTGGGATACCAGGTGGCCGATGACCATGCCCGGCTTGCGATTCTCGGTTTCTGGGGATTCTTGATGGCGTCGTCGATGCTGGCAGTCCATCTGGCTGAGCGCAGGCAGCTGGTGATAAGAGGTCTTCTATGACTGTGCATACCTCTGCTCATGAGAGCGTATTGCCCGTTGACGGTATTCTTATCATCAACCCAAGAAACTTCATTGAGCGTCGAGAAAACATTGAACGACAGCTTCGATCTCTGGGGTTGACCTATGAATTCATCCACACCTACGACGCGAGCGATCTCGACGCTGCGACGGTTCACCGACACTTCACGGTTCCTTACCCCAATCTTGGCAATCAATCCTGCGCGATGAAACACCTTGCAGCCCTGCGCCTCGTGGTGGAACGGCAGTGGCGGCGAGCCTTAATCCTGGAAGATGATGTCATCCTCGCTCCGGACTTCATCCAGGGGGTCCGCGATGCGATCGCCGAATCCTCGTCGATCACCCATCCTCACGTGCTGTACATCGGGAGCGGTGGAAACTTTTTCACGCCGCAAAGTATGCGGGTGCCTGGACAACGGCTGTATAAGGCTTCCAAGGGGCGATTTACGGATTCCTATATCCTGGGGGCTGAGACCGCCAGGCTGAGGGTGGAATGGATGGAGCAGCATGGGATAGCGGGGCCAATCGACTGTCATTTTGACGCCAGCGATCCCAAGCTGGGCATCGAGTTGTATTGGCTGGAAGACCCGGTGGTCGAGCAGGGCAGCAAGAACGGAACATTTCAGTCCGCGATTCAATCTGCGCCTCCCAATGGTATCCAACGCATTAAATTTTGGTGGGAAAAGATGCGCCGCAAGCACATTTATCAGTTGTGGCGGTAGAAAGGCGATCGTTTGTTCGTTGATCGGTTTGAGAGTGCCTGGGTTGACAAGTCGATGTTGTGGATCAACGCGGCTCGTTGCTCAGCAATTATTGCCGGCATTGGAATCCTCTACTCACCGACTGTGGCGAGTGCAGCGCTGATTGCCACCTATGTGGCATTTGTGGCGAGCGGCCAGGCGGTTGTTCGCTTCAGGCAGGTGTTTGCACGTCCCTCAGTCTATTGGGGGGCGATATTCCTCGCGGTTGTGCTGATTGGGATGACCTATGCATCAGCACCCTGGTCCGATCGAGGGACTGACCTGCTCAAATGGCGAACCATATTGTGGTTTGTTGTGCTGCTGTCGATTTTCGACGATGAACGATGGAAAACGCGGTTGCTGGTTATGTTTGTTGTGGGGACAGCCGTGGCCTTGGGGGCGTCTTTCGTGACGGCTACCGGCTGGGTTACTCTATGGCGTGGTCCTGAAGCACTCTTGCGGAATGCGGTGACGCAGGGTATGGGCTTTGCGGTTGCAGCATTGGTGTGCCTGTGGATGGTCTTAGACAAAAGGCTTCAAGGACACATGCGTTGGATCGTCCCGGTGCTCGGGCTGCTCTATGTGGCCAACATGGTTTTTATCACAAATGGGCGCAGTGGGTATGTCATCTTGGGGATTGGCTGCGCGGTGCTCCTCCTATGGAAAGCCGCACCCTTGCGGCAACTCGCGATTGTGTTAGGGCTCTCTCTCGTGGCGACACTTGCATTCTCCTTGTCCTCACGCATGCAAGACAATATCGTGCTCGGTGTGAACCAATGGGTACAGGAGCCTGAATCGGCCACTCTTACCAACATGGCCAGTCGACGGGTGTACTATCAGAACACGGTAGAGATTCTTCAGGACCATTGGCTGATTGGGGTTGGTTCTGGCGGTTTCAAACAGGCCTATACTGAACAGGTTGCCCGCAAGTATGACCCTTCCAATTGGAGAGCGGAGCCCATCGGTGATCCACACAATCAGTATTTGGCGGTGTTCGCACAGCACGGGATCGGAGGGCTGGCGGTGTTTTTGGTCTGGATCGTTGCCATTGCCAGAGATATGCGCGGCCTGCCGAAGTATCGTAAGTTAGCGCTGGGGCTTCTTTTCGGATGGTGTGTGACGAGTCTGTTCAGTTCTCACTTCAGGACATTTGCAGAGGGGCACATGATCACGACATTTCTCGGCGTCCTCTTGTCGGCGCCGGGGATGAACGATCGCAGCGAGGCCGATTCAGGTCCGCAGGACGAGGCATGAGACAAATCGTATCCAAGATGTTTCATTCGATCGCTGGGCGATACGGGCAATTTTTGCTCGATCATCGGTCCGTCCTTGTGGTCGGTACACAGCTTGGGCTGATTGCGGTGGCGAATGCGACCGCCTTTGCCCTGCGATTCGAAGGGGATATTCCCCCGGACTATCTACAACTGTTCCTCTGGGGCCTGCCCGTTGTCTTGGCAATCTACGGGATTGGTCTTGTCGCATTCGGCATTCAGCGCGGGCTTTGGCGCTATGTTGGCCTTCATGATTTAGGCCGTATCCTCTGGGCCTCCGTTGTCAGTTCCTTAGTGTTTTACGGTGTGCTGCATGGTCTCCTTGGGTGGGTGGCCTATCCCCGTTCGGTAATTATTCTCACCGGCGTGCTCAGTGGACTCTTTCTCGCCGGCATCAGGCTGGTGGTCCGCTGGTTCCGTGAGTGGCTTCACGTCGTGGACCCTACGGCGCGAAGAGTGTTGGTGGTTGGGGCAGGCAATGCCGGTGAGTTGTTGGTCAGGGATATGCTGAGCGATACGAGCGCTCGCTACCGGCCGGTCGGGCTGGTGGACGATGACCCGATCAAGCGGAAGATGAAGATCCACGGAGTTCCCGTCGTGGGGGCTATCGCAGATATCACGGGTCTGGCACGAAGCCTCGTTGCACATGAAATCATTGTGGCGATTCCTTCTGCGTCAACGTCGTTGAAGCAGCGAATTCTCGCTGCGGCTGAAGGGTGCAAGGTTCCCATCAAGACACTGCCGAGCGTGAAACAGCTGCTGGCGAATCCTGCGGCGCTGAGACAGGTCAGGCCGATGAGCCTGGAGGATCTTCTGCAACGTGAACCGATCCAGATGGATCGGCAGGAGTTGTATCCATTGCTCGAAGGGAAGCGGGTGCTTGTGACCGGCGCCGGGGGATCGATCGGGTCTGAGCTCTGCCGGCAGATCGCCCGATACAACCCGGCCACGTTGATCCTCTTTGAGCGGTATGAGAATGGGCTCTTTGCCTTAGACCTTGAACTGCGGGCGCTGTATCCAAAGCTCACGATCGTCCCGGCCATTGGAGATGTGACGGTTCATGAGCGAGTGACAGAGGTGTTACAGCAGACGGACCCGGACCTTGTCTTTCATGCTGCCGCGCACAAACATGTGCCGCTCATGGAATTGAATCCGAAAGAGGCCGTTCGCAATAACGTGCTGGGAACGAAGACTGTGGCGGAGGCGTCGTTGGCGAGGGGGGTCGATCGCTTTGTGCTCATTTCCACCGACAAGGCAGTGAATCCCTCCAGTGTCATGGGCGCCACGAAACGGGTGGCCGAAGACCTGATGCAGAGCCTGAATCAGAGAGGACGGACGAAGTTTACGGTGGTCAGATTTGGGAACGTGTTGGGGAGCAATGGCAGCGTCGTCCCGTTTTTCGCCGAGCAGATTCGGAGGGGAGGACCGGTGACGGTGACCCATCCGGAAATCAAGCGGTTTTTCATGACGATTCCGGAGGCGGTGCAATTGGTGTTGCAGGCTAGCCTCTTGGGGCAGGGGGGCGAAGTGTTCGTATTGGATATGGGAGAGCAGGTCAAAGTGGTCGACCTGGCCAGGAATATGATCGTCCTATCCGGTCTTGTGCCGGACCAGGATATTCAGATCCAGTACTGCGGCTTGCGCCCGGGAGAAAAACTTTTCGAAGAACTCTTTGAAGAGGCAGAACAAGTCGAACCGACATCACATGCAAAGATCCGGCGTGCTATCAGCGCGTCAGCGATTCAATCGGATCGCCTCGAACGAGCGATCGCTCATCTTGAGGCTGCGGTGAGTCATGGCGATGACGATGAACTGATTCGCCGGCTCAATGAGGCTGTCCCGACCTATACGCCGATGTCGCCTCGCAATATTGAGCATATTCATTGAGCGAGTGCCACACGCTGGTTTGTTTGGTTGATTTGGTTTGTTTTGTTTGTTTGGTTGAAGGAAACTACCGATGAACGAAACTAACCAGATAAACGAAACAAACCAAATAAACCAAATCAACCAGTCGCGTTGGATAAGAGGAGTGCCTAGAAGATGAGAGGCGTTGTGCTGGCTGGTGGACTCGGTAGCAGGTTGCTCCCGCTCACCAAAGTCACCAATAAACATTTGCTGCCGATCTACGATCAGCCCATGATTTACTATCCCATTCAGGCCTTGGCCAATGCCGGGGTTGACGAGATTATGCTGGTCACGGGAGGCAACAGCGCGGGAGATTTT